>Ga0307289_10000328_pt1 | contig 20197 bp, 24 predicted proteins | sample ER_DNA_143_FD_194483 | JGI IMG/M metagenome (GOLD analysis project Ga0307289, IMG submission 194483) | Bulk soil microbial communities from the East River watershed near Crested Butte, Colorado, United States - ER_DNA_143 | ecosystem: Environmental > Terrestrial > Soil > Floodplain | place...
CATCGCCGCTGAGAGCGTCCGGTGGATGGTGCCGCCGTCGTTGTACTCCGTCGTTGACGGCCCGCATCGACGGCCGAGAACGCCCACGCACCAGGCCTCATACTTCCGGCCGGGTTGCCACCACCGCGGGGTTAGGGTTGCACCCGTGATCACCCGCGAGGATCTCGAGACCATGACCTCCCGCGACCTGCACGACCGAGCCATCGGCACGGCCAAGGCGGAAGGCGACCTCGATTGGCTATGGCACCTCCTGCGGTCGATCCCTGCGGCCGAGGGCGAGGTCGGCGACCTCGACGACTCGGGCATGGACATGGTCAGCACGGTCTCTGCCATCAACGGCTACACCCGGGCCGACCGCGACCTCCCCGGCACCCTTCGACCGCAGTACGTCGACTACCTGCTGGAGCACCTGTAGCGACGCGCTACACACCCTCGGTCTTCCGACGGGGGTCAAGGAATGAGACCCAGGGGGAGCTCCCGGGTCGATCACATCCTTGGCCAACAGGTCGCGCTTCGGAGCAAGAGCAAGCCTGGGCGTTTGGTGCTAGAGCTGGGGGACCCTGAAGGCCAAAGCCCCACCTGCGAACGAACCCACCGCTCAGACCGAGCGGACGTTGCGCGTCGTTCACCCGGGCTTGAAGCTGAGGAGCCCGTCCTCGGGCTCGGACACCAGCACCGGCTTGACGCCGAGCATCCCCGCGAGGATCGCCGAGACCCAGCCCTGACTCCCCTGTGTGATTTACATCCTTGGAGGAGTCCTCTGAGCAAGAGGCCCTCGGAAGACAAGAATGCTCGCGCCCTCTATGGCTGCTGAGGAGGCGGGCAAGGGTTACAGGTGCAACACCGGACAGGTCAAGGTTCGGGTGACGCCCACCACGGCCTGCACCTTGGCGACGATGAGCTTGCCGAGCCCGTCGATCTCCGCGGCCTCGGCCCGGACGACGACGTCGTAGGGACCGGTCACCACGTCGGCGAAGCGGACCCCTGGGATCTTGCGCACCGCGTCTGCAACCTCCGCGGACCTCCCGACTTCGGCCTGGATGAGCACGTAGGCCTCAACCATCGCCATTCATCTCTCGCGGCCACATCACCTCCATCATCGACCGCGACCTGAGAGAGCACAACGTGGGTCCGCCTCCACACGGGGACGACGCGGACCCAGCGAGGAGAGCGCTACCGACGGCTACGCGACCGACGAATCGTGGATCATGAATCACGCCAAACGCGCTGCTCATAGACGTGGACCGATTGGGTGCACCCATCGGCGCGCTCTATCGGCCTGATTGGCCTATGGCCTCCCGATCCGAGCCCTGCGGCGTACCTGGCCCGTTCTGGACTCGAATGAACCGAACGGTCCCTATTGGGAGATCAAGTTGTGGAGCGAACCCTGTTAGCTCAGGCCAGCGCAGACCTCGCAAAGCGGCTTGCCGCCAGTTCCGCCCTGCCTGTGCTCGGGAAAGATCTCCTTCCCCTCATAACAGGCGTCGTTGTCGTGGTAGACCTCGCGATGCGCCATTGGGTATTCCTCCGAATCTGTGTGGAACGGCGATACCTTGGCCATCGCGGCTCCCCTCTGGTTACGCACATACCAATCCTCGTACTCCGGCTCGGGCCTCCGGTCAAACCGGTTGCCAGCGCTGGGTGGCCCACTTGCCACGACCACCGCGAGGTCGACGACGGCGCCCTTTTGGCGAACCTCAAGGTGACGGTGTGTTCGAGGACCTCGCTCTCTCCTCGCTCCTCAAGTCCCTCGACCCGAAAGCCCGCGACAAGCTCCGCCGGTTGCTAGTCCGCGACCTCATCGACTTCCTCGTGCTCCACAAGGAGGAACGGCGGAAGGCGCTGCAGCTGCTCGGCGAGATCGAGGCTGCCAAGCGACGTTAGTGGGGGCGGGCCAGGCGGGCGAACGGAGAGGGACTCGCCCGTCGTTCGCGTCACTGGGGAACGCTTAGGCCAACCCTCGAATCCCAGGGTACGGCTGCCGCTCGTGATCGGGGCGGCCTGGCGCTAACGTCCGAGTGAGGGACGCGCTTCGTCCCAGTGCTCATCGCAAAGATCTACGAAGAACATCGTGCTCGTCTGCGGATCATCGGGCCCTTCCAGCTTCACGAAGCGCGAATGCGCCAGCTTGCCGCACTTCCCTTGTGAGTCCTCGTCGATGACCCATGTGCAGGTTCTTTCCATCTCCGCCATCCCGCTCATCTTGAGCATCACGACGGTCGATGGTCAACCCGACCCCCCACGTCGCTCCTAGCAGCTCCTCAACCCCGTGTGACCCAGGTCCCAAAGGCTGGCGACCGATGCACGCCTCGGAGTTGTGCCGCCATGGTTCTTTACCGTTTAGCACCTTGCGGGACGTGCAAATCAAGGACTAGCTTGGGGAGCGGGAGAACCATGGCTGTTGCAACGACGCACCAGAGCGCCCTCCGAGGGGTGCTGGCTGGGCAACTGCAGCCCCCAAGCCCAACCTATCCTCCCGGCCGTCTCTGTCGGGCCAAGGGATGCCGCACGAGGCTTTCCGTCTACAACCCGACGGATACATGCGCGATCCACGAGGAACGGCGGCCGTTCCACCAATACGCCAGTTCGGGACGCCCGCCGCAGGACGCACCGAGGCGTCCGATGGAGGAGCGGGACGTGCTCCTGGCGTGGATCCGCGGCCTCGAGTGAACCATCAGCAGCCGTTAGCCGGACTTGGCCACTCACGACCGGATCTGCAAGCTGTACGGGTGGCCGCAGACGTTCGTCGCCCGATGAGGAGGTGAAGCATGCCGACCGACAAGACCGAGGAGCCGACGCTGGAGGAGAAGTACGGGCCGGTCGCCCTGCGCTATCTAGGCGACGAAACAGGCACCGAGACCGTGGGTGGCGTCGCCGGTCTCGATGTAGCGATCGAACGCCTCTGCAACGAACTGAGCGAGAACGATGGTCCCCTGGAACAGTTGCGGCTCCTCCAGGAAGCCGAAGATGAGTGGGCCGCATTACGAGGATTGCTGCCGGAGAAGGGGCCGACGGCACCGGCTTGGGAGGACAAACCCCTCCTCGCGCGTATGGAAGGGATACGCATGCATATTGCGACTCTTCGTCCCGGCATCAGAGACCTGCGCGACGACGAGTCAACTGTTGGGGCGAAGCTTCGTATCTTGGGCCGGCTGCTGGAGGAGAAGGGGAAGCGTGGCGCGAGGCCAGGTAATCAGCCTCGCATCGTCAATCGTGGCTGACGATCAAGTTCGCTCGCTCCTCGAGACCCTCGACCCTCACGCCCGCGGCACGCTCCGTCGCGCCCTGATCCACGACCAGGCCGACCGTGACGCGGTCGCCTCTCAGCTGCTCCGCTACCGCGACGCCAATGGCCAGGACTGGGCCGACATCATCGACATGCTGACGATGGATCCGGACGCTCGTAGGCAGGTCGTGCGAGCCTTGGCAGAGATTGAGGCCGCCAGGCAACGTTAGGGAGGGCAGGCCAGGCGGGCGAACGGAGAGGGAAGTAGTCGCCCGTGGTTCGCGTCCCCCCGTGACACTAGGCCCGCCCTCGTACCTCAGGCTACGGCCGGCACGTACGCATTCCTACCCCGTTTGACGTACTGGCCTTCGGGTTCGAGGACGCCGTTACTAGCGTCCCGACGAGGCGAGCGGATGATCACTTCAGCCTGTCGGTCGAATGGGGGATTCCAATAAGGGGCTGAACTAGCTACGACCCTGAAGGAGTTCCCCAAGAGTCGGCGGCCGGGTCAGAAGGAGGTGATCACCAGCTCCCGGTAGAGCATCGGTTATCGGTTGCCGGCATGGTTCATTCGTCGGAGCAAGAGGGGGAAGACATGCGAGCAATCAGACTACTCTTCTTGGTGGCGTTGATCATTGGGCTTGTCGCGGGATCGGCGAGCGCGGCTCCCGGGCAGACGACCCATTTCCGCTTCCATGGCACATTCGCGGACGCTGAGTGGTTCATAAGCTCGGACACGTCGTTTACCGATGGATTCGTCAGTGTCTCGCGGACGCGGCAAGGCCAAGAGATGTTCGTGGAGTTGTTCACCGAGAACTTCGACAGCAACGGCAACTTCACAGGCGCTATCGACACCTTCGCAGATGTGACGAGCGGCTTCTCCTTCACGATCGACGCGCGCAAGCTCGACAGCGCGAGCACGAGCGGATCAGGTTTGCCCGCCACGACGTGCACATATGACGCCAACTTCGATCTCATCGGCTGCACCGATACCAGCATCAACGTGAGCGCGTCATGGACAGGTCAAGGGCCGATCGCACGCGAAACTTCCAACGACCACTTCCAGTTCGATCGCTTCAAGGTGAGCAGCCACTTCAACGGCACCGATCGAAATGCCACTGCCAGCGGGAGCATCGGGGGCGTCACGTTCGCGCCGGCCGACCTTGAGTTCGCAGATCTGGGCCGCGCCAATTCCGGCGAGACCGACATCTGCATCGGGAACAGCTGTTAGGCACCCTTCGAGTTGCGAGGGGGGCGCTCCGAGGCCCCCCTCGCGAATCTTCATGCTCCACGATCTCGTCGCCGTCGTCGGGCCGAGAGTCGATCCGAGGACTGCAGCCGGAGGCGCGGCGGAAAGTGGTTCGGCTGCTCCGCGAGATCGAGAGTTGAGCAACGTTAGGAGGGACGGGCCGGGCGGGCCACTGAATACGCGCTCGTACCTCGAATGCGCAAGAAAGACGGACGCGCGGCGCTGCTACCAAGACCCGCACAAGAACCGGATCGGCATAGGACGCCGAGGATGGAACAGGTTGCCAACCCTCTGTTACGCCAGTTGGACGACCGGTTCTGAAGACCGTGTCAGATTCGCCTGAGCCTGACCGTCTCGACCGTGACCGACGATGCCGGACCGCGCGTGGCTTCCCGCGTACGCTCGTCCCGTTAGCGTTCGAGGATCGCCGTCGGCACAGCGCTCAGCCTCGGCTGGTATGCAAGCCGGGATCGGCGCTCGAGTCCGCTCGTCTCCACCGAAGATCCGGCCGCGCCTTGATGGCCCCTCCGATCTGGATGCGTCAGGTCCTCCGGAAGCTCTCTCGCAGCTTCGCTGGCGGTCTGTTCCTCGCGCGCACCGAGGCCCAGATCGCGGCGTTGAGGATCTCTTCGTTCGCGCCGTCGGGGACCGAGAAGTCCTGGGCCGCAGACGCGCGGGCGAGCGGTGCGTCGCGGCTGTTCCGGGGGTAGCCCGGATCGCCGAACGGAATCACGGTCGGCTCGATCGCACGGTACGGACGCATGTTCGCGGTCCGGCGGAAGGCGTTCCACATCGGCGTGGCCCGCTCATCGAATGCGCTCATCGGCGGCAGCCCGAGCAAACGCTCCATCGTGCCGAGCATCGACACCGTGTCGTAGTGGGTGGAGTCCACCGTCGCGTGCTGCGTGTACGGCGAGATCACCAAGCCCACCGATCGATGCGGGTCCACGTGGTCGGGGCCGTCCTGCGCGTCGTCCTCAAGCACGAAGATCGCCGTGCTCTTCCAGTAGGGGCTGTGCGAGACCGTCTGCACCAGCCGACCGAGGGCGAGGTCGTTGTCGGCAAAGTACGACTCTGCGGTGGCCGTGTGGGGCACGCTCCCCTCGGTGTGATCGTTCGGGAGGTACACGATCTCGAGACCGGGGAGGCGCCCGTTCCTGACGTACCGATGGAACTCGCGCTCCCATTCCGGCTCTCGAACGAGGTGGTCGGGGCACAGCATGTTCCATCCGATGTACCGGCGGTCGACGTGGTTGCCGAACCGCGATTGGAGGTGCGTCAGGCTGGAGCGCACGTTCCGGTCGTGGCACGAGCCGGCCGTCGCGGTCGACTCGCCATAGTTCCGGAAGGAGACTCCGTGTGCGTACGCGTCGTCCCAGATGTAGCCGGCGGTGGCGGCCGCGGCCGGACGCGGGATCGACGGATCCGACGCGAGCGGCTCCGTCGCGAACTGCTGACGGATCGGGACGAACTCGCTGTCATAGCTCCGGAAGTAGGCCCACGCGTAGTCGAAGGGCCACACCTTGCGCACGTAGTCGGTCGCCACCCCTTGCGTCGACCACGGATGCCCATCCTGCGACACCTGTGCGTCCACGTAGAAGTTGTCGAACAGCACGAACCGCTTCGCGAGCGCGCGATGGTTCGGGGCCGAGGGGTCACCGAAGAGCACGAGCCGAGGATCGCCGTTCCCCTTCGATAGGTCCCCGAAGACCTCGTCGTAGGTCCGGTTCTCCTTGATCACGTAGATCACGTGCTTGATCTTGTCGAGCCACGCCGGCCGGGGTGAGCGACGCTCGTCAACGCGGTTGTTCTGCCGGACCTGATCCGTCCAGCGACCGAGCTTGTGCCGGAGACGCCAGGGCGACGCGGGGAGCCTGACGACCTGGACGACCCCTTTGATCATCGTCCCGACGTACTGCGTCTCGGGCAGTGGCGGTCTGTACCACGTCCCGGGGTAGTAGTGCGGTCGGTGATCGGGACAGCGCAGAGGCCCGAGCGGCGTGAACGGGCCGCACGGGTTCGGTCGCGCGCCGAACCCGTACGTGTCGGCCACGACGAGGTGACGTCCGTCCGGCGTGATCTGGACGTCGGCCGGATACCAGGCCGTCGGGATGAACCCTAGGATCGCCCGCCTCGCGATGTCGACGACCGCGACGGCGTTCTCGCCCGCGTCGGCCACGAACAGGAGCCTGCCGTCCGGACTCACCGTTACTGCGACAGGCGTGGACCCCGTCGCGCCGCGCGGGTCGAGCCCGACCGCGATGGTCGCCGCGAGCCGGTCGTGACGCGAATCGATCACCGAAACGGTGTCGCTGTTGGCGTTGGCGACGTAGACCTCGTCCCTCGTGGGGCTCACGGCGATGCCGGTCGGGTGGTCGGCGACCATCGGGTCGTCGGGGGGCGACAGGACGACGTCGATGATCTTCCTCTGGGTCCGTGTATCGATCACCGAGACGGAGCGCCCGACCCAGTTCGTGACGTAGGCCTTCGTGCCCTCGTGGTTGAACGCGACGTCGATCGGGTCGAGGGCGGGTCCGAGGTCGATCGCCGCGGTCCGACGGTTCGTGGCCGGGTCGATAACGGTCACCGTGTGGCCGGGTGGATCCTCGTACGTGACGTCGGGGTTCGCCGGGCCGCCGAGGTTGTTCGCCACGTAGAGCCGATCGCCGCGCGGCGTGTGCCCGTAGGCGATCCCGGCGGGGAAGAAGCCCGCGGGGATCTCCCGTGTGGCGACGAGCCGGCCATCGGTCGTCACACGGTACGCGTGCACCACGCCTTGGCCTCCGCCGGACGCCCACGCACGGCGTCCGTCTGGTGAGAACGTCACGCCGTAGAAGACCGACGCGCCGGTCCGTCCGTTGTAGATCTTGAGGGACGTCCGTCGGCCTGTCGCGAGGTCGAAAACCTCCGTCGTCTCGTTCTGGACCGCCGCTCCACTCGACGTCACGAGCGCCCTCCGGCCGTCGGGGGAGAGCGCGACTCCCCAGGGCCCGCTGAGCCCGGGGCCGTTCCTCGGCACCGTGATCAACCGGCCGGCCGGTGTGAGGCGCCACCCGCTCGGGACGTGCACGGCACGGGAGCGGCGAGATGCGTCCATGGGCCCGCCGGACGCGGTGCTCGGATGTTGCAGAACGACGGCGCCGAAGAGCAACGCGACCGCGAACGCACCCCTGGCGATCCGGACCATCCTCTCCCTCCCAGGTTGACGATACCGGCGTCCGCAGCGTCCCGTAAAGCGAGTGAGGTGAGACCCGCGAGCGCGATACATGCCAGATGTATCGATGCAAGCGTTGAGGCGCTCGATTCCGCGCCCGTTCGGCGTTCGGACAGAGACTCGAAGTTGCTCCGAACGGGCAACCGTGCGAGGTCAACGCACTAGCGCCCGCCTACGGCTCAATCCGACGAGGCACGACCAAGAGATCTTGCCGAGAGTCCGGGAAATGTCAACCAAACGGCTTGCGAGACTGACAGATCTGAGCGAACACCAATGTTGGAGAGTCAAGAACGGGACTAGGAGGCTCCATCCCAGGTTCTGGGACATCGTGCTGAGTGCACCAGATGCTCCTACGTCAGGCCCTCGATGACACTGCCCGGCGATACGCACGGAACGGCGAACGTACCGGCCACGCTCTCCTCTTGCCTGATTACTGCTGATAGTGCGGGAGGATCGTGCCGTCCTTGACGTAAGTCAGCGCCGCGGACACGTCGTAGGCGTGGATGGCCGAAGTGAGCGGAGCCAGCGTGTTCGACAGGCTTTCGATCTCGCGGCCGTGGAGGAAGCCCGCCCGCTCCTGCGCGTCCGTGAAACCCAAGATCACCGATGCGTGGAACCGCTGGTCGGCCGGGTTGTCGTGCGCGACGTTCGGGGTGTCCCAGAGCTTCTCGTTCCAGGGCAGGAAGGTCTGGGTTCGCAGTTCCCTCAGCACGCCAGTACCTGCGAGGGCGGGCACGAGCTCCTTGTTGATGAGCTTCCGGAAGTCGCCGGCACCGACGCCATCCTTCCGCCTAAGGTAGATCAGGGAGCGGGCGCCCGTCTTGTCGCCAGGCTCTGCCACCTCGTACCAGCGGGACGAGTTCGGCAGACCGGCGTAGAGCAGGGTGCGCCGGAAGACGTTGATCTCGTCCTTGTACGCGAGCCGGGTCTGCTTGCGGCCCAGCAGCGGGGACAGGGGCGACTGGAAGGTGACCTCCGCGACGCCGTCGACCTTGCGTTCGATCGGGATGTCCGTCTCGACGTCGGGGGTCACCGGCCACAGCCCCGGGTTCACCTCGGCGAGGTGGATCTGCCGGTACTCCTGCAGACCCGGTGTGGCCGAGATGATCTTCGAGTGCGGTCCCTTCCAGTGGTCCATCCCCGTCTGACGGGGCTGGTCGGTGCGCATCCACAGCAGGATGGAGGAGGAGAGGTGCTTCCTCACCGTCACCTGCGCATTGGACGGTGACTTGCTCATTTCACTCCCGCCTTCCCTTGGTCATTCACGGTGGTCATAGGCCGAGGAACTCGACGGCAATCGGGGCGAACTTGTCGTGGAACTGGAAGATGCCGCCGTGCCCGGAGTCGGGGTAGATGATCAGCTCGGAGCCCTCGATGCGCCGATGCAGGTCCTCGGAGAGAGTCGAGGGCACCATCCGGTCGTTGTCGCCGTTGACGACGAGGGTGGGCTGGGTGATCTTCGACAGATCGTCCGGCGTGCCGCGTCCCCACTTCTTGATCGCCTTCAACTGCGTCTGGAGCGCCTTCACCCTGATCGGGGCGTCACGGTCGACGGTGCGCTCCTTGAGGCGGTTGACGAACGCGCGCGCGGCGGGCTTGCCGGTGGAGTTGCGGTTGAAGAACAGGAACTCCTTCGGGTCTGACCGGGTCAGGGCCGCCCGCAGCATGTCGAAGTAGGTGGTGCCGGCAACCTTATCGATGTCCTTACCGCCCTTCGGGCCCGTGCCCAGTGAGGACAAGGTCCTTACCGCCCTTCGGGCCCGTGCCAGTGAGGACAAGTTTGCGGACAAGGTCGGGGTGCTTGACGACGAGTGCCTGGGCGACGAAGCCGCCGAGGGAGAAGGAGAAGATGTCGATCTTGCTGAACCCCAGGGCCTTGATGAACGTGTAGGCGTCGTCGGCCATGGCCTCGACGGTGTCGGGCACCTGGCCGGTGGAGGCGCCGATGCCGCGGTTGTAAAAGGCGATGACGCGATGGGGTCGGTGACGCTCGGATCCCAGTTGTCCAGCGTCCCGGCCAGGTGGACGAAGAAGAACACCGGGATGCCGCCCTTCGGGCCGAGTTCACCGACCGCCCGTAAAGGCCAGGATGGAACGCCATAGCCGTGGCCCAACTTCCCCGTAAAGCTCGTCGAACCCGGTAGCGCCGTCCACATCCACGCGCACACCTTTACAGAGCATCGGCCTGCCCTCTTCGTTAACCCCCGCAGCGGATCTGGGTCGAGTGACGCCCGGCGGTCGCGCGTCAACGTCGTACGTGGTGGTCGTCCCGCCGCGCTCGATGCGTTGGGGTGAGGGTATCGAGCGATGTCGTGATCGTCGGCCTTGCCTTGCCGGCGTCGGAGACGCAAGATGCAACCATGCGAAGCATGTCTGGACTGCCGGGGAACGCGTGGAGGGCACTTTATCCGGCGGATCCTGAGACCCGGTCGAGCCGGACCTTGCTGATGGTTGTGGCGGGGGTGGCCGTGTTCGCCGGGCTCATCTTGGCTGTGTTCCTCGTCACCCGGTAGCTGGCGTTCACGCCGTGAGTGAGCATCAGCGCCTGTGTCCGGCCTCCACCACCTACGTGGCCGCGAGCATCGGGTGGGCGGGCCCCTCGGGTGCGATCACGAAGCGGAGGAGGACAGCGCTCAGCACTTCTCGTCTCAGCCCGTAGCCTCGATCTCCCTGAGCAATCTCGCTACTCGCCGCCGCTCCTCCGGATGCATCGTCAGCGTGTCGATGATGTCGGCCCAATCGTCGCTTCGCTCGTCGCGGTGGCGCATGAGGCGGGAGGAGATCGCGTCGCGGTCGGCCTGTTCCCGGCTGAGGACGTTGCGAAGATGTCCACGAGCCGACGGATCCAGGGTGTGGAGTAGATCGCGGAGGGCGGCATTGCCCTTCGAGAGTATCCGCTTGGCGTCAGAGCCGGCGTTCGAAGATGACGGACACGCGCTCGTATCCGATCGACTCGTAGAACGGCACGCTCTCGGGGCTTCGAAGGAAGGTGTCGAGGATCACGACACTCGCGCCGCGTCCGCGCAGCCACTCCTCCGCGGCCTCCATCAGAGCCTTTCCGATCCCGCGGCGACGGTGGTTCGAGAGGACGCCGAGCGAGTTCACCTCTCCCCGAATATCTCCCAGTTCGGCAATCGTCTGGAACCGAGCTGATTCGAACGGCGGATGGAGCTTCGCTTCGACCTGGCCGACGATCCGGCCGTCCTCAACGGCGAGGAAGCAGTTCCAGTCCGTGCCGACGGTCGCGAGATCGGCGTCGATCCACTCGGGCATGCCGTTTGACTCAGGAAGCTTGAACCGGTTCGGATCCAGGACATGGAGCGACGACGCCGTGTCGAGGTGGAGGTCGGCGATACCCCTGCCGTCGCCCGACCGCGCCTGCCGGATCACCACCTCCCCCACGGGCCGCGATGATAGGTCGTCTCACGACCGCCTCCCGTGGCTTCCGGTCCCACGGCTCGATTGGCCTTACGGCGGAGGCTCGCGGGATGAGCGTTGTTCGATCTGTTCTGCTGCGGCTAGAGGTACGTCAGGCGGGGCGGGCATCGAAATGCGCTCGCAACAAGAACCACGCTATCGCCAAAGGCCAACCGCGCTTCGTGGTGAAGAACCACGGCCCGGCGCAAGGTGAGAAGGGGTACTGCAAGCGGTGCGCGAAGCTCATGATAAGCCGAGCGCACGACGCCCTCGACGGGCTCGAAGCTGATCTCTCCTGACCAGCTCATCACCAGACCGAGCGGCATCCGTCGCTAGCGCGGTCGACGACCGACACCGATACTGAGGGGGGAGGGCTGTGAGTACTGTTCTGAACGCATCACAGACCGCTAGTCCCATAACGCAAGATTGACCCAGGGCTCGTACGACACGCGGTTCGCGTCTCCGAGTATCGCCTTGACACGCGGTCTTCTGGACCGCGCATCGGAGAGCCGGCGGGACGCCTCGCGCGCTGTGATGAACGTGCGCCATTCCGCTCCGTTCGGTGGGCGCTCGTCGCGGGTGGTGTTAGAACGGAAGGCGTGACGCGTGTCCGCCGCTTCCCCGGTTCGGTCGTCGCAGTCGTCGTCGTGCTCGTGGTGGTCGCGAGCGCGGCCTTCGGGATCTCCAAGGTCCGCGCGCAACCGGCTCCGAGCCTCCCGTCCGTGACGGCCGACCAACTGCTCGCCTCGAGCATCGCGGCGCTAGCCGCCCCCCACTCAGTCTCCGGCGACGTTCGGACCCGGCTCGACCTCGGGCTGCCCGAGATCCCGCCGTCGTTGAGCGGCGCAGCGGGAGGCGTCGGGATGACGAACGTGCTCGGCTCCGTCCTCGGCGACCAACGCTTCCGGGTCTGGAGCTCCCCAAACGGCCTCCGGATCCAGCACCTGATGGACCTCCAGGAACAGGATCTGGTGGCGAACCATTCGGCGGCTTGGTTCTGGGACTCGGCGACCTCGACGGCCACGAAGCTCCGCGCAGCCGGGATAACCGCGGCGGTGCCGGCGCCGCCGACGGATGCCCGCGCGCAGATGGCGAACGCCGACCCGCTGGTGCTCACGAAGCACGTGCTCGACCTGGCATCCAGCTGCGGTGAGGTCACCGTGAGCGACCCCGCTGTGGTCGCTGGACGTGACGCGTATGTCGTGCGGTTCGCTCCCGCGTCGCACACCACGTTGGTTGGAGACGTGACGATCGCGATCGATGCCCAGACGCGCCTGCCGCTCGATGTCTCGATCACCCCCCGCGGCGGAGCCGGTCCCGCCGTCGGGGCCGGTTTCACATCGGTCTCCTTCGGTGCGATCGACCCCTCGATGTTCGCGTTCACGCCGCCGTCTGATGCGACCGTGCGTGACGTCACGGACGAGGTCTCCGCCGTCGTCGCCTCCGCTGCCCATCGGAAAGACATCCCGTCGGGCGAGCAACGACCGGTCACTGCCGGTTCGTGTCTCGACACGTCGGTGGCGGTACCACTGAGGCATCCGCTCCCGCCCGAGGTCGCGAGCCTGCTCCCCTACAGCGGCCCGCTCGAGTCGGCGATCACGGTTGAGCGTGGCGGGAAGACCTGGCTCCTCGTGGGCCCTGTAGATGTCGCGACGCTGCAGGCCCGCGCCGACGCCCTTCCGTGACCGCAGCGATCCGGGCTGTCGGCCTGAGTAAGCGGTACGGGGAGCTAGCCGCCGTCGACGGGCTCGATCTCACGGTCGAGCGCGGCGAGCTGTACGGCTTCCTCGGTCCGAACGGTGCAGGAAAGACCACGACGATCCGGATGGCCCTCGGCCTCATCCATCCGACCGGCGGAACGATCGAGGTTCTCGGGTCCAGCGTGACCGCCGGCCACGGCCCGTTCGAGCGGGTTGGTGCGCTCGTGGAGGAGCCGGCGTTCTGGTCGTACCTCTCGGGGCGGCGCAACCTGGAGGCGTTCGCGCGCGCCGGCAACGACCGGGCAGACGTCCACGCTCGCCTCGACAGGATCGACGATGTGCTGCACACCGTCGGCTTGGCGGACGCGGCCGACAAACGAGTGAAGCACTACAGCCAAGGGATGCGCCAGCGACTCGGCGTCGCGCTGGCTCTCCTGGGCGAACCCGATCTGCTGGTGCTCGACGAGCCGACGAACGGGCTCGATCCGTCCGGGATGCGGGAGGTCCGCGAGCTCCTGCGCCAACTCGCCGACGGCGGAACGACGATCTTCATCTCCAGTCATCTCCTGGCGGAGGTCGAGGCGATGTGCGACCGCGTCGGCGTGATGGCGCGAGGAGCGCTCGTCGCCGAGGGCCCGCCGGGGACGCTCCGTGGCACGACCGACCGGATCCGGATCGAGGTGGACGATGTCGCGGCGGCCCGGAACATGCTCGCGCGGCTGGGAGGCCCAGACATGACGGTGGCAACCTCGCCCTCCGGACCAGGAGTCCTGAACGTCAGGCTCTCCGACGGTCTCGGGGCGGCCGACGTGAACGCCGCCCTCGTCCGCGGCGGCATACAGGTGCACGCGCTGGAACCGCAGCGAGACACGCTCGAAGACGTCTTCCTCCATCTCGTGGAGGGCATCGATGTTCCGCGTTGAGCTCTCGAAGCAGGTCCGTCGCTGGCGGACATGGCTCTTGGCCGCGGCGCTCGCCGGCGTGCCGATCCTCGTCGTCGTCGCGGTCCGCCTCTCGCCGCCGCCGCCGCAGAACTCGCAGGACGCGCCGCCGTTCCTGTTGCAGATCGTCAGGAACGGGTTGTTCGCGCCGCTCACCGGTCTCGCGCTCGTCCAGCCGTTCTTCATGTCGCTCGCGATCGGCCTGTTCGCCGGGGATGCGATCGCGGGAGAGGCGCAGTCCGGCACGCTCCGCTACCTGCTGGTTCGTCCGGTGCGGCGACCCAGGCTGATCACGTCGAAGTACGCCGCGGCGATGACGCTCACCGGGACGCTGCTGCTGATCGTTATCTGCTCGGGCTTGCTCGCCGGAGGGATCGTGTTCGGGATCCACCCGATGCCGACGCTGTCGGGCACGACTCTCTCGGTGGCCGATGGTCTCGCGAGGATCCTCGCCTCGGGCGCGTTCATCGTGCTCGCGGCGTCGGGCATCGTCGCGGTCGGCATGTGGATCTCGACGCTCACGGACTCCGGCCCCGGCGCGATCGTCGCCACGGTGATCGTCGCGATCGCGAGCCAGATCGCGGATCAGATCCCGAGCCTCCACGCGATCCAACCGTTCTTGCCGACGCACGGCTGGCTCGGTTACACGGGCTTGTTCCGGTTCCCGGTCGACCTCGCGACGATGCGGGAGGGCCTGACCGTGAGCGCGGCGTACACGGCGGTGTTCCTGACGCTCGCCGTGTGGCGGTTCCGCCGCCGCGACATCGCGTCGTGAGGGCTGCGTGCCGGCGAGAACGCGCGACTTCAGCCGGGGTCAGGGTCCCGTTCTGGGTCACGGCTCAGTTCAGCGTATTTGCGCGTTGTTGCCCGGTACCGATACGGTCGAGGCGGCCGGTCACCCCCGTTCGGCCGGCGAGAGGGAGAGGATGTGCATGAGGCGCCTTCTGGCGTGCGCAGCGCTCGTCACCGTGGCGGTCGCGATGATGGCGGCACCCGCGAATGCCGGGAAACCGACGAAGACCGGTGGAGAGCCGTTCGAAGCGGTGATCCCATTCCCGGACATCTGCGATTTCCAGCTCGAGGCGACGGTGCAGGGCAAGACGCACCTGATCGAGTTCGATAGCGGGATGTCGATCTCCGCCGGACAGCTCAAGGTCACGTGGACGCGGCTCGACGGCGAGGGCTCCCGGACGTTCGCGATCGCCGGACCGACGTTCACCTTCGAGGACGGCACCGTGATCGGCATCGGCCGCTGGGCCGCCCCGATCGAAGGGACCGGGTGGTCCATCGTGACCGGCAACATCACGTTCGGAGAGTTCGACCCGAGCGGTTTCGCGCTCGTCGTGGACTACCGCGGACACGCAACCCAGATCTGCGACCTGCTGGCATGAGGGAGCGGGCGGGGCCGCGCCGGTGACGGCGCTGCCCCGCACGCTTCATCGCCGGTCGGATCCCCCGGCGCGGATCACCAGGCGATACCGATCAGGCGAGCTCCGCGCACAGGTCCGCCGTCGGGCCGACCGCGTCGATACTCGTGAACTGGTTGAAACCGCTCACCGGGTCGAAGATCGACGTGACGACAACCAGGCCGGAGCTGATCTGCGCGATCGGCTGACCCGACAGCACCCCTTGGTCGAACTCGAAGCTGTTCCCACGCAGCATCACGAGGTCGGATCCATCGGCCTGCGGGATCACCGTGATCGGGCCGGCGTCATTGAAGACGACCGACTTCCCGTTCGCGCTCACCTCCGACGTCAGCCCGCGCGAGAAGATGTCTATCCGCGTGAGGTCCCCGTCGGCATCGAACGTCAGCACCTGGAAGATGGCTCCTCGCAAGTCTTGGTACTCGATAGGGAACGGGCAGAAGCCGTCGAACTCGACCGGGTCGCTCGTGATCGGTATCGGGATGCGGACTTTCGTCAACGCAGACGCGGGTTGACCGACCGCGACGACGCAGAGGATCGCGACTCCGATGAGGGCACAACGACGAATCATGGTTCCCTCCCCTCCCGCGCATCCGGGGGCCGAGCGCCTCCATTCGGGGGCGTGTCGATGCGCTGTTCGACAAACTCTACGCTTCGGGATACCGGTAGTGCGAACACGCTGGCTCGCAATGGAACGTGTGCCCGTTTCTCGAGTGTCGTCCTGTGTCGGCTAGTGGCGTCTCGTCGTGAGCCGGATCTACGCAGACGGGTGGATGCTTGAGCGTCGCCAGCTGACAGCATCCGCATTATCGTCCGCTCGTGACTCAAAGGCTTCCGTCGGGGGTCGTGACCTTCCTGTTCACGGATATCGTGGGGTCGACGCGTCTGCTGCACCAGCTAGGTCCCGAAGGCTACGCGCAGGCACTCGCCGAGCACCGACGCCTCCTTCGTGCGGCGTTCGCTCAGCACGGGGGCGTTGAGGTCGATACGCAGGGTGACGCTTTCTTCGTTGCCTTTCCGTCTGCCGACGGCGCCGCCTCGGCCGCGCGGGATCTCCAGCAAGCCCTCGCCTCGGGACCGATCGAAGTGCGCGTCGGTGTGCACACCGGTACGCCGTATGTGACGGAGGAAGGCTATGTGGGCGAGGACGTTCACAAGGGGGCGCGGATCGGCGGGGCAGGACACGGCGGGCAGGTACTGCTCTCCAAGGAGACGAGCACGCTGATCGACGTCGAACTGACCGATCTGGGAGAACACCGGCTGAAGGACTTCGCTGAGCCGGTCTGGATCTTCCAACTCGGCACGGACCGGTTCCCACCGCTGAAGACCGTCTCGAACACCAACCTCCCGCGGCCGGCGAGTTCGTTCGTCGGTCGAGATCAGGAGCTCGCAGCGGTGACGAACCTGCTGCGCGAGGGCGCGCGATTGGTGACGCTGACCGGATCCGGCGGCTCAGGCAAGACCAGGCTCGCAATCGAGTCTGCAGCCGAGCTCGTCCCGTGGTTCAAGAACGGCGTGTTCTGGGTGGGGCTTGCCGCGCTGCGCGATCCCGCGATCGTCAACGAGACGATCTCGATCGCGCTTGGCGCCAAGGATGGCTTAGCCGATCACATCGGTGACCGGGAGATGCTGGTGTTGATCGACAACATGGAGCAGGTGATCGACGCGGCGGGAGATCTCGCGTCACTCGTCGAGGCCTGTCCGCAGCTGGTAGTGCTCGTTACGAGTCGGGAGCTCCTACGTGTTCGTGGCGAGGTCGCCTACTCCGTGCCACCGCTGTCAGACCCCGAGGCGGTTGACCTGTTCTGCCAACGCGCGGGGCTCGATCCCGACGAGGTGATCGCGGAGCTGTGTCGCCGACTCGACGACCTGCCGCTCGCGGTCGAGCTCGCTGCTGCCCGAACGAACGTCCTGACGCCGACGCAGATCCTTCAGCGAATCGCGCAGCGACTCGATCTGCTGAAGGGCGGCCGTGACGCCGATCTTCGGCATCAGACGCTTCGCGCCACGATCGATTGGAGCTATGAGCTGCTCGACGACGAAGAACGGCGGTTGTTCGCCCGCCTCGCCGTCTTCTCCGGCGGCTGCACGCTCGACTCGGCAGAGGCCGTGGTCGACGCCAACCTCGGCATCCTCAGTTCCCTGCTCGAGAAGAGCCTCGTCCGCCGCACCAACGATCGTTTCTGGATGCTCGAGACGATCAGAGGATTCGCGACGGATCGGCTCGAGTCCGACGGTGAGGCGCGAGATCTGCGTGGTCGTCACGCGGTGTGGTTCGCTGCGATCGCCGAGGACCTGTTCGATGAGTTCGGTGAAGCACGTGATCCTCGGGCGTTCGAGGTCTTCGGGGATGAGCAGGACAACCTCCGCGCCGCTCTCGATTGGATGATCGCGAACAAGACCGGCGCCCTACAGCTCGTGTTGCGGATGTGGAAGTCATGGCTCACGCGCGGCCAACTCGACGAAGGGGAGCGTTGGATGGAGCGGGCGCTTGCAAGCGACACAGACGCACCTGCGTCGCTCCGGGCCCAGGCGCTCGGCGTACTTGGTGAGTTCCCTCGCTTCCGGGGCGACCATCAACGCGCGATCGAAATCAAAGAAGAAGCGTTGGAATCTATGCGCGCGTTGGGGCTGGCCGAGGAGACGAAGTCGACGCTCTGTGACATGGCCGAGTCCGTGGCCCTGCTCGGAAACATCGGCCGTGCGCGGGCGATGGTGGACGAAGCCCTTGAGATCGAATCTCGATCGAAGGGTCCCTTAGGCATCCGTGTCAGGCTCTCAGCCGCGGAGTTGGCGATGCGCTCGGGAGACTACGCAGACGCCAAGCGTCGACTAGAAGACGTGGTCGAGAAGATCCCGCCGGATCGATTCGAGATGAATCATGTGAGCGGGCTGGCCATGCTCGGGGAGTGCCTCCGCAAGCTCGGCGACCGAGCTGGCGCAGCCATGCGATTCCGTCAGGCGTTCGAGCTCGCGATGGTGTCGCGCTCGGTCGCCATCTTCCCGGACCTACTCGTGGGGAGCGCCGGTCTAGTCGCTGATGCCTCGCCATCTCGCTCGGCGATGCTGCTGGGGGCCGCCGAGGCCCTGCGCGAATCGACCGGCTTCGGGGTCGACGACCCCGCCTCGCCTGCAGCTATCGAGCAGTTATTAGAAGCGAAGTTGGATCCGAGTGAGATCGAGTCCGCTCGCGCAAGTGGGCATGCGATGTCAGCGGACGAGTCGGCCGCCTACGCACTCGACTGTCTCGATATCGTTTCGAACTCGTCGAGCGAGTGACACTTCGGTGCCTCTGGCCGACTTCGCCGGACACCGGTGCGGGGGGAGGCTCAAACTGAGGTTCTTCGGGCCACGCATGGATGCCGTCTTGATCCGAGGTCCGGGCGAACGAGACACCAGCCTAGGAGGGGCGGGATGCAGAGAGATCCGTCACGAGCGATGATGGGCCGATGGAGTTCAGGCGGTACGTCTTCGGGTCGATCGAGATCGACGGTGTGACCTACGAGCACGACGTCGTGATCGAAGGTGGGCGGATCCGGAAGCGGAAGAAGGGGCCCTCGAAGGCGCTCCGCGGAAGATACGGGCACAGCCGCTGACCGCCGCCGAGGACATCCCGTGGCCATGCAGACGTCTCGTGCTGGGGAGCGGCGCCTCCGGATCGCTCCCCGTCGCCGACGATGTGATCACCGAGGCCGAGCGCCGAGGGGTGGAGCTGATCGTGATGCCCACCGTCGAGGCGATCGAGCAACTCCGTAGGTCGGGTGCGGACACGAACGCCGTCCTCCACGTGACCTGCTGAGGCGTCGACCGCCCGCTGCGTTCGTCGACTCACCGTACGAACGCTAAGGCTGGGTTCGGCGGCCCGACCTGCCCGCCTCCGGCAGACCCTTTCGGCAATCGAATCTTGTTTTGGCGGGGTCCCCTACCTCGCTAAAGACACACGGTCATCCTCGCCGCGCGTCATGCTCGAAGTCGCCGTTCGGTTCTCTGAGCGTCGCCCGCGCTACGGCGTCTTGAACGTGGCGACCTGCTGCTTCTCCTTGTACATCGCCTTCGTCTTGGGTCGGAACGCGTCCCGTTCCGGAAGAGGTTCTCAAGGTTCCACGTCATCACCTTGAGTGGCACCAGCCCCTCACTTCCGAAGGCCGTGGTTCACCGCAACGCTACGGCGACGATGGACGAGGTCATCGTGATTCGCGCCACGCGTAGTCACCTCATTCTCGCCCGATGACCCTGCCGATGAACTTCGGTATCCCTCGGATGACCTGCACCATCCGATCCCAGGGGCCGTACGGACCCCATAGCTCGGGCGGGAACACCCGATGCAAGATCGCCCAGAACCACTTCCTGATCCAGCAAAGGATCACCGCGAAGCGGCCTGGCCTGGCATATGCGCACAACGCGATCAAACCGGCGTCGATGTCGGCGATCAGATCGACCATCTCCGCCCAGGTCGGAAAGAAGTCGATGTTCTTGTTGAATTCGATCACGAAGCCGCTCAGCTTGCCTCTGGACGGGCTTAGGAACTCGCGGGTGAACGCCCAGTCCTCACTCGTGCCCGAGGTCGGGTAGAGCGCGAACCCCTGTTGGCTTACATAGCTCTGTCCTCGGACGGCAAGGATCCCGTCGCGCATGATTGCCGCGGCGGTCTGGAGCTCGGCCAGTCTCCAGGCCGGGACGTAGTCGCGGTACGCGTCGTTCGCGATGCCTCGTTTCCCGTCCCAAGCGCTGTTCCTGAACGACATCGAGGGATCGGTTGTCTGATTCTGGTCGTCACCCCATGGATATAGAACGAGCCCGGTGTACGAGTGGACGTCGACGAAGTACCGGGCTCTTGGGAAGCGATCGACCAGCCACTGCACGTTCCGCGACTCGGGCTCCGAGAACGGGCCTGTCCCGGAGAACGTGTAGGAAGAAGGGTCGGTCGAGGCAGGTCCGACGTTGGGCGCGAAGGTGACTGGGAAGTTCCACAGGAAGTCATAGTTGCGGTTGACGTCGACGCCGATCCTCGTCGCCACGCCACCCG
>Ga0307289_10000329_pt1 | contig 20187 bp, 18 predicted proteins | sample ER_DNA_143_FD_194483 | JGI IMG/M metagenome (GOLD analysis project Ga0307289, IMG submission 194483) | Bulk soil microbial communities from the East River watershed near Crested Butte, Colorado, United States - ER_DNA_143 | ecosystem: Environmental > Terrestrial > Soil > Floodplain | place...
GCTGATGGCCTTCTTCCCCGGCTGGCCGGTGATCTTGTCTCTCTTCAGCCAGCTGGGTGTACCAGTCGCGATCAGCGGTGTGATCATCTCCACCGCCTGTTCGGCACTTGCCGCCACAGCGCTCTACCGGCTGGGCGGGCCGTGGGCGGCAGTCGCTTGGCTGTTTGCACCGACGGCGGTCTTCACGATGGTGCCGTATACCGAGTCGCTGTTTTGTGCACTGGCCTTCTGGGCGTGGGAACGGGCCCGAGCCGATCGCTGGCTGGCTGCCGCGCTGCTCACGTCTCTCGCCTGCACGGTACGGGTGTCCGGGCTTTTCCTCATTGGTGCGCTACTGGTGATGATCATTACCAGTGACGAGCCAGCGAGAGCCAAGCTGCGCCGCGGAGGGCTGATGCTGATGCCCGCGGCAGTGATCATGGCGTTCGCAACCTATCTGCACGTCCTCACCGGCAGCTGGACAGCTTGGTACCGGGCGCAGTCGACCGGTTGGGTCAGGCAGCTGACCTGGCCCTGGGACTCCTTTCTGAACACGATTCCGGCAATCCTGCCCGGCGCGTACGCGGATCATCCGTGGTGGGCAGCGGTGTTTCGGGGCGAGATGATCTCGATGGCGGTCGGTGTCGCGGTCACCATCTGGTGCATCGCGGTGAGCCTGCGTGCGAGGAAGCGGCCAGACGGGCCGGACAGGCCGATGTGGGGCGAAGCCAGCTGGGTCGGTGTGCAGGTCCTGGCATTCTCGCTGTCGTACTGGTTCTTCTCGGTCAATCGCGCCACCTTGCTCTGGTTTCCGCTGTGGATCATGGTGGGTCGCTGGGTCGCTGGCCCCGGCCGTTCTCCGCGGCTTCATCGGGCGCTGGTGGGCTGTGCGTTCGGCGTCGAGATCGTGCTGATGCTGTGGTGGAGTTGGCTGTTCTTCACCGGACATTGGGCAAGCTGAAACTCTGTGTCTGAGATCACTGAAACTCCGGCGCGCCGGCGGCGGATCCCCTAGGCTGACCGAAGGTGACTCGGTCGGGGGACAAGTGACCAACAATTCTTTCGGGGTTGGTGCCCCCTGTCCGGGACTTTGGTCATTCAAGTCTCCGAGAGGACATTGTGCCCCGTTTCCGTACCGTGGCAGTTGCTGGCCTGGCTGCATCCGCCTTGCTGCTCACTTCCGGCGCTGCCTATGCGGGTGATCAGGATTTCCATCGGCACACGCATCTTGGCGGCGGCAGCTTCGGTGGAGGTACGCACATCTCGAGCATGACCTGGGCCTACTCCAGTGATGATCTGAGCGACTTGTCGACGGCCACTCCTGATGCGTTCGATGCTGCGAGAGCGACGGCCTTCATGATGAGCGTCAACGGTGAAAGTACCTTCAGGCTCCATGTCAGGGGCATCGACGAGAGTGCCGTTGGCAAGACATACCCCGCGCACCTCCATGAGGGCCCATGCGTGGCTGGCAATGGGGCGGCGGCACTTGGCCACTACAACACTCAGAAAGAGGCAGGGCTCTCCGCCCCCTATCTGGTAAATGGGGAAACTGAGGTCCATCTTGACTTCACGGTGAGTTCCCAACGAAGCGGGCGCGTCGTCGCAGTTGTGCCGTTTGTCCCGAAGCCAGGGGATCGCTCGATCGTCATCCACTCCAATCAGCCGCCTGTGCCACCAGCGACTTCACCGGCCCGTTGGGCGTGCCTGCCGCTTCACATACAAGAACTCAATAGCGCGAACCAGTCGCATTGAGCACCCACCCTGTCGGTAGTCAGGACCCTATTACCCTGACTGGGTGGAACGGATGTGGATTGACCTCGACGGCCTCGTCAACCTGCGCGATGTCGGCGGAATCCCGACGATCGATGGCGGCAAGATCATTCCGGGTCGGCTGTTGCGATCGGACAATCTGCAAACGCTGACCAATTCTGACGTCGATCAACTGCTGGGGCTGGGTCTGACCGATGTCGTCGACCTGCGCAGTGACTACGAAGCCGAGCAGGAAGGCCCCACACCGCTGGCAACGTCCGGCGTACGGATCCATCAGTTCTCGCTGTTTCGCGAGTGGCAGATCGGGGTCGGTGAGCCCAAGCCCGACGTACGGCCTGAGGTGATGCCCGAGGAAGCGTTGCCGTGGGTCGATCTGGAGCCCAGCGCCCAGCTGGACAATGATGTCGCCTCGGTGTATTTCTCCTATCTGGTGGACCGGCCTGATTCGGTGCTCGCCGCGTTGCGCACCGTCGGCCAGGCGCCCGGCGCCGCCCTGGTGCATTGTGCCGCCGGCAAGGACCGGACCGGGACGATCGTCGCACTCGCCCTATCGGTAGCCGATGCCGATCGTCAAGCGATCATCGATGACTATGTGGCCAGCTCCGAGCGTGTTGAGCGGGTCGTGCAACGGCTGATGGCATCACCGACGTACGCGGAAAACCTCCGTGATCGGCCGCTCTCCTCGCACCTGAGCCATCCTGAGACCATGATCAGTTTGCTACGTCACATCGACGAGACCTTCGGTAGCGTCCCACAGATGTTGATCAAGATGGGGTGGACGGCCGAGGACAACGAGCAACTACGCGGCAAGCTGCGGGGGTGACGTGCTTCTTCTGCCAGAAGGAGCCGCAGACAGGTCGCTAGGCCCAGTCGATGTAGTCCACGGTCGCGGTCGTCAGGCGCAGCTCGACGGGAACCTCCTGGCCGATCCGCGGCGGCTTTTCCTTATGCGGTAGGAAGACCTGGCTGGACTGCATATGGGGCGGCTCCAAGAACCAACGCTTCTTGCCACTGATCGTGTACGGGCTGAGGGCAAGTCCGGCGGCTGCCAGCGAACCGGTGGCAAAGGCGATGGCCCGATGCCGCATGGTCTTGGCCGAGGTTGGCGCCTCCATCCCGATGCCATGCGACGTGCCACCCGCGACGACCACGATCCAGCCGTCGGCCGGACAGACCCGCTGTCGGTAGCCGGCACGTTCGCCGCGCTTGATCTCGTGCACGTCCAGCACCGTCGCAGTGGTACTCCGCGCCCTCTTATCGCCCAGCCAGAGTCGAGTACCAACCCGTTGCCGGACCGGCGCCGGCTGGGAGTCCGCTCCACCGAGCTGCCGCGCCAGCGTAACCGTCTCCTCGGGAGGCAGATGGGAGAACCACAGTCGGCCAGGCGCGGTGCCAAGGGCCGCGTAACCGAGCCGCTCAGCTTCGGCGTAACGACCGTCGGCGTGCAATGGCAGGTGGATCGTCCAACCCTCGAACCGTACGCCGGGCAGCAGGGCAGCGACCTGATCAAGATCATCTGCCAGGATCCCGTGTCGTTGCATGGAGGTCAATACCTCGACGACTACCCGCGGACGATCACCGCGGGCAGCCAGTAATTCCAGATCCCGCAGCCGGGATACCGTGGTGATCACCGAGGGTTCCCGGGTCAGCTCGCTGGCGAGTTTGCTGGATGGGTCCCATGGGTTCAAGATCACCACGTCGTCGGAGAACGCCTCGCGGACCACGGCTACCTCAGAGGGGATGCCGACGGCGATCACGTCGACGCCAAGTTTCATTGACTCCTCGGCGAGCCGGCCCAGGCCGAATCCATATCCATTGCCTTTGATCACCGGCACTATGCCGGGCGTGGCGCCTGCGACTGTCCGCAGGTGCTCGCGCCAACGCTCCGCATCAAGGCGCAGGGTCACGCCACTCATGTCGCCACCACGTCACTCATCACCGACGCTTCATATACAGGTCGAAAGCCTTGTACAGCAAAGGATTGAGGGGCAGATCCCATTCGCCGAGGTACTCCACGGCCTCACCGCCGGTACCAACCTTGAACTGGATCAGCCCCAGATGAGGATCGTCGGCCTCCAGTCCTTCGGTGATGCCACGGAGGTCATAGATGGTCGCGCCGGCGTCCAGAGCGTCAGTGATCATCTGCCATTGGATGGCATTGGAGCCGCGCACGTCCCGCTTGGCGGTCGAGCTGGCACCGTAGGAGTACCAGGTGTGCTGCCCGACCCGTACCCATGTCGTCGCTGCGACAAGGTCGTCGTCGTGTCGGGCCAGATAGAGCCTGATCCGATCAGAATCCTCCGCCAGCAGGGCATCGAACATGGTCTGAAAGTAGGACAGCGGGCGAGGGCGGAAATGATCACGTTCAGCGGTCTCGACGTAGAGCCGATGGAACTCGGGAAGCTGATCAATGGTGCCGCGCTGCACAACAACGCCTGCCTTGGCCGCCTTCTTGATATTGCGCCGCCACAGCTGATTCATGCCAGCGAGCAATTGCTCAGGCGTCCGGCCCTCGATCGGTAGCTGGAAGACGAATCGTGGTTGGCCAGCCGCAAACCCGTCCTCGTCCTCGGGCGGCCGCCACCCCATCTCGCGTAATTGGTTGCGGGTTCGGGTGGTTTGGTGATTGACCTGGTCAGGGATCGCCTCGCTGAGCCGGGTCACTCGGTCGTCGGCGATCGCGGCCTTGATCGTTTCCGCGCTCCACCGCCGGACGATGGCGGGCGCGCCGATCCGTATGCCGAACGCACCGGCCCCGCGGAGGTGTTCGGCCAGCGGCTTGAGCCATTCCCCGATATCGGGCGCATCCCAGTCGATCACCGGGCCCTCAGGAAGGTAGGCGAGATACTTCTTGATCTTGGGAAGTTGCCGGTAAAGCACCAGCCCGGCGCCAACCGGGTCATCCGTGCCGTTGAACCAGCCCACCGACTCGCTGCGCCACTCACTTTTGACCTGCCCCCACGCTGGCGTCTGAAGGAAGCTCACCGAGGGTTGGCTGGCGTTGAATTCGCGATGCCGGTCTGCCTCGATGGTTCGTACCGAAAAAGCCACAGGGGAGAATGTAATACGGATATGCCCCGGGCTCGCCCACGGGCTTATTTGCGCTACGACAAGCTCACCGCACCTGCAACAGGAGTTGCGGGCGACATTCTCGCGCGGCGCTAAGTCGAAGCTGCCCCTTTGTGCCCAACCGGAGAGTACCGTGAAGTGAAGTCTCGAGCTGCCCGGAATAGGCCCAACGCATCGGCCCCCGCGTTTCCCCGCGCGGGTTGGTCCCATCCCCTGTGCGGACCGCCTATTCCGGGTTCAAGCTGCCGTCGGGTAACTCCTGATGATCAAGAAACCAATTCTCACGAGAGATGCTTGTGCATAAGGTGCCCGTTGCTGCCGAGAGCAACGACGTCGATCCGGTTTTCGTCCCACGAGACCGCTGACGGCGTGTCGTTGATATCGCCGCCAATGGTCTCCCAGCCGGTCCAACTTCTGCCGTCCCACGATCGGTGTTGCAGGCTGTTGTTGTCACCCTCGCGGAAGAGATCGAGCCGCCGCAGTCCCCAACTGGACACTGCGACGTCGAAGCGTTGCCCACCACCGATGTCGACGGGTGGCAGCCAGGTCGAGCCGTCGTAGGAGCGCTCGTAGAGGTGGTTGTTGCGCCCGCGGAAGAAGACATCGATCAGATTCGGGCCTCGCGAAATGGCTGCCGGAGCGCCCTTGAGGTTTCCACCGAGCCGCTCGTACGGGCTCCAACCAAACCCGTTCCACCACACGTGATACAGCGCATTGTCGTCGCCCCTCATGAAGACATCGAGCCGGTTCTCCCCCCACGAGGCCACCGCTGGGCTTGACGTCAGGGAGCCGCCCAAGGGGTAGTAGCCGGCCCAGCTGCCGCCGGCGTACGCCATCTGCCAGAGCTGGTTGTCGGTACCGCGGACGAAGACGTCCAGCCGATCCGGCCCCGATGCCACCGCTCCGGGGCTACCGACGATGGCAGGTCCAAGATCATCTGCTGGATACCAGAACTTGCCGTCGTACGTCTGGTGGAGCATTGTCTGTCCGGCGGCCTGAGCGAAGACGTCCAGCCGATGGACTCCCCACGAGGCCACCGCGGGCGCCGAGGTGTACGAGCCGCCAAGATCTTCCCAATCGCTCCACTGCAGGTCGGTTTCCGTCGGGGACGGCGTCGGGTGCGGAGTCGGGTGCGGAGTTGGATTAACAGGCGGCGTCGCGGCCGGCACTGGCGGGCGCAGCAAAAAGACGAGTCCAATACCTGCGACCAGCAGCACCACGCAGCCCAAAATCGCCGGAAGCCACCATCGGCGGTGCACCTTGATCATCATCGGCCCCAGACGCCGAGTTGTCAGAATCCAGTTGGACTATAGCCGGACGGGAGTCTGGGGAAGCTCTGGCTGCGTCAAGAAGATTCCGTAGCCGAGAAGTGCTTGTGTAACAGCTGACCGTCTATGCCGAGCGCGACAACGTCGATGCGGTTCTTGCCCCATGAGACCGCCGAGGGAATGTCACTGATTCCGGCACCGATGGTCGCCCAGCTTGTCCACGTCTCGCCGTCCCACGACCGGTGTTGCAGTTCAGTGTCATCACCCTTGCAAAACAGATCAATCCGCTTCCGCCCCCACGATGACACAGCAACATCGGAGTGCAGCCCCCCGCCCAGGTCGACGACGTCTCGCCATCTCGATCGCTTGTAGGACAGCCGGTAGAGGTGGTTGTCGCGACCGCGGTAGAAGACGTCGATCAAATTCGGCCCTCGCGAGATGGCCGCTGGAGCACCTTCCAAGTTCCCGCCGAGCCGTTCATAGCTGGTCCAGCTGATCCCGCTCCATGACTTGTGGTAAAGCGCGTTGTCGCTGCCGCGGACGAAAACGTCCAGCCGATTCGGCGCCCACGAAGCCACGGCAGGGCTTGAGGTGAGGAAGCCGCCCAGCGGAAAGTAGCCCATCCACCCTCCGTTCCAGGACTTCTGCCAAAGCTGGTTGTCAGCGCCGCGTACGAAGACCTCGAGCCGGTCGGTTCCGCGCGCTACGGCCGCCGGGCCGCCCACGATGGCAGCGCCGAGATCCTCAGCTGGATACCACTTCGTGCCGTTGTACGCGCGGTGCAGCATGATTTGCCCGGCACCTCGGGTGAAGACGTCCAGCCGGTTCGGGCTCCACGACGCGACGCTCGGTCCCGCGTTGAATGAGCCGCCGAGATCATCCCAGTCACTCCACCTGGGACCGCCCTGGGTAGGCGGCGATGGCGTGATCACCGTTGGATTCTTGGAGGGATTGAGAGCTGGCGGCACGGCCGTGGCTCTGGCTCCTGGACGCGCGATCAAGAATAGACCAGTACCTGCGACTAGTAGCACCACGCTGCCCAAGATCACTGGCAGAGACCATCGGTGCTGGGTGTTGATCATGTGGGGAAGCACGGCAACGCACACTATCCCTAAAAGATCAACTTGTCAGTGGCCCAGTCGTTATCAAGGAGACCGAAAAATGATCACAAGATGATCACTACGATCACTTGGCGACGATCTTGCCCGGGTTGAAGTTCCGGCCTGGATCCATCGCGGTGAACAACCCGTCGATCATGTGTACGCCTGGAGCGGAGATGTCCTGCTCCAGCCACGCCGCGTGCTCGGTGCCAACCGCGTGATGATGCGACAACGTCCCGTCCGAGTCCACGAATGCCTGCTGGATGGCGTTCTTGAGTGGCTCGTATTGAGCCAGCGGGTCGACGCCGTCGTGCTTGAACGCGAAGGTGAAGTAGAGGCATGCGCCGGAATGGTAGGAGTGCGAAAGGTGGCACATGATCCAGCCTGTGACGCCCAATTGGGCGTAGACCTTCTCAGCGGCCGTCATCACATTGCGATACAGCGGCAGCAGCTTCGACCAGGGCGCTGCCGTCTCTGAGACATCACCGATCGCGCCTCGATCGAGCAGGAAGTCACGGATGTAGGGGGTGTCGAACTTCTTCTGGTCGTAAAGTTCGCCCGGTCCTTTGCCGACCAAGATTCCGCCATGCTTGCCGACGATGTCTTTGACGATCTTCTTCTGCCTGGCTACGTGGGGCTTGCCGCCCTCGTAGCCGATGAATGACAGGCAGACCTCATTGAGCTTCCAGCCGCGCCGCGCCAGAACTTTCATCAGGCCCTTGCTGATCACTGACGATATCGAGATCTTGCTGGACTTCTTCCTGGTGGCAAAGGAGAACGCGGTCTCCTTTGCGTCGGAAACACGAGTGATGGACGGATGCGCATCGCTGGTGGAGATCTCCTGCATGGCGGCAAGCCCCGCCTCCCAGGACGGGAACAAGTATCCCAAGATCACCCGGACCTCAGGAATCCGATGCACCTGCACGGTCACCTCGGTGATGACACCCAGCCGCCCTTCGGAACCGAGGACCATCTCGCGGACGCTCGGACCCGTCGAGGTGTGCGGCAACGGACGAACCTCGAGCACCTTGCCTGGCATGACCACCCGCATGCCACGCGCGATGTCGGCGATGTCCCCGTACTTGTCGGACTGCATGCCCGAGGAGCGCGTGGCAACCCAGCCGCCGAGCGTGCTGTGGCTGAAGCTGTCCGGGTAATGCCCTAGAGTCCAGCCCTGCGCGATGAGCTGCTTCTCGAGGTCCGGGCCCTGGACGCCGGCCTGAATGCGCGCCAGACCGGACTCCTCGTCGATGCTGATCAACTTGTTCAGCCGACCAAGATCAACAGAGATGACCGAGCGCGTCTCATCCTCGGGAGCGTGCAGGCTGCCAGAGATGTTGCTGCCGCCGCCGTAGGGGATCAGCACCGCATCTGCCGCTACCGCATAATCAACGATCAGCTGCACCTCCGCCTCATCCGCCGGATAGACGACGACATCGGGCACGCGCGGAATGTCTCCAGCTCGGAGCCGCAGCAGGTCGCGCACACTCTTGCCGTACGTGTGCACAATCCGGTCAAGATCATCTTGGATGGCGTTCTCGGCGCCGACAGCCCCGGTCAACTCATCCAGCAGCTCAGCGCTGATCATGGGTGCCGGAACCGGCAGCTCCTCCAGCGACAGGGGGGCGGTCGGAGTGGTGTTCACATCAAGATCAATGGCATTGATCACGAACGGCCGAAAGGCAGGCTTGTCCTCGTGGTGGAACGCCACCCCTTCGACTCCCCAGCCCCACCACTTCATGTGCTTGACGTCGGGCATCCTGTTGTTCTCCTTCGATCCCAAGGCTGGCGCAGCTCTAAGCCTGGTTGGCGCGATAGGTGGTGGCGTAGTCGATGAGCCCGCTCACCTCTTTGGTAATGCGCTCGGAGAATTGGGCGACGGTGTCGCCGTCCTCGGCGCGCATCGGTTCCCCGAATGCCACATACACCGGCGGCCGCCCCCGGCTCGGCCAATTTTGGCCGTACGGCATGGCCTCCGACGCGCCGACGATTGCCATGGGGAGGCAAGGCACATCCCGGCTGATGCAGAGCGCCGCAGCGCCTGGCTTGAACGCGGCCATCTCCCCAGTCCGCGACCGAGTGCCCTCGGGGAAGAGCAATAGCGGTATGCCGTCGTCAAGCAGGCTGGTGGCTAGGCCATGGCGGCCGCGCAGCCCCGTGCGATCGACTGGGAACGCATTGAAGAACAACGACGTCAGGCTCTTGCGCCACCAGACATCGAAGAAGTAGTCCGCGGCTGCTCCGGCCGCGACGTAGCGGGCCAGCCTGCTCGGCAAGGATCCGAGAATCAGCGGAGCATCGAGATGGCTTGCATGATTGGACACCACGACGAACGGTCGGTTGAGGCCCTTGAGGCGTTCCTCGCCAAGCACGGTCACCGTCACCAGTCGCCAGACCAGCGGCTTGAGCAAGCCTCGCTGCGCAACGAACCGCGCCCCGGCATGCACCGGCGAGGTGTAGCGACTCCGGCTTGACATGGGCTTAGCCTAACCCGAGCCGAGCCGGTGCAATGTCGGGCAAAAGCCTCACGATATGGGTTCGGAACCGCTTAGTTGAGGAGTAGTCATGACATCTCCTCGACGATGTAGTAACGGTTGCCGTCGGGATCATCGAAGCTGAACATCGGCGGGACACCGTCCCAGCGGAGCAGTTCGCCGACCTCGACGCCGCGGGCTAGCAGCGTGGCGTGTTCCGCGGCGGCATCGGGAACGGTGAAGCGTACGCCGGTATCGGCCCCGACCTGTTCGCTAACATCTGACGACGCCTCAGCAGCGTTGAGAGCGATCGAGGTGCTGGCGTGAGGCGGAGCGACCTCGACCCATCGCATGGTGGGGCTGATTGGTGCGTCGAGCCTCTTCTCGAAGCCGAGCTTGTCGACGAAAAAGGCAAGTGCTTCGTCTTGATTTCTGACGTTGATACCGATCGTGCGTACGTCGGTGATGGTCGTCGCGGGCATAGTGGATCTCCTCTCGATCTGCGGATGTTCAGAGGTTGTTTTGCGGTGTAATCAGCCGGACCCGTACATCAGCGAGCCCGGAGTAGTGAGCGTCTGACCGGTCTCCAGCCAGGTCTTCAAACCGGAGAGGATCATCGGCCAGCCGCCGTACAGTTCCGGCGGAGCGTCGGCGCTCAGTTGGTCATGAGTGACCGTCAGCCGGCACGAATCTCCAACGGGTTCGATCTCCCAGGTCACCCGTGAGGTGCCCTCGCGCTCCGCGTCCTCGCTCCACAAGGTGTGCATGGTCTGCACGAGTCGGTGCGGTGGCTCGACGACGAGGTTCTCGCCCTCAGCGAGGGCGATGTCGCTGCCCGGATGCGTCAACGTGTAGCGCGAGCCCGGCGTCCAGTCGGACTCGGCGCCGGCACCGAAGTGGTATTTGGCGCGGATCTCCGGGTCGGTTATCGCTTCCCACAGTCGCTGCGGCGTCGTACGGATGTAGATCTCGAAGATCTTCTCCATCGGGTACTCCAGTTCAGACTTGAGGCTGGCCAGACCGGCGACCCACGGCTCGGTGTACTTGCTCACCCACCGGTCATGGATGAGACGGATGGGGACGGTGTTGAGGAAATGCAACTTTTCCCGGCCACGGCGCCTGCTCACGACGAGTCCCGCGTCCTCGAGCAGTCGAAGATGCTTCGCGACGGCGATTCGCGTCATGCCGTGGCCGGCAGTAAGAGCTACCAGGGTCTGGCCGTCCCGTTCGAACAGTGCGTCGAGAAGGGCTCGCCGAGTCGGATCGGCAAGAGCTCGAAACACTGTCTCCACAACAACCAGAATAGGAAACCAAATGGTTTCCTGTCAAGAGTTGAAGGTCTCCGGGGAGCGTTCTGATCACGGGAGCCTCGAGAGGCTAGTGGCGGCTTGACGTCATCCGACGGGAGACCGCCCGCAAGGCGCGGTGCGGTAGATGCACGCAGATTGTCATGAGGATCTTGTAGCGCTTGGACGGGATGGAGATCACCTTGCCGGCTGCGGCATCCTGCAGACAGTCGGCGACCAGCCGATCGGCATCCAGCCAGAGGGCCGATGGAATGGAGCTAATGTTGATGTTGGCCCGCTGGTGGAACTCGGTGCGCACCCAACCAGGACACAGCGCCGTGACGGTGACTCCGGTGCCGTACAACTCGTTGGCAAGGCTCTCGGTGTACGCGGTGACCCAGGTCTTGATCGCCGAGTAGCTGCCCATGGCCACATAGCCCGCTGTGCTCGACACGTTGATGATCGTGCCAGTGCCACGCTCACGCATGGCGCGTCCGGCCGCAGCGCCGAGTATCAACACTGCGGTGATCATGACATCGATGGCGTGTTCATGCGGAGTCGTGTCGGCGTCGGTGAGCTTCGCCCCGATTCCGAAGCCGGCATTGTTGATCAACATGTCGATCGGTTGCTCGGTACTGGTCAGCCGCTCGGCGATCCTGATCACGTCACTGCGTACGCCCAAGTCCGCGACGATGGTCTCCACACTGACCGCGTAACGTTCCTTCAATTCGGTCGCCATGTCGGACAGCCGATCGCCGTTTCGCGCCACCAGCACGAGATCATCGCCACGTGCCGCGAGCGTTCGCGCGAATGCCGCGCCGATGCCTGACGTACCCCCGGTGATCAACGCTGTAGCCATTGACTCACCCTATGCCGCAGCCCTCTGTCGGAAACGCACGTGCACATTCATCGCCACGCGATACGCACGTTGCAACGTGTGTATCGCGTAGGAACGGGATGTGCACGTGCGTTTCGCCGCACCAGCCTCGGTCGGGCTGAGCCGGCGCCCCCGCGCCGCGTCGTCCGCTGCCTCGCCGCCCGGCGCTGACGACTGTTCTTCCCCATCGCCGAGCAGCCTGTCACTCACTGCTGACAATCCCGGGTCAACCACGCCGACAACCCAGTGAAGCTGGGATACGAAGGGGTCGTTTCGCCGCATGGGCGTAAGGAGATACCTCGATTTCGCCGCAGGCGGGGTCGTTTCGCCGCACAGGCGTGAAGACGTACCAGGGCCCGGCGCCATAGAGCCGCCGCCGTTCCTCTGCAGAAACGCACGTGCACGTTCGCTACTGGCGCGATGCACACACATTGCACAACATGTGTATCGCGCCCGAACGCACGTGCACGTGCGTTCTGACACGGCGGGGGTCGCAGGGCAGTGACCGCAAATTCAGGAGTCGGAGCGGGCCTCAAGCAGCGATGCGGTCTGTCGGGCGATCGCCAGCTCCTCATTGGTGGGGACGACCGCGATGGTGATCGGTGCGCCGGCGGGCGAGATCACCCGCGCTTGGTTGGAACGTACGGCGTTCAGCTCCGGATCAACCAGGAATCCGAGGCCCTCGAGTCCGTCCAGCACAGCGGCTCGCAGCGCCGGATTGTTCTCCCCGACGCCAGCCGTGAAGCTCAGCAGATCGAGCCGGCCGAGGAGAATCGCGTACGCGCCGAGGTAGTGCTTGAGCCGATGGACGTATACCTCGAACGCCAGCTGAGCCGCCTCGTCGCCCACACCGCGCCGCTCCTCCAGCTCGCGGAAGTCATTGACGCCGGCCATGCCTTTGAGGCCGGACTGCTTGTTCAACAGCGTGTCGATCTCCGCGATAGTCATCCCGAGCTCGTTGTGCAGGAAGGTGTGCAGACCCGGATCGACGTCACCTGAGCGGGTACCCATCACCAGGCCTTGCAGCGGAGTCAGTCCCATCGAGGTGTCGATCGCTACGCCATCGCGTACCGCCGATGCCGAGCAGCCGTTCCCGAGATGCAGCACGATCTGATTCAGCTCACCAAGATCGCGCCCCACCAGCTCCGCAGCTGCCTGCGAGACATAGTGATGTGAGGTGCCATGAAAGCCATAGCGCCGGATCCGATAAGTCTGAGCAAGATCACGAGGAATCGCGTACGTTGCGGCCGCCGCCGGCAGGGTATTGAAGAAGGCGGTATCGAAGATCGCAACGTGCGGCACGTCGAACTCTGCGCGGGCAGCCTCAATGCCCGACACGGCACCCGGGTTGTGAAGTGGGGCGAGTGGAATCAGATCCTTGATCTCATTCAGCACGTCGTCATCGATGATCGTCGGATCGGAGAAGTCGGGCCCACCATGCACGACTCGGTGTCCGATCGCCCGCAGCCCTACGGCATCAAGATCAACACCCTCAGCCGCAAGATCTTTTTGCATGGTATGCATGGCCGCCGCATGATCGGCAGTTGGGCTACCCGGCTCGCCGATCCGCTCGATGACACCCTTGGCCTGCACCTCGGCCGTTTCCGGCACTACCAGCTGGTACTTGAGCGAGGAGGAGCCGGCATTCAGGACCAGGACAGGCATCTCGTTCATGCCGAGCTCCCCGTTGGCTGCTGTTGATTGATGGCCTGTGCCTGCACAGCTGTGATCGCCACGGTGTTCACGATGTCGGACACCAGCGCTCCCCGCGACAGGTCATTGACCGGTTTGCGCAACCCCTGCAGCACCGGACCGATCGCAATGGCATGAGCACTGCGCTGCACCGCCTTGTAGGTGTTATTGCCAGTGTTCAGATCCGGGAAGATGAACACCGTTGCCCGTCCCGCCACTGCTGAGTTCGGCAACTTGGTACGCGCCACATCCGGATCGACGGCGGCGTCGTACTGGATCGGACCCTCGAGCAGCAGATGCGGAGCACGTTCGGCGACCAGCGCCGTCGCGGCCCGCACCTTTTCCACCTCGGCACCCGAGCCGGAGGTGCCCGTCGAGTACGACAGCATCGCCACGCGCGGGTCGATGCCGAATTGCTGCGCCGTGTCAGCCGATGACATCGCAATATCGGCCAGCTGTTCTGTCGTCGGCTCAGGAATGACTGCGCAATCGCCGTAGACCAGCACCCGATCGGCCAGACACATCAAGAACACGCTCGAAACAGTGCTTACCCCAGGCTTGGTCTTGACGAACTCCAACGCGGGCCGAATGGTGTGCGCAGTTGTGTTCACCGCACCTGACACCATGCCGTCAGCAAGACCGAGATGGACCATCATCGTGCCGAAGTAGGAGATATCGGTGACGATGTCCCGTGCGCGCTCCAGCGTCATGCCTTTGTGCGCCCGGGCCTCGGCGTACGCGGCGGCAAACTTTTCTACTAGCTCGGCCTCCAAGGGCGACACGATCGTGGCCCCATCAAGATCAAGTCCGAGCGCCGACGCTCGGGCCCGCACCTTGGTCTCCTCGCCGAGCAAGATCAAGTCCGCTACCCCGCGGCGCAGCAGGATCGCGGCAGCTTCCAGAATCCGGTCATCCTCGCTCTCCGGCAAGACGACCCGCCGCCGATCCGCGCGCGCTCGCTCCATGAGCTGGTACTCAAACATCAGCGGGGTACGCACGTCGGAAGCCGAGACATCGATCGCGGCGAGCAGCGCTGCTTGATCAACTTGCTCGGCGAACGCCCGATGCGCGGTCTCGATCTTGCGACTCGAGTCCTTGGTGATCGGGCCCCGGACCCGCATCAGCCGCTCGGCGGTCGTAAAGGTACCAAGATCAGTGAGAGCGATCGGCAAGTCCTGCTGGACACCTTCGGCTAGCCGCCGGATGCTGTCGGGAAGCTGATACCCGCCGGTCAGCAAGATTCCGGCCAACGGCGGGAATGTGCCCGATTGGTGGGCCAGCATCAGACCGGGAATCAGGTCAGTGCGGTCACTGGGTGCGATCACCGCGGCATCGGCCATCAGTCGATCCAAGACGTGCGGCAGGCTCATCGCTGCGACGATCACGCCCATAGCCTCCCGATCCATCCAACTCTGAGTTCCGAGCACGAGCCGGGCCTCAGCGGCCTCGGCAAGCGCTCGGAAGGTGGGCGCCGACAGCAGCGGACTTTCCGGGATGGCCGCAGTGACCACCTCGGGCAACCCCTTGAACGTGGTGCGAATCGCCTCAGCAGCCTCATGATCAACACGATTGGCGATCACTGCGACGGTGTGGGCGTGATTTGCTCGAAGCTCGGCAATCGCACTCTCGGCGGCTGCCAGGATTTGTTCCGGAGTCCGCTCCCGGCCGTGCACTACGAGTACGACGGGTGAGCCAAGATTGGCTGCGATCTTGGCATTGAATGACAACTCAGTGCCAGAGGCCACGTCCGTGTAGTCAGAGCCCACTACCAAGATCACGTCGAAACGATCACTGAGCTGACCGAAACGCTCGACAATGACATGCAAGGCCTCGTCTGCATCCTCACGTGCAGCGTCGTAGGTGACGCCGATGGCCTCCTCGTAGGTCTGCGAGATGCCCGGCTGATTGACCAGAAGATCAACAATGAGGTCGACGTCATCGCTGCCGGAGCTTGTTGTGAGCGGTCGAAACACCCCGACCGAGTCCACTTCACGAGTCAGAGCGTCGAGTAATCCAAGCGCGACGGCGGACTTTCCGGTGAAGCCTTCGGGAGATGCGATGTATACGCTGCGACTCACAATCCGACGTTATCTTCCAACTCCCCTAGTGGCCTAAGCCTCCGGTGACCGTTCTCACAACTATCTTGGTTCGCGTGGGTGCCCCGGTACCACCGCAGATCCCTGGTATGGCGGATTGGCACGCCATCGCCAGGGGCGGTTTCGCGATCGTGTGGGAAGCCCGCCAGGAGTCGTTGAACCGGCTCGTTGCCGTCAAGGTCGACGAACGCAAGCTGGACACCGAAGCCGAGCAGCGCCGCTTTCTACGCGAGGCGGGTGCAGCGGGCAGGATGTCGGGCCACCCGGGGATCGTCACCGTGCACGATGCCGGGCTGCTCATCGATGATCGGCCCTTCCTGGTGATGGAGCTTTGTCCCGGCGGCTCATTGACCAGGTGGATAACCGCCGATCCACGGCCGAGCCAACGTCGGGTCCGGGAGGTAGGCGTACGGATCGCCGATGCGTTGGCCGCGGCGCATTTGCTCGGCGTACTGCATCGCGACGTCAAGCCGGCCAACATCTTGATCGACGCGTATAACAACGCGGGATTGGCTGACTTCGGACTTGCTGCATTGATCGATCCGGACATGCCGCTCAGTGAGACCGTGGAGGCGATCACTCCCGCGTACGCGCCGCCTGAAGTCTTCGCCAAGCAGCCGCTTACCGAGTACGCCGACGTCTATTCTCTGGCCGCCACTTTGTACGCGATCTTGAGTGGTAATCCGCCGCGTTGGTCGGAAACGATGGAGATGCTGAGCCTTCCCGAGATGATCAAGCGGCAGAAGGTGCCCATCAAGCGCATTCCAGGCGTCGACAAGGCGTTCATGGATGCGCTGTTGGGCGCCATGGCCGAGCAGCCGGAAAGCCGGCCTACCGCCGCACAGTTCCGTGATCAACTAGCCGCGCTGAGCCTGTCGACCCAGCTCGCACCCGCGCCCCAATCGGTGCCGGAGTCGGCGCAGCCGGAGCAGACGTCAGGAACCTCCGACAGCAGCGAGGCACCGCCGCGGACCGAGCGGCCCGCCGCGGCGAGGGCTGCGCCTGAACGTGAGAGATCAGGCTGGTTCGCTCATCGCAGACTGCTGACCGTGGCGATCGGTGCAATGATCATCGCGGGTATATCAGGAATTGTTCTGTGGAACATTTTCACAACACCCGAGACTCCGGCTGCTGTGCCCTCACCATCGCTGACGTCAAATGCCGCCAGTCCGACGAGTACGCCGCTTCAAGTGCCGACGGGATTTATTGACTGTTCAAAGCAGCTGGGAGAGGGCATCTACTGCGCAACGCGGCCGGAGTGTTGGGCGGGGATCAACGGCTTCGGCGACGTCCTCTCAGTCGGCGTCCCACAGGACTGCGACAAAACCCACGTCTATCAGACGTTCATCGCCGGTCGGATGACCTATGAGCTTCGCAGGCAATCGCAGCTAGAATCCGATGCGCAAATCCGCCGCGTCTGCACCACTGAGACCGCGAACTCCATGTTGCGATCTGGAGAACGCCGCTCCGACTGGGAGATCCAGTATCTAGGTCCGCAGCAGCCGGACGAGTACTTCTTCCGCTGCATTATTGGCCGCGGCGAGCGAAACAAACCACTCAGTTTTCATGCTCCGTGATGACGGCCAATCCTTCGATACCAGTGAGCAACCGGTTCAGCATGCGCTCGAAGTCCCAGCCGACCGGATCGTCGAACCCGCCGGCCTCCCAGATCGCCGCCATGGTGGGATAGCGGTCCCAGTCGAAGTAGGTGTCCCAGAAGCTGGCGCGGGAATCCCAGTAAGCCTCGGCGGAAACTCCGGTATGCCGCGCCTCATCGGCGTCGCTGATCATGGAACGAGCGGCACCAAGCAGCTGCCACTGAATGAGATTGGTGATCGCGACGTTCTCTGCTCCGATGAACCCGGCCGCGAGCAGTGCGGCGTACAAAGACTCCGAAACATCAAGGACATGCGGGCCGATCGGCAGCCGAGCCATGTTGTAGTCGAGCAGCCATGGATGCTGTACGTAGATACGCCAGGTTTCTCGAGCCCATTGTTCGACTCGTCGCCGCCACGGCAGCGCGGGATCGGGGATGGCATGTTCGCCGTAGACCTGATCGATCATCAGCTCGACCAACTCGGAGCGACCGGGCACATAGGTGTAGATCGACATCGCGCCGATTCCGAGGCGGCTCGCAACCTTACGGATGGACAGGGCCGCCAAGCCCTCCGCGTCAGCGATCGCCACTCCGGCTGCGATCACCTCAGCAAGGCTGGTACGCGGCTTGGGGCCACGGATTGAGGGCTGCTGCGTAGGCGCCCACAGCAGATCCACTGCGCGGCGACCCTCGGGCGTGCCCGGTTGAGTATCCGCGCGGTCATCTCTGGACCTGCCATGCTGCGTTGCCGGCTCAGTCACCGTCGCGTCTCCTGCCTGAGATGCAGCTCAAAATTGTCAGTCGCGTGTGATGCTCTTAATACCGTACAGTGTATGATATTGAAATATAGTACGGCGTACGGAGTTCAAGTCGGGAAGGGCACGATGATCCAGTGAGCAGCAATGGAGTGATCGACGCAGGAGTGATTCACACCGAGAAGCTGACCAGAAATTTTGTCAGCAAGAAGGAAACCATCGAAGCCGTGAAGGGCGTGGATATTGATGTCGCTTCTGGGGAGCTGGTTGCCTTCCTCGGCCCGAACGGTGCGGGAAAATCAACCACACTGCGAATGCTGACAACCCTGCTGCCACCAACTTCAGGCACGGCCTGGGTTGCGGGGGCGAACATCACCACCGAGCCTGCTCTGGTGCGGTCGCGGATCGGCTATATCGGGCAGGGTGACGGCGCGGGTCACAGCTTCCGGGTGATGGACGAGCTGGTCATGCAGGGCCGGTTCTATGGCATGAACTCCGCGGACTCCCTCGGCCGGGCGCGGGAGCTGACGAAGAGTCTCGACCTCACCTCCCTGGAGAAACGCAAGGTCAGCACGCTTTCCGGCGGCCAGCGTCGCCGACTGGACATTGCGCTTGGTCTGATGCATAGCCCTGGGTTGATCTTCCTCGATGAGCCCTCCACGGGGATGGATCCGCACAACCGGGCGAACCTCTGGGAGCACATCGAGCGATTACGCGAACAGCGGGAGACCACCATTGTGCTGACGACGCACTACCTCGAGGAAGCCGATGCGTACGCCGAGCGCGTGCTGGTCATCGATCACGGGCAGATCATCGCAAACGACACGGCCGCCAATCTCAAGGCGACTCTGGCCGGCGACCGGATCGCAATCACGGTCGATGGCGCTTCTGCGGCTGCCGCATCGGCTGTTGTTGCCGGTCGGGGCAGAGAGCTGACTACGACGAACGGATCGCGGGAAGTCACCATTGCCGGACGATTTGATCAAGGCACTCGTACGCTGCCGTGGCTACTCCGCGAACTCGATCATGCTGGCGTCGACGTACGAGCGGCCGATGTCCGGGTGCCGACTCTTGACGATGTTTTCTTGAGTCTTACCGGCCGAAGTCTGCGCGAGGAGGCGGAAAGTGAGGTGGCCGCATGACCACGTTGGTTGCTGATACTCGGCATGTCTTCCAGCGGGAGATCTCGCTGGTCCTCCGTGATCCCTTCTCCATGATCTTCTCGCTGGTCCAGCCATTGGTCTTCCTTGGGCTCTTTGGCCCGTTGTTGGCGGGTTCAGTCAATCCAGCAGCGATCAATGGCGCGTCGCCATTGCAGTGGTTCCTGCCTGGCGTGATCGTGATGATCTGCCTGTTCGGAACGAGCACGACCGGTTCGAACCTGCTCTACGAGATCATGATGGGCTCGTACGAGAGAGTGCTGGCGGCTCCGCTGCATCGATCATCGATCTTGATCGGAAAGGCTTTGAAGGAGCTTGCGCCGCTCGTGGTCCAGGCGGCATTGGTGACGTTGGTAGCGATCCCGTTCGGCTTCAAGCTCTACCCCGTACACGTACTGGCCGGACTGCTGCTGCTCGGTGTTTTCGGGGTGGGCCTGGGAGCCTTCTCGAACGCACTTGCGATCGCATCGCGCAAGCGGGAGTGGATGTTCTGGGCGGTGCAGCAGACCTTGCTATTCCCGCTGTTGATCTTGTCCGGGATGATGCTGCCACTCGAGACCGGGCCGCAATGGATCCAGGCGCTGAGCAAGTTCAACCCGCTGACCTACATCGTGGATGCGGAGCGAGCACTCTTCTCTGGCACGTTCGACAGCCCAGCGATCGGTTGGGCCGTACTGGCAGCGGTTCTCACCTGCGCTGCTGGGCTCTGGGTTGGCGTCAAGCAGGTGGCCCGGAGTACGACTTAATAGGTCTCTGCTCGCGCATCGCGCGCTGGAATCCGACGTCGTCGTCACTCTTCGCGAACGAGCGCAGTGAATTGGTCGCTCCCGGCGGGTTCGCTCATCGCTCCTCCGATCGTCGGGCGCGCGATTTCCGACGCTCGCAGAGAAGCGGCACATCTATCGGCGTCAGACGTTCTCCTTGAGCCAGGCGATGTCGGAGCCCTGACCTTCCCGGCCGCCGGGCGTTTCAACGACGACCGGGACCGCGGCCGTACGGACGACTTCCGCAAGTGCGTCGGTGCCGACTTCGCCATCGCCAAAGTTGGCGTGCCGATCGGCGCC
>Ga0307289_10000333_pt1 | contig 20076 bp, 22 predicted proteins | sample ER_DNA_143_FD_194483 | JGI IMG/M metagenome (GOLD analysis project Ga0307289, IMG submission 194483) | Bulk soil microbial communities from the East River watershed near Crested Butte, Colorado, United States - ER_DNA_143 | ecosystem: Environmental > Terrestrial > Soil > Floodplain | place...
CGGCCACTTCTCCGGAGACGAAAGGGTAGCGCACCCACCTTTCGATTCCCGCGCAAATCACCCTTCAGGGGCATGGCGAATACAGGGCCGAAAACACATGCTGAAAAGGCCGGCTCCCCCCTCTAATCCCCCGGCATCGCGTCGCCCGTCTGCGGTTTTCCCAGGCGGGCTTCGCAGTTTCTACAGGGCGTTTTCAGCTGTTTCGTGGGCGAGTCGCCTACCGACCGCGTCGAAGCGGAGGCACGGGCAAAGCCCGCACCTCCTCCAGGGTCGGCGTCGCAAGCGAGCGCCTTGCACGGGCCATACTTGGCGGCGTGAAGCTCGGCCGCCACGAGGTCAACATCTCCAACCCGGACAAGCTCTTCTTCCCGGAGCGCGGGCTGACGAAGGGCGACCTCGTCCAGTACTACGTCGACGTCGCGCCGTTCGCCCTCAACCACATTCGGCGCCGTCCCTTTCACATGAAGCGGTACCCGCACGGCGTCGAGGGGGAGTTCTTTCACCAGAAGCGGGTGCCGCCGCATCCCGATTTCGTGGGCGAGCAGTTCGTGCAGTTTCCGAGCGGTCACTCGACCGTGTTCGCAGTCGTCGACAACGCCGCAGCGCTCGCCTGGGTGATCAACCTCGGCTGCATCGAGCTGCACACCTGGCACTCGCGCGTCGAGCAGATCGAACAGCCCGACTACATGCTGATCGACCTCGATCCGACGACGGACGACCAGTGGGAGCACGTGCTCGTCATCGCACTGGTCGTCAAGGAGGTGCTCGACGAACTTGATCTGCCGAGCTATCCGAAGACGTCCGGCTCGACGGGGCTCCACATTCTGACTCCGATCAAGCCGGAGCTTCCCTTTCCGGAGGTGAGGCGCTTTGCGAAGGCGGTTGCGCAGGAGGTCGAGCGGCGCGTGGGCGACCAGCGCGTGGCGACGACGACCTGGAAGGTCGCAGACAGGGAGGGCGTCTTCGTCGACTACGGCCAGAACGCGCGCGACCGGACGATCGCGTCGGCGTACTCGATCCGGCCGACACCCGACGCCCGAGCCTCGGCGCCGCTCAGCTGGGACGAGGTTTCCGGAGTCGATCCCGCGACGTTCACGCTGGAAACGATGCGTCAGCGGATTGCGGACGTCGGCGACCCGACGGCAGGGATGTGGAGGCGCAAGGTGGCGCTCGCCTCACGCTTCGATGCGCTCGAGTTGGAGCCTCAGGGCGCCAGCAGCTGAGGCACGGTCAGGTCGTCGGGACGCCGTGGCGGCCGAACCTCGCGCCACGTGCAGTCCTTCGGATCCTTGTCCGAACGCCAGCGAATGAAGCGTGTGCCGTGCCGGAAGCGATTCTTCTCGAGCTTGTCGTAGCGCACCTCGCAGACGAGCTTCGGCTTGACCGGATTCCAGTCGAGCTCCTTGCCGCGTGTCCACCGGCTCTGTCCGCCGGGGACGCGGTCGCCGCTGATCGAGCCACGAGCGCGCAGCTTGGGCAGCTTCTCCTCGAGCTCGCGGCGCACCGCCGCCGGGAACCCCGAGCAGTGGCCGACGAAATCGAGCCCGCCCTTGCGGTCGTAGAGCCCGAGCAGGAGGGTTGAGATCCGGCCCTCCGCCTTCTCGCTCCAACGGAAGCCGACGATCACGCAGTCGGCGGTCCGGTACGGCTTCACCTTGACGACGCCTTCGCGCGAGCCGGGGAGATAGGCCAGTCCGAGCCGCTTGGCGACGACCCCGTCCAGCCCTGCAGCCTCGAGCCGGCTCAGCCAGTTCGCCGCAACTTCGGGGTCGCGAGTGACGGGCGAGAGCCTAAGCTTCTTGCCTACCCGCTGGAGCTTGGCGCGCCGTTTCTCGAGCGGCAGCTGGTGGACCGGCTCGCCCTTCCAGCGCAGGATGTCAAAGGCGATGAACTGGGCCGGTATCTCGGCCGACAGCTTCCGAATCCTGCTCTCCGCCGGGTGCAGCCTCATCTGCATCGCGTCGAAGTCGAGTACGCCCTTTCGCTCGATCACGATCTCGCCGTCGAGTGCGGAGTCCGGCGGCAGCAGCTCGCCGACTTCACGGAGCTCGGGGAAGTAGCGAAGCAGCGGCCTACCGTTGCGGCTCCAGACCGCGAGCTCGCCTTTGAGGTTCTCCATCACGCCGCGAAAGCCGTCCCACTTGGGCTCGTACTGCCACTTGCCTCGGGGGAGCTCGGTGACGAGCTCGGCCTCCATCGGCGGGAAGGGAAGTTTCCGTGGCGGCATCTCGGTGGGAGCCTACGTTTCACCGCCGCGCGTTCGGCTACTCGAACCGGGACAGAAAAAACTCTGAGGAGGTCTGATGGCTTCAGAACAGCTGAACGATCAGCTCGTCAAGCACATCGACGAGGCGTACGCGATGGAGCAGAACGTGCTCCGCATGCTCGATTCGATGATCGAGACGACCGAGGATCCGGAGATCAAGAACGAGCTTCGTGAGCACAAGGTTCAGACCGAGCGTCACGCCGAGCGGATGAAAAACCGGCTCGAGGCGCACGAGGCATCGCCTTCGAAGGTCAAAGAGGCCGGTGGGATTCTCGGCGCCCTGATGAAGAGCGTTCTCGACATGGCGCGCGGGGAGAAGGCGGGACGCAACGCCCGCGACGGGTATGCGACCGAGCACCTCGAGATCGCCGGCTACCAGCTGCTCGAGCGGATCGCCCTGAAGGCGGGCGACGAGGAGACCGCCGAGGCGGCGCGCGAGAACCGCCAGGACGAGGAGGCGATGGCGAAGAAGCTCGACGCACACTGGGACAAGTTCGCCGAGCTCTCGCTCGAGGAAGAGGGCGTCAAGGCCTAGTCGGCGTAACCCGAGCCCGGTGGCGGCAGGTCTAATGCGCAGATCGTGCGCAGAGTTGTCGTCACCGGGCTCGGAGCCGTCACGCCGCTGGGGAACAGCGCCGAGACGACCTGGCACGCCGCGCTTGCGGGCGAGAGCGGGATCGACTGGATCAAGGCCTTCGACGCGAGCGAGTTTCCCGTGCGCGTTGCCGCCGAGGTCAAGGACTTCGACCCGAGCAGCGTCGCCTCACCGAAGGAGCAGCGCAAGCTCGACCGGAACGTCCTGCTCGCGCTGGCCGCAGGCAAAGAGGCCGTGGAGCACGCCGGCCTCAACGGCTTCGACCCGCACCGGGTCGGGATCGCCTTCGGCTCGGCGATCGGCGGGATCGGCGGGATCATGCAGCAGGGGGAGGTGTTCCGCGAACGCGGGTACCAGCGCGTCTCGCCGAGTTTCATTCCCAGCGTCCTGGTCGATGCTGCGAGCGGCCAGCTCGCGATCTCGCTCGGGATCCGAGGGCCGAACTACGCGCCCGTGTCGGCCTGCGCGACCGGTTCCCACGCGGTGGGGGAGGCTGCCGAGCTGATCAAGCGGGGCGATGCGGACGCGATGCTCGCCGGCGGCACCGAGGCTGCGATCCAGCCGATCATCCTCGCCGGCTTCGTCGCGATGCGTGGGCTCGCCGCCGAGGACGAGCATCCGCCGCGGGCCTCCCGGCCGTTCGACGCGACGCGAGCAGGCTTCGTCATGGGCGAGGGCGCGTGCGTGCTGGTGCTGGAAGAGCTCGAGGCGGCGCGGGCACGGGGCGCGACGATGTACGCCGAGGTGCTCGCGTACGGGACCTCGAACGACGGACACCACATGGCGCAGCCCGAGCCGGAGGCAATCGGCGTCGGCGAGATGATGCGCGCGGCGATCGAGCGAGCAGGGCTCGTGCCGAGTGACGTCGGCTACATCAACGCCCACGGCACCTCGACGCCTCTGGGAGACGCCGCCGAGACCAAGGCGATCAAGGACGTTTTCGGCGATCACGCCTACGAGCTCGCGGTCTCGTCGACGAAATCGATGATGGGCCACTGCTTCGGGGCGGCCGGGGCGATCGAGGCGATGATGTGCGTGCTGGCGCTGCACGAGGGCAAGCTGCCGCCGACGATCAACTACGAGCACCCGGATCCCGTCTGCGACCTCGACTACGTGCCCAACCAGGCGCGCGAGGCTCAAGTCGAAGTGGCGCTCTCGAACGCGATGGGGCTCGGCGGGCACAACGCCTGCGTTTTGCTCGGCCGGGTCACCTGAGGAAGAAGACGAAGCCCTTCGCCGTCTTGCATTCGTGGCGCCGGTCGCCACAATGAGAGCGGGGCTAACGGGAGGGGACTTGCGGTACTCGAGGTGGGTGGTTGTCTTCGCCGCTGCGGCGTGCCTGCTGCTGCTCGCGCCGTTTGCCGGGGCGTCGAACAGCTCGCTCTTCGCCGATGCCGCGGCCGACGCGCCCGCGGCGGCTCCCGACCTCACCGACGTGCAGGTCTCCAACGACGACGCCGGCAACGTCGCCTTCCGGATCTCGATCCCGAACCGCTCGGCACTGGGCGACACGGATCTGGTCGCCCTCCTGATCGACGCGGACGCCAAGCTCGGCACCGGGTGTGGGCGCGGGGTGCTCGGCGCCGAGTACGCGCTGGACGTGCTCGCTGATCGCTATCTCTTCGGCCGCTGTATCCGGGGGCAGTGGTCTTTCACGAAACGGGCCGCATCGTTCAGCGGGGCGTTTGCCGGCTCGACACTGACCTTGAAGGCAAACCGCCGCGATCTCGGAGCGGCAAAGCGCTTCACGTTCCGAATCGGTGCGGCGAGCACCACCTCGTCGGACGCCGCCTACGATTTCGCCCCGGATACGGGGACGGCCGCCTGGAGCTACGAGGTGATCGCGCCCCAGGACGCGGTCAAGAAACCGACCCTGAAGGCAAAGCGCGCAGTCAAGAAGAAGCACTGCAAGCCGCGCGTCCGGCGCTGCGTCAAGCGACGGTAGCCGGGCTCAGCTCGGCGAGCGAGCCGAGCGTGACGTCAGCCTGTTCGAGCGCTTCCGGATCGGGTGGAAAGTGCGGGTTCGGGATCGCGACCACTCGCATGCCGGCTGCTTTCGCGGCACGAATTCCGTTCTCGGAGTCCTCGATCGCGGCGCTCCGGTCGGGCGTGACTCCGAGCCGGCGTGTCGCCTCGAGGTAGACGTCGGGAGCAGGCTTGCCGCGGGCGACTTCCTCGGACGAGACGGTCACCTTGAAGAACGGTGCCAGTCCGCTGAGCTCGAGCACGAGGTCGATCACCTCACGGTTGGAGGAGGAGGCGATTCCAAGTGGCCAGCGCGCCGCGAGGCGTTCGACCGCCTCGACCGCCCCGTCGAGGAGCGGCAGGTGTTGGCGGTACTGCTCTTCCAGCCGGCGCACGACCTCCGCGGAGATCTCGTCGGGCGATTCAGGGAGCCCGATCTCGTCGTGCATGTACTGCGACCATTCAGTCGAGCTCATCCCCATCATCGCTCGTTGCGCTCCCTCGTGCCAGCGTCCGCCGCGCTCGCGCGCGAGTTGCTCGCGAACCTCGTCCCAGATCTGCTCGCTGTCGAGGAGCACGCCGTCCAAATCGAAGACGACGGCCTCGATCAAACCGCTGTGTACCGCCGGTCGACATAGACGAGCGGAGGCACTTGCGCGCCTGCCTCGACGCTGTGCACCTCGCCCGCGAAAAACGTGTCCTCGCCGGCAGGCAATTCGGACACGACGCGACCGGTCAGCCAGCCGATCGCGCCTTCAAGCAGTGGCGGCCCCTCTCGGTCGCGGACGGCGATCCCTTCCCAGAGCGCGATCGGCGGGACGCCCCGCGCGAAATGCTGAGCCAGCGTCTCCTGGCCGGCCGCGAGCAGGCTGAGTCCGAAGAGCCGAGTCTCCTCGAGCAGCGAGTGGAGCGAAGCGCCTCGCCTGATCGCAAATCCGACCAGCGGCGGCGACAGCGAAAGCGGGATCAGCGTCCCGATCGTCAGTCCCAGCCGCTCTCCGTTGAGGTCGACGCTGACGACGGCGACTCCCGCCGGGAATCGCCGCATCAGCTGTCGGAGCTCCTCGCCGCCCAAGGCGGCAGAGCTTAGTGCTGCCTACAGAGCTTGTCGCCGCTCAGGATCGAGTCCAACTGCGCGTTCATGGCCGACTCGAAGGCAACGTCCTGCGCGTTCGCGGAGCTGAAGTCGTGCAGGCCGTTGTCGGACCACATCACGTCCGGCATTACGCCCGGGCCGACGGCGGTGATCCGGTACATGTCGCCGTTCCCCTTCGGCCGCTGGCCGCTGAAGGTCGGCGGATGCTTGTAGCCGCCCGTGCCCGAGTTGTGCTTGAAGAACCCGTAGCAGAAGACGCCGGTCGGCTTGTGGGGCAGGAACGAATTTTCGCGCTTCCAGCCGGAGCCGTAAGCCGAGTCGTGGGTGTCGAGATAGAGCAGGCGGCCGTAGCCGTCGGTCGGCGCGCCGTAGCGCGTGCTGCCGAAGCCGTGAATCGGCTGGCCCATGTAGGTGTAGCGCCCGAAGAGATGGTGGAAGCGGCCGCTGTAGACCCAGTCCTGCCAGACCTCGAGCTGTGGCAGCGTGGTGGTCCAGTGCGAGAGGTGGAGCTCCCACTGCCGCAGGCCGGCCGTCCAGGGCGTGAAGCCGAGGTTCGGCAGCTGAACCTGCCACTTCTGCAGCGCCCAGTAACTGCCGTCGGAGGCCTTGCAGGCGGTGACCATCCACGGAATCGCGGGGCCGTCGTAGGCGCCGCAGCCGTTCCCGAACGTCTTCCAGTATTGCTTGTGGTACTTGCCCCAGCCGCCGGCGTAGTCGAGCTTGAAGCGAACCTGCTTCAGCGCCGGGTTTGGCTGCCGCGCGTTGATCGCGCCCCAGGCGAGCACGTGCTGTGGCTTGCCGCGCACGGTGGTGTAGCTGACGAGCGCTTCGCCCTTGGCGTTGACGGTGAGCTGGATCCCGCGAACGTCGCGGTTGACCAGCTGGGAGGCCGAAGCCGGCGCTGCGAGCACCGCCGCAAGGGCGAGGATGGGGACGAAGAAAAGAGCACGAGTACGCACGGGGGAAACCTCTTTCGTAGGCGAATAGGGCCGCATCTGAAGCTGCTATCGGCCTACGAGGGAGCGTGCTGCCCCCTAAAACGAGGGATGGTTAGGACGGTCTGAGGGAATGCTCCTCGTCTCCGGGACGCGATGCTCGTTCTCTGGGGAGGACGCAGGGAGCGTCCATATCCATAGATATGGGCGTGACTGAGGACGCTGCCATAGGGCGAGCAGCGTGGCCCCGGGGACACAGCGCGTATTTCCTCAGACCCTCGCTAATCCAGTTCGTCGGCCAGGAGGGCGCAGGTATACGCGCGCCAGGCGAGTGAGGCGTCGAGGAGAAGCTCCTCCAGGGCGGGGGAGACGCCGAGGAGCCCCGTCGCCTCGACGCGGAGCGCCTCCAGCCCGCGGCTGATCTCGGCGCGGCGCTCGGGGCGGTCCAGCTCTGCCGCGAGCCCCGTCACGGCCCGGCCGTCGAGGGCCAGCTCGCGGTGCGGGTCGCCGCCGGCCGCAAGCAGCAGCATCGAGCGCCGAAGGGCGGGTTGGATTTCGGCGGTGTCGATGACGAGATTCCGACCGGCCACCAGCGCAAGCGCCGGGCGGATGTCGGTGCTTGGCCCCAGCTCGTCCAGCATCTGCAGCACACCTCTGAGCTCCACCGCTCGAAGGTAGACGAAGGGCGGGAGGCGTGCCCCCGCCCTTCGCAGCTAGTTCGCGAGGCTAGACGGCCGGAACCGGCCGGCGTGCACGGATGGTCGCGAAGCCGAGCCCGATCATGGCGACGCCCAGCACGAAATGGAGCCAGTTGTCGGCCGAGTTAAAGGGGACGAAGTTCGCGCCGCTGTCCATGCTGATCAGCAGGCCGTAGAGCCACAGCACGAGGTAGACGACACCGCCACCGATCAGGTACAGCCGGGCGGTCTCCCAAGTTCGGGCCAGCGCGAGCCCGACCAGCCCGAAGGCGATGTGCACGATGTTGTGCAGCCAGCTGACCTGGAAGACGTGCAGCAGCTTCGCCTGCGAGTTGTGGCCCGCGAAGTCGAGCCCGCCGTACAGATGCGACGTGATTCCGGGAATGAACCCGAGGATCCCGACCAGGATGAACGTCGCGCCAAGCAGCGTCGCGAATAGCTGGGCGGGAGTCCGGTCGGTGGTCATCGGTCGTTCCATTCTCAACCTCCTACGTCGATGGCTGCCGTGGATTTGCCCTCTACGGCAGCGCTAAATCACTCTGCGTGGGAGTGGTTCGTCGCGAGGCGGGCTTCGGTTCGGCCAGCTAGGACGCGAGTCGTTCTTGCGTATCCGACGGTGTCCACAGTTCGCCGCGCAGCGCCAGGAAGATCTCGACGATGGTCGGGTCGAACTGGCGGCCGATCGAGTCCTGGAGCCGCCGCGACGCCTCTTCGACCGACAGCCGCTTCCGATAGGGCCGGTCGGTCGTCATCGCGTGGAAGGCATCGCAGACAAGGATGATCCGCGACTCGAGCGGAATCTCTTCGCCGGCGATGCCGTCCGGATAGCCCCGTCCGTCGTAATGCTCGTGGCAGCTCCGCACGATCGCCCGCACGTCGGCGAGACGCTCGATCGGCGCCAGGATCTTCTCCCCGAGCTCCGGGTGCTGCTGCATGATCCGCCGCTCCTCGGCCGTCAGCGGGCCCGGCTTGAGCAGGATCGTCGCGGGGATGCCGATCTTGCCGATGTCGTGGAACAGCGCGCCGAGCTCGAGTCGCTTAAGGGCCTTCGAGTCGAGACCGAGCGTGACACCGACCTTGAGTGCGGTGTCCGTGATCCAACGGGCGTGGGAGGACGTGTACTTGTCCTTGGCCTCGAGCGCGTTCGCGAGCGACTCGACGGTGGTGACGAAGGTGGATTCCAGGCTCTCGAAACTGCCCGCGTTGGTAATAGCCAGCTTCGCCTGGTGGGCGAGCCCGGCCAGCAGCTCGATCTGGTCTTCGTCGAAGTCCTGCGCGCGCTCCACCGGAATCGTGGCGACGATGCAACAGAGCCGGCCGCCGTCGAGCTTCATCGGCGCGACCGCAAACGATGTTCCGTCGTCGAGCTCGCGGTCGCCGTGAATGGCCGCCGCCTCCTCGTTGCCGAGCACGAAGGGCTCGTCTCGTTCCCCCAGTGCCGCAATCTCGTCCGGATCGAAGCTGAGTGCGAGTACCCGGTCGCGGCGCGCGCCCTCGAGGCCCCACACGGCAGCGGGGGTCAGCTTGCGCGTCGTCTGGTCCTGGAGCCAGACCGAGGTGCTGGGCGCCCCCAGAATGGTCGCCGAGAGCTCGACCACGCGGCGGAGCACTTCGGGCAGGCCTTCGGCGGTCGCGAGCTCGCGACTGAACTCGAGCAGCTCCTTCAGGTGCTCGGCCTCGCGCCGCTGCGCCTCGTAGAGGCGGGCGTTCTCGAGCGCGACGGCGGCGTGGCCACCGAGCACCTCGAGCAGCCGGACGTCGTCCTCGTCGAATTGCTCTTGCCCGAGCTTCGAGATCACGATCACGCCGGTCACCCGCGAGCCGTAGCAGAGCGGCACCGCGAGCAGCGACTCCTCTAGGGGCTCGGTGCCGGGGATCGTGACCGCGTACTCGCATTCGAGCGCATTCGGAATCAGCAGCGACTTGCCGTCTTCGGCCGCGCGGCCCGTGATCCCCTCGCCGACCTTCGTCCGCGGGAGCTGCACCTCCTCACCGCCGCGGGAAGAGAGAATGCCGCGGAAAGCAACCGGGACGACCTCGTCGCCGTCGACGATCGAGACCCGGCAGTTGTGGTAGTCGATCAGGGCTCGCAGCTCGTCTGCGATCGCGGTTCCGATCTCCCGGACGTCGTTCAGCCGGTTCAGCCTGCCGGCGAGGCTTTGGAGCATCTTCAGGTGAGCGATCGAGCGGACTCGCGAGGTCGCCGCGGACGAGGAATCGGGCCGCTCGTCCGTCGTCTCGTCGAAGAGGACGACGAGATCCTTGCCGCGCGCCTTGGCTGTCATCATCGCGGCCTCGGCACAGGCGATCAGCTCACGCGGGTTGGAGGCGTGGGCCGGGCCCTCGGCGACGCCGGCCGAGACCGTGATCTTCCCGGCCGGGCCGAAGTCGAGCTCCGTCAGGCGCTCGGCGAGGCGTCTCGCCAGCCCTAGCGCGGAGCCGGCTGCGCACGATCCCATGACGACGCCGAACTCCTCGCCGCCCAGTCGGCAGACGACGTCCGAGCCGCGGACAGCGGCCTTCAGCTGTTCGGCGAGCTCCCGCAGCACCTGGTCGCCGACGCCGTGGCCGTAGACGTCGTTCACCTTCTTGAAGTCGTCGATGTCGAGCATCAGCAGGGCAACCGAGCCGCGATTCCGGCTCGCGCGCGTCAGCTCGGAGCGCACGTGCTCGTGGAAGTAGCGGTGGTTGTAGAGGCCGGTCAGCGAGTCGGTCTGCGCCTGCAGCTCCAGCCGCGCGCGCGTCTGCGCGTTGTCCAGCGCAAGCGCGGCCGCATCACCAAAGCGCTTGGCGAGCTCGAACTCCTGCTCGTCGAACTTGGCATCCTCGCCAAGCCGGTAGATGCTGAGGACACCCTTGACCGAGTCACGCGCGATCAAGGGGATCGTGATCAGCGCCTCGAGCTCGTCCGGGGGCGTCCCGGGAACGACCATCATCCGCGGGTCGAGGTGGGCCGCGTTCGTGAGCACCGCCTCGCGATGCTTCGCAGCCCAGCCCGCGAGGCCGGTGCCGAACGCGATCTTGTTTCGCATGATCTCGTCGGCCCACGTATCGCGTGCAAGCACCGGGACGAGGACCGTCTGAGCCTCGTCGGCCTGGAAGATGCACATCGTGTCGTAGGGGATCAGCTCGGCGAGCGTGTCCGCGATCCGGTCGAGCAGCGTGTCGAGCGCGTGCTCGGAAAGAACGTGGTGGAAGACGTCGGCGAGCCGGCGATAGGAGTCGACGAGGTCGTGCCTGGTCGGGTGACCGTTTCCGCTCGCCGAGAAGCCGCCCGTGAGCGGCGCGATCGCCGCAGACGTTCGTCGCACAGCCCCATCTTTGGACAATGGAGGGCCCATTTGACCCCCCGTACGGGGGATCTCTACGTCACGAAATACGAGACGAGAAACGCCGCCAACGCCGCCAACCCCGCGAGTGCGAACAACGGCCGCCGCCGAGCCACAAAGGCCGCGGGCGCGGCACCGGGGACGATCTCCCGCGGCGTGGCGCCGACCGCGAGCAGGGCGATCGCGGCAATGAGGACGATCAGGAGAGCGAGTTGCGTCTCACCCGAGCCCGGTAGGAGCTTGGAGGCGCGAGCGCCGAGGACCCCGGAGTCCGGCAGCCTGTGCTGCGGCTGCTTGAGGGTCCCGGCCGCGATCTTGCCGCCGCCGCCACCGCCACGTGTGGCCGCCGTCGAGATCAGTCCGACCGAGTGGTGACGCCGGTCGATCCGAAGTGGGTGGCCGGAGCGTGTCCGAGTCGGTCCGGCGCTCGTTGCGGAACCTCGGCTGCGGGCGTTCGCTGGTGCAGCCGAGGAACCCGCCCGCGCCGGGCCAGCGGGAGCGGCGGCAGACGGGGTCGCCGCTGAGCCGCCCGCGGCCGGAGGAGGAGGCGACGGCGCCGCGGGTGGGGACGAGGGCGAGACCGGGGAAGGCGGGACCGGTGGCGGCGGCAATGGCAGCGTCACCGGCGGAGGCGGAGGCGGAGGCGGAGGCGGGGGCGGAGGCGGTGGCAACGGCACCGTGACCGTCGGCGTCGACACCGGCAGGGTCGGCACGGTGATCGAGGGCAGCGTCGGTACGCCGATCGCGCCGATCCCGGGCCCCGCTGAGACCGCGGCGACGACCCCTGCGAGCGCAAGCACCACGCAACCGAGCACCTGGCGAAGCCGTCCTCCGAACCGCACGTCAATACAACCGATTCCTCCCCGATGCGGATTCGGTTTGCGGTTACGGTCCGGCGAGGAAGAACGCATTCCGAGACCGGAGGCTGCGACGAACACGACTCCCGACTACTACGAGGTGCTCGGTGTTCCCCGGGATGCCGACGAGAACGCGATCAAGAAGGCTTTTCGGGCGCAGGCGAGGTCGCTGCACCCCGACGTCTCCCAAGATCCCGGGGCGCCGGAAAAATTCCGGGACCTGACCGAGGCCTACGGCGTTCTCTCGAAGCCGACCACGCGGCTTCTCTACGACCACTTCGGCTTCCGCGGCCGCGGCAACGGCTGGTTCACGCCGGAGGGCGCTAGGACGGCAACGGACTTCCTCCGCCGCCGAACGCGGCCGGTGGCCGAGGTGCTGGTCGACGAGTACGAGGCTGAGCGTGGCGTGCGCCGAACGGTGCGCTGGACGCGATCGGAGCCCTGCTCGGCCTGCGGCGGCGACGGTGCCGCCCCAGGAGCGATCTCGATGACCTGTCCAGGTTGCATCGGCACGGGTAGACGCCGGGTCGAGAGCGCGCTCGCCGCGGGCGAGCGCCTGCTCCAGATCGAAGAATGTCCGACGTGTAACGGCCGAGGCACTCTGGCCAGTGAGCCGTGCCCGGAATGTGACGGCGTCGGCGTCGACACGACCCGCGAGAGCGCCGAGGTGCTCGTCCCCGCGGGTGTCGCGGACGGCGAGCGGCTGCCGGTGGGTCGAGGATCGAAGGAAGTCGTCGTGCGCGTGCTGGCCGCCCCGCCGGACCGGCCGGTCGTGCGCTACGTGGCGTTGCTGGGCTTGGTGGTCGCGTTGGTCTTTCTCTGGATCCTGCTGCGGTAGACGTAGACGCCGGCCACCCGGGCGACGCGCCTGTAGTTCGCCCGGAGCAGCTCTGCCGTGCGGCCGCTGGGGTCGAGCTTGCCGGGCGGCTGGACAACCAGGACGAGCGCGGCGCTCTGGGTCGCGAGGGCTCGGTGCACCTCCTCCATGGCCCCGGGAATCGAGGCAACGTTCTGTGACCAGAGGTAGCGAACCGCCGGGCGTCGGTCGGCGAGGTAATAGAGGTCGGCGTCGGCCCAGACCGCGAGCACACGCTGACGCGGCAGCGTGTGCTCGCGCACGTAGCGCGCGAGGGCCGCGTCGTGGACAAGGTGAGGATCGCGCGGCCAGATCGCCTGAGCCTGCTTGCCGGTCGTCGCCCAGGCGACGGGCAGGGCGAGGGCAAGGCTGGCGGCTGCCGCGGCGGCTGCTGTGGCGAGCGCGGGTCGCGGGGCCGACAACCACAGCGTCCGGACGCCGACCGCGCCGAGCAGCGAGAGCGGCGGCACGAGCTGGAGGTAGTAGTGCGGGTGGAAGTTGCCGCCGCCGAGGACCCCGAGCACCGCGGCTCCGAGCCAAATCCTCGCCAGCAGCGGCGAGCGGCGCCAGCCGACGGCCGCAAGGAGCGCGAGCAACCCGAGGGCCTTGCCGGCCGGGGGGAGCGAGAGCGCCAGCTGGTGCAGTCGCCCCCCCAGGGAACCGTTCACAAGCGAGCCGCCGTCCAGGCGGTACCCGACGACCGCATAGACCCAGTCGCTGAGCCGCGCAGCGCTCGCAGCCGCAATCGCCACGGGAACGAGCGCGCCGGCGACGAGGATGCCGGCGGGCGCGAGGCCGCGCCTCCGCTCGCGCCAGAGCAGGAAGACGACGGCGGCGAGCCCGGCGTCGAATGCCGACTGCTTGATCAGCACCGCAATCCCCGTCAGCGCGCCGGCTCCGGCGAGAGTCAGCCACGCGCGGTTGCCCTCCGGCGCGCGCAGATAGCCACAGAAGCAGAGGAGCGAGAGCACCGCGGGCAGGGAGGCGAGCAGCTCCCCCGACAGCGTGAAGGACTCGATGAACGGTGAGGCGCCGACGGTTGCCGCCAGCATGCCGGCGGTGGCGGCGGTTATCCTGCCGCGGGCCAGCCGGAGGGTGAGGAGCATCGTCGCGGCGACGACGAGAGCAGCGACCGCCGCCGCGGTTGCGCGCATTGCCAGCGGGGAGCCGCCGACCAAATGGAGAGCGCGAAAAACAACTACGAGGCCCTGCGGGCGGTCGACCCAGGCACCGCTGTAGAGAGTGGCGCCGTGGCTCCACAGCCGGGCCACCTCGGCGTAACCCCCCTCGTCGGCAGTGAGTGGAGCCTTCCAGAAGGGCAGGCGTATGAGCACGGCGAGGCCTACCGCGACACCGCCGAGAAGTGGGGCGCACCGCGCGAGGACCTGGATCGCCGCACGGCGCTGCTCGCGACGGTTGGCCTGGTCGCGGCCCTGGCGATCGCGGTCTGGCTCTTCGGCCTGGGGCTGACGCCCGACCGTTATCTGCCCGTTCTGCTGGTGCCCGCGCTGATCATCCGCCGCGCTCGTCGGTTTGCGCTCGATTTCATCCCCTTCGCCGCGTTGCTCGTGATCTACGCGCAGTCTCGCGGAATCGCTCATCTCCTGCGTCCTGATCCCCACTATCTGCCCCAGTTGAACGCTGACAAGTTCATCTTCGGCGTTGTTCCATCCGAATCCCTTCAGCATTGGCTCTGGACGGGCTCACAGCAGTGGTACGACAGTGTCGTGCTGGCGGTCACAAGGCTCCACTTCATCGTGCCGCCCCTGCTCGCGTTCGCCCTCTGGGTGAAGCGGCGCGCGCTCTTCTACCGTTTCGCGGCGACGATGATCACGCTCTCGTTCGCCGGAGCGCTGACGTTCCTCCTCTACCCCGCGGCTCCGCCCTGGGCCGCCGGCGAGCAGGGATTGCTGCCGGGGTTGATCCGCATCCCGCACAATCCTGCGCCCGATCCCTCCGGCGCGCACGGCTACCACTCGATCTCGGTGTCGAAGCTGATCGATCCGAATCCGTACGCCGCGATCCCGTCGCTCCATGCCGGCTACGCCTTCCTCTGCTTCCTGTTCGTCCTGACGCTCGTCTGGAAGACCCGCTGGCGCTGGTGGGCCGTTGCGCTTGGCGGGCTCTACCCGCTGGCCCAGTCGTTCGCGGTCGTCTACACCGGGAACCACTACGTAGTCGACCTCTTGATCGGCTACGTGTATGCGGCGGCGGCTCTCTTCGGCGTCTGGTGGTTCTGGCGCCGGCGGCGCTTGCCCGACTAATCCTTGACGACGATTTCGGAGCCGACGCGAACAACCCGTGACCACGGGATGACCGGATGGCCGTGCACCTTCGCTTGCCCTGCGCCACCGCTCCCTTTCGTACCGACCCCGTAGCGTTCGAGCACGCCGTGCCGGCCGCAACAGAGGCCGGTGATCCGGAGCCGGTTGGTTTGCAACTCGCCACGAACGTCGTGAACGCGGCCTAGGTCGAGCCCCGACTCGGTCACGACCTTCTTGCCGTCGATCTCGGAGAAGCGCATCAGGCTCCCGGCACCTTGCCGACGAGCGCGGACCAGCGGCGGTCGCCTTCGTCCAGGCGCAGCTCAGATGCAGGGCGCTTGAGCTTGACCACCGAGCTGACCGAGTCGACCTCCGACCACGGCACGTGCACTGCATTCCCGGCGAGGCGCCCTGCGATGCGGCCAAGCAGCCCGCGCGAGCGCCACGCGTTCCCGCCGACCAGGATCTCGACTATCTCGGGTGAGTCGGTGTCGAGCCCGGCTACCTCCAGGTCGTCGACCTTGCCGCAGTTGATGCCGTCCGCGTCGACGAGCTGGTGGTCGAGGATGCCAAGAGCGATGTCGACTTCGGCTGGCGTGCTCATCCCTGGCCTCCGTGGGTCACGAGCATCAGCGGGATCGCGGCGATAGCGATCGCGATGATCACCACGAAGTAGACCACGCCGAAAACGTTGGCCAGCTTCCCGTTCGTCTTCGAGCCCATGTACGTGTGGTCGTTGGCGATCAGCAGGATCGGCAGATACGTCAGCGGCAGCGCGACCACCGAGAAGATCACCGAGTATTCCGTCAGCTTCACCGGGTCGTAGCCGGTGATGACGACGAGAAAGGCCAGCGCGAAGATCACGAGCCAGGCAAGGGTGAAGCGCGAGGCCGCCGCGGGCCGCTCCCTCTTGCCCCAGCGCCAGCCGAAGAACTGGGCCGTATTGTAGGCGCCCGAGAAGCAGGTCTCGATCGCCGCCCCGCCGACCGCGAAGAGGATGCCGACGAGCGCGAGCAGCAAGCCCACCTTGCCAAATGCATGCTCCGCCGTCAGCGCCGGCGTTCCGAGGAACTGAGGATCGATGCCCTGCGGCAGGAATAACACGGCCGCCACGATCATCAGCGAGAACGATAGGAAGCCGCCGAGGCCGTACCCGATCGTCGCAGTCACCTTGTTGAGGTTGAGCTCCTTCGGCCCCCAACCGTCTTCTACCGCGCCTGAGGAATAGAAGTAGACCTCGTATGGCGTCATCGCGGCGCCGAGCAGGCCAACCACGAAGTAGAGATAGACGAGCAGGCTGCCGCCGGAGTGGGAGCCGGGGACGAAACCGTGGGCGACCTTCCCCCAGTCGGGGTGCAGCTTGATTGCGGCGACCGCGAACACGAGCAGGCACAGGCCGAGGTAACCGAAGACGCGCTCGATCCACTCGAAGGGGAGAACCCAGGAGGCCACGGCCAGGCCGGCTACGGCGAGCGGAATCAGGACGCGATAGGGGAGGCCGGAAAGGAGCTGGAGGCAGATCGCCACGCCGCCGATTTCGGCAGCGCAGGTCATCAGGTTGACCACCTGTGATGCCACGAGGGTCGCCAGCCCGGCGCCGAACCCTGTTCTCTCTCTCACCAGGTCGAAGACAGGGCGCTTCGCCACTGCGGCGACCCGCCCGCACATCTCCGAGTAGACGATGATCCCGACGACTCCGATCACGACGACCCACAGCAGCTGGAAGCCGAAGGTCGCCCCGGCTTGGGTGTTGAAGACGAGATCGCCGATGTCGACGAAGCCGCCGATCGCGGAGAGGATCCCGAGTGCGACTGCCAGGACGTTCTTCAGGCTCATTCGAGCTTTCCGGCGACGTTCTCGAGATCACGGGCAAGGCCGGGGAGCTCCTCGTTCGACGCGTCACCAAGATGCTTCAGGTCGGCGCTCAGCTCGCCCGCGAGCTTCGTGAGCTTCTGGAGCTCTTGCGCGGCCCCGGGGGCGGCCTTTGCCGTGCTCAGCGATGTCGATGACTTGGAGGCCGTCTTGTAGAGGTATTCGGAGTGCACCCGCCGGAAAATGCGCGTGCTCTTGCCCGCTTCTGCGTCCCTGGCGAGCAGCGCGCCCTCCGCAGCCAGGGACTTGAGGGACTTCGACTCCTGGGACAGTGCCTTGGGGCTCAGGGTGCTGCTGCCGCAGCCGGAGGCTGCCAGCAAGAGCGCACCGGCGATCCCCAGAGCGGTGACAGGAAGCTTCGGTGCCGACACGGCCGAAAATCTCTTTGCCCCGTAAGCACGTTGGAAAACGCGCGAAGAAGCGGCGGGGGTGGGATTTGAACCCACGGGCGACCTTTCGGCCGCCAGCGGTTTTCAAGGTCTGCGGATGACGGCAGCTCCGCTTAGCTAGGCGGTTCTCCGCTCGCTGGGGTCGGCTCGGGTCGGCTCAGGTCGGCTCTTGTGGGCAGAAATCCGGGCAGAAGTTCAGCGGCGGCCGCGACGGACTCATGTCCGTTGGTTCCCTGGTTCGAATCCAGGCGGACCCATCCCGGACACTGACAACGTGACCTGAGCCCAAAGCCTCCTCCTACCCGCGCGCGGGCCCCCGGGATTCCGACGGCGGACGGCAGATGAAGTCGAAATCAGTGACTCCGATGGTGCAGACGCGACCGTGGCTCCCCAGAGGCTGCTGAGGCTTCCGTGTCTGGAATGCTTGGCCCCGGCAGGACTCGCTCGATTCTGCGATCCGGGACGAGCCATACCGCAGCGACTGCGAAGTAGATGGCGAGCGAGAACCACGGAGCGATCGGCGAGAGCGCGATTGCCACGACATATGCAATGACCGAGAGATTGCCCTTGCGGTCGCGACCGACCGCCCGCTCGAGAGGGGAGCCGGGCGGTTGTGCCGCGAGGAGCGCGCGCGTCAGGATGCTGTACGCAATGGCCGAGCCAAGGAGTACGACGCCGTAGACAGCGGCGGGCGCGGTCTCGCCGAGGTGGGGCCCCAACCAAGCGGCGGCGGCCGGTGTGAGCGAGAGCCAGAACAGGAGATGGGCGTTCGCCCACATCACCGCGCCGCTAATGCGCTCGACGGCACGGAGTAGAAGGTGGTGGTTGTTCCAGTAGAGCGCGATGAAAACGAAGCTAAGAAGGTAGACCGCGAGCTTCGGGCCGAGCGGCCGAAGATCGGTCAAAGCATGTCCCGAGGGTGGCCGCAAGTTGAGCACCATGATCGTGATCACGACAGCGATCACGGCATCGCTGAACGCTTCAAGGCGGTCTCGGCTCACGCGCCTGGATCGTAGGTGACGTTCGAGAGCGCTGGCGGGTTACAGATACGGGCCGTCGCGCACCCTCCTCCACGACGAAAATGAGGGCTCGCTCGAGTGAGAGGACACTCGCCCAGGCGACTTGCCTTTCCCGAGGACCGGTCTCAACCCGCCTGGCGCCGGGCCGCCTCTAGGGGCTTTTTGAAGCGGAGGACTACCGCGACCGCGGGTCGAGCTTCGCGACGTAATCGCCAGCTTCACCGGTCTTTCGCACGAGCCAGTGGCCCTCGTTCTTGGTGACCAAGGTCTCCACTTCCGGTGTGAAGTGGTCTGGCAGAACGACGAATTGTTTCGGATTAGCCCTGACGCTCTCGTATTGCGCATGTGTGAGTGTGACGCGGAAGGTGCAGTCGGGGTTCGCGCATTCGCAGAAGTACTCGTGCTTGCTGTCTTCGTCGTCGCCAACAAACTGGGTAGCGGTGTCCTCGACGCGTTCGTTGACTTCCCGGAACAAGGTCTCGTTCTCGGTCATCCGCCTCTCGCGCTCGTCCATACAAGGAACCTTAGCCTTCCTTCGGTGGGTTTCCCTGACGGCCCTGACGCCTAGAGGCCTGCCGCCTCAGATCTCAGACGGGCAACGCTTTGATCTTTTCGACCAGCGAGGCGAGCTCGGCCTCGGTGCGTTCGATCATCGCTTCGAGGTCACTCGTCAAATCCGTATCCAAGGCGTTCGCGGCCGCTTCGAGCGCGACTTGAGTCTGCTTGCAGGTGGCGAGGAGCAGGATCAACATACTCCGCGCCTGCGTGAGTGTCGCGTGATCGTCCACACCCGAAGTATGCTGCGGGTTGCCGCGCCACAAACCTCCGGTCATCGGTCACCTTCTCACGGGTCGAGCTTCGCGCCCCAGGCTTCGGGTGACATTCCCGAACGCTGGGCCCAAGCAAGGGCGTTGTCACCCCCGACCGGTACGTAGTGCTGCCGTCAGCCATCAAGATTCCTCTGGCGAACCGATTTGGCTGTGGGTGGAGGCTCCGGCTAGCGTCTCCAGCGTGGCTGATGAGACCTCGCCCTGGGAGCTCCGCCTCTACACGGAGAGGCTCTGCCTGCGCGTGCCAACTTCGCAGGATGCGGAGGATCTCTACGACCTGTTCGCGGACGCCGAGGTTATGCAGGGCTTAGGAAAAGAACCCGTCTCAGCGGTCGAGGAGGTCCGAGCCATGATCGAAGAAGGGATGATCGGCGGTTGGACAACCGACGGGCTTGGTCCGTTCATTCTCGAGACCGCGGCAACCGACCTGCAGGTGGTCGGCCAAGCTGGGCTCATGATTTTCAACACACGCGACTGGACGCCCTCGACTTGGGCAAAGGCAGGAAGTCATGCTCAGCCCGAGCTTGGCTGGGCCTTGACGCGGGCGCACTGGGGACACGGATATGCGACCGAGGCAGCCGCAGCCATTCGCGACTGGGCACATGAGCGTCGAAAGATCGACCGGCTTGTCTCTCTGATCTCGCCCGACAACGTCCGCTCCGAACGCGTCGCGGAAAGACTCGGTGCGATGCCGACCGAAACCGTCACGCCCGCACATTCGAAGCGGACGACGGTCGTCTGGAGATATCCGCCCATCGTCTAACCCGGGACGCTTCGGGGGTCATTTCGGAACACTGGCGCAGCCGAGCGCGCTTGTTTAGACCGGTCGCCGCGCTTCCGGGTTAGGGGTGAACAGCTTCCAGTGCCCCCGCCGGGCTCGCGTTTCTCATCTGCAAACGGAAAAGCCTCGCTTGTGCGCGGGGCTTTCCTCTACAGGGGCGGCAGGACTCGAACCTGCAACCCCCGGTTTTGGAGGTCTGAGGGCGAGGGCCGCCCCGCTTAGCTAAGCCGCTCTCGGCTCTGCCAGGTCGGCTCCGATCGGCTTTGGTCGGCTCAGATGGGCAGAAGTTCGGCAGAAGTGATCCCCCGTCGAGGTACCGCCTTG
>Ga0307289_10000334_pt1 | contig 20058 bp, 21 predicted proteins | sample ER_DNA_143_FD_194483 | JGI IMG/M metagenome (GOLD analysis project Ga0307289, IMG submission 194483) | Bulk soil microbial communities from the East River watershed near Crested Butte, Colorado, United States - ER_DNA_143 | ecosystem: Environmental > Terrestrial > Soil > Floodplain | place...
CGCGTAGTCCGCGAGCGACTTATGGCCAACGTTTACCTGCTGAAGGTCCACGGCGGCGGAGAATATCGACGGGCTCGGAGAATCAGTTGAGGTACTTCGTGAACCGGAGCCGCGACCCTTCGCCGTCCGGGTTCGGCCCGATGTCGAGCTCGTCGGTCACCGCCCGGATGATGGCGATGCCGAGGCCGCCTTCGTCGAGCTCCTCCTGGGCGCGCTCGAGCACTGCGGGATCGAACCCCGCGCCGTCGTCTCGCACCTCGACCTCGATGCGCTCGCCGTCGAGGCGATAGGAGACCTGAACGACGCCGTCGCGCCCCTCTTCATAGGCGTGGCGGACGGAGTTCGAGCAGGCCTCCGTCAGGGCGAGCTTGAGATCGGCGACGACCTCCTGCCGGAGCGCCCTCGTTCGCGCGATGCCGGTGAGGGCGAGCCGGCAGAGGGCGATGTACTCGGCCCGGGCAGGGATCGTGAGGGCAACGACGCCGTTGCCGTTTGCGCGCTGAGCCATGGCCTCGGAGTGTAGTTGCCGCCTCGAAGTCACACTAAACCTGCGTCAATCTGCTGAATCCTCCGACGACCCGCTCAGACTTCTCCTACCCGCTCTTGGCTTGCCGCCAAACGGTCGACGCGCGCGCGCGCCACAGCGACCGCCTCCGGGCTCGAGTCGACGAGGACGAAGCGGCGTCCGAGCTTCGCCGCGACCGCGCCGAGCGTGCCGCTCCCGGCGAAGGGATCGAGGCACCAGTCCCCCGGGCGGCTCGATGCCTGCACGATGCGCCGCAGCACCCCCTCCGGCTTCTGCGTCGGATAGCCGGTCTTCTCGTTCCCCGTCGGAGAGACGATTGTGTGCCACCAGACGTCGGTCGGGAGCTTCCCGCGCGCGGCCTTTTCGGCCGTGACGAGGCCGGGCGCCATGTACGGCTCGCGGTCGACCAACTCCGAGTCGAAGTAGTAGGCCTTCGGATCCTTCACGTACACGAGGATCGTGTCATGCTTGGCCGGCCAGCGGCGCTTGGCCTTCGCGCCGTAGTCGTAGGCCCAGACGATCTCGTTCAGGAAGCACTCGCGGCCGAAGAGCTCGTCCAGGAGAAGCTTCACGTAGTGCGCCTCGCGGTAGTCGACGTGGAGGTAGAGCGTCCCGCTCGGGGCGAGCAGTCTCCGCACTTCGCGCAGGCGCGGGTCGAGGAAGCCGAGGTAGTCGTCGAACGCGTCCCTGAAGGACGACTCGTCCAGGAGCCGGCTCGCGTAGCGTCGGCCGTTGAACCCCACTCGGTCGCCTTCGGGATCGGGAACGACCGAGAGCGTGCGCCTCGTGACCGTGCCGCCCGTGTTGAAGGGCGGGTCCGCGTAGACGAGCTGGAACGCGCCCTCGGCGAACCGCGGCAGGACGTCCAGGTTGTCGCCGAGCAGGACGACGTCGGAGGCCGGTTGCTCCACCCGGCCCACTGTAGAGGGCCTAACGGCCGCTGCCAGGCGGCGTCTCGGGCCGCTGGCCCAGGACGACCGAGACAGCGATGCGCTTCGAGCCGCGGAGGACCGTCAGGTGCGCGGTCTCCCCGGGGGCGAGCCGCTCGGTGATCGCTCGAACGACGTCCTCGGCGGTGCGCACGGGGGTACCCTCGATCGCGACGATGAGGTCGCCGCCCGGTCTGAAGCGAATCCCGGTGAAGATCTTCTCCGTTCCGCCGGCCTGGAGCCCCGCAGCGGCAGCTGGGCTCCCGTTGATCACCGTCTGAACCGCGGCGCCCTCCTCCCGTGGATACCCGAAGTGCTCGGCCAGCTTGGCCGTGAGCGTCTGCGTCGAGACGCCGAGCCACGCATAGCGAACCTCCCCGTCCTCGATCAGCTGCTCCATCGAGCGGCGCGCCGAGTTGATCGGGACGGCGAAACCGACGCCTTCGGCATTTCCGGACACGCTGCGAATCTGGGCGTTGATCCCGATCACCCGCCCGCGCGCGTCGAACATCGGCCCGCCCGAGTTTCCGCGGTTGATCGGCGCGTCGGTCTGGATGGCGTCCACGAGGTCGTAGCCCGAGGTCAGGGACGCGATCGAGCGCTCCGTTGCGGAGACGACGCCGACGCTGAGCGAGCTCTCGTTCCCGAAGGGGCTCCCGATCGCCGCGACCGGCTCGCCAACGACGACGTGCGAGGAGTCCCCGAGCGGCACGACTGTGAGGTCGAGGCCCGCCGGATCGACCTTGACCAGGCCGACGTCGTCGTAGATGTCCCAGCCGACGATTCGCGCGGGCACACGGTCGCCGTCGCGAAACTCGATGAAGATCGTCCTCGCGGGCTCCGCGGTCGTCGTCGTGTCTCCCTCCCCGGCGGTAGTGATGACGTGCGAGTTCGTGAGGATGTAGCCGTCGGAGGAGACGACGAAGCCCGACCCCTGGGCGGCGTCGCCCGTGGTCACCGATCCGCTCGACCCGAACCCGGCGATGATCGTGACGACGCCGGCCGCGCGCTCGCGATAGATCCGCGCGGGATCGAAGTCGTTGCCGGCCAGCGGCTTGGCTTCAGCGTTCTCGTCCACCTGGTTCGCCACCGGAGTGGCGGGCGCGGACGACGTCACTACGACCGTCCGCGAAGAGCTCTCGCCCACCCAGCCCACCGCTTTCGCCACGACGAGCGCGCCGCTCGCGCCCAGAAGGGCACAGACGACCGCGACAACGGCTAGAGGGCCTGGGCGCACCGCGGTCTCATAGTAGTGACCTCGGGTTCAGTTCTCGTCGCCCGGCCGTTTCGACGTGAAAACGCCCTCCGCTCGTGGCAAAAGCAACGTGAAAACGGTCTCGCCCGGCCGTGACTCGAGCTTGATCGAACCGCCCATGCGACCCGCCAGCTCCCACGCGATTGCCAGCCCCAGGCCGCTACCGGACGCTTGCCCCCCGCCGGCCCGGTAGAAGCGCTCGAACAGGTGCTCCCGGTCGGCCTCCGGGACACCAGGCCCGTCGTCGGTGACCGAGAGCGCGACGGAGCCGTTCGCGTCGCTTGCCGACACGACGATGCTCGTTCCCGCCGGCGTGTGCCGGGTCGCGTTCTCGACGAGTATGCGCGCCACCTGGAGAACGCGCTGCTCGTCCGCAAGAGCCAGCGCGGGGCCGTTAACGTCGGCCGACAGCCCGTGCTCGCCGGCTTCGGCTACCGGCCGAAACTCTTCGCAGACGGTGCGGGCGCTCTCGGCGACGTCCACCTCCGCCTGCTCGACGGATAGCTGCCCTGCATCGAGGCGGGTGAGGTCGAGAAGATCGGTCGCGAGCTTCGTCAGCCGCGTCACCTGCGACCCCATCTCCTCGACGAAGTCCTTGCGCGCCGCCGGATCGACGTCCTCGTCGGCCATCAGCTCGAGAAAGCCGCCGAGCGAGAAGAGCGGCGTCCGCAGCTCGTGCGAGGCGTTGGCGATGAACTCCCGGCGCGCCCGGTCGAGATGCGCGAGCCGGAGCCGCATGCGGTCGAAGGCGGCCGCCAACTCGCCCACCTCGTCCTCGACGGGGTCGACGATCTCGTGCTCGAAGTCACCCGCGGCGATCCGCCCGGCGGCCGCCTCGAGGCGGCGGATCCGGTGCGTCAGCCTGAGTGCCGCCAGGGAGCCCGCGAACCAAGCGATCAGAAGCGCCGCAAGGCCGGAGATGAGGAGCGTGCGCTCGACGAGCTCGACGCTCGCGAGCGTGTCTCGCAGCGACGCGGACAGAAGCACGACGGTTTCCTCGTTCAACGGAATCGCGACCTCGGCGCGTTTCCCGTCCCGGTCGACTTCGCCTCGTTCCAGATTCGAGGACGCGAACGCAGCGAGCGCCACGGGGTCGTCCTCGACGTCTCCCGAGGGGATCGCGTTCGAATCTCCGACATTGCGGAACGTGTTACCGAACCTCTGAAGGACGATGACGCGCGCGCCGAGGTTCCCCTGGATGAGGTCCGCGGGCGCGTCGTAGTCGAGCGGGTTCGCCTGCTGGAACTGGCTTTTGACCGGCTGCGCGCTTCGCTCCAGCTCGTCGAGCCGGTCGGCGACGAGGCGGTCCTCGAGCCGCGGCACGACGGCGGCGTAGACGATCCCGAGCGCGCCCGCCACGATCGCGAGCAGGACGAGCCCGAGCTTGACCGAGAGGCGCGGATGACGGAACTGGTTCATACGTCCTCGCGGAAGCGATAGCCGACGCCGCGCACCGTGAAGAGGTAGTGGGGCTCGCTCGGGTCGGGCTCGATCTTCTCCCGCAGATGGCGCACGTGCACGTCGATCGTCCGCGGGTCGCGGTACTCCGAGCCGCCCCAGAGCGCTTCGAGCAAGGCCTGGCGCGAGTACACGCGTCCTGGGTTCGCTGCCAGCGTGCGCAGGAGCTCGAACTCGAGATACGTGAGCTGGACGGGCTCGCCGCCGACTTCGACAGTGCGCTTGGAGAGATCGATCCGCACCCCCTCGACCTCGATCGCATCGCTCCGGGCGCCCGCGGGCGGAAGCTGCGCCCGTCGGAGCGCGGCACGGACGCGGCTGCGGAACTCCCGGATCGAGAAGGGCTTCGTGATGTAGTCGTCGGCGCCAAGCTCGAGCCCTACGACCTTGTCGAGCTCGTCGTCGCGCGCGGTCAGCATGAGAATCGGGACGGCGCTCCGCGCGCGCAGCCTGCGGCAGACCTCGAGCCCGTCGAGCTTCGGCAGCATGATGTCCAGGATCACGAGGTCGACGGCGTTCTCCTCGAAGCGCTCGAGCGCCTCCTCGCCGTCGCGGGCCTGCACGACATGAAAGCCCTCGTGCTCGAGGGGGTAGGTGAGGAGCTTCTGGATCGACTCCTCGTCGTCCACCAGCAGGATCGTCGCGCTTTCGGCCATCGTTCCTAAAAGGATAGGCCTGTGGGGCAGCCGACTAGACTGGCGCGGGCGCAATGGCCGTCCCCCCAGAACGCCGGCGACCCCGGCGCGGCTCGCTCGAACGGCCGATTTCAGGCCGTATCTACAGGGCAGCCTGGCTCGTCGTGGCCGTGCCCCTGCTCGTCGCCGCGTTCAGCGTCGGCCAGCCGGTCGCGCTGCAACAGCCCCGCCTTCCGCCCTCCTTCGACCGTACCACGGCGGTGCAGTTTGCGACGGAGCTCGCCCGGGACTTCCCCGACCGCCGACCCGGAACGAGCGGAGCGCAAGGAGCTGCGGACTGGGTGGCTGCGCGCCTCCGCGACTACGACTTCACCGTGCAGCGCCAGGAGTTCACGGCGGACGTTCCCGGCCTCGGGGACGAGCACTTCGTCAACCTGATCGCAACCGCTCCGACGACATCAGCCGTCAACGTGCCCCGCTCGCAGCAGGCGATCGTCATCGTCGCGCACCGCGACAACCTCGGCGGCTCGCCGGGGGCCGACTACAACGCCTCCAGCACCGGTGCGCTCCTCGAGCTGGCGCGCGACACGGGCAGCGCGGCGCTCTCGCACACGCTGATCCTGGTCTCAACCGACGGTGACGTGTTCGGCTCGCTCGGCGCGGCCGAGTTCGCGCAGAACTCGGGGCTCGGAGCCCGGGTCGCCGCGGTCATCGACCTGGACGCGATCGGCGGCCATGGCTCCCCACACGTTTACTTCACCGGCGATACGCCGCGCACGCCCGCTTCGACGCTCGTGGCGACGGCGCAGGCGAGCATCGAGACGCAGGCTCAGACAACGCCAGTGCGCCCGAACGCCCTCTCGCAGCTGATCGACCTCGCCTTCCCGTTCAGCCTCTATGGCCAGTCGCCGTTCATCGCCCAGGGAGCTCCGGCGGTCACGCTCAGCACCGCGGGGCCTCGCACTCCGAAGGCCGCGGGAGACACGCTGGCCGCCCTCGATCAGGAGCGCATGGACCAGCTGGGGCGATCGGCGCAGGCGCTGCTCGGCTCGCTCGACTCTGCTGCCGACGTGGCGAGCGGCACCGAATCCTATGTCTGGACGGGCTCGCGGCTCATCCGCGGCTGGACGATCCAGTTCGTCCTCCTCGGCTGCCTCCTCCCCTTCTTGGCGGCGACGGTCGACCTGTTCGCCCGCTGCCGCAGGCGTCACATCGCGCTCCGGCCCGCTCTCAGAAGCCTCGGGAGCCGACTCGGCCTGTGGCTCTGGATCGGTGTCCTCCTAGCCTTCTTCTCCTTCACCGGGATCTTCCCGAAGGGAGAGCCCCGGCCGATCTCGCCCGACTCGGCAGTCGCGGAGGACTGGCCCGTGATTGCCCTCGGCGTGTTCGCGGGGCTCGCGGCGCTCGGGTGGCTCGTCACCCGGCCGCGACTCGCTCCAACCGGGCCCGTCGCCCGGACCGACGAGCTCGGCGGCCACCTCGCGGCGATGCTCGCCCTCGGCGTCGTCGCGCTCGTGGTCGCCGCGCAGAACCCGTTCGCGCTCATCTTCATCCTTCCCTCCCTCCACGCATGGCTCTGGGTGCCGCATGCCTCGGAGCGAGGGCGGCCCGCCGCCCTGGGCGTGTTCGCGCTTGGGTTCGTCGGACCGTTGCTCCTCCTCGGCTCCTTCGCCTTCCGCTACGAGTTCGGCTTCGACGCAATCTGGTACCTCATCGCCCTGACCTCGGTCGGCTTCGTGCCGGTCGCACTCGTCCTCGCCTTCCTCGCCTGGGGCGCGGCGGCGGCGCAAGTCGGTGCGGTCGCGGCAGGCCGGTACGCCCCCTACCCGGCGGCCGAGGAGCGAGCGCGACGCGGGCCGATCCGCGAGTCCATCCGCCAAGCGGTTCTCTTCAGCCGGCGCATGCGCAGGCGGGAGGAGCGGGAGGAAGACGACGAGGCGGCCGAGGGCGACTAGCTAGAGCGAGAGGTAGCGGACCGGGGCGCCGGCCTCGAGCTCGCCCTCGCCCGCCTGGACCTCGATGAGGGCATCCGCGCGGCCGGCGCGGGCGATCATGTGAGATTCCTGCCCCTCGATCGGCTCGAGAAGGACATCGTCGCCCTCGCGCCGCGAGCGGGCCCGGACGAATTGCTCCCGCTCCGCGTTCCTGCGCACAGGAGCCGCCAGCAGCCCGCGCCTGAAGTCGGGCTCGGGATCGGGCAGCCCGAGCATGGCGTTGACGGCGGGTCGAACGAAAAGCTCAAAGGTGACGAGCACGGAGACGGGGTTCCCGGGCAGGTTGAAGACGAGGTGGTCCCGCCGCATGCCGAAGGCGACAGGCTTCCCCGGCTTCACGGCCACCCCCCAGAACACCTCCTCGACGCGCAGGCCGGCCTGGATCTCGCGCACGAGGTCGTGGGGGCCGACCGAGGCTCCGCCCGAGGTGATGAGCATGTCGAAGCCGAGCAGCGCGCGCTCCATCGCCCGCTCGAGCTCCCCGGCGTCGTCACCCACGACGCCTAGCTGAGCGGGTACGGCACCGGCCAGCTGGAGGGCGGTCGCGAGCAGCACGCCGTTCGACTCGTAGATCTCGCCCGGAGCGAGCTCCTCGCCCGGGTTCCTCAACTCCGAGCCGGTCACGAGGATTCCCACGCGTGGCCGCTTCGCGCACTGCACCTCGTGGATCCCGGCCGCGGCCAGCGCGCCGACCTGGGCGGGCCCGAGCCGAAGCCCCGGCGCGAGGACAAGGTCTCCCGCGCGAACATCGCTTCCCCGCTCGCGTACGTTGCCACCCTGGGCAACCACCTCTCGGATCTCGATGGCATCGCCCGAGTCCTCGACGAGCTCGAGTGGAATCACCGTGTCGGCGCCTTCGGGCACGGCTCCTCCGGTGGAGATCGCCATCGCCTCGCCCGGAGCGAGGTCTCGGTCGGCCGGCGCCCCAGCCGCGATGCGGGCGACAACAGGGAGGCGGGCACCGGGTTGCACCTCGTCGGCCCGGACGGCGAATCCGTCCATCGCCGAGCTCGGAAACGGCGGCAGGTCGGTGACGGCGCTCGCGGGCTCGGCCAGCACGCGGCCGGCCGCCCGTTCGACCGGGACGCGCTCGGCGTCGAGGCGGTGTGTCCGCTCGAGGACGAGTCGCTGCGCCTCCGCGACGGGGATGAGCTTGGTCGCCGTGCTCACGGCGAAAGGCTATAGGGGCACCGCATTGCGGAGAAGGTACGCGCACAGGCCCAGAGCCAGCAGCCGGGCCGCGCGATCGTCCTCCGCGGCAGCGAGCGGGACGGCCCAGACCGCGTACCAGGCGATCAGCCAAGGCGTCGCGAGCAGGAGGAGATCCGCGCAGAGGCCGAGCCGGGCCCGTCCTCGCCAGGCCTCTCTGAGCAGCCAGATGTAGGCCGCGACGAAGAGGGCGGCGAAGAGCCCGACCGCGGCATCGTGCGGAACGCCGAGGGCGGAGAGGCGCGACGGCATGCTGTAGTGAGCGCCCTCACGGACGTTCCTCGCCAGCGGGCCGAACGCTTCCAGCCAACCCGACCCGTACCGCCACGTGGCAAGGAGGGCGACGACCGCTACGGCAACTGCGAAGCCGAAGTGACCGACGCGGCGGCCCTGCGCCCTGGCCTCCAGGGCGCGTAGGGGGAGGAAGACGATCGCGACCCACTTGATCGCGATCGCGCCGACCCAGGCGATCCCCGCCCACTGCCGCCGGCCCGAGGCACCGAGGGCGAGGGCGCCGAGCACGAGTGCCATCATCCATGCGTCGTTGTGCCCGCCACCGGCGAAGTGCACTGCGAGGAGCGGGTTCCAGCCGACGAACGCGGCCGCGAAGGCCCTTTCCCGTGCGAGCCACGCGGCCAGGCCGGTCAGTACGAGCATCGCAACAGCAGCCAGCGCCTTGTAGAGCCAGGCCGCCGCGACCGGGGAGCCGCGCACGACCACCGCGTGACCCTCCGACGCGAGCGTGAAGACCGGCCCGTACACCGTCGTCGTCTCGCGCCAGTTGGCGCCCATGCGCTCGAAAGCGGGGTCGTCCGGATATGCCGACGGCCGGTCGGCGTACGGGTTTCCGCCGTGGACAGCTCCGATCCGCCCGTAGTCCCAGTACGTGTAGGCGTCGGTGGAGATGAGAACGGGCGCGGCGAGCGGGACGAGCTGGATCGCGACGGCGACGGCGAGCACGGGCACGAGCGCCGGCCGCCGGCCGTGGATCAGCGCCAGCCCCGCCAGGTAGGCAACGAAGGCCGCCACGAGGCACGCGAAGAAGATCCAGGACCAGCGGGTCGTTCCCGTCGCGTGGTCGGGGGTGAGGAGCGAGTCGCCGGGCCAGGCGCAGGCGGCGGCCGCAGCCAGGAGGAGCAAGCATGCGCCCCCAGCGGCCCAGACCAGCGCGCCGCTAGCCGGTGGTGGTGCCCGTGTCAGTTGTCGTGGGCGACGGTTCGGTCGTTGTCGGCGGTTCGGTCGTCGTGGAAGGCGAATTGTCGTTGCCGTGATGCTTGTCGGTGTTCGATCCCGACGGCGCGGCGGGAGCGCCGAAGAACTCGTACTGGCCGTGGAACGGCTCCCAGACGACCGGGTCCTGCGGAAGCGGCCAGTCGGAGGGCGGGTTGTTGCCGAACGCGCCCACCATGAAGAGGCGCCAGATCGTCGCGGGGAACGTTCCGCCCGCGACCGTGATGCCGTGTACGGAGGTCATGGGGATCTTCGCGTTCGGGTAGCCGACCCAGACGACCGTCGAAGCAGTCGTCGTGATGCCCGCGAACCAGGCGTCGCCGTAATCGTCCGTGGTGCCCGTCTTCCCCCCGGCCGGGAAGCCCGGATTCGCGCCGACACCCGTGCCCGACTGGACGTTCATCTTGAGGATGCGGGCGACCTGGTAAGCGACCCCGTCGGAGAACACGCGCTTCTGCTTCACGTGGCCCCAGCCTGCGCCGCGATCGACCTCACCGCTCGGGAGAACGACCTTGCGGATCGCCATCGGCTCGGAGTAGATCCCGCCAGAGGCGATCGTCGCGTAGGCGGAAGCCATCTCGAGAACGCCGACCGAGTTCGACCCGAGCCCGATCGAGGCGACCGGCTCGAGCTTCGTCTTGATCCCCATCTCGTGCGCGAGCGAGGCGATCTTCTCGGGCCCGAGGTCGAGCGTCAGCCGCGCGTACACGCTGTTGTCGGAGCGGAGCGTCGAGCTCGTGATGCTGGACGCGCCGTAATAGTCGCCGCTGTAAGTCTTCACGTCCCAGGCCTCGCTCAGCGGGTCCGGCTGCCAGTGGAACGGCGCAGACATGTACATCGTCGTGTCGGGGTTGATGCCCTCGCGGATCGCCTCCGTGAGCACGAATGTCTTGAAGGAGGAGCCCGCCTGCCGACGGCCCTGCGCGGCGAGGTTGAACTGGTTGTTCTTCTTCCCCGGGATCTCTGCCGTCATCGCCCGGATCGCGCCGTTCTTCGGGTTGATGGAGACGAGCGCCGATGCAGGATCGGTGTCGAGGTTGAGCGTGTTCTTCATCGCATCGACGGCGAGCTTCTGGAAGCGGGGGACGATCGTCGTGTAGACCTTGAGGCCGCCGCCGCGAACCGTGTTGGCGCCGTACTTGGCGATCAGCTGCTCGCGCACATAGCTGAAGAAGTACGGCTCCCGGATGCGCGTGTAGATGTTGCCCGCTTTGAGCCTCAGCGGCGCGGACACGGCGGACTGGTACTGGTCAGACGTGATGTCGCCCGCCGAGTACATGGCACCGAGAACCTCGTTTCGCCTCTGCACCGCCTCGGCCGGGCGCTGGAAGGGATCGTAGATCGAGGGCGCCTGCGGAAGGCCGGCGATGAGCGCGGCCTGGACGAGGTTGAGGTCGGCGGCGTGCTTGGAGAAGTAGGTCTGAGCCGCCGCCTCGATGCCGTAGGCGTGGTTCCCGAAGTAGACCTGGTTCAGGTAGCTGGCGAGGATCCAACTCTTCGGGTGCTCCTGCTCGACCTTCTGGGCAAGGCAGGCCTCCTTGATCTTGCGGTCGAGGGAGACCTCCTTCCCGATGTAGAGGTTGCGCACGAGCTGCTGGGTGATCGTGGAGCCGCCCTGGACGATGTGGCCGCTCTTGACGTTCTCGACCGCGGCCCGGATCACGCCCTCCCAGTCGATGCCGCCGTGCTCGTAGAAGCGCCGGTCCTCGACGTCCACCGTCGCAGTCGTGATCCACGGGGACATGCGGTCGAGCGTGACCGGCTGGCGGTTCCGCTCGGCCGGAATCGCGCCGAGGACGCTGCCGTCGGCTGCGTAGACGAAGGAGTTCGCGCCGATGGCGACCGGCTTCAGCGAGGTGAGGCTGCAGTTGTTCAGGATCCCGGCCGCTCCCGTCACCGTCGCGGCCACGAACGTGGCGATCGCCCCGAGGATCACCACCAGCGTGAGGAGGATCGCGAAGCGGCGGGAAGTGATCTTCTCGCGCTTCCGGCGGTGCCTCCGCCTACGGCGCCTATGCGCGGGGTAGAGGGGGCCGTTGCCCTGCCCGTTGCCATTCGCAGGCATCAGGCGTAGATCCCCTCGCCCTGGAGCCGCTTGTACGCGCCCCAGCGCACGGTCACCGCGAGCTTCGCGGCCTGGCCGACGCTCTTCGCCCACGCCTCGACCGTGAAGACCGCGGCGTCTGCATCCAGCTGGGTCAGGTTGGCTACGGGGCTCTTTTGGGGCATCGCTTCGGGCGCTCGCCGCGCTTCGTCCAGGAGGATGTCGCGTACCCGCTCGAGATCGCTTCCAAGCGGGACCGGGATGGTGATCAGGGCTTTGTGCTCGAAGCTGCGCAGCGTCGCGTTACGGATGGTATCGGAGGCCATGCGGGTGTTCGGCACGTAGAAGTGCGCGCCCTCGGGCGTGCGGAGAAGGGTGTAGATGAGCCCGATGTCCTCGACCGTCCCCAGGGCGGCCCCGACCTCCACCTGGTCGCCGAGGCGAAGCGGCTGGGTGAAGGCGATCAGGATGCCTGCGATCACGTTCGAGAGGGTCGACTGGGCCGCAAAGCCGATGATGAGGGCGATCACGGCCGACGAGGCGAGGATGGAACTCGCTACCACCTGCACCTGGGGGATGACGAGGAGCGCGGAGAGGACGCCGACGACGACGACAGCCGCCACGATCGTCCGCCGGATGACGCTGTAGCGCGTCATCACGTTCGGGCTCAGCCTCAAGCGCCGGACGAGCGCGCGGTCGACCAGCTTGGCGACGACGAGCGTGGCCAGGATGACGACGCCGGCGATCATCACGTGCTGCCAGAAATCGCTCACGGACGACAGTTCTCTAGAACGGCAGGGGCTTCCTGCCCGCGAAGCCCTCGTCGAGGCCGTGCCAGTACGCGACCTTGTCCTCGCCGAGATGCCAGCAGAGCAGGACGAGATCGCCGCTTTCGGGGTGCCTGGCGGGAAAGTCGACGAGCCCGCGGTCGAGGTCCTTCACCTGAACGCCCGCAGTCTCGAGGTCGGCGACGAGGAGGCCGATCTCGCCGGCAACCTCTTCGACCGCGCCCTGAGCCTGCTGAACGTTCTCGGGATCGAGGCCGCCTCCGTTCCCGCTCACCTTGCCGCGAACCTCGGCCAGCCGCTGCCCTTCCCGGACGAACCGCTCCCGCGCAGCGACGAGCCGCTCGACAAGCGGAGCCACCACGGCAAGCGTCTCGTTCGCTTCCTCCTCGCTGAAGAACCGCATGCGTGTTGAATAGTGCCGATCGTGAGTGCCTCCCGGCTCCTTGCCTGCCCGCTTCTCTTGGCCGCCTTCGCCGGCGTCGCCTGCGGCGAGCGTGCGGAGCCGGTCGGAGCCCTGGAGGAGCCCTACCCGGTCACCGTCCAGGGAGCGGGAGACCAGGCAACCGTCCTGAAGGGCCGCGCGCAACGCATCGTCGCCCTCGACGCAGGGTCGGCCGAGCTCCTCGCCGCCCTCGGCGTCGGCGACCGGCTCGTCGGCATTCCGGCCGGAGCGCGCATCCGCGGGATTCCGGACGCCGAGAAGGTCGTCAGTCGCACCGGCACCATCGACGTCAACGAGGCGATCGCCCTCGACCCCGACCTCGTCGTCGCGACCCAGACCGCCGACCAGCTCGATGTCGGGCGCATCCAGCGGGCGACCGACGCGGCCGTCTACATCCAGCCGGCGGCCTCAGTGCGCAACGTCGAGCAGGGCGCGGTCGACCTCGGGTTCCTCGTCGGGGAGCCGGCTCGCGGCCGCCAGCTGGTCGCGAAGATCCAGCATGACGTAGCGGCCATCCAGCAGAAGCTCGCGACCGTTCCGCCGGTCTCCGTCTTCGTCGACACAGGGTTCTTCATCACCGTCTCCGACCGCTCGCTCCTCGGCGACCTGGTGAAGCGCGCGAAAGGAGCCAGTGTCGCCGGCCCGAGCCCGGGGCCAGGGCCGTATCCGCTCGCCGACCTCCGCCAGGCAAACCCGAGGGTCTTCCTCGCCACTTCCGACAGCGACGCCACGCTCGAGTCGCTCCGCGCCAACCCGGTGACTGCCCGGATCGAGGCCGTGCGGAGGAAACGGGTCGTGATCGTCCCGGCCGCCCTCGTGACGCGCGCGGGACCGAACGTCGCCGCGGGCCTCGAGGCGATCGCGCGGGCACTCCATCCGGATGCCTTCGAGTAGGGCCGCCGGGCTCGACGCGGTCACGATCGACGCTTTCGGCACCCTCGTCGAGCTCGAGAATCCGGTCGGCCGATTGCGCGAGGCCCTCGCCGAGCGGGGAGTCGAGAGCGAGGAGCAGGCCGTCGCGGGTGCCTTCGCGGCGGAAGTCGAGTACTACCTCGTGCACAAGGGCGAAGGGCGGGACGCCGAGAGCCTCGCCGACCTGCGAACCCGCTGCGCGGGCATCTTCCTGGAGGGCGTCGCGCCCCAGCTCGACGCCGGGGAGTTCGCCCCGGCCTTCGTCAGCGCCCTCGTCTTCCGCCCGCTGGACGGCGTCCTCCTCGCCTTGCACCGCCTCGGGCGGGCAGGGCTCGCTCTCGCCTGTGTGACCAACTGGGACTTGGGCATCGGCGAGCAGCTCGAGCGAGCCGGGTTGAGCAGCTTCATCTCCGCGGTCGTGAGCTCAGCCGAAACCGGTGCAGAGAAGCCCGATCCCCGCGTCTTCGCCGAGGCCGTCGCTCGTCTTGGCGTCCAGCCGGAGCGCGCGCTGCACATCGGCGACGACGAGGCCGACCGGGCGGGCGCCGAGGCCGCCGGGCTTGCCTTCGAACCGGCTCCACTCGCTACGCTCCCCGAACGCCTGGGCCTATGAAGAAACAAGGCTTCTCGACGCGCGCGATTCACGGGCGCCCAGCCAAGGACGCTCCGGGCGAGCCGCTCGTCCAGCCGGTCGTGACCTCCACGACGTTTTCCTTCGACGACGTGGCTACCTTCGGCCGGGTCATGAGCGAGGAGGAGTACGGCTTCCTCTACTCGCGCCTTCGCAATCCGACCGTAGAGGAGCTGAACGGCGTCCTCGCAGACCTCGAAGGCGGGGAGGCCGCGCAGGCCTTCGCCTCCGGCATGGCCGCGATCTCGGCCGCGCTCATGACCTCGCTCGAGCCTGGGGACACCCTCCTCTGCGCGAAGCAGCTCTACGGCGCCACGTACGCGCTGGCCGAGCAGCGGCTGAAACCGCTCGGGATCGACGTCGTCCACCTCGACGTCACCGATCACGAAGCGTGGACGCGGCCCGCCCGCGTGCGCTACATCGAGACGATGTCGAACCCGGGCGTCCCGGTGGCGGACATCCGGGCGATCGCCGAGACGAAGGGCGACGGGATCCTCATCGTCGACAACACGTTCACCTCGCCGCTCCTCTGTCGCCCGCTCGAGCTCGGGGCGGACATCGTCTGCGAGTCGGCGACGAAGTACCTGAACGGGCATCACGACGTCACCGCGGGCGTCTTCGCAGGGGACGCCGAGGCCGTCGGGCGGGCGCGCGCGTGGGTGATCGACACGGGTGCGGTGCTCGACGCCTTCCCCGCCTATCTCCTGCGACGCGGGTTGAAGACCCTCGCGCTACGCATGGAACGCCATTCCGAGAACGCGCTCGTGGTCGCGCGCTTTCTCGAGGCCCACGACAGCGTCGAGCGCGTCTACTACGCGGGGCTCGAGAGCTACCCGCAGTACGAGCTCGCCCGCACCCAGCTCGCCGCGCCCGGCGGGATGCTGGCCTTCGAGCTAACCGGCGGCGGCACCGCCGGGGAGGCCCTCATGGACAACCTCGAGCTCTGTCAGCGCGCAACGAGCCTCGGCGGGGTCGACACGGTCGTCTCGCACCCGGCCTCGACGAGCCATCGCCAGTTCACGGAGAAGCAGCTCGCGGCGGCAGGAATCACCCCTGGCCTCCTGCGAGTCTCCGTAGGCTGTGAGGATGCAGACGACATCGTCGCCGACTTCGGCAACGCCCTGGACCGACTATAAGGCGGTCCCGTTCTTCGCCTGGTCGGCGCTCGCGACGCTCTTCGTCGTCGCGGGGTTCGCGAGCCAGGCGACGAGCGACGGCGATACCTCGAGAGTCCTCTACGACTACGGCTTCGCGGTCGGGACGATCGTCATCTACGCGATCCTCGTCGGGCTCACATTCCTCATCGCCCTCGCCTACAGCCGGCCGCCCGCCGCGATCGGCCTCCGCCGGTTCGCCTGGCGCTGGGTGGCGATCGCGCTCGGCCTGATCATCCTCGTCCTCATCCTCGCGAGCGCCCTCGAACCTCTGCTGCACGGGGGCCGCGACCAGGGTCTCTCCCCCAAGGAGTGGGAGCCCGAGCACGCCTGGGCCTTCGCGCTGAACGGTGTCGTGGTCGCCACGATCGTCCCCTTCGCGGAGGAGCTTTTCTTCCGCGGGCTCGGCATTCGCGCCCTGAGCTTCATCGGAGGGATCGCGGCGGTCGTCGTCACCGGCCTTGTCTTCGGGCTCAGCCACGGGATCCTCGGCGCCCTGCCGCCCCTCGTCCTTTTCGGCATCGCGCTCGGCTGGGTGCGCCTTCGTTCGGACAGCGTCTGGCCGGGCGTGCTCGCGCACGGCTTCTACAACGGCGTCGGGATCCTCATCGTCTATCTGCAGCTCGCGTACTAACCGAGCCATTTGATCAAATGCGCCCGTGCGCCGGGCCTTGGTCGTCCTCGTTCTCGCCCTCACCTGCCCGGCGCCCGCGATCGCGGCGATCACCCTCACGGCGCACCCGGCAACACCACGCTACGGAGCGAACGTGACCATCAGCGGGACGACGGCTCCAGGCGACACCGTCGAGCTCTTCTTCAACGGGAGCCCGACCGGCATGACAATGCCCGCCGACTCGAACGGCGACTTCGGCTTCGTCTTTTCAGCCACACAGCCGGGCGCCTACCACGTCGAGACCGCGAGCAAGGCTTCGGCACCTATCGACCTGAAGCTGCGGCCGATCCTCACGCGGAGGGAGGCCGGGCTTCGTTATCCGGGCAACCGCCTGGTGCTGAAGGGACGGCTGCGGCCGGCCTCGGCGGGGTCGCTGACGCTGAAGGTGGGCTCGCGGAGCCGGCACGTCAAGATCCGCCCGGGGGGCCGCTACACGGCCGTCCTCCCGACCGACCGGCTGGGACGGCATCGGGCGCGCCTCGTCATCGACCCGCATGCGGGCTACAAGGGCTTCACCGCCCGCAGGCACTACCGCGTCCTCGCGCCGGCTCTCTCCATCGGCTCGCGAGGGAGAGCGGTGCTCGCGCTCGAACGGCGCCTCGCGGCGCTCCGCCACGTGCTCCGCGGCGGGCCCACGCGCTACTACGCAAGCGACACGTGCGAGGCCGTGCTCGCCTTCCAGAAGGTGCACGGGCTGGCGCGAACCGGCCGCGTCTCCCGCTCGGTGTGGGCCGCGCTCGGGCGGGCTCGCATTCCGCGCGCGCACGTTGCGAAAGGCAACCACGTCGAGGTCAGCAAAACGCTGCAGGTCCTGTACGAGGTGCGCAAGGGGAAGGTCGTGCGCATCGTCCATGTCTCCACCGGCGCGACTGGGAACACCCCCGTCGGGAAGTTCCACGTCTACGGGAAGGTGCCCGGGCTCAACGGCAGCGGCATGTACTACTCGCTCTTCTTCACCGGCGCCTTCGCGATCCACGGATACGTCTCCGTACCGCCCTGGCCGGCCAGCCATGGATGCGTGCGAACACCGATGTGGTTCGCGCCCGGTTTCTATGACCGCTGGGCAGTGGGCGCAACGGTCTATATCTTCGCCTGATGCAAGGCGATCCTGGGTCCGACCCTCTCGTCACCAAGCTCCGAGAGGAGATCACCTACACCGATCTCGAGATCGTCCGGGCCGTCAACCGCCGACTCGAGCTCGTGCGCAGGCTGAAGGAGCACAAGGCCGCCGAGGGTTACGACTTCGTGGACAAGGGCCGCGAGAACGCACTCCTCGCCGAGCTCCATGAGGCGAACGGCGGGCCGCTCTCCGCCGACGGGCTGCGGGAGCTCCATGCGGAGCTCCTCGACCTTACGAAGCGCGAGCTTTCTAAGCTTCTGAGCTGAAGTCCTCAGGCTTGACGTCGTCGAGGAACTTCTTGAACTCCTCGACGACCTCTTCCTCGTTCACGTCCTCGTGCTCGAACTCGATCGCGCTCTCCTCGATGACGGAGTCGTCCGCGAAGATCGGCGCGTCTGAGCGGACGGCGAGCGCGATAGCGTCGCTGGGGCGTGAGTCGATCTCGATCTCGCTCCCGTTGACCGCGACGGTGATCAGCGCATAGAAGGTGTTTTCGCGGAGCTCCGTAACCGCGATGCGCACGACGCGCGCCTCGAGCTTCTGCAGCATCTCCGTGAGGAGGTCGTGCGTCATCGGCCTCGGAGTCGACGCGCCTTGCAACTTCATGAGGATCGCCGCCGCCTCGGGATGACCGATCCAGATCGGCAGGAACTTGTTCCCGTCGGCGGTCTTGAGAAGGACGATCGGCTGCTTGCCGACCATGTCGAAGCTCACGCCGTAGATGACCATCTCCTGCATCTCGTCTGGCACTCGATCTGATTCTAGCCCCGCACCTTCGTTGGCCCGCCGGAGGCTTGGAAAATGTCACCCGGCATGACGAAGTGGGCGATCCTGGATTCGAACCAGGGACCTCCGCCTTATCAGAGCGGCGCTCTAACCAACTGAGCTAATCGCCCGAGCGGGCGCATTGTAGCGAGCGTCCTAGTGCAGACACGGACTCGCACGCATGTGGTCCTCCGCGGCTAGGAGGAACGTCTCGTCGCGCGCCAGCTCGAGCACCGTCGCCTTCGTCTCGGCGTCGAGATCCGCGTCCGAGCCGATGGCCTCGATGAAGCCTGGGAGCTTGCCGCCGCGGACGAGGCCGGCCATGCGAAGGACGAGCTGGCACACCACCTCGTCCTGGTTGATGGCCTCGAGAGCTTCGATGTCCTGCACCCAGACCTGCACTTACCCACAACGAGCCGCCCGCGGGTTCAGTTACTGGCCTCCAGCGCCTCGACGAGCTCGGCGAGGGCCACGGCGTCTGCGAACGGGATCTCGATGCGGGTGTCCGTTACCCTCACGCTCGCCCCGGTGAGCCCCTCGAGCGCCTTGCGGGCGCGGTCGGCGAGGGCCGGATCGATCCGGTGAGCCTTGCGCGGCTTCGTCTGCGCGCCGGCCCAGCGGGCGGCGCGCTCGGTCGCTCTGACCGAGAGCCCCTGCGCAACGACCTTGCGGGCGAGCGTGCGGCGATCGTCATGGCCCGGGACGGAGAGGACGGCTCGTGCATGCCCTTCGCTCAAGAGCCCGCGCTCGACGAGCCCGAGCACGTCATCCGGAAGCTCGAGCAGCCGCACGCGGTTGGAGACCGTCGGCTTGGAGCGCCCGACACGCTCTGCGACCTCGCCGAGCGAGAGCCCGAACTCGTCCATGAGCACGGCGTACGCCCGGGCCTCCTCGACCGGGGAGAGGTCCTCGCGCGCCACGTTCTCAACGAGGGCTAGCACGAGAGACTCCCGGTCGTCGCTCTCACGAACGATCGCGGGGATGGTGGCCAGGCCCGCCGACCGCGCGGCGCGCCAGCGGCGCTCGCCGGCGATCAGCTCGTAGCCCCCGCCTTCCGTGGGGCGGACGACAACGGGCTGCATGACTCCCTGGGCGCGCACGGACTCGGCCAGGCCGCTGATCCCTTCGGCATCGATGTGCTTGCGGGGCTGGCGCGTGTTCGCGCGTATCGAGCCGAGCGGGATCTGGTGGAGCTCGGTGGCGGAGGCGCCGCCCCCGATCAGGACCTCGAGGCCTCGTCCGAGACCCCTGCGGTTAGGTGCGGTCGACAAGCTCGCTCGCCACTCGGTAGTAGGCGTCCGCGCCGGCCGAGGCCGGGTCGTAGGCGGCGATGGGCAGGCCGTGGCTGGGAGCCTCGGCGAGGCGCACGCTTCTCGGAACGACCGTGTCGAAGACGAGCTCCCCGAAGTGTCGGCGAACCTCGGCCGCGACGTCGGCGGCGAGCCGCGTCCTCCCATCCACCATCGTGAGGAGCATCCCGGCCAGGGCGAGGCGGGGGTTGAGCCGCGCACGCACGAGCTCGACGGAGTGAAGAAGCTGCGCGAGGCCCTCGAGCGCGTAGTACTCGCACTGGACAGGCACGAGCACGCGATCCGCGGCCGCGAGCCCGTTCACGGTCAACGGCCCGAGCGAGGGCGGGCAGTCGACGAAGACGTAGGAGTACGACTCGCGGGCCGGTTTGAGCGCTTCAGCGAGGAAGGACTCTCCGTCCCCATAGCCGGAGAGCTCCACGGCGGCGCCGGCCAGCTCGGGGCGCGCCGGGACGACGTCGAGGTTCTCAAAGCGCGTCCGATGAACGATCTCGCCGAGCGGTGCGCCGTCCAGCAGGTCGTAGGAAGACGTCCCGTTCGCGCGCTCGCCGAGCCCGGAGGTCGCATTCGCCTGTGGGTCGAGGTCAACGACGAGTGTCCGCGCGCCGGCCTCGGCGAGGCAGGCGGCGACGTTCACAGCGGTCGTCGTCTTGCCGACGCCGCCCTTCTGGTTCGCGAGCGCGAGGATCGTCCCCACACCCGCACCCTAGTCAGGCGAGAGGACGTTTCTTCGCCATCCCCGGGCGACGCGGAAACCGCTCGGGGGTAGGGCCCGTCTTGCGGAGGAGGAGGAGCCCCGGCAGGCTCTCATCCACCTCGCCCGCAACCTCCGCGGCGGCCTTCGCGGCCGCCTCCTCGTCGGCGCTCGGACCGACGAAGAGAAGCACCGCCCCGCCTGTTCGCACAAGCGGAAGGCACCATTCCACGGCCACGGGAGGGGCGGCGAGAGCCCGCGCGGCCGCCGTGCCGTACGCCTCCCGGCC
>Ga0307289_10000335_pt1 | contig 19990 bp, 18 predicted proteins | sample ER_DNA_143_FD_194483 | JGI IMG/M metagenome (GOLD analysis project Ga0307289, IMG submission 194483) | Bulk soil microbial communities from the East River watershed near Crested Butte, Colorado, United States - ER_DNA_143 | ecosystem: Environmental > Terrestrial > Soil > Floodplain | place...
CGGGAACGCGGTCACGACCTCTTCGCGGAACTCCTGCCAGGCCGGCCAGAGATCGCCGAAGTTCCCGCCCCCGGTGATCAGGATGGGACCTCGGCCGACGCGGCGTTCGAGGGTTCGCCGCCGGAACGAGGTGCGGTCAGCGGTGTACCCGACATCGACTTCGAGATCGTCAAGGACAGCTCGCTCTCCGACCCAGATCGCGCTGTCACCGACGTTCGTGTAGTTCGGGAAGTCAACGAGCGCACAGGGTCGATCTCGTGGAATCAGGGCGCCAAGAGTCGTCTCGATCGCTCCACGCAGCTGCGCGAGGTTTTCGAAGTCGGTCACCTGGAGGCGAGCCGCCGCCTGAGGCGGCCGCCAAGGCGCCGCAGCGCGCGTACCGGATGTGGGCCCGCGGCGCGCTTCATGGCGCGGCGCAACCCAGCGTCGGCTCCGAGCTCTCCGAGACCGGCGATCGTGTCGTTCCACAGGGCGCGGTCCATCGGTGCCCTGGGCACGTGGGTCCCCCTCAGGTGCCGGCGATTGACCTTCGGTGGAAACGTCTTGCTGCGCGAAAGCACACCGAGTCCCTCCAACTCGGCCATCGTTCGCATGCACTTCGTGCAGCGGCCGCAGTTATACCCGTCGTCAGGGCTTCGCCAGCAGACACGCAGCCAGCGCAGAGCGGCGTCCGAGGACGCGATCCTCTCCATCTTCTGGAAGCGACTCGCTTCAGCGCCGTCGTGCACGAGCTCGATGCTCTCGGTGCTCCAGAGCGGATCCACGAGCGGATGTGAGCCCCAGGGAATCAGCTGCCGGTAGGAGAGAGTGGAGGGGACGTAGATACGCCGGAATGTTTTCTGGAGCAGTAACGCGACGCTTCCCAGCGCAGCGCCGTGGAAGAGCTCCCAGTGGACATGCTGATTCGAGAAAGCGCGCAGGTTGGTCTCTACTTCCACAAGCGGTTTTTCGAGCTCCGCAGCCGCGTTTCGAACGCCCTTCGCAACGCGCTCGCGGCGGATCGTGTCGCTCAGCCCGACATCGAAGCCGTGCACGAAGATCAGGACGTCGACCTCGTCGTGGTGCTTCAGTGTCGCGTCGAAGGAATCGACACCCGCCGAAAAGAAGCAGGCAACCTGGCCGCCGGCTTCCCGCGCCGTGTGTGTGCGCGGCTCAGCCTCGACTGTGATCGGGTGAAGCTTGTCGGGGGCCCAGGTGTGGAAGATCTCCTGGATCTTGTTCGCCGAGGAAAGGAGCTGCGGCGAGACCGGGCTTGCGATGCGAAGCGTTCCCCCGCTCGCCATCGCGGGAAGCAGGCAAGCCGCGAAGACGGCGTCGGAGACCAGCGCCTCGGACTCGGGTCTCCATGAATAGGAGATCGACTCAGCCGATCCTCCGAGCTTGACGGTCGCGCTGGCGCCGCCCGCCCTCTCTTGCAGGTCGTCGAGGGCGAGGTCCGTGCGGCGCGCGCGTGAAGGAAGGTTGACGAGCATCCAAATCCAATCATGAATCAGGAAAGACGAGAAATGTGGAACGCGACCGACTCTCGATCGGGCGTGCCTACACTGACCGACGCCCGAGACTGCGACGTGACGCTCCTCCTCAAACCCCAGCGCGCCGCCTGGTACCTGGCCAGGCTTGCGGCCATGTCACCTGCAGAAGTGGTCTGGCGTGCCCGGCGCGCAGCGGGCTTCGAGCCTGCCTCGCCCCTCGCGGGAGCGCGACCGCGCTGGAGCGGGTCGCCGTGGCGGTCGACGCTGCTGCAGGCCCTCGAGCCCGCCCGAGCGGAGCTGACGGTTGACGCCGAGCGAATCGCGGCCGGCGAGCTCGATCTCTGGGGACACCAAGTACGGCTCGACCCGCACCGGGTCGACTGGCAGCGCGATCCACTCGACGGGCGTGCGTTGGCGGCGGGGAGCGGGCCGGTCGATCGAAAAGCGATCTGGGAGCTCCACCGTCACCAGCACCTCGTGCCCCTCGCGGCAGCGGCCGCTCTTGTAGATCGGGAGGATTGGGCTGCCCTGTGCCTCGGTCAACTCGAAAGCTGGATCGAAGCGAATCCGCCGCGCGACGGCGTCGGCTGGAGCTCCGGCTACGAGACTGCACACCGGCTAGTCTCATGGGCACTGGCCGTCCCGCTCGTCGCAGATCGGGCACCGGAGCAGCTGCTCGAACGCATCACGGAGTCCTACGTCGAGCAAACCCGATTCGTCGCGATATCGCCGTCACGTTTTTCGTCGGCAAACAACCATCGGCTCATGGAGCTGCTCGGGCTCCTCGCAGCCTCGCTGCTGAGCGACCACAACACCGGGCGGGACGAGATCTGGGGCGAGCTCGAACGAGAGAGCGCCCTCCAAACCTTCGCCGACGGCGGCAACCGCGAGCAGGCGGCCGGTTACTTCCTCTACGTGCTCGAGATTCTCTCGCTCGCGGCCTTCATGGTCCGCGAAGCCGGTGCGGACCTGGACTCCCTCGACAGGACGTTGGAGTCGATGCTCGCCTGGTATGCATCGGTCGCCGGCGTCGGCGGCGAGCTACCCGCGGTCGGTGACGATGCCGAGGACCGCCCACTTCGCATCGGATACTTCTCGCCGCGTCGCGCCTCAGTCGTCGCGGCACGCGCCGCGGCCGTCCTTCGCGGCGAGCCGGGCTTGATTGGCTCGCGGGATGTCCCTTCACTGCGCGAGTCGAAGACCCTCGAGGAGAGCGGATACGTCGTGTTCAGGAGCACGCTCGAGGGCGAGCCGGTCCGAATCGTCTTCGACGTCGGCAATCTCGGCTTCGGCGCCCTCGCGGCGCACGGCCACGCGGACGCCCTCGCGATCGTGGTGGACGTCGGAGCCGAAACGCTTCTCCGCGACAGCGGTACGGGCTCGTATGCGCCCGGCGACGGGCGTGGGGAGTTTCGAGCCACCCTCGCTCACAACACGGTGGTCGTGGACGGCGCGGACCAGGCGGAACAGCGAGGCCCACACATCTGGGGACGTCACTACTCCACCGTGCTCGAGGCGGCCTCGCTCGGGTCGGACGTCGAATACGCGCGCGGCGCTCATGACGGGTACGAGCGAACAGCCTCGGGCGCGGCACACACACGAAGCGTCACTTTTCTCAGGAGCCGGCACCTGCTCATCGTGCTGGACCGCGTGTCGGGCAACCGGGAGTTCGAGGCCTCCCTCGTGTGGAATCTCATGCCGGGCTCGGATCTGCTCAGACTCTCGCCGAGGCTCGGTGCCCTGGCGGTGGCTGCGACGCCCGGTGCGACCAGGCGGGAGGAGGAAGGACGGTTTTCGCGGCGCTACGCGTGGCAGGAGAGAGCACCCCGTCTTCGTTGGAGCGCTGCGGGGCGCGAGGTTGTCTTCGCAACAGTGGTGAGCCTGGGGCGAGATCGGTCGATCCCCGAGCTCGGCCTCGAGCACCGCGACGGCACGAGCCGCGTCTCGATCGGAGGGATCGCCAGGACCACTCTCGTCGAGGACTGGAATCGCGATCACCCGGTGGTGGACGTCTGATGTGCGGCATCGTCGGCGTGGTTCGCGCGGGTGGCGTCGAGCAGGCAGATCGCGATCGGGTCGCGACGGCGGTCGTAGCGCTCCGCCACCGCGGGCCGGATGGAAGCGCGATTCGCGTCGAGGCGCATTGCGTGCTCGGCCACACCCGGCTCAGCATCGTCGACGTGGCCGGGGGCGCCCAGCCGATGGCGAACGAAGACGACAGCGTCGTGACCGTGTACAACGGTGAGATCTGGAACCACCTCGAGCTCCGGAAAGAGCTCGAGAAGCGCGGGCACCGGTTCAGGACCCGGTGCGACACCGAGGTCATCGTGCACGGTTACGAGGAGTGGGGGGATGACCTGCCGACGCGCCTGAACGGGATGTTCGCCCTGGCAGTCTGGGACGTGCGGCGCGCACGGCTCCTGGTCGCCCGTGATCGGGTCGGGAAGAAGCCTCTGTACGTGAGCGAGCTGGACGGAGGACTCGTCTTCGGCTCCGATGCGCGTTCGGTGCTCCTGGCCGGGAACAGAAAGCCCGAGCTCGAGACGGCGCACCTCGCGGAGTACCTCTTCCAGCGTTACGTGGGTGCGCCGCGGACGCTGTTCAAGGGCGTGTCGAGGCTCCGACCCGGCCATCTGATGACGTTCGAGGCAGGGAAAAGCGAGACTCGCGCCTACTGGAGCATCGACCCCGAGCCGGAGCGGGACGTCGAGCCCGAGGAGCTCCGAGCGCTCTTACTCGACGCGGTTTCCAAGCGACTCATGAGCGACGTCCCGCTCGGGGTCCTCCTGAGCGGCGGCGTCGATTCCGCCGCCGTGCTCGGCCTGATGCGGGAAGCGGGAGCAAACTCGCTCGCGAGCTTCACGATCGGCTTCGACGACCCGCTCTACGACGAGCGCGACCTGGCACGTGTCGCGGCTACGAGGACAGAGACGGATCACCACGAGCTCGTGGTCGGCGCCGGAGACTTCTTCGGAGCGCTCCCCCGGCTCTCCTGGTATCGGGACGAGCCCATTGCCGAGACATCGGAGATTCCGTTGCTCCTGCTGGCCGAGCTCGCCGGGCGACACGTGAAGGTGGTGCTCTCAGGGGACGGTGGCGACGAGATCTTCGGCGGTTACCCGAAATATCGGGCGGAGCGAGTGCTACGTGCCGGACGCCTGGCACCTCTGGCGCTTCGCATCGCGGGCAACCTGCGGGCGACCAGACCGTCGTCTCGACGGTGGCGGCGTGCGGTGAAGACGCTGTCCGTTGCCGACCCGACGCTCCGCTGGGCTTCGTGGTTCCGATCCCATTCGCCGGAGGAGCTCCACAGACTCCTCGCCCCCGAGTTTCGCGCGGACGCGACCCCCGATCGGCTCGCCGCTCCCTTGGGAGACCTCCTGCGGCCGTACGAAAAGGTGGACCCGGGACGGCGGATGCTGCTGGGCGACCTCCTGACCTACCTTCCGGACAACATGCTGCTGCGCGGTGACAAGGTGCTGATGGGCGCATCCATCGAAGGGCGCATGCCCCTGCTCGACTATCGCGTGGTCGAGCTCGCGTCGAGAATGCCTGCGTCGAGGCGCACCGGGTTGCGTACCGGGAAGGCCGTTCTCCGCCAGGCGGTCGGCAATCTCGTTCCCGACGAGCTCTTGCAGGCGACGAAGCGAGGGTTCCCGGTGCCTGTGGCTCGCTTCTTGCTCGCCGATGAGAACCGCACCCTCGAGCACCTAATCCTGTCCGAGCGAGCGCTGTCGCGCGGGCTGTTCGAGCGGAGCGAAATCGTCGCACTCGTGGAGGGGCAGGGTCTCGATCCGTTGGAACGAGAATTGCGCCTCTTCACGATCGCCTCACTCGAGCTCTGGCTTCGGACGAACGTCGACGAGGTTCGCCTCGAGGCCCCGAGGAATTTCTCTGAGCTAGTCGGAGGCGACGAGAGGGAGCTGAGCGGGCTCCAGCCAGTCTCCTCGTAACGAGGCTTTTACCCGACGCGACCTTCAGTCAGGCGGGCGGCGTCAACGGGCGAACTGGGCCAGGATCCTCGAGCGCGGGTTGAGCGCGACCGCCCGGTCGAGACTTTCCCTCGCGCTTTCAAACTCGCCCGCCTTCGTCTCGAGCCGCGCGGCGACCACCCAGAGGCGCCAGTCGCCTGACTCTCGCGCGAGCGCGCGGCGTATTGCAGCCAGAGCTGCGGGCACGTTTCCGGAGAGCTCCTCGACGAGAGCTCGCTGCAGGTGCGTGGATGCCGCCCATGGCTGAATTCTCTCCGCCGCCTTGGCTGTTTTCAGGGCCTCGGCACCATCCCCGCGCCTGACCGCGTCCTCGCTCTGCCCAACTGCGCTCTGTGCCAGGAGGGGAACCGCCTGTGCCGCCACGAGCACGAGGACGACTGCGACGGCCGCAGCGCGAGCGCTGATTCCTACCCACGCGCCCCGGTCCGCGGCGCGAATCCGTTCCGATCTCCGGTAGACGGTAGCGGGGCCGGTCAGGAGCCCCAGGCAGACCATCGCGACGACTGTGACAGCCGTCGTCTCCCACATCCAATCGATCCCGGCCTCGAACAGGAACGCAAGCAAGGCTGCGCTCAGTGCGGCGGCGGCGGCACGACCGTCACCTTCGCTCCGGAAGGCGCGCAGGATGCCGAAAACGAGTCCTGTCCCGAGCGCCGCGACAATGAGGAGGAAGCCGACGATCCCGAGCTCCCCGAGCGCCTCGAGGTAGAGCGAATGGGCATCGCGGACGAAGAGCCCGAGCGAGCCGTTTGCAGCCCACCATGCTTCGTAGGACCCGGCGCCTCCGCCGGCGAGCGGATGCTCCTCGAACTGGTCGACCGCCGCCTGCCAGAGCTGCCAGCGGCCGTTCCCGCTCCCGCTGGCCAGGTGCGCCTGAATGTCGGTCGAGGCGGACTTGGCCGGCTCGGCCTTGAAATCCTCGAAGCGCCGAGCCGGGTGCGCTGCGAACGCAACCGCCACGACGACGAGCGTCGCGGCGGCGGCAAGCCCCCAGCCGATCGCTCGTCTGAGGGGCACCGATCCGACCCGAAAGCGGGAGCCGACCGCGTAGACGACCGCTGCACCGATGCAGGCAGCCAGGATCAGGGCCGCCGCGCTGCGGCCTTCTGAGCGGATCGCTCCGGTTTGCTGACCTTCGATCACAGCGTCCCGAGCGATGACGAAGGCGACCGCGATAACGCTTGCGGCCCCGGCGACCACGATCGCGCCGACGGCGTGCCAGCGCCTGCTCGTCAGGGCTGTGTACACGGCCGCCGCCAGGACGGCGGCCAGAATTCCTCCCCGTGAGGATGTGAGGTACAGCGCAACGGCAAGAGCGGGCAGCGGAAGAATCGCCAGGGCCCGCGCCAGGGCGCGACGCTCCGTCGTCGCGACAAAGAGCAGGAGCGGGACTCCAAGCGCGAGGAATGTCGCGAGCGCGTTCCAGTACCCCACCGGATAGCTCAGCCGCGTTTCGACCGACGGGAACAGATCCCGAACGATGCTCGCGGAACCGGAGTCGAAGTGCTGCGGGAACAAGCGGCTCGCAAGTGCGAGGAAGCCGATCGCGGAGATCCCGATGGCGAGTCCCCGAATCCAGCGGCGAGCGTGGCGTCCACGATCCGGCGAAAGGACCACCACGGCGAAGACCGCCAAGTAGAGGACAGCACGATTGGCCTCGTTGACGCTCCTTTCGTTGCTGTCGGCCCAGAACGTAGACAGAGCCGTCCAGAGAGCGAAGGCGGCGAGCAGGCCGCCCACAATCACAGCCGGAACGGGGATCTGCGCCCGTGGCCAGAACCCGGTCGCTATCCCAACTCCCACCAACCAGAGCGCGAGGATGGCGACCGAATTCCGGCTCGTCAGCGGATACGTGCCCTCATCGAACGCGAGCGCGAACGTGCCCAGAGCCACAAAAGCGGTGAGAGTCCATGCTCCAGCGTTCCTGGGACGCGCCATACCCAGACTGTAAGCATCCTCGAAAGTCGCGTTGCAATTTGCCCCCACATTCCGTCCGTGAACTATTCTTGGACTGCGGTGTTCTTTGAGGGCACCTGCGAACGGGACGACAGATTTGCGGGCTGGGGCCCTTTATGACTCGTGTCTAAATCTCAGATTCAAGCGTCTGGAAAGAGATCGTGGCGGGCAGCGACTATCGCTCTCGTGGTGCTCGTCGCTGCAGGCAGTCTCGTGATGGGGGCCGGCAGTGCGTCCGCGGCTACCTCGTTCCAGACAGGCGTCTACGATCCGATGGCTTCCTCAGCCGGGCCCGGAGTGGGGTATTCGTATCTGGAGCCGGGGATCGCTTTCGTGAAGGCGCGGGCTGCGGGAACGACGCGCACCCGCTTGCTCCTCTACTGGAATCGCATCGCGCGCGGGCGGCCAACGAACCCGGCGGACCCAAACGACCCTGCGTATTTTTGGAACGAATTCGATCCTCAGGTAAGCAACGCTCTCTCACACGGCCTGAAGCCTTTCGTAACCGTTCTGGCCGCTCCTTCATGGGCCGAGTGCGACAATCGGGGGGATGTCGCGCACGCGTGCCCGGAGCGGAGCGGCTACAACCAAGGCACGTATAGGCCGGACCCCGAGCAGCTCGCCCTCTTCATGGAAGCGGCGGCCAGGCGCTATCCGCAGGTTCGTGCCTGGGGGGTCTGGAACGAGCCGAACGCGGTCTTCTTCCTGTCCCCGGCCGTGAACTCGGCCGGCATTCACGTCTCTGTCACCCGCTACCGGGACATGGTGAACAGGGCTGCGACGAGGCTCCACGCGCTCGATTCTCGGATTCTCGTCCAGGCGGGCGGGCCGTCGCCGTTCGGTCGCCGCGGCAGCCAAGGCGAGACGACCATTCCACCGCTCACATTCATGCGCGAGCTGCTGTCCAAGCCGATCAAGTTCGACATTTGGTCGAACAACCCATATACAGCGGGGGGCCCGACCCACTCGGCCTACCGCGCCAACGATGTGTCGATTGGCGACCTTCCCGATGCACGCCGCGTCCTCCGTGCGGCCATCGCGGGCCACCGCATCGCCTCGGCGAGGAGGGTGGCATTCTGGGTCACCGAGTTCTCCTGGGACTCGAAGCCACCGGATCCGTGTGGCGTCCCATCGGCTCTTCTCGCACGCTGGGTGTCCGAGGCGCCCTATCGCATGTGGCGGGCAGGCGTCAGCGTTCTCATGTGGACGCAGCTCAAGGACTATCCGTTCGTGCGCGGGAAGATCCCGTACCAGGGAGGCCTGTACACCTTCGGTGGGAACGGACGCGTCGGGCCACCCAAAGCTGCCATGCGCGCCTTTCGCTTCCCCTTCGTAGCGCTGAAGCGCCGCGGCGGCGCCTACGTCTGGGGCCGGACTCCGTGGGGTAAAGCGGGCCGGGTGAGGATCCAGAAGAAGACGTCGCGCGGCTGGACGACGGTCAAGATCGTCCGCACGAACGGGAACGGCATCTTCCGAGGCCGGTTCTACTTCTCGACCTCGAGCACGGGGAGGATGCGGGCGCGGCGGGTCAGGTCCTCGCTCTCGTCGGTCGGCTTCTCGCTGAGGCCGACGAAGAGCCGGAACATCCAGCCGCTCGGGTGCTAGGTTTGAGGACCGTGGATCACGTACAACGCCGCGCGTATCTCGTTGCGTTTGTCGTCGTAATCGGGCTGGCCGTCACCAACATCGCCTTGGCTAGCCCTCCGGTGATCGACCAATACTACGAGGAGATCCCGACGGCGAACGGAGGAGTCGGTGGGGGTGGCGGCAGCGGTTCTGGCGGAGGGGGTCTGCCTGCGCCGATGCTCAATCAGCTCGAGGGCTCGGTTTCACCCGCGGTCGCCAGCGAGCTCCAGGAAGTGGCGACCTCGTCGCGTCTCGGGGCTCCGAGCGCCATGTTCAAGAAGCCGGCGCAGGGAGCAGGGGAATCTGGGTCCGGCAGCACAGAGGCCGCCGATCCGCTCAGTAGTGCGGTGACGGCTGCAACCGACGGCGGTGAAGCGCATCTCACGATCCTCCTGATCCTCATCGGGCTCATCACTGCGGGGTCGATCGGGGCTGCGGCACGTCGTAGGCGACAGGCTCCCGCGTAGCCCAGCCCGACTAACCGTCTCGCAGTCCGGGTATGAGTCGGCGATGGCACCAGAGCAGCTCGGGCTCGATACCGCTGCGCCGTTCGTTCCTGACCGACCGACGCTTCCCAAGCTCCGCGCGGCGGCAGCCGGCTGCACTGCCTGTCACCTGTACAAGCTCGGGACGCAGACCGTCTTCGGAGAAGGGTCTGCGGACGCCGACGTCGTCTTCGTCGGGGAGCAGCCGGGCGACCAGGAGGATCTCGCCGGTCGGCCGTTCGTGGGGCCCGCCGGTCGGGTCCTGGATGAGGGCCTTGCCGCTGCGGGGATCGACCGTTCGCAGGTCTACGTGACGAACGCCGTCAAGCACTTCAAGTGGGAGCCGCGGGGCAAGCGGCGGATCCATCAGAAGCCGAACTGGGCCGAGATGACCGCGTGCCGTCCCTGGCTCGAGGCCGAGCTCGACGTGGTCCAGCCGGACGTCCTCGTCTGCCTCGGGGCCACCGCAGCCCAGTCCCTGCTGGGGCGCCAGTTCCGCGTCACCAAGATGCGCGGCGTGCCCGTGGAGTCGGAGCTTGCCCCGAACGTCGTGGCGACTGTGCATCCGTCTTCCATCCTCCGGGCGCCGGACGAAGCCGCGCGGCAGGAGGCGATGCGGGACTTCATCCGAGACCTGAAAGCCGTCGCGAAGCTGCTCAAGTCGCGCTGAGCGCCTCGCGGAGCTCGGCGGGCTCCGTGACCGGGGCGCGGCAGGCAAAGTTCTCGCAGACGTAAGCCGCCGCGCGCCCGCCCACGAGGCTCTTCCCGGCCAGGAGCGGCACGCGCTCGAGCGCCGGGTCGGCCGGCCCCGTCGCAAAGGCGTAGACCGTGTTCGGCCGGTACCGGTCGACGGCGGCCCGCCGGAGCTCCTCGGAGAATCCCACCACAGCAACCTCCTGCGGAGGTGAGAGATGCAGGTCGAGGGCGCAGAGGAGATGTCCGACTGCTGCCGGCGCTCGTTCCAGGAGCGACCTCGCCAGGCGGAACACGCCGACGGCATCGCGGGCGAGCTCGTCGTCGCCATAGATCCGAGCGAGCCGGAGAAGCACGTAGGACATCATCGAGTTCCCGGAGGGAGTGGGGTGGTCGTCGAACTCCTTTCGCCGCGCCACGAGCCCGTGGTCGTCGACGAAGAAGCCACCGCGCTCCGAGTCGCCGAACCGTTCCCGAGCATGACGAGCGAGCAGTCGCGCCTCCTCGAGCCAGCGGAGCTCGCCGGTGGCGAAGTAGAGCTCGAGGTAACCGTTCGCGACATCCGCGTAGTCCTCCAGGTAGCCGTCGATCTTCGCCTCGCCGTCCCGGTAGCTCCGGTAAAGCCGCCCTTCGGGATCGGACATCCCCTCTCGCAGGAAGAGCGCCAGCCGGTTTGCGACCTCGAGGTAGTCGGGGCGGGCGAGCACGCGGCCTGCCTCCGCGAACGCCGCCAGCGCGAGCCCGTTCCAGGCGGCGATGGCCTTGTCGTCTCGCAGCGGCTGCGGTCGAGCCATCCGAGCTTCGAGCAGCTTCTTGCGGGCGGCCGGGTCTTCGGGGACGGACTCGTCGGCGAGGTGGAGGATGCTTCGACCCTCGAAGTTGCCGGTTGGCGTGACGCCGTAGCGCCGGCCGAAGCTCTCCGCCGCCTCGCCGAGCACCTCGCGCAGCTCGTCTGGAGTCCACGTGTAAGTGAGTCCCTCGACGCCCTCGGTGTCGGCGTCCTGGGCCGAGGCGAAGCCGCCCTCCGAAAGCCGCAGGTCGCGGACGAGGTAGTCGAGCGTCTCCTCGGTGACTCGCCGGTAGCGCTCGTCACCGGTCAGTGACCAGGCGTGAAGGTACGCGCCGGCGAGGAGCGCGTTGTCGTAGAGCATCTTCTCGAAGTGGGGGACGAGCCAGACCGAGTCCACGGAGTAGCGATGAAAACCTCCGCCGATCTGGTCGACCATCCCTCCCGCCGCCATTCGGTCCAGCGTCAGCCGCGCCATCGCGAGGGCGTCATCTGAGCCTGTGCGTACGTGCATCCGCAGGAGAAGCTCCAGCGTGGACGCGGGCGGGAACTTGGGTGCCCCGCCGAACCCGCCCCACACGGGGTCGAATGCGGCGCGAAGCGACGACACGGCGCCCGTGAGAAGGCCCGTCGTCAGGGGGTCGGTCGAGCCCGTGCGCTCGCTGGACTCGCGGATCGCGTCCACGAGCCTCCCGGCCTGCTCTTCGAGGTCGCCGCGGCGGTTGCTGTATGCGTCCGAGATCGCCTCGAGCACCTGACGGAAGCTCGGCATGCCCTGTCGCGGCTCGGGTGGGAAGTACGTGCCGCCCCAGAAGGGACGGCCTTCCGGGGTCAGGAATACGGTCATCGGCCAGCCACCCTGACCCGAGAGCGCGACGACGGCGTCCATATAGAGCCCGTCGACGTCGGGCCGCTCCTCCCGGTCGACCTTCACGGAGACGAACCGTTCGTTCATGAGCGCCGCGGTCGCGTCGTCCTCGAAGGACTCGTGCTCCATGACGTGACACCAGTGGCAGGCGGCGTAACCGACGGAAAGGAGGATCGCCTTGTCCTCCTCGCGCGCGCGGTCGAATGCCTCGTCACCCCAGGGGTACCAGTCGACCGGGTTCGCGGCGTGCTGGAGGAGGTACGGGCTCGTCTCGTCGGCAAGGCGGTTCATGCGCTCCAGCCTAGCCAGCGCCGTGCCCCCTCTTCGCTTCGGCCGACGATCAGTGCCCGTGGCCGTGCCCGCCCACGGCGATCGTGAGCGCGAGGACGAAGGCGAAGCCGAAGTACGCAAGCGCGAGGTCGCCGGGCCTGGTTCCCGGCTTGATGCGGAGCAGCCCCAGCGAGAGCACAAGACCGGCCGCCTCCACGGCCTTCGTGATCGCCGAGAGCACGTCGAAGGGGTCGTCCCGGAAGAGGACGTACGCGACCAGCAGTGAGGCGAAGAGCGCCGCGCTTGCAACCGCCGGCCAGGCAGCATCCGGCCAGAGCGCGAGAGCTGCGGCCGTCAGCGTCAGCGCGGCCGCCGCGAGCACGAATGAGATTCCGATCGCATGCGACTCGTCGTAGTGCTGGCGCGTCAGGCCTACGTGAATCCCGGCCGAGACGCCGGCCGCTGCGATAACGAGCAAGCGTGCATTCACCCAGGTGCGCACGCCCGAAAGCGTACTGGCCGCCTCCCGTGTCTCAGGCCAGCTGGACGCCGCGGGTCTCCCGCCCGAGCAGCGTCACGAGGCCCCCGGCGACCATGACGGCGGCGACGAAGACGAGGGACCAGGTGGTGGAGCCGGTCGCGTCGATGAGGTACCCGAACAGGTAGGGACCGCCGATTGCGGCGCCCTTGCCGACGCCTTCCACCATCCCGAACGCGCTCGAGCGGAGCCGCGTCGGGAAGAGCTCGGACGTGTAGGGATAGACGGCGCCCCAGGCGCCGAGGTTGAAAAAGCCGACGAAGAAGAGCGCCGCGACGTAGACCGCCGTCGAGTCTGCGACCGCGAACGTGAGGGCGCTCGCGCCACCGAGGACGAGGAAGGTCGCCAGCGTGGGCTTTCGGCCCCAGGCCTCGACGAGCCAGATCGCGGCTGCGTAGCCGGGGAACTGGGCGAGCGCTACGAGGGCGAGTAGCAGGTACACGTTCAGGTCGAAGGCGCCCTCGCTCCCGAGCACGCCGGGCAACCAGATGAAGAGTCCGTAGTAGGAGATGTTGAGCGCGATCCAGACGAGCACGATCACCGCGGAGCGCCTGCGGAGCGATGCCCCGACGAGCTCGCGCACCGACGAGCGCTGTTCGACCGGCGCCGCGAGAGACTCCGCCTTCACCTCCCTGCCGGTGATCTCGCTGAGGACGGCCGCCGCCTCGGTCGCACGCCCCTGTCGCGCCAGGAAGTACGGGCTTTCCGGCAGCGTGCGGCGAATCACATAGGCGAAGAAGGCCGGGAAGGCAGCGGCGACGAAGAGCCACCTCCACTCGTTGCCCAGCTGGTCGAGGAAGACCCAGGAGAGGCCGACTGCGATCAGGAGGCCGAAGGGCCAGAAGAAGTCGAGGAAGGCCAGAAAGCGGCCACGACGCTGTGGCGGCAGGTACTCAGCGAGGATCGAGGGGTCGACGACGAGCATCCCCCCGAGTCCGATACCCGCGAGAAACCGAAAGCCGAAGACCGAAGCGGGGCCCCAGGAGAGCGCGGTCAGCGCCGTGAAGGCCGCGTACCAGAGAATCGAGGCCTGGAAAATTCGGCGGCGGCCGATCCGGTCGGCCGCGCGCCCGAGGATCAGGCTGCCGACGAGGGATCCCGCAAGCGCCGAGGCGCCGATCCACCCGAGCCAGGTGCTCGAGAGTCCCCATTCTGCCCCGAAGACCGGCAGCGTGAAGCCGACGAGCAGGATCTCCATCGCGACGAACGTCCACGCGACTCCGGTGACGACGACCGCGCGGCGGTGGAAATGGGTGAACCCGCCCTCGCGGAGGACGTCCTCGACCTGGACGGTTCGCGTCCGGGGAGGGGCCGCAACGACTGTCATGTCACTTTCTCAGGCCTGAGCCGGAACCCGTCCCTCGACGAGCTCGTCAACCGTCGTGATCCGCGCGGCGTAGGTCGCCTCGAGGTACTCGAGCGCCTGCTCTTCGTCGACGCCTTCGAACGCGCAGACGGCATCGCGTGGAATCGCGATCTCGTAGCCCCGGATGAGTGCCCCGTACGAGGAATGCCGCACGCAGATGTGCGTGTGCTGCCCGGTGATGACGACCTCGTCCACGCCGAGCTCACGAAGCTGCTCGTCGAGCCCGGTGCCGTCGAAGGCTCCGTAGCCGCGCTTCGGAGAGATGATCTCTCCGTCGAGAGGCTCGAGGGCTGGAATTACCTGGGCCCCGCGCGTGCCCTCCATGGCGTGCTCTCCCCAGACCTTCAGCTCGGGGTCATCGGCGTGGTGGGCGTCGTTCGAGAAGACGACAGGCCAGCCGTTCTCCCGGGCATGCGCGAGGAGGCGCGCGAGAGGCTCCACAATCTCCTGAGCCCGTGGGTTCGCAAGCTCGCCGTCGACGAAGTCGTTCAGCATGTCCACGATGATCAGAGCCTTCATTGTTTGCCTCCCGGGAGGTTTGCGACTATAAGTCGATAACTGATGCAGAAGTCTACCAGACCGATCTCGCCCCGCCATGAGGCGCTCGCCGTCGTGCTCCAGGTCCGAGGGGGCGAGCTCCAGGTTCTCCTCTGGCAGCGTGCGCGCCAGCCGTTCCTCGGAGCGTGGGCCCTACCTGGCGGACACCTCGAGTACGGGGAGACGCTCGAGGAGTCGATTCGACGCCACCTCGCGACGAAAGTCGATGTGCGCGAGCTTTCCCACCTGGAGCAGCTGGTGACGCTCAGCGACCCCGACCGCCACCCCAACGCCTGGGTTCTCGGGACCGCGTACCTCGGCCTCGTGCCGGAGCACATCGACCCGGCTGTGCCCGACGACACGGACTGGCATCCCGTCGGCGACCTGCCTGCACTCGCGTTCGATCACGACGAGATCGTCCTCGCGGGTCGAGAACGGCTCCGGGCGAAGCTCTCTTACACGAACATCGGCTTCGCGCTGGCACCGCCCGCCTTCACGATCTCCGAGCTTCGGGTGATCTACCAGGCAGCGCTCGGGCACGACGTCTCCGCGACGAACCTTCAGCGCGTCCTGCTCCGCCGGCGACTCCTCGAGCCGACCGGCGAGGCCCGCCCGCCCGGACGGAGTGGCGGACGCCCGGCGGCGATGTTCCGCTTCCGGACCGGGGAGCTCGAGGTCACCGACCAGTTTGCGGTTTTGCGTCCACCCGGCGTTCGGTAAAGCCGGGCGCCAATCACCGATCAACCATCTACACTCCACTCGATGTGGCTCACCATCTGGTTCATGGTGATCCTGAAGATCCCCATCGCCTACCTCGCGTACGTGATCTGGTGGGCGGTCAAGGATCCGCCGGAGCCCCGGCCCGAGATCGCCGTTGCCGCGCGGCCGACGCCGGACGACGACGTCCCGTGGCGACCGCGGCCAAACGGCGGTAGGCGCCGGCCCAATCCCGCGCTGGGTCCGCACGGCCGGGCAACGCGCCGGACGCAACCGGGCAGGCTACAGAGGACAGGTGCGAGGAGCCGGTGAGCGCGGAGGAAGCCGGCGTTTTCGCGGCCCGCGAGCCGGCCCGGTGGGTGGTGGCGGGGTATCTGGGGGCGATCGTCCACTTCACGGCACCCGTCGCGCTCGTTTACTACCCGGGCCGGATCGGCCCCGCCACGATGCTCGTGGCGCTGCTGGCCGCTGCCCTCGCGGGTCCCCGCCAGCGGCTGTTCGTTGCTTCCGCGGTGGCCGCTGCGACGATTTGGTGGTTCATCGGCATGGTGATCGCAATCACGCTCGAGCGACCGCTTTTCTAGAGGTCGCCCCGGTCGGGCAAGGGGCAGTGGAGGGATATCCCTCTAAAGCGGGATTGCTGTTGCGTCGATAGACATGTCGGGTATGGAGTCATGAACGGAATCGCGCGCCATCTGGGGAGCTTCAAGCTTCGGCTCGTCGCCTTCTTCCTTTTGCTCTCGCTCCTGCCGCTGATCGCGGCCCTGTGGGCATTCAGCGCGGTCGCCCAGCGAAGCGAGACAGGCCGTGCGGACACGCGTGTGAACGCCGCTCTCCGCATCGCCGCGGGCGCGTACGACAACCGGGTGGCCGACGCGGGGAGCACAGCGGAAGCGCTGGCGCTTGCGACCGCGTCCCAGCAGGGGCTCGTTGGGCAGAGCCGGGTCGCTCTCTCGCGTCTGTATCAAGATCAGGAGCGGGCCGGGTTCTTCCAGAAGGGCGTCCGTGTCGCCGGGGTCGCGCCACCGCCGATGGCCGCCACGCAAGATGCACTCGTCGTCTCCCCAAGCGGCAGGCGTATCGGCCGCGTGATCGTCTTCGTCCCGTTGGACGACGATCTGATCCAGCTCCTGCGGCGGCGCTCGGGCCTTGAGAAGGGCGACCTCCTCGTCCTGTCCCGCGGCGAGCGGGTGATCGCGGGCCCACAGATCGGCATCACGCTCCCGAAACTGGACTACGTGCCGGCAACGGTCACCTTTGCCGATAAGAAGTACCGGGCCTCGGGCGCTAAGGTGGATAAAGGCCTCGGCACTCGGCTGGCAGTGCTCGTCCCGAACAAGAAGATCGAGGCCGCGGCAGCCGACCTTCGGCGGCGGCTGCTCCTCTTCTCGTTCATTGCCTTGTCCCTGGTCGCCCTGCTTGCGTACGCGCTCGGACGCAACATCGTCCGTTCCCTGCGCGAGCTCGCCGACGCCGCCGCCGACGTATCGAGGGGCAACTTCGGCTCGCGCGTTCCCGTGCGCGGCCGCGACGAGTTCGCGCGTCTCGGGCACGCGTTCAACGAGATGGCGGGCCAGCTCGAGACTCGCGTCGATGAGCTGGCCTGGGAGCGCGGACGCGCGCGCGACGCGCTGACGCGGTTCGGCGAGGCCCTGGCGGCGACGAACGACCCGCTCCAGCTTCTCCCGGTCATCGTCGAGAGCATCGTCGAGGCGACCGGCGCTTCCGGTGGACGGCTGCTCGTTGCCGGCGAGGAGCTTGCGCGTGCCGGAAGACCCGACGCACGCCGCCAGCCTCTCCAGATCGCGTTGGGGGACGACGACGCCCCCGAGTCCGGTCTCCTGCTCCTGACTCCGAAGAGTGGCGATTTCAGCGACGACTCGCGCGAGCTTGCCTACTGGCTCGCCTCGCAAGCCTGGACCGCGCTCGAGAACGCCCGGCTCCACGGCCGTCTGCAGCAGGAAGTGGTGACCGATGGGCTCACCGAGCTGCCGAACCGGCGCGGCTTCCAGCAGGCGTTGGAGACCGAGGTGCGGCGCGCAGAGCGGCTGAACGGGGATCTGGGGCTGATCGTCGCCGACCTCGACGGCTTCAAGAGCGTCAACGATCGGCATGGACACCTGGCCGGAGACGACGTACTGGTCGCGTTCGCCGAGGTGCTGCGGGAGACCGTTCGCGAGATCGACGTCGCCGCCCGCTACGGGGGCGAGGAGTTCGCAGTACTTCTCCCCGGGACCGACACCGAGGGTGCCGAGCTGGTCGCCGAGCGGCTTCGCACGCGCATGGAGCACCGGGCGGTCCGGGGCTATGCCGGGCAGCTCTTCTCGATCACCGCCAGCTTCGGGGTCGCGTCGTTCCCACGGGTCGACGAGGACGAGCTCTTCGGCGCCGCCGACCAAGCGCTCTACGCTGCGAAGGAGGCTGGGAAGAACTGCGTGGCGGTTGCGGGCGAGCGCGTAACCGTCCGGCCAGAGCCCTAATCTCTTCCCACGCCATCCCGCCCTGGTCTACAATCGACCGCCGACCCCCAAATCGATACCGGAGGCGCAATGGACAACACTTTCGCCCGAGTGATCGAAGACCATCTCGAGCTCAAGCGACAGAACTCAGGACTCGACGCGAGGATGCCCATCGATCAGTACCGCGTCGACGACCCTTTCCACAATCATCCCCTCTTCAAGACCGAGGAGCAGGCCCGCATCGAAGACACGCTGGGCGGTACGGATCCCGAGCTTGACTCGAGCATGGTCCTCGCTTGGCCGGCCGAGGAAAGCGAGCCCGAGGCTCAGCCGGACGTTGAAGACACGCTCTGGGGCAGGTCTCGCGACTTCGACTGGGGCGACTGACCGGCTCTAGCCGCTGTAACGCGCCAAAAGGCCCTTCATGTCCCCGAGGCCGAGAGTCTCGTCGCCATCGTGGATGAAGGTGTACATGGTCAGCTCAGGCGACTTCTCCGTGTGGTCCAGACCCGCGAAGTGCCCGAACTCGTGCGTGCCCACGTCGCTGATCGCGAACTGGCCGCCAGCGGAGTCTGTCCACGTATTGGAGTCCGTCGTCCAGACGTCCTGGAAGCCGTAGCGGGCCAGGTCCTCCTCGAACGCCATGTCGGCCTCGTTGATCCGGCCGCGGTTGTAATCCGTGACGACGCACGCGAGCGCGCCGTCGCAGACCGTGCCGGCGAGTGATTGGAACGAGACGGTGTTGGCGCCGTCACGCGTGAGCTCGCTGACCAGCGTCGCGGTAAGCGGGGTGTCTCCGCCGTCCGTCGCGTCGAATGGTGACGGGCCCGGGATCGTCGAGCAGTCGGTGCGGAAGCGACCTTCCCAGGCTTTCTGCGCGCTCACGAGCTGGGCTCGCGATACTGCTGCCTGCCCGAGGTAGTCCGGCACGCTGGCCGCGTTGATCCGGTAGGTGGGGACGGTCGCCCAGCGGGCGCCGATGTACTTGTGCCGAGAGTCCCCGCAGGCCGTGCCGTTCCCGGTCTTGCCGCCGCTCGTTGACGAGCTTCCGACGATGCGGCCGGTCGCCTTGTCACGGAACTCGACCACGCCAGCCGCTCTACCCATGTCCTTGAAGACGATGAATCCGGCTTGCGGTGCTTTCGCAGCAGACGCGGATGAAGCCGAGAAGGCAAAAACGACCGCGAAGATCGGGAGGATCCGCAGGAAGCGCCACATGTGCCATGTGTCGGCCGTTTCAGGCCATGCCTTTAGCCTCATAGAGACGTCATTCGAGGTGTCGGTTTCGCCTCCTTCGCTGTGCGGTACTCGCAAGCCATGGCGAGCAAACGCGTTCTGGTGGTGACGACCGCTTCCGTCGAGCCGGACAGGCTTCGCGAGGAGGTGCTTCGGCACGTGGGCGACGAGAATGCGGAGGTGAAGGTCGTCGCTCCGGCCTCAGACGTGTCGCGGCTCGAGTGGCTCGCGAACGACGAGGACGAGGCGCGCGAGGAGGCAGCTCAGCAGGCAGACGAGGCAGCCGAGGCGGTGGAGCCGGCGGCATCGGTCGAGACGGAGGTGGGCGACAGCGACCCAGTCCAGGCGGTGGAGGACGCCCTGCGCACCTTCCCCGCAGACCAGATTGTGATCGTGACCGGGAGCGGGGACGAGGCGGGGTGGCTCGAGCAGGACAGCGCAAGCGCGGTCTCCGAGCGCTTTGGCCTGCCCGTGACAGAGCTTTCTGTCTGACGGCGCGGGGCCGGCCCGGGCCGGGCGCTAGACTCGTTTGTGCGGGGCGTTAGCTCAGCTGGGAGAGCGCCGGCTTTGCAAGCCGGAGGTCACCGGTTCGATCCCGGTACGCTCCACCTCAGGAAACCGCTGCAAACGGGTCAGTTCCACACGGGGCCAGAATGGGAAGAGTTTGGTCCGGGTGCGCAGACGGCGTAACCGCACTTCCGCCTCGTTCCCAGACCCGCGGCCCCGGGCGGAACCGCAAAATAACAATGTTGCGCCGAGCTTGGTCGAGCCCGCTCAAGGTCGTCCTGTTGGGAGCGATGGACGCAGCTCGTCTGCCATCCGCACGGCGGAGAAACCGCCGCCGGCCCGTAGGGCGCATGAACGACGTGCTCTTCAACGGCGTCGTGCGCGGCCAGGCTGAGAAGGTCGTCGAGTTCTTCCTCGAGCGCGGCACGGCCGAGGTGGTGATTTGCAAGGTTCGGAGTCGACGAGCCGGTGCTTATGCAGG
>Ga0307289_10000336_pt1 | contig 19957 bp, 22 predicted proteins | sample ER_DNA_143_FD_194483 | JGI IMG/M metagenome (GOLD analysis project Ga0307289, IMG submission 194483) | Bulk soil microbial communities from the East River watershed near Crested Butte, Colorado, United States - ER_DNA_143 | ecosystem: Environmental > Terrestrial > Soil > Floodplain | place...
CGAGCGTCTCGGCCAACCCTGTCGGGTCGAAGCGGACGCCCGTCGTGAGCGGGTTGCCGGTGTCGCGCGTGATGACGGGGGCGCCGAGCGACTCGAGCCAGGCGAGTGCGTCGTCGAGGCCTTCCCAGACGACGCGCTGGAGAGCGGGGTCGCCGCCCGGGCACTCCTCCCGGAAGCGCTCCCAGTCGCGATAGCGCCAGACGACACAGCTCGAGAGAGCCATCGAGCCTCCTGGACGGGTGCCCTTCTCATGGACGACGACGTCGACTCCGAGCTCGCGGCCGCGCACGGCCGCCGCCAGCCCGGCCATCCCCGCCCCCGCGACGACGAGGTCGGGCAGTGCTCTAGACGAGCGAGAACGTCGGCTTGTGCTCGACGTACTCGAGCTTGATGCCGTCCGGGCCCCAGACGAAGACGGCGTACGTGTTCGCCGCGTCGACGATATCGGCGATCTCGAGGCCGCGCTCTTCCGCTTCCCGGATATGGTCGTCCGCCGACTCGACGCGGAGCCCGAGGTGGTTGAGAAGCGGGCGCTCCGTTTCCTCAGGCGTGCCCTGCTCGAGCTCGACGTACGCATCGCCTGCCTGCAGGCGGCCGTCCTCCACGCTGAAGCCAAGCTCGGCGAGCTGGCCGAATGTCCGCTCCGGGTCGGGGACCCGGAAGGCGACGTGGTCGAGGTCGTAGGCGACGCCGTCATCCGCCTCCACGAGCGCGAACGGCACTCGCTGTGGGCCTTCGAACTCGACCCGGCCCTCGTCGGGCCGCTCGACGGCGAGGTCGGCGGGAAGCTCGGCGAGCGCTTCATCGAGGTCGAACACACGCAGGCCGATGCGGGCGAGATTCCCAACCTCCCTCTCCGGTTCGGCGGCGAAGAGCGTGAGCTTGCCGCGCCGGGCATCCGCGCCCACCAGCGTGAACTTGTCGGTGCGGTCGATCACGTGCAAGCCGAGCCGGTCGACGAGAAACTCAGACAGCTCGTCCCGATCGGCGACCCAGAGGGCGATGTGGTCGAGCGTTTCGATCTTCATACCGGGAAAAGTACCCACGTCTGCGGGGTTGCAACGCGGCCGAAGCGGGAAAATTCCCACTGTCTGAGGCCGAATCGCGTCGAGGTCGTGCGCGTGCTCCCGACCGGGGCGGCCACCGACGAATCGTCGCCGCGGGAATAGAATCACCTCTCCATCCCGAGGAGGGCCTCGATGCTCACATTCGGCGTCACCGTCCTGCCCGACCCGCCGCACACCCGCTTCGTCGAGCTGATGCAGCTCGCCGAGGCGAACGGCTTCGAGTACGGGTGGACGTACGACTCGCACATCCTCTGGCAGGACGCGTACCCCCTTCTGACCCTGCTCGCCGTGAACACGGAGCGCCTGAAGATGGGCCACTGCGTCACGAACCCGGGCACGCGCGAGCCGACGGTGACGGCGAGCTCCTACGCGACGCTCCAAGACATCTCCGACGGACGCATGGTCATGGGGATCGGCCGCGGCGACTCCGCCCGGCGGGTGATCGGCTACAAGCCCGTCAAGATGGCCGAGTTCGAGGCCGCGCTGACCATGATGAAGGGCCTCATGAACGGCGAGCTCGTCGAGTGGAACGGCAAGGAGCTCGAGCTCACCTGGGCGAAGGGGAGACCCGACATCCCGATCTACGTGGCTGCGTACGGCCCTCGCGCACTCGGCGTCGCCGGCCGCATCGGGGACGGCGTCATCATCCAGCTCGCCGACCCGGTCATCATCCAATGGATCATGGACCGGGCACGCGCGGCCGCCGAGGAGGCAGGTCGCGACCCGGCCGAGCTCAAGTGCCTCGTCTGCGCGCCCAGCATCATCACGGACGACATGCAGGAGGCCCGCCAGGCCGTGCGCTGGTTCCCCGCGATGGTCTCGAACCACGTCATGGACCTGATCGAGCGCTACGGCGAGGATTCGGAGATCCCGAAGGACCTGACCGACTACGTCAAGGCGCGGAAGTTCTACGACTACAAGGACCACAGCCGCGAGGGCGCCGCCCACGGCGAGTTTGTGACCGACGAGATCTGCGACCGCTTCTCGGTGATCGGCAACGTCGAGCAGGTGACCGCGAAGCTCAAGGAGCTCGAGTCGATCGGCGTCGACCACTACAACATCTACCTCATGACGCACGGGCAGGAGGACATCCTGCGCGCCTACGGGTCGGAGATCATCCCGCAGTTCAAGGGGGCGACGGTCTAGCCCCTGGGGCTCGCGGGCGCGCTGGTAGGGTCGCGCCATCGACTGGAACGCCTTCCATTTTCTGAACGACCTCTTCCGCGGCCACGGGATCGTGGAGGAGGAGATCGGCGACTTCGTCTCGACGTGGGCCGTGCCGCTCTTCGCCGCCGCGACCTTCGGACTCTGGTTTGTCGACCGGCCCGGGCCCTGGTATCGCTGGAGGATCGCCGCGCTGGCCGGGATGACCGCCGCCGGCCTGGGGCTCGTCATCAGTCAGGTAATCACGCACTTCTGGCAGCGGCCGCGCCCGTTCGTCGCCCACCCCCACGACGCGATCCTCCTCGTCGCCCCTTCGAGTGAGCCCTCTTTCCCAAGCGATCACGCGGTGGCCGCGTTCGCCATCGCCTTCGCGGTCGCCTTCATCGGGCGGCGCACGGGGGCGGCATTTCTCGCGGGAGCGACGCTCATCGCCCTCTCCCGCGTCATCGCGGGGCTGCACTACCCCGGCGACGTGCTCGGCGGCGCCGTGATCGGCCTGCTTTCGGCGGCTCTCGTCTTCTGGCTGGGCGGCGACTACCTCGCTCCGATCGTCCGGGTCGTGAGCCGTTTCACCGATCCCCTGGTGACACCGTTCTGGCGCGCCCTTGACCGCGCGAAGGACCGCAGGCGCCGGCGGACGGCCTCCTGAGATGGCGCCGATTTCCCCCGAGGCCCGTGCGGTCCTCGAGTCGGACGCCCTTGCGCACCTCGTCACGCTGAGCGCAGACGGGAGCCCGCAGGTGACCTGCGTCTGGGTCGGCCTGGACGGCGACGAGATCGTCGCCGCGCACCTCTTCCCGCAACAGAAGCTCAAGAACATCGAGCGCGACCCGCGCGTGAGCCTCTCGCTCGAGTCGCAGGAGACGAACGAGATGGGACTGCGCCACTACCTGGTCGTGCACGGCCGCGCGCGAATCACCGAGGGCGGCGCTCCCGAGCTCCTCCATGAGCTGGCGCAGACATACATCGGCAGCGGCACCGAGTTCCCGCCGATGCCCGACCCACCGCCGGGCCGGGTCACGCACATCACGCCCGAGCGCTTCGGCGGCGTCGGTCCCTGGACTGCGCGCTAGCGCGCAGTCAGCTCGATCCTGCGGAAGAGGCGGTACGCGGTCGGCTCGAACCCCCGCCGAGCCCAGAACCGCGACGAGACGAGGTTGGCCGAGCGCCAGTCGGTGATGCAGGTGCGGTAGCCCTGCTCGTAGGCCCACCCGAGCGCGAGGTCAGTCAGCGCGGATCCGACGCCGAGGCCCCTCACCGCCAGCACCGTCGCCGCGATCGTGAGCTCGATCGCCGTCTCGCTCACGCGCTCGAGGATGAGATGGCCGAGCGGCTCCTCCCCGCGCTCGGCGACGAAGTACGTCACGCCGGGCTCGGCGAGATACTCGGCGTAGGAAGCGCGCGCCTCCTCCTCCGACGGGGCGGGAGCGCCGGCCCATGTCGGCGGGCCGGCCTGGTGGTCGAAGATGACGAACGCCAGCGCCATGGCGGTCTCGAGGTCGTCCGACCCCCCGATCCTCACGGTGAAGCCGTCGGGAACGCGCCCGGCGACGGGGTCGAGCGCGAGCGCGGCATGCACCTGCTGCTGCGCGAAGGAGAGGCTGTACCAGGCCTCCAACACATCCGCTCGGGCCGGGACGACGACGTAATGGTCGAGATAGCCCTCTGCCACCCAGTTCTCGGCGGCGACCTCGTAGAGCCCGCGATAGAGAGCGGGCTCCTCATCAGGAGCGAGCTCGTGGTCTCCGAGCGCGGCCCAGGCGTGGCGGCCCCGGACGGCGTCTTCGCGCAGGGCGGCGACGAGGCGCCCGGCAATCTTCCCGTCGCGGACGGCCTCTGCTCCGGCCCTTCCGTCATCTTCGACACGCAAAAGCTCGAGCGACACGCCTCAGAGTAAAGCCTCCGCCTGGGCGTCAGGTCCATCGGGTAGAACGCAGGCATGAAACTACGACTCTGGCCCCGGCGCGAGGCCCCTCCACCCGTAGTCGAGGAGGAGCCGCCGTCCCCCGAATCCGAACCGGAGCCCGTGGCCCACGAGGCGCCGCCCGCCGTAGAGCCCGAGCCGATTGAGGAGCCGGCCCGGGAGGAACCTGCTCCCGCCAAGGTGGCGCTGACCATCGACGAGGCGAAGGACACGATCCGGGAGGCGGGCGGCGACGTCATCCAGGTCGGCTTCCTCGCGAGCGCCTACCGACGGCACCTCGAAGAAGATCCCGAGAGCGCGGAGACGGCAGCGTCGCGGAAGCGCCTGCGCGAGCTCGTGAGCACGCGCCTCAAGGACCGCGGCCTCCTCGCGCCCGACGGCACCTTCGAGCTCCGCGAAGAACCGCTCTAGGACTTTCGTCCCAACAGGATGAAGTGGCGAGGTCGCATTTGCGCGACCATTGCGGAAGCACGACGAACACCATGTCGCAGCGAACCGACGAAAAGACACGCCCCCGCGTCCTCATCCTGGGTGGTGGCTTCGCGGGTATCGGGGCAGCGCAGAAGCTGAAGGACGCAGATGCCGACGTCGTCCTCGTCGACCGGCACGACTACCACACCTTCCAGCCGCTCCTCTACCAGCTCGCGACCGGGCTCCTCGAGACGAGCGCCGTCGGCCATTCGATCCGCGATCTCGTCCAGGAGCAGGAGAACACGACCGTCCACCAGGCGAGCGCTACGGAGGTCGATCTCGAGGCGCGCGAGGTGCGCTTCGCCGACCTCGAGCCGCTGTCCTACGACTACCTCGTGATCGGGTTCGGCGCTGAGGTCAACTTCTTCGGCACCGAGGGCGCGGGAGAGCACGCCTTCCCGATGTACACGCTCACTGACGCCGTCCGCCTCAAGAACCACATCTTGCGAACGTGGGAAGCCGCTGACAAAGATCCATCGCTCGTCGAGGACGGAGGACTGAACATCGTTGTCGTCGGGGGCGGGCCGACGGGCGTCGAGTCCGCCGGCGCACTGGCCGAGCTCTACCGCGCCGACTTCGCGAAGGACTATCCGGCGATCCCGCAGGACAAGGCGCGGATCGTCCTCGTGGAAGCGGGCCCGGAGCTCTTCTCCATGTTCAAGGACAACATCCGCGCCTACACGGAGAAGGCCCTGTCAGAGCGCACCGTGGAGGTCGTGGTGGGCGAGGCGGTCGAGTCGGTCGCGCCGACCCGCGTGCAGCTCAAATCCGGGACCGTGCTCGACGCGCACACACTTGTCTGGGGCGCCGGCCTGCAAGGAAATCCGCTCGTCCAGTCCCTGGGGCTCGACCTCGAGCGCGGGAACCGGATCGGCGTCGGCCCGGAGCTGAACGTCCAGGATCACCCTGAGGTCTTCGCCGTCGGCGACATCGCGGCGATCACGGACGCGAAGACGGGGCAGGTGCTGCCGCAGCTCGGCTCGGTCGCCCTCCAGTCGGGGGAGCACGTCGGAGAGACCATCGCGCGGCAAATCGCGGGTAAGGACGCGAAACCGTTCAAGTACAAGGACAAGGGCACGATGGCCACGATCGGCCGGGGCGCCGCCGTCATGCAGACGATGCGCGGGCGCACGATGACGGGCAAGAAGGCGCAGCTGGCCTGGGGAGCCGTCCATCTCGCGCTCTTGCCGACGAACGAAGACCGCGCGAAGGCCGTTGTGGACTGGGCCGGGGCCGGGTTCACGCACCAGCGCGCGGGCCGGATCACGGTCGAGGTAGGGGACTCAGAGCGGTGACGCGGCGAGAGCGGATCGGGTCATCCCATCGGGGCGATGCAGACGCATGGCAGGCGAGCGAGATTTCGTGAGCTGCGGCAACCCCCCAACAGAAAGGGAGACGGGGAGATGACGACGAGTCCAGACACCACCATCGCACCGCGCTCGAGCGCGGGCGACGAAGCGAAGCCGACCGACGTCCTCGTCGTCTTCGGGATCACCGGAGACCTGGCGAAGGTGATGACCTTCCACTCCCTCTACAAGCTGGAGCAGCGCGGGCTGCTCGACTGCCCGATCGTCGGCGTCGCGGTCGACGACTGGTCGGTCGACCAGCTGAAGGATCGCGCCCGAGAGTCGATCGAGGGCACAGGCGAGAAGCTCGACCAGAAGGTCTTCGACCGCTTCGCGAACCGCCTCTCCTACGTCGAGGGCGACTTCGGCGACAGCGCCACGTACGAGCGCGTCGCCGACGCGCTGGACGGCTACCAGATGCCCGTGTTCTACCTCGAGATTCCGCCCTTCCTCTTCGCCACGGTCATCAAGGGCCTCCACGACGCCGGCCTGACCAAGTCGGCCCGGATCGTCGTGGAGAAGCCGTTCGGGCATGACCTCGCCTCGGCCCGCGAGCTTGCGGCCGAGCTCCATCAGTACATCGACGAGTCGCAGCTCTTTCGGATCGACCACTACCTCGGGAAGATGGGGCTCGAGGAGATCCTGTACCTCCGCTTCCAGAACGCGATCCTCGAGCCGGTCTGGAACAGGAACTACATCGAGTCGGTCCAGATCACGATGGCCGAGGATTTCGGCGTCGAGGACCGCGGCCACTTCTACGACCCGGTTGGTGCTCTTCGCGACGTCGTCGTCAACCATCTGATGCAGGTGGTCGCTGCGGCGGCGATGGAGGCACCGTCGCGAGGAAACCCGAAGACGATCAAGGACGCCCAGGTGGCGCTTTTCAATGCGGTCGAAACCGCCGACCCCGCTCACTACGTTCGCGGCCAGTACGACGGGTACCTCGACATCGACGGCGTCGCGGCGGACTCGACCACCGAGACCTTCACAGCCCTCCGCCTCGAGATCGAGAACTGGCGCTGGGCCGGCGTCCCATTCTTCATCCGGGCGGGTAAGTGCCTGCCCGTCTTCCAGACCGAGCTTCGGATCGTCTTCAGGCAGCCTCCGGACCTTGGGTTCGGCCCGAAGAGCCGCCGACCGGAGCAGAACCAGCTCGTCGTCAGGCTCGATCCGACCACCGGGATCCGCCTCGTCCTCGACGCCAGCCGCGCGGACAAGGACCGGTCCGCCGCGATCAACTTCGACGTGGAGTTCGCCGAGCAGGGCGGAGAGGGGCCCACGCCCTACGAGGTGCTCCTCCATGCCGCGATGATGGGTAACAGCACGCGCTTCACCCGCCAGGACGGCGTCGAGGAGACCTGGCGGATCATGCAGCCGCTCGTCGACAACCCCCCGCCCGTGCACTCATATGCGCCCGGGTCGTGGGGACCCAAGGAAGCCGACAACCTCGTCAGCGGCTTCGGCCGTTGGCACGGACCCTGGATCGAGGCGTGATGAGCTCCGCGACCGCGAAGGGGAGCGCCGAGGCGACGCCGCAGAGCGCGGCGGCACCGTCGCCGTTCCCGCCGATCGCCGACTACGCATTCCTCTCCAACTGCCACACGGGCGCGCTCGTGGCGGCCGACGGTGCGATCGACTGGCTCTGCGTCCCGTCCTTCGACTCACCGAGCGTCTTCGGCAGCCTCCTCGACCGCCAGGCAGGCTTCCTCCGCTTCGCGCCGTTTGGGTTCAACCATCCGACGGCGCGTACGTATGAGCCTGGCACAAACGTCCTCCTGACGACCTGGAAGACGCCTTCCGGGTGGGTTCAGGTCCGTGACGCGCTGACCGTCGGGCCATGGGATCACGAGGACAAGATCACCCCTCACACGCGGCCTCCCGCCGACGATGACGCAGACCACATGCTGGTGCGGACGGTCGAGTGCCTCGAGGGCCACGTCGAGATCGAGGTCGTCTGCGAGCCGGCCTTCGGGTACGGCCGCGAGTCCGCGGAGTGGACGATGAACGACGGAGACCGCCATACCGCCGACGCGACCGGGGCCGGGCAGGCTTTCCGCCTGACGTCCGACCTCCCGCTGGACATCGAGGGGGAGCGCGTACGCGGACGCCACGTCCTCCAGACGGGAGAAAAGGCTTACTGCGCCCTCTCCTGGGCCGAGGAGCTCGCGGCACCCGCCAATTACGAGGAGGCGGAGGCGAGAATGGCCGCCACGGTCAAGTTCTGGCGCGGCTGGCTCAGCACCGCCAGGATCCCGGATCACCGGCTGCGAGACCCGATCCAGCGCTCTGCCTTGGCCATCAAGGGCCTCACCTATCTGCCAACCGGCGCGACCGTCGCGGCGCTCACAACGTCGCTGCCGGAGACCCCCGGCGGCGAGCGCAACTGGGACTACCGCTATACGTGGATCCGCGACACGACGTTCACCCTGCAGGCGCTCCACTTCCTCAACCTGAACTGGGAAGCCGACGAGTTCATGGAGTTCGTCGCGGACCTCGAGCCCACCGAGGACGGTTCGCTACAGATCATGTACGGGATCGACGGCCGCCGGGACCTGACCGAGTCGACGCTGGACGATCTGAGCGGCTATGCAGGGGCGCGCCCTGTCCGGATCGGAAACGGGGCCTTCGACCAAAAGCAGAACGACGTCTTCGGGGCGGTGCTCGACTCCATCCTCTTGCACTCGCGGCACAGCGACCGCCTTCCCCGCCGCCTCTGGCCCATCGTTCAGTCGCAGGCCGAGTGCGCGATCGGAGTCTGGCAAAATCCCGACCAGGGCATATGGGAAGCCCGCGGCAAGCCACAGCACTACGTGTCGTCGAAGCTCATGTGCTGGGTCGCGCTCGATCGCGCCGCAAAGCTCGCCGAGATCCGCGCCGATCCCGAGCTGCAGAAGAAGTGGCGCGCCGTCGCCGACGAGATCCATGCGGACATCCTCGAGCACGGCGCCAAGGACGGCGTTCTCCGCCAACACTACGAGACGGAGGCGCTCGACGCTTCGACGCTCCTCGCGGCAATCTTCGGGTTCCTCCCTGGCGACGACGAGACGCTGCGCAAGTCCGTGGAGGCGATCGCCAGCGATCTGACCGAGGACGGCTTCGTGCTCCGCTACAAGACGGACGAGACCGACGACGGACTCTCAGGCAAGGAGGGCACCTTCCTCATCTGCTCCTTCTGGCTCGTGTCCGCGCTGGGCGTCGTCGGGGAGCTCCAGCGGGCGCGTGACTTGATGGAACGGCTGCTCAGGGTGGCCTCGCCGCTCGGCCTCTACGCAGAGGAGTTCGACGCAGCTACGGGGCGGCACCTCGGCAACTTCCCCCAGGCGTTCTCGCACCTCGCCTTGATCGAGGCCGCCGCGCGAATCGTCGTCCCCGAGATGCTGGGGGAGTACTGAGGCCGTGGAGACCTACGACGTCATCATCATCGGAACGGGGGCTGGTGGCGGCACCCTCGCACGCCATCTCGCCCCGTCCGGCAAGAAGATCCTGCTGCTCGAGCGCGGAGACTGGCTCCCGCGCGAGCCCGAGAACTGGCTCGCGCAGAGCGTCTTCGTCGACAACCGCTACGTCTCCGAGGACACCTGGTACGACGAGAAGGGCAAGCCGTTCCAACCGCAGATCCACTACTTCGTGGGCGGCGCCACGAAGCTCTACGGCGCGGCGCTCTACCGGCTCCGCGCGGAGGACTTCGGCGAGCTCACCCACCACGACGGCATCTCGCCGGCCTGGCCGATCTCCTACGACGAGCTGGAGCCGTACTACACGCAGGCAGAGCAGCTGTACCAAGTGCACGGCGCGCGAGGCGAAGACCCGACCGAGCCTCCCGCCAGTGCGCCCTACCCGCACCCGGCCGTTTCGCACGAGCCGCGGATCCAGCAGCTTTCCGACCAGCTCGCGGCCGCGGGTCACCACCCCTTCCACGCGCCCTGCGGGATCCTCCTCAATGAGGCGAACATGGCCTACAGCACGTGTGTCCGCTGTGCCAACTGCGACGGCTTCCCTTGTCCGGTGCACGCCAAGGCCGACGCCGAGGTGCTGGGTGTGCGGCCGGCGCTCGAGCATGCGAACGTCACCCTCCTGAGGAACGCGAAGGCGGTCAGACTCGAGACAAACCCAGCGGGCACTGCAGTCACCGAGATTGTCGTCGAGCACGAGGGAGACACTGAGACCTTCGCGGGCGATCTCGTCGTCGTCGCCTGCGGTGCCGCGAACACCGCTGCTCTGCTGCTTGCTTCCGCAAACGACAAACATCCGAACGGGCTCGCCAACGGCTCCGACCAGGTCGGGCGCAACTTCATGTTCCACGACAGCGTGGCGGTGCTCGCGCTCTCGCGCGAGGAGAACCCGACCGTCTACCAAAAGACGCTCGGCCTCAACGACTTCTACTTCGGCAGCGACGACTTCGACTACCCACTGGGCAACATCCAGATGGTCGGGAAGTCGCAGGCGCCGATGTTCCACGGCGAGAAGCCGGGCGAGACGAAGCTCGCGCCGGACTGGTCGCTCGAGCGCGTCGCCCGGCACGCGATCGACTTCTGGCTCTCGACCGAGGACCTACCGCGGCCCGACAACCGCGTCAGCGTCGATCGGGACGGGAAGGTCACCCTTAGCTACGCGGAGACGAACGCGGAGGCGAAGAAGCGGCTCTACGAGAAGCTCCACTCGCTGCTCGGCAAGCTCGACCTCAACCCGGGCCACCTCTTCCACCGCTTCGCCTACATGAAGAACGAGATCCCGGTCGCCGGCTGCGCCCACCAGGCCGGGACCTGCCGGTTCGGCACCGATCCAGGCTCGTCGGCGCTCGACGTCGACTGCAAGGCGCACGAGCTCGACAACCTCTACGTCGTCGACACGAGCGTCTTCCCGTGCATCGGCGCGGTCAATCCGGCGCTGACCGCCATGGCCAACTCGCTCCGCGTGGGCGACCGCCTGCTCGCGCGGCTGAGCTGACCCCAGTCTGCATGGCGTCGAACCCGGTACTGGAAATCGAGCTCCAGGGCCACGGGCAGCGGGCAGTGATCGACCAGACCGGCGGCGGGCTTCGAGCCTACTCCGCCAACAGCCGCGAACTACTCGACGGCTACCCGCCCGGCGGGCCGAGCCCGTCCGGCCGCGGGCAGGTCCTGATCCCGTGGCCGAACCGTCTCGAGGACGGAAGCTACGAGTTCGACGGACATGAGCATCAGCTGGCGATCACCGAGCCGGAGAACCGAAACGCGATCCACGGCCTCGTCCGCTGGCAGCCCTGGACGGCCGTCGAGCGCTGGCCGGAGCGGGCGACGGTGGAGCACGTCCTCGGGCCGGAGCCCGGATATCCGTTCACCGTCGAGATCCGCATCGAGTACTCCCTCTCACCGGGCGGGCTTACCATCCGCACGACGGCGACGAACGTCGGGATGGACGCGTGTCCTTACGGCACCGGCGCCCACCCCTACCTGACCGTGGGCACGGAGACCGTCGATCCGGTCGTCCTCCACGTCCCCGCGCGAACGGTTCTCACGACGGACGAGCGCGGCCTTCCTGTCGGGACAACGCCCGTCGAAGAGACCGAGTTCGACTTCCTGCGGCCGAGGCCGATCGGGACGACGCGGCTCGACCACGCCTTCACGGATCTCGTGCGCAGCGAGGATGGCATCGCCCGCGTCGCGCTCGCCGGCCCCCGCGTCAGCACAGGGCTGGCGCTCTGGGTGGACGAGGCGTACCGCTACGTCCAGGTCTTCACCGGCGATCCGCTCCCCGACGTGAACCGGCGGAGCGTCGCCGTCGAGCCGATGACGTGCCCGCCGAACGCCTTCCGCACGGGAGATGCTCACCGCCTCGAGCCGGGCCAGTCCTTCACGAGCACCTGGGGCATTACCCCCTCCTGATCGCGGTTACAGCTCGGCCAACCGACGCTCGAGGGCGTTCCCGCACATTTTGAGCGCAACGCTCCTAAGACTGACGAGCGGGGCTCTGGTGTGCCCGGCCGCAGGTTGTGCGGGGCGGCAAGGGCCGAGTAGGGTCGTCCGAGCAAGCCAAGCGCCCGCGAGGGCCAGGCCGGACTGACGACGAAAGGAGCGGGCAATGGTGACCACGGCGACGCGCCGTCCAGGGCGTGGATGGACAGGGTTCGCAGCCATCCTCCTCATGATCGCGGGGACGATGCAGTTTCTCGACGGGCTGTGGGCGATCAGGACCCAGGACACTGCGGTCGACGCCCTCTTCTGGAACAACAACCTCGAAGCCTGGGGGTGGTTCTATCTCATCGTCGGTGTCGGTCTCGTCCTGACCGGTGCCTTCATCTTTCGTGGGGCTCCGTGGGCCTATGGAGTCGGCATCTTCGTCGGCTGCATCGGCGCAATCCTCAACATCTTCTGGATCTTCAGCTATCCGCTGGCCAGCATCCTTCTCATCACGCTCAACGTGATCGTTGTGTTCGCCCTGACCACGTACGGCGTAGACGAGATGGACTAGGCCGGCCCAAGCGAACGGGTCAAACGAAAGGCCCGCCTGAGCGGGCCTTTGGAGTAGCGGGGGCAGGATTTGAACCTGCGACCTCCGGGTTATGAGCCCGGCGAGCTACCTGGCTGCTCCACCCCGCGTCGCGGCGCCAAGGATAGCATCAGCCCCATGCCCTGGTGGACCTGGGTCGCTCTTGCATTCTTCGCCGCGGTGGTGCTCGCGGCGAGCATCGTCGCGCTGCTCGCGCTTCGGTCCATGAGCGCGATGCAGTCCGTCGGCGAGCGACTCCAGGCGGCCTTCGAAGACCTCTCGACCAAGAGCGAGGCGCTGGAGCGCCGCGCCGAGCACGCGAGCGCCCGCGTCGAGTCGGCCGAGCCTCATTTCGCGCACCTGCGGCAGACGCTCGACCGCTTCTCGGTCCTCACCTGGGCCATCGAGGACGTCGCCAAGACGGTCGGAGAGTTGCGAAGCGCCGTGCTCATCCGCAAGTGATCCGCGTCGCGGCGGTCGACATCGGCACGAACTCGACGCGGCTCCTGGTCGCGGACGTCGAGGACGGCGCCGTCCGCGAGCTCGACCGCCGGCTCGAGATCACCCGGCTCGGCGAGGGAGTGGACGAGCGTCGCATCCTCCTCCCCATGGCCATCGCGCGGGTGCGAAACGTGCTCGCGGAGTACAGGCGCGCGGCCGAAGAAGCAAGCGCGGCGCGAACGCTCGCCTTCGCGACGAGCGCAGTGCGCGACGCGGAGAACGGCGAGGCCTTCCTCGGCGAGATCGGGTGGAGCTATGGCTTTCGCACCGAGCTCCTGAGCGGCGGCGAGGAAGCGCTCCTTACCTTTCGCGGAGTCTCGGCGGGGCGCGAGCTCGCGCCCGACACCTTGGTGATCGACGTCGGCGGCGGCTCGACGGAGCTCATCCTCGGCGGGCCCGACGGGGTCGCCTTCCACGCGAGCCTCGACCTCGGCTGCGTCCGCCTGACCGAGCGGTTCGGGAAGGACTTCCAGGCGGCCGCCGCCCACGTGCGCGACGTGCTCGCCGGACTGGCCGACGACCTCGACCCGAAGCATGCGATCGGCGTGGCCGGCACGATCACGACCCTCGCCACCCTCGATCTCGGTCTCGCTGAGGAGGATCCCGAGCTCGTCCACGGGCATCGCCTCGCGACGGAGACGCTCGCCGCTCGAACGCAACAGCTCGAAGGGATGAGCGTCGACGAGATCCGGGCGCTGCGCGGCATGCACCCCGACCGGGCGCCCGTCATCGCCGCCGGAGCCGTCGTCGTCAGAGAAGTCCTCGCCCACTTAGGCCTCGAAGCGCTCGAGGTCAGCGAGCACGACATCATGCACGGCGCCGCGCTTGCCGCGGCCGAGCTCCCGGAGGAGGCCGAAGGCGGCGCTCCTCCCGGCGCGTACACCTGCTGCTAGAAGTGCTCCAGGAGCCAGGCGTGGACGTCGCCGATCCGGGAGAGCTGCAGCGTGAGGTGGCCGTCCTCCTCGTAGATGTGCTCCTCGGCACCGGGGATGCGCTCGGCGAGCCAGCGGCCGTGGGCGACAGGGACGAACCGGTCCTGGACACCGTGCCAGACCTGCACCGGAACCTGAACCTCCTCCAGCTCGAACCCCCATGGCTTCAAGAAGACGAAGTCGTCGTCGACCCACCCGTCGATCCGCTCGCCGATCCCTTCCTGAATCTGATGGTAGAGAAAGCGCCCCAGGTCGCCTGAGAGGACGGCGAGGTCGGGCGGGCTGAGCAGGGAGCGCAGCCCGTCGGCGACCTGGTCGGGATCGCCGGCGAGGATCGCGTCCCTCTGCCCGAGCAGGTAGCTGCGAAGCACGTCCTCCCCCTCGAGCACGGCGCCGAACTCGTCGAGGTTGTCCTGGCCCATGCCGTCGAGCCAGTCGAGACCTTCGGCCCCCCAGGGAGCGACCCCAGCGAGCGAGGCGACCCCGACGACCCGGTCGCGGAGCTGCGTGCAGGCGAGCGCGTGCGGCCCGCCGCCCGAACCTCCGTGGACCGCGAAGCGGTCGACGCCGAGAGTGTCCGCGATCGCGGCGACGTCGCCCGCCGCATCGGCGACGGTCCTGCCCGCCGCGCGATCGGAGCCGCCGTAGCCGGGCCGGCCGTAGCTGAGGAGCCGGATTCCGCGGCGCTCCGCATCCTCGGCGAGCTCGTGCCAAACGAGGCGGGAGCCCGGAGTGCCGTGCAGTCCGAAGACAACGTGTCCATCAGGCGCACCGCTCTCCAGCACGCGGAGCGTCCGGCCGGCGACCTCGACTCGGTGCTCGGACATCAGCCGAGCTCCTCGAGGGGAGGCGGCGGCTCGTCCTCGGCAAGCCGCCGCGCGATCGGCTCCCGAGCGACGATTCCCAGCAGGCGGCCGTTGTCCGTGACCGGGAGGCGCTCGACGTCCAGCTCTGCCATTCGGTAGAGCGCCTCGTCGAGCGGCAGGTCCGGCGAGACGGTCTCCACATCGGGATCGGCGAGGTCGCGCACCTTCGCCTCGCGCAGGTCGAGCCCCTTGGCGACGGCGGCGACGATGTTGTCGGCGCCGATGGAGCCGACGAGCCGGTCGCCGTCAGCCACGAGCACGCTCGACACGTGCGGATGCGTGAGGAGCTCGGCGGCCTCACGCCCGCTCGCATCTGCCTGGAGGACCAGCGGGTCGGACATGAGCGCCTCGCGAACGATCACGGATGGATGCCGCGGGCCTGAAGCGCTTCCGCGACCTCGCGGATGCTGGTGACGAGCGCGGCGCGGCGAAACGCGAGGCCTTCGCTCTCCGACAGGTCCCAGACACGGCTGAGCGCGTCGCCCATCAGGTCGGCGAGCCGAGAGCGGATCTCGTCGGGGCCCCAGAAGAGGCGCTGGATGTCCTGCACCCACTCGAAGTAGGAAACGGCGACGCCACCCGCGTTCGTGAGAATGTCCGGCAGGACGGGGATTCCCCGCTCGGCCAGGATCTCGTCCCCCGCGAGGGACGTTGGGCCGTTGGCGCCCTCGGCGACGAGCTTCGTCTGCAGCCGGTCGGCGTTTTCTCCGGTCACCTGGTTCTCGGTGGCAGCCAGCACGAGGACGTCGCAGGGAAGCTCGAGCAGCTCGGCGTTGGACACGTCCTTCGAACCCGGGAAGCCCGCGATGCCGTGGTGCTCGGCCCGCCACTCGTCCAGGGTAGCCAGGTCGAGCCCGCCCTCGTCATGCACGCCGCCGGCGATGTCGGAGACCCCGATGACCTTCGCGCCGCGGGCGGCGATCTCGTGCGCCGCGACCGCGCCGACCTTCCCGTAACCCTGGACGACGCAGCTCAGGCCCGCCAACGTCCAGCCCATGCGCCGCACCGCTTCGTCCACGACCATGACGACGCCGATGCCGGTCGCCTCCGGGCGGAGGATGCTTCCGCCCACCGAGAGCGGCTTTCCGGTGACGATTCCGGGGACGGCGTGGCCGACCTGCATCGAATACGTGTCCATCATCCAGGCCATCGTCTGCTCGTCCGTCGCCATGTCGGGCGCTGGGATGTCGCGCTGGGGCCCGATGATCGGCAAGAGCTCAGCGGTGAACCGGCGCGTTAGGCGCTCGAGCTCGTTGCGAGAGAGGTTGCGCGGGTTGCAGCGCACGCCGCCCTTCGCGCCCCCGTACGGAAGCCGGAGCAACGCGCACTTCCAGGTCATCCACATGGCGAGCGCCGCGCACTCGCCGAGGGTGACCGCCTTGTCGTAGCGGATGCCGCCCTTGGTCGGCCCGAGCACGCTCGAATGCTGGACGCGATAGCCCGGATAGACGCCCAGCGTGCCGTCGTCGAGCCGCACCGGGATCGAAACCGAGAGCGCACGCTCCGGATAGCGCAGCACCTCGGCCACGAAGGGGTCGATCCCCGAGTGCGCGAGTGCGCCGTCGAACTGTCCAACCGCCTGCCGGAAAAGCGGGTCCTCGAGCTCGGGAGGGAGCTCGCCGCGCCGGGTCGTGGCGGGCTCGATGGCCATACGTTCAGTCTATTCGGGACTACTGAGCGCTATTCGCCCTCTCTTCCTCCCGCTCGGCCTTGATCCCTTCGGACTCCGAGAGGCCGATCCCGATCTTCCGCGCCAGGCCGGGATAGAGAAGCGCGATGCCGATCCCCAGCACCAGCCAGCCGCCGACCATGAGGGGGAAGTTGTCGTACGGGTACGCAGGCCGCGGCCAGACATTCTTGTAGATCGTGTAGACGAGCGCCGTGATGGCGAGAAGCGGGACGATCACGCGCCAAACCGCCTCGCGCCGGCCGAGGTGGAGAAAACGGATCGCGCCGAGGTTCACCACGATGTAGGCGACCAGCATGCTGAGTACGCCGATCGTGCCCATATAGAAGAAGGCGTTCACGGAGGTCGTGCCGTTGATCCGCAGAGCGACGCCGACGATGACCGCGAAGATCATCACGCAGGCGAGCGAGACGATCGGCGCGCCCGTGCGGCGGGAGGTGTCCCCGAGCCGGGTGGTGACGAAGCCGTCGCGGCCCATGGCGAAGAGGAGCCGTGCCGCCCCGACCGCGCACCCGAGGCCGCTCGCGAAGGCGCTCATCATCGCCCCAAAGTTGATCGCGTCGGCCATACCGTTGCCCACATAGCTCTTCGAGAGCTCGTCGAGTGGCGCCGACGAGCCCGCGAACGCGTCGATCCCGGTCTGGTCGATCCCGAAGCCGAGCGACTGGCCGAACATCACCAGCGTGTAGAAGACGCCGCAGAACGCAACGGCGACCGCGATGGCGAGCGGGACGTTCCGGCGCGGCCTGTTCGTCTCCTCGCCGAGCGCCGCCGCGCCCTCGAACCCGCCAAACGAGAGTAGGCCGAAGACCGATGCGAAGGCGACCGCGCCGATCGTCGTGCCGCTCGCTGGCACGAACGGCTTCAGCGTGAAGTCCTGCCCGTTCGGCGCGTTCCCGCCGATCACCTTCACGTAGATGATCACGATCAGGATCGTCACGAGCGCGACCGAGATCGCCTCGAAGCCGAGCAGGGAACGCGTCACAGCCTTGATGTCGTTGTAGGCGAAGAGCCAGATCAGCCCGGCTGCGACGATCGAGATGATCACCCAGTCCGGGTTGTCCCAGATCCCGATCCCGCTGAAGAAGGACTCGCCGAAGAGCCCGATCTCGGCGAAGTTCGCCGCGAGAAAGGCGGCGTACGTGCCGAAGAGGGCCCAACAGGCGAAGAAGCCGGCGCGCGGCCCGAGCGTCACACCTGCGAGCGCATAGGCGGAGCCCGCGTGGTTGAAGTAGCTCGTCAGGCGAATGAACGCGTACGAGACGAGCGCGATCGCGATCGAGGCGAAGAGGAATGCGAGAGGCACGGCGCGCCCGACGAGCCCCGCCGGGGCCACGCCGTTCAGGGCCATCGCGGCGGTCGGCGCCATGATTCCGATCGAGATCGCGAAGGCCTCCCAGACCCGGAGCTCCCGCCGTAGGACTCCGCTGGGCCGCTCGACCGCCCTTGTCGGCTCCGCCAGTTCGCTCATCGTCATCGTCCTCCTTCGAAGATCGCTTCGGGAATGAATGCGCCGACCACCCAGTTGGGCGCGTCGACCACCTCGTGGATGCGGAGATCGGCCGCGACGCTCGCGACGGCGTAAGCCTCCTCGCGCTCGAGCCCGTGGTGCTCGCCCAGGTGGGCAATCGTCGCGCGCACCGCGTCTCGCGCCGCCTCCATCAGGTCGGGGCCGACGCCCGTGCAGACGTGGAAGCTCGATTGCTCGTTCTCCGCGAGCGCGCCCGCCGGTAGATGGAACTGCGGGGCGCCGATCGAGAAGTCGCGCCGGACGGACAAGCGCACGACGACGTCCATCGCCGTCTCGATCGCGGTGCCGCAGACCTCCCCGTCGCCCTGTGCCCCATGCGTGTCGCCGAGAGAGAAGAGCGCACCGTCGACGCCGACGGGGAGGAAGAGCCTCACGCCGGCCCGCAGGTGCTTGACGTCCATGTTCCCGCCGAAGCGCGAGGGCGGCACGATCGAATGCTCCCCCGGCTCGGGGAGGGCGACGCCGAGCGTTCCCGGGAAGGGCCTGTGCGGGAGCGTGACGTGCTCGCCGAAGCGCACGCGTTCCGCAGCCGCCTCCACCTCCGAGATCCGTAGCCACGGGTCGGGGAACTCGTCCGCGAGGAGCCCGAAGCCGGGGATGATGGCCGTCCAGCCCCAGTCCTTGGCCTTGAGCTCGGCGAGCTCGACCTCGAGGACGTCGCCGGGCCTTGCCCCCTTGACGAAGACCGGGCCGCTGACCGGGTTCACGTGCGAGAAGTCGAGCTTCGCGACGTCCTCGACACCGGAGCCCTTGTGGATCTGCTCGTCGGAGGCATCGCGCACGTGCAACTCGACGGCCTCGCCCGACTCGATCTCGAGCGCGGGCTCGATCGAGTTGTCCCAGACGTAGTTGAAGGCGTCTGGGCGGAGATCGTGGATGGAGCCCATTCGGAGCCTCTTCTCGTGGAACGAAACTGCGTGATTAATGGACCTACGCGCGCTCGACACGAAGGGTCAACCCGTCGCGGTCGACCACGCGAACGGTCTCGCCGCGATCCGCGCCCTCGTCGCAGCGCGCGCGCCAGAGCTCGCCCTGGACGCGGACCTGGCCGTCGGGTCGGCAGGCGGAGACGACCTCAGCGACCGCGCCGATCAGGGTTTCGACGCCGACCTTGGCGCGACGGCGCTGCGAGAGCCAGATCCAGAAGAAGGTCTCCCCGATCTCGACGACCGCGGCGACGCCGACGAGGACGAGGCCCCACGGCTGCGGGATGACGAAGACGGCGAGGATGACTGCGACGACGAAGAGCACGATCTGCACCCTAAGGAGCCAAGCCGGGAACGCGCAGGCCCTCGGATCATCCTGGCGGGATGATGCTTCTCGGGCGGCGAATCGCCGATCAATGCGACCCGCTGATGCTCGGCGGGGTGGTCGAGATCCTGTTCGGGATCAACGCCGAGGGCAAATCACTCGAGGACGTCACGAAACCGCTTACGTCCACAGCCGAACCGGAGGAGGCGCCGAGCGCCGCGTAGTCTTCGTGCAGGGCTGCTGTTGGACGTTGTTGGCCCTTGGAGTGGCTTACGCGAGAGCACGCTCGTAGCCGACTCGCCGGCGCAGCTTGCCCTCGTCCGCCGGGTCGAACCAGATCGAGATCAGCACCGCGCCGCGCGCGGCCGGTGACTCCACCAACTCCGCGTACTCGAGCACTGCCGCGTTGCCCCGATCGGCGATCGCCGCGAGAGCCTCGGTGTTTGCTGCCCGTTCGGCAGCGGCGCGCGCCTTTTCCCAGCAGCGAACCTCGGCATGGAGTTCCTCGCCGTCTTCGCGCCGTATCCGGTAGTCCACCGCGCCCACCCATCCTGTGAAGGCGCAGTGAGATCGAGTGTCTGGACCACCTCGGCGATAGGTGCAACCGTACCCAAACGGCGACAGTCACGTCAGAGACCTAGGCGAACACGTTCACGGCCCGTGCGATCACGAGCCCGAGGATGGCAAGCGAGACGAACGCCTGCACGGCCATCGCGATCTTGGCCCATGGTACGAGGGGCATTACGTCG
>Ga0307289_10000339_pt1 | contig 19885 bp, 20 predicted proteins | sample ER_DNA_143_FD_194483 | JGI IMG/M metagenome (GOLD analysis project Ga0307289, IMG submission 194483) | Bulk soil microbial communities from the East River watershed near Crested Butte, Colorado, United States - ER_DNA_143 | ecosystem: Environmental > Terrestrial > Soil > Floodplain | place...
GGCCTAACCGAAAGGTCGACCCGTTCAAGTTCCTCAACAAGGCGACGCACCTCCTCTTCCCCCGTCCGCGTCCCGGCCTCGGCGACGTGACGCTCACGCTTAAGGGAGCGAAGGTCATGGACAAGACGAGCTCGGCGATCACGGTCAGGACGAAGCGCGTCGTCGTCCAGCCGCTCGGGCTCAGCTACATCTTCCGGCGCAAGGTGACGCTGACGGTCCCACCCGAGGCAGCCGTCGCGCGGAAGAACGGCAGCTCGCTCGCCACGACCGACGTCACATCCGCGAAGGTCGGCGAGCGCGTGAGGATGAGGACGCTCGCCTTCACGCCGACCTGGGCGACGCAGAAGGCGCCGGCGGAGTCCATTTCCGCGGCCAAGATCCTCCTCCTGGGCTAGTCGGGCAGAGCGGCGCGCAGCTCGCGCGCAGCCCGTTCGGGATCGTCCGCCTCGACAATCGCCCGCACGGCAGCGATCCTCGTCGCGCCCGCGGCGACCACCGCGGCCACGTTGGAGGCGTCCATGCCGCCGATCGCGAACCAGGGAAGCTTCGCGTAAGCGGCCGCGTAGCGGACGAGCTCGAGGCCCACGGCCTGCCTCCCCTCCTTGGTCGGGGTCGCGTGGACAGGCCCCACGGCGATGTAGTCGGACTTCGCCTCGTCGATCTCGCGCGGCGCGTGCGTCGAGAGGCCGACGGGCAATGTGAAGGGACGCAGGGCTTCCACCGGCACGTCCTCCTGCCCGACGTGGACGAAGTCGGCCTCGGCCATGATGGCGAGATCGACGCGGTCGTTCACGCCGAGGGGAACCTCGTGCCTGGACGTCACTGCGGTCGCATCGGCGATCGCGTCGAGGAGCGCGCCGTCGGGAAGCGCGCGGTCACGGATCTGGACGATGTCGACTCCGCCCCGGATGGCGGCGTCGAGAAAGTCGTGGAAGTCAGGGCGAACGGGCGTGACGAGGTACAGCCGCCGCTTATCCGCCCGCAACGGGACGAGCGACGATGATCTTGTCCGAGTCCGCAAGCTCCACCTCCGCGTAGCGCGCGCGTTCCACCGGCTCCCCGTTCCGCTCCACGAGCGCGTAGCCGCCCTCGAGCCCGAGGCGGGCCAGCAGCGACGCAACGGTCTCCCCGGGAGCTAGCTCCTGCGGGCGGCCGTTCACCTCGACGATCAGACCCTGCCTCCGGCCGGGCTCGACGGGACCGCTTCGCGCTCCTCTTCCATGACACCGGCGCGGAAGGCCGTCCGGCCGGCGTCGACCGCGAGCCTGAAGGCGTTCGCCATCGAGACGGGATCCTCCGCGCGCGCGATCGCCGTGTTGACGAGGACAGCACTGGCGCCCATCTCCATCGACTCCGCGGCGTGCGACGGCGCGCCGAGGCCCGCGTCCACCACGACCGGGACCTCGGCCTGCTCGACAACGATGCGGATCGAGTCGCGCAGCTTGAGGCCGCGCCCGCTCCCGATCGGCGCGGCGAGGGGCATGACGGTCGCGCACCCGACCTCCTCGAGCTTCTTCGCGAGCACAGGGTCGGGGAGAACGTAGGGCAGCACGGTGAAGCCGTCCTCGACGAGCTCAGCGGCCGCGAGCAGCGTCTCGACCGGGTCAGGAAGGAGGTAGCGCGGGTCCGGGATGACCTCGAGCTTCACCCAGTCGGGCAGCCCTCCGGCGCGGGCGAGCTTGGCCATCCGCACCGCCTCCTCCGCGGTCTCGCAACCGGAGGTGTTCGGGAGCAGAAGGACCTCATCGGGGAGGAAGGACGTGATGTCCTCGCCGCGCTGGTCGAAGTCGATGCGCCGCACGGCGACGGTGACGATCTCCGCGCGGGACGCGAGCACCGCGGCCCGCATCGTCTCGAAGCTCTCGTACTTGCCGGTGCCGAGAAAGAGGCGCGAGCCGAACTCGCGGCCGGCGATCGTCAACGTGTCGTGCATCGTGCTCCCTCCGCTGGCATGACCCAGATCAGGTTCTCCGGTCGCGGCCTCGTGACCGCCTCTCAGCCTCCGTCCAGAGGCTCCCGTCGAGCGACAGGGTACCAGCGCCCCGATGACAAGTAACAGTCTGTTACTTGTCTTGTGTCGCGCCGCTCAGCGGCCGTGGAACTCGGGCTCGCGCTTCTCGACGAAGGCGGCCATGCCCTCCTTCTGGTCCTCCGAAGAGAAGAGCATCGCGAAGAGGCGGAGCTCGGTCTCCATGTGGGCGCTCGCCTCTCCCGTCAGATAGAGGTTCGTCGCCTCCTTCGCGTACGCGAGCGCGAGCGGGCTCTGCTTCGCCAGCTGGTGCGCGAGCTTTAGCGCTTCGGCCATGAGGTCAGCGGGCTCGTAGATCTGGTTCACGAGGCCCCAGTCGTGCGCCTCCTTGGCGCTCACCGCGCGGCCGGTGAAGACAATCTCCTTCGCGAACCCGAGCCCGACGATGCGAGGCAGGCGCTGGCTCCCGCCCCAGCCCGGGATGATGCCCAGGTTGACCTCCGGCTGGCCGAGCCTCGCGGCGGCTGAGGCCAGCCGGATGTCGCACGCGAGCGCGAGCTCGCAGCCGCCGCCGAGGGCGTAGCCGTTGATGGCGGCGATCGTCGGCTTCGGAATTGTCTCGAGGAGATTCGCGCACGCCTGCCCGAGCTCCCCCCAGCGCCTCGCCTCGAGGACTCCGAGCGACTGCATGTACTTGATGTCCGCGCCGGCGACGAACGCCACGTCGCCCGCCCCGGTCAGGAGCACGACGCGCGCCTCGGGGTCGGCGGCGAGGTCCTCGAGATGGTCGCGGAGCCCCTCGGCGTGCTCGACGTCGAGCGCGTTCATGGCGTCCGGCCGGTTGACCGTCACCACTGCGACGCCGCCGTCACGTACGACGTCGACGCTCATCTGGTGACGGGCACCCGCTCGCGAAGAAAGTCGACGATCTCGGAGACGGGCGCACCGGGGGTGAAGACCTCGGCCACGCCCTGCCGCTTCAGCTCCTCGACGTCCGGCTTCGGGATCGTGCCGCCGACGACGACGACCACGTCGTCGACCCCGTTCTCCTTGAACCCTTCGAGGATCCTGGGCACGAGCGTCATGTGCGCGCCCGAGAGGATCGAGATGCCGACCGCATCCGCGTCCTCCTGGATCGCCGTCTCGACGATCTGCTCCGGCGTTTGGTGCAGGCCCGTGTAGATCACCTCCATGCCCGCGTCGCGCAGCGCCCTGGCGATGATCTTCGCCCCCCTGTCATGGCCGTCCAGCCCCGGTTTGGCAATGACGACCCGGATCTTGCGCTCGCGATTCATAGCGGTCGGTCAGTATATGAACGTGCGGCTCACCGTCATCGGGTCATCCCCGGCCTGGCCGAACCCGGGCAGCGCCCAGTCCGGCTATCTCGTCGAAACCGCGGCCGAGCCGCACCGCAGACTCCTGCTGGACTGCGGCCCGGGAGTCCTCGGGCGCCTGCGGGCGAACGGCGGCGAGCGCGTCGACGCGGCGGCGATCACCCACTTCCACCTCGACCATTGGGGCGACCTGGTCGCCTGGGCCTGGCTCAACGCGTATGGCCCGGCCGACGAGCACATCCCCTGCTCCGTCTGGCTCCCTCCGGGCGGGCGAGCCCAACTCGAGGCGTTCGCCGCGAGGTGGGGAAACGACGGGATGTTCGACTCGGCCTTCGACCTGCACGAGTTCGAACCGGCCGCGCCGTTCCATGCGGCGGGTTTCGAGGTCGAGGCACACCGGCTCCCGCACTACACGATGGAGGCCTACGGCTTCCGCGTTCGCGAAGGGGACAAGCTGCTCGCCTACTCGGGCGACTCAGCCCCGACCGCCGAGCTCGCGGACCTCGCGCGCGGAGCGGACCTGTTCGTCTGCGAAGCGACCCTCGAGCGGCCCGACAAGGACGGCCAGCCGCGCGGGCACCTCGCCGCGGAGGAGGCGCTCGCCGCGGCCGACGGCCCCATCCTCCTCACCCACAGGCCGGTCGAGCTGCCCATCCCCGACGGCGTCCGCCTGGCCACCGACGGCCTCACGGTAGAGGTCTAGTGCCTCTTCATGGAATCCGACCCCGTTCCCGGCGCGCGAAAGGCGGCCTACGCAAGGACGCAGGGAGCCCGCGTATCGGTAGATACGTGGGCGACCGAGGACACGGCGCGGGGCAGCCTTGCAGCCGCCGGGGACGTGGCCGTGATTACGTGGAGAGCTACTTCTAATGGATCCGAGCTTCTTCGCCCGCTTCGGCCTCTACGTCATGCCAGGCTTCCTCGACGAGGAGACGTGCCGGCAGGTCCGCGAGGCCATGGAGAAGGCCCAGCAGGTCGAGGCCACAGTCGAGGACGAGGGCAAGCTCGAGGTCGACCGCTCGCATCGCAAGACGCGGGTGGCGAAGGTCGCGCCCGAGACGACGGCGCTCGTCCGGGAGCGCTTGAACGGGCTCCGCGAGACCCTCGCCGGCCACTTCGACCTTCCGCTGGGCGAGTGCGAGAAGCCGCAGTTCCTCGTCTACGAGGAGGGCGACTTCTTCCGGCCGCACATGGACTCGAGCGACAAGGACTCGGACGACGCCTCCGGCCGGCGGGTCTCGGCGGTCATCTTCCTGAACGAGGCGTCGGCTGAGCCGGGGCCGGATTCCTATGGAGGCGGCTCACTGTCCTTCTACGGCCTGCTCCAGGACGACCCCAAAGGGCAGGGGGTCGGACTTCCGCTTGTGGGCTCGCCCGGGTCGCTGGTCGCCTTCCCCTCGCATCTGATCCATGGGGTCACCCCGGTGACGCACGGCCGCCGCTACACGATCGCGAGCTGGTTTTTGGCCGGCAGCGATTGACAACGTCTGAGGCCGTACCCAACATGAAGGAGACCTGTGGCCGAGCAGAGCTATCAGCCGAACCCGGATGTCGTCGCCCAGCGCGTGCAGGACGAGGTCGTCCTCGTCAACCTGCGCACGAACGAGATCTACACGCTGAACAGGACGGCCGCGCGCGCCTGGGAGCTGATCGCGGAAGGGCGTGACCGCTCAGGCGTCGAGGCCGGGCTCGCCGACGAGTTCTCGGTCGACGAGGCGCAGGTCGGCGGCGAGCTCGACGGCCTGCTCGAAGAGCTCGTCGAGAAAGAGCTGATCCAGCCCGCATGACGGCGATCGACTTCCGGGACGGCGTCGAGGCGCTGTCTTCGTCCGCGTCGCCGTCCTTTCTCTCCCACTACAAGGGAACGGGCCCGGATTCGGGCCTCGACCTCGCGGACGAGACCAACGGGACGGCGGAGCTCGCTCGCGACGACGCGGCCACAGTCGTGTTCGCCGGCGAGCTCTTCGACCGAAGCGCTTTTGCCCGTAAGGGCCAAATCGGCCAGGAGCGCAGCGACGCAGAGCTGTTGCTCGCGGCCTACCGGGAGCTCGGCGAACGTGCCTTCCACGAGCTTCGCGGAGTCTTCGCGCTCGCGATTCACGACCGCCGGAAGAACACGCTCCTCTTCGCGCGTGACCAGCTTGGCCACCACCCCTTCTTCTATGCGAGAGGTCGCGACGGCATCTACCTCTCGGAGTCGATCGTGCGGCTCGTCCGGCATCCGGACGTCTCGAGCGCAGTCAACCGCGTCGTCGTCGCCGAGATGCTCATCCACCGCTCTCGAAGCTCGGACGAGACGGGCTTCGAAGCGGTGCAGCGCGTGCGCTCGGGCTGGCTGTACCGGCTCGACGACTCCGGGCTCTCCGCCGCGCGCTACTGGTTCCCGGTCCAGCCCGGCGGGGCCTCCGAGTGGGTCCGCGAGGCCGAGCTGCCGGAGTTCGACGCGCTCATGGAACAGGCCGTGGCCCGGACGATCGATCCAGGCGCGACGGGGATCTTCCTGAGCGGAGGGCTCGACTCGGTGACGGTCGCCATGCACGCAGCAGACCTCCAGGCGGGAAAGGACGGAGGGCCGCCGGTCGCGCTCTCGATCGCGTTCCCGGAGTTCGACGAGACGGCGGTGCAGACCGCAGTTGCGCGGTCGCTGAAGCTCCCTCACGAGCTCGTGCCGTTCGAGGAGGCATCGGGCACCGGGGGCCTCGTGACGAGCGCAGTTCGCACGAGTGGAACCTGGCCGATGCCGCTCGTGAACCTCTGGCAGCCCGCCTACGCCCACCTCGCGCTTCTGGCCCAGGCCCGCGGGCTGCGGCGCGTCCTGACGGGGGCCGGCGGCGACGAATGGCTCCAGGTGAGCCCGCAGTGGGGCTTCTCGCGGCTCCGGCGGCTTCACGTTCGCGAGATGCACCACCTCTACCGCACCTATCTTCAGTCCTACAACCTCAAACCGCGGCCGCTGCTCAAGAACCTCGTCTGGCGCTACGGCATCCGCTACGCGCTCCGAAGCGCCGCGCTGAAGGCACTCGACGTCACCGCCCCGAGCTTTGGCCGCGAGCTGAAGATGCGCCGCTTCCGCGAGACGCGCCCGGACTGGCTCGCGCCCGATCCCGCCCTGAGCGCAGAGGTGGAACGGCGAGCCGGGGCCCTAAGGACGATCGAGAGCGACGACGTGGAGTTCGCGCGGGACAACTTTCCGTTCCTCGAGAACCCGATCGGTGCGATGGAGCGTGAAGAGGCCTTCGAGCGGGGTCGGCGCCTCGGAGTCGAAACGTTCATGCCCTTCTGGGACCCCGACCTGGACAACTTCCTCGCTCGCGTGCCGCCTCACCTGATGAACCAGGGCCACTGGTCGAAAGGACTCGTGCGGACCAAGCTCGCGCGCCGCTTTCCGGACGCCGGCTTTGCGACACAGGCAAAGGTTCTCTCCACCACGCTTTCGACGAGGCTCATGTACGAGCAGACACCCGATGCCTGGCGAAAGATGGGGGGTGTGCCAGCCCTTCGGATGGTTGGCATAGTCGACGAAAAGGTTTTACAATCCGACTTCGAGAGTAGATTGGGCCTCATCAAGCAGCCCGAGGGCTCGAGCGGCGAACAGACTCTGGCGCGATCCATTGCGGCACACGGGATCTGGACGGTACTCAACGTCGAATCATGGCTGCGACAGTGGGTGTAGGGAAAAGGAGAGAGGGTGAAGATCGACCGGGAGGAGAAGGAGGTGAACGTTATGACCCTCAATGGGACTGCATCTTCCTGGGAGCCGATGGAGTTGCGACTCGTTGGTCAAGTGGAGGAAGTGATGCTGGGCGGTGTCAACAACACCGACTGCAGCAACCTTCCGCCCGGCAAGACAGTGCCTTCCCCGAGTGATCCGGGGGAGCCCTGCCTGAAGCCGCCCGGACAGGAATAGACGCCGACTGCGGCTCGGGACGTCGTGTCCCGAGCCGCGGTGGGCCATCATCGTGATCACGACGCTGACGTTGACCGTCGCGTCAGGCGGTGTCCAGGTACCAATACCTGAGCCGGACGATCCGGATACGCAGGTCTGGTACACAGCCGAATGGGAACCGCATGCGTGGTTCTATCCCGTCGGCGACGACTACTGGGTGCGACTTGCCGGCGTCGGCGCCTTCCGAGTGGCTCCGAGCGGGGACGTCTTGGCGCTCCCCGACCCCGACGCCCCCTTCAGCCTTGTGCAGGACGCGTATCGCCGCACCGTCCTACCGCAAGCGCTGCAGTTCTTCGGGCAGGAGGTCATACACGCGAGCGCCGTTGTCGCCAACGGCAGCGTCGTCGGCTTCTCCGCCTACTCGAAGACGGGCAAGTCCACGCTCGCCTTCGCGCTCGCGCAGCGCGGATACGAGCCTTGGGCGGACGACGCGCTCGCCTTCGAGAATGGCCCCGACGGCGTGCGAACCTCAGCGCTCCCCTTTGCCGTGCGTCTCCGACCCGAATCCCGTGAGCATTTCGGCGTGGTGCCCCTTCCACCGGAGGAGCAGCCCAGAAACGGTTCGATCACCGTGGGAACGGCTTCCCTCCCCCTCGCCGCGATCTGCGTCCTCAGCCGCGCGAGTGTCGGCGACGCGACGCGAGGCTCGGTGACGCCCCTCGCGGCCTCTCAGGTGGTTGGCAGCCTCTTGCCGCATGCCTACTGGGTCTCCCTCGCGGACGAGGCGCGGAAGGCCCGCATGGTGCGTGCCTACCTTGCGCTCGCGGGAGACGTGAGCGTGTACGGAGTGACCATGCCTGCGGCGCTTGCCGACCTCCCTTTCCTCCTTGACGAGATCGAGAAGGTCGTCCTCACGCGGGTGGGGGCCCGTTGACGCTCGAGAGGCGCGCCGCCCGGCTCAAAAACGTCGTCCGCAGCCCTGCGGACGTTCTCCTCTTCGCCCGCATGCTCGGCTGGGCCGCGGCGCTGCCGGTCCTCAAGCGGCGGATGGCGCTGCCACGGCTCGTCGAGGCTTCCGTCCCCGACGAGCGCGCTGAGGACTCCCGCCGGCCCGAGACGGTGATCGCGTTCTCCCGCTGGGTCTACCGCATCCCGGGCCTTCGGGACAACTGCCTGGAGAAGAGTCTCCTCACCTACCGCTACCTCCCCTCTAACGGCGGCCTTTACCGGCTCGTACTCGGCGTGCGCGGAAGCGAGGCGGAAGGACCGCCTGGACATGCCTGGCTGACGATCGACGGCGTTCCAGTGCACGATTCCGCCGAGTCGCTCGCGGACCTCGTCCCGATCATCGCATTCGACAGCGCCGGCAGACGCGAGGAGGTGGGCTCAACCGAGGGGGCGGCCGCGCGAGCGCCGAAACGCGACGAGCGCCGGCCCGAGCCGGAGGAGAAGCGAGAAGGGGCGCCAAACTCGAGCTAACGCGACGCCGAGCCGTCCGCGCTTCGCAATTGGCATGTGGGCGCGGAGATAGTCCCGGGTCGGAAAGACCTCGCGAACGAGGAGGGCAGCTTTCTCGGTGAAGCCGGGTGTGGCCGCGAAGCGGCGCACCCCCGCTGTGATCCCGGGGTTTTCGACTCGGGGTCGCGGCTCGAGCCCGAGGACCGAGTTGAGCTCTCGCCCGGCCGGGAGGAGATCGAGACCGGCGGCGAGCTCTTGCTGGACGCTGAAATCGAGCGCCAGGCCGGCGGCCCCGGACCAAACCGACTGGGGCAGCCGCTCGAGCCCCCGCCGCAGGTCCTCGATCGGGCTCGGAAGCTCGGGGCCGTGCTGAGCCGCGTGCAGGCCGAGGTGTAGAGCGCGTGCTTCCTCGCTCGGAACCCGAACCCAGCCACGGGCGAGCTGGAGCGGCTCGGCGTCGGCGTAGAGGCGGTCGAAAACCACCTCCGGGTCAGCGGTTATCCCGGGTAGCCGGCGGTGCAGATCGAGGTTGACCGGGCCACGAAGCCATACACGCCCATGCCAGTCGTCGTGTACGAAGCGAAACCCGCGCCGCCGAAGCGTCGCCTCGGCACGGGCGAGATCGGGCTCGCGGACGAGCAGGTCGACGTCGAAGTACGGCCGCTCTCCAGGCGAGTCATAGAGCCAATGGGAGATCGCAGGGCCCTTGACGAGGAGGTTGGGGACCCCGTCCTCGTCCAGAGCGTCGAAAACCTCGACCGCGATCGCGTCGAGGGCGGTCGCGAGGCCCACGAGGGCTGGTGTCGAGAGGCGATCCTGCATCAGTACTGCGTCAGCGTGCCTGCACGGCGTGTGTGGTCGACGGCCCGGGCAAAGAAGTAGTTGGCAAGCGGGAAGGAGATGATGCCGATCAGGAGCAGGATGACGGCGTCGTTTGCCCAGTCCTCTCCAAGGAAGATGGCCCTCCGCAACCCCTCGAAGGCGAAGCGCGTCGGCACGATGCGGGCGATCGGCTGAAGCCAGTCCGGGAGGGTCGAGATCGGAAAGAACGCCCCACCGAGAATCCCGAGCGCGTACGTGAAGAGCCCGACCAGGGCCTCACCCCTTTTCACGACGAGCATCACGCCGCCCAGGATGATCCCGAGGCTGCCGAAAGCCAATGCGGAGACGAGCAGCATGGTGACGAAGCCGAACCAGTCGGTCCTCCCAAAGTCGATGCCGAGCAGGCTGCCTCCGACGAGGATGTAGACCGCTGCCCTGCCCATCGAGAAGAGAAACGGATAGCCGGCGAGCCCGGCGGAAAGCTCGGTAAGAGTGACCGGTTGCACCATCAACGCTTCGAGTGTCCCGGTGAACTGCTCCTCCCTCACGCGATAGGCGAGCCCGGTGCTCGCCGACCCGATCACGTTCGTGATCGCGATGCCGACGAGGACATAGGCGAAATATGAGGACACGCCGAGGTTCGAATCCGCCGCGACCTCGAGCGTCCGCGAGATGAAGTAGTAGACGAGCAGGTTCGCGATCCCGAACATGAGATCGAGCAGGAACGCGAGCCGGTAGGTGCGCCTGCTCGCGTACTCGCGCCGCACGAGCGTCAGCACGCGATTCAGGCGCGGAGGCTTAAGTGGGAAAGTCGACGCGGCGGCCACAGCGCTTGACGTCCTCATCGAGGTGGGTTGCCAGGACGACGCTCGTGCGCCGTCTGCGCTCGAGCGCCTGCCAGAGGCGCTCACGGGCGTCGGCGTCGAGCGACCGGGTCGGCTCGTCCAAGAGGACGAGTGCCGGATCGCCGAGGAGCGCGCGGGCGAGTGCCACCTGCTGGATCATCCCCGACGAGGCGCGGTTCACCGTCTCGGCCGCGATCGCTTCGAGCTCGAGCTCCTCCTCCACCTCCTGCACCTTGAGCGCGGCGATGCGCTCGCTCCCGAAGCGAAGGCGGGCGAAGAAGAGGAGATTCGCGCGCCCAGTGAGGCGCATGTCGAACGAGCGCTCCTGGGAGAGCGAAGCGCCGACGAGCGCGCGCGCGTCGAGCGAGCCGGCCTCGTGCCCGCACACGCGCACCGCCCCTTCGCTCGGGAGAAGCGTCCCCGCGATGCAGCGGAGGACGGTCGACTTCCCCGAGCCGTTCGGGCCCCAGAGCGCCACCTTTTCGCCCGGCTCGAGCCGGAGATCGAGCGAGCGGACGACCTCGTGACCGCCGAATCGGCGGGTCAGTCCTTCGATCACGAGCACAGAGCCGTTCGTGGACACGGACGTCATTAAAGAGCGGACGCCGGTGGGTTAGGTGCCCGCGCCCGTCCGGCGGTCAGCAGCGACCAGGCGTAGACGCATGTAAAACGGGCGCTTGGAGCCTCCGGCCGTCGCAGCACCAGCAGCGCTCCATAGCGTGCGATGCCCCGCGCGAGCTCGGACACGCCATGAACTCTCCTTCCCGGCCCGTCACGCGCCTCGGCGCGGCCGCGGGCCCGGAAGGCCGCCGCAAAGAAGTTCTCGGTCAGGCGCTCCGCGGGGATGAGATGGCACGTCACCGCCTCGGGCTCGTACCAGACCTCGTGCCCCGCACGGACGAGCCGCCGCTGCAGCTCCTCCTCCTCGCCGCGATCCGACGGCGCCTCGGGACGAATGCCACGCTCCGGGTCGAATCCGCCGGCCTCACGGGCGGCAGCGACCCGGACGCTCAGGTTCCCGCCCCAGACGTAGCCGCGTCCCGGTGTCTGGTCGAGCCGCCGCCGTTCCCGCCCGAGGTCGAGGATAGAGATGACGTACAGGAGGTAGTCCGCGAGCCACGGAGGCCTCGGGGCCCCCCAGTCCGGCCTCATCGGCCCTCCGATGCACGCGACCTTCGGCCCGGACCCGGCCCAGGAGCGGCGAAGTGCGGCGAGCCAGCCCGCCTCCACGCGCACGTCGTCGTCCACGAAGCACACGACCTCCCGGCGCGCCTCGGCGAGCGCCCGGTTCCGCGCCACCGAGATGCCCCCCTCCGGCTCGACCGCGACCCGCCCGGCCCGGAGGCGATCGGCGAAGAAGGCGGTCAATGCCTCGGCGGTCCCGTCTTCGGAGCCGTTGTCGACGACGATCAGCTCGTCCTCGGGCTCGAGCTGGGGCGCGATCGCCTCGACCGCCTCGAGTGCCTGAGCCTGCCGATCCCGGGTGGGGACGGCGACGGTGAGGCCGTCCATCTAGGCGCGGGCAACGACGCCGGCGATGGGCTGGCCGTCGAGGCCGTCGGGCCTCGGAACGTCGAGCAGCTCGAGCACGGTGGGAGCAAGATCGAGGACGTTCGCTTCGGGAAGCCGCGCCCCCGGCGCGATGCCCGGCCCGACCGCCCAGAGCCGCGACTCGACCGTGTGGTCACCTGTGCGAGGCATGTTCGGGCCGTACTGGCCCAGTTTGAGGAGGCCGGCCCGAGGAGACTGCGCGGAGTTGATCTGACCGAGGTCCGTCCGGAAAACGACCATGACGTCCGGGATGTCGGAATGATGATCGGGCCCGAAAGCTTCCTCCGCCGTCACGACTCTCTTCACGACGCGCTCGCCGCTCTCGGGCTCCTCGAGCTCGGAGAGCTCGCGGCGAAGCTCCTCGACGAGCGCGTCCTTTTCGGCTCCGGGCTCCACCATCCCGTGCGGCTCGCGGCCCTTGAGGTTGAAGCGAATCCCGCCGCAGCGGTTGTTCGGCACGGCGATCGCCTTCGTGTCCGGAGAGTCGAGCGGGAGCGGGAGCGAGCCTGCCCGCGCCTGTACCCGCCGGCGCACAGGGCCAGGGGTGAGAGCGCGAACCACGCCCTTGATCGAGGTGGGCGTGTGCGAGCGCACCTGCGCGGTCGTTCCGCTTCCAGACCCGAAGCCGATGCGGACGAGGAACTCGGGCAGAAGCTGGTAACCGCCGACCGACGTGCCCATCCCGTGGCTCGCAACGACGAGCACCGCGGTCTCAGGCCCGGCCGCATCGAGGAGGGCTTCGACTCCCTTGCCGACCTCGAGGTAGACGGTCTTGATGGCCTCCTGGAGCTCGGCCGGCGCATTTGGGTCATGACCGGGCTGGAGCGGATCGAAGAAGTGCCAGAACTGGTGGCCGACGCAGTGCGTCTCCCCGAAGCAGCAGGCGAAGAGGTCCCAGTCTTCGCGGCCGTAGAGCTCGAGCAGGATCTCGGCCTTCCGCCCTGCGCCCGTCACGAGGCCCGCGAGAAGCTGCTCATATCCCTCCCGCGTGTACCCGTGCATGTCGCACGAGGCGATGGGGTGATCGCCCCAGCGGGTGCGGATCTCCTCGAGGAGCGCGGGCGGGTCGCTGGCGATCCCGAAGTTGCGGTCGTGCAGCCCCCACTCCGTCATCATCGAGCCGTTCAAATCGTCGCGCATGACCGTCTGCGGCTGGTCGACGACCGCAACCCGCCGACCGGCATTCGAAGCGTGCGTCCAGTAATGCGGGAACGCCGCGGCCTCCTCCGGCTCGATCCGGCGCAGGGCCGTCTCGCCGGTATGGAGTTGGCGCGGATGGTAGTACTGGGCCGTCCGTCCGCCGGAGATCCCGGTGGTCAGCTCCGGCCAGATCGCCCCCGGAAGCGTCTCGAGAGAATTGCCGAGCCGGGCGACCGCGCCTTTTTCGGTCAGACGCGTGAACGCGGGCAGGTCGCCCTCCGCCGCCCAGCGTTCGAGCAGCGTCGCCTCCGCAGCGTCGAGACCGATGACGAGGACCTTGGCCGGCATCGTTTCGCCTAGAAGACCGGTGTCTCGCGCCAGACGCCCCAGGTCTCGCGCAGGGCGTCGCACATCTCACCCATCGTCACGTAGACGCGTGAGCCCTCGATGATCGCCGGCATCAGGTTCGTGTCCGGCGTCGCGGCATCGCGGGAGAGCCGCGCCAGCACCGCCTCGACGGCCGCGGAGTCGCGACGCCCTCGAAGCGCCTGCAGCCGCTCGATCTGCTTGCGCTCGAGCGCCGCGTCGATCTTGAGGATCTCCACGTCGCGCTCTTCGGCATCCTCGAAGCGGTTGACGCCGACGATCACGCGCTCCCCCGACTCGACCTCACTCTGGAAGCGGAAGGACGCCTCGGCGATCTCGCGCTGGAAGAAGTTCTCCTTGATCGCCTCGATGACCCCTCCGAGCTCGCGGATGCGCCCGAAGTAGTCGTATGCCTCCTGCTCCAGTCGGTTGGTGAGGTTCTCGAGGTAGTAGGAGCCGCCGAGCGGATCGATGGTGCTCGCCACGCCCGTCTCGTGCGCGATCACCTGCTGGGTGCGGAGCGCGAGCTTGACCGAGTGCTCGGTCGGGAGGGCGAGCGCCTCGTCGAACGAGTTCGTGTGCAGCGACTGGCAACCCCCGAGCACCGCAGCGAGCGCCTCGAGCGCTGTGCGGACGATGTTCACCTCGGGCTGCTGCGCGGTGAGCGAGACCCCGGCCGTCTGGGCGTGGAAGCGCATGAGCCAGGAGCGCGGGTTCTTGGCCCCGTACCGCTCGCGGAGCTCCTTCGCCCAGATGCGGCGCGCGGCTCGGTACTTCGCCACCTCCTCGAAAAAGTCGATGTGCGCGTTGAAGAAGAAGGAGAGCCGCGGCGCGAACTCGTCCACGTCGAGGCCCCGCGCCAGCGCGGCCTCCACGTAGGCGAACCCGTCGGCGAGAGTGAAGGCCAGCTCCTGCGCGGCGGTCGAGCCCGCCTCGCGGATGTGGTACCCAGAGATCGAGACCGGGTGCCAGAGCGGCACCTCCCGCGCGCAGTACTCGATCATGTCGACGCAGAGGCGCATCGACGGCTCGGGTGGGAAGATCCATTCCTTCTGCGCGATGTACTCCTTGAGGATGTCCGTCTGGATCGTCCCGCGGAGCTGGTCCTGGGGGACGCCTTGCTCCTCGGCCACGCAGATGTAGAAGGCGAGGAGCATCGCCGCCGGCGCGTTGATCGTCATCGAGGTGGAGACCTCGCCGAGCGGGATCCCGGCGAAGAGCTGCTCCATGTCCTCGAGGGAGTCGATCGCCACACCCTCGCGCCCCACCTCGCCGAGCGACTTCGGATGGTCCGAGTCGTAGCCCATGAGGGTCGGCATGTCGAAGGCGGTCGAGAGGCCGGTCTGCCCGTGGCCGAGCAGGTAGCGGAAGCGAGCGTTCGTCTCCTCGGCGGTACCGAAGCCGGCGAACTGCCGCATCGTCCATAGCCGCCCGCGGTACATCGAGGGGTAGACGCCGCGCGTATACGGGAAGAGGCCGGGGTAGCCGAGGTCGCGGTCGTAGTCGATCGCGACGTTGTCAGGCGTGTAGAGCGGCTCGTTGTCCAGACCCGAGAGCGTGGAGAAGAGAGCGTCGCGCTCGGGCTTCTGCTCGTAGAGCCCACGCCGCCATTCGTCGGTGGCGTGGGCGCGCCGGTCTTCGGTCGTGGCCATCAGCACTCATTCTACGCGGGGGCGTTGCCGACCTTTATGGGATGAGCGCGGCGCCTCACCTCAGGCCTCAGACCGTTTCGCTCCGCCGTGAGCGGGTCTATCTCGGTGTGCGGAGCCGGCTGCTCGTCCGCGTCCTCGCGGGCCTCGTGTGGGCGGCGTTCACGCTCTGGCTCTCGCTCCCCTGGATCGCCGAGCTCGGCGAGGCCCTGACCCTTCCCGTCGCGTTCGTCGTGGTCTTCGCCACTGCGACCGTTCCCGGGTACCTGGCCGTCGGGGTCGCCGCATCGCTCCTCCTTGACCGCACGCCCCCGCTCCGGCTGGAGGGCCCATTTCCGGCGGTATCGCTTCTCGTTGTCGCGCGCGACGACGAGGCGAGGATCGAGGAGACGCTCACACATGCGCTTCGCCAGGAGTACCCGGGCGGGCTCGAGGTCGTCGTCGCGGACGCCGGCTCGACGGACTCGACGGCGGAGATCGTCCGGGCACGGGCGGGCCGTGACCCGCGGGTGCGGCTCCTGGAGGCCCAGGGCGCGACCGAGGCCCTGCACGGAGGGCTCGAGGCAGCGACTGCCCCGCTCATCGCGATCGTGGACGCCGACGCCTTCCTTCTGCCGTTCGCACTCCGACGGGCGGTCGGCCGGCTGATGGCGGCGCCCGCGTCGACCTTCGCCGTCACCGGAGGCCTGCTCGTCCGCAATCCGCGCTCGAGGGCCGTCGCATGGCTCCTACGGTGGGACCGGGTCACGCCGGGCGGCTTCCTGGTGTGCGAGCGGGATGTGCTGCGCGCGGCCGGCGGGCAACTGCAGGGCTCGGGCACGTTCGAGCCCACTGCCCTGGGGCTGGCCGACAACCCCGTCTCCTTTCGCACCTTCAGGTCGGGCACGGGGCCCTTCTTCCGCTATCTCGACGGCGTCTTCGGTTGCACTTTCCTGCCGGGAGCTCTTCTCGCGTTGACGGGCAGATTCGCGCTCGTCGGGCCCGTGACCCTGGCGGTCCTGCCGCTCGCCGCGCTGGCCGCCGGGGCCATGTTCGCGCACCGGCGGAGCGCCTTCGCCGAGGTCGGTCTCCGCACGGGGCGAAGCATCTTGGGCTTCGGCGCCTACATCGCTCTCTATCCCTTCGTGCTCGCGCACATCTCCTTCGCCGGCTACGTCAAAGGGCTCGCCGGGGCAAGGCGCGCCCGGTAGCTGTCAGTCGAGCGACCGCACGGCGACGTTGCCGTTTCCGATCGGGCTGCCGCCGGCTCCCGAAACGCACGGGAAGTCGAGCGGCGCCAGCGGCGAGATGAAGCCGCTCCACGTGTCGCCGTCGCCACCCGGGCCGGCGTCGGAGACGTCGAAGACGAGCGTCGGATAGATACCGGAGGCAAGCTCGTCGAGCTCGCCCACCAGGCGCGCCGCCCCGCCGCGGCCATCCGGAAGCACGGCCGCCGCGACGCAGACGACCGTCGCGGACATGGTGTTCCCGAAGCCGCCGACGAGCGTCATGTGGCCCGTCACCTCGCCGTCGCGCTTGAACGCGCTGAACGCGAAGTTCGGGAACGAGCCGCCGCCGATGGCCTTGCCGCCGCCGACCACGCTGACGTTGGTGCCGAGGAGAGGCGGCGCGGCAAGGGTCGGATCGACCGCCTCCGCAGCGTCCACCGAGGACGCCCAGTCGACATCTGTAGCCGCCACTCCGGTGCCTGAAGTCAAGAGGGTAAGACAAAAAAAGAGAACCGCTGTTCCCGCGTACCGCCGCATGATCTTCTCCTTCGAGGGGACGGTCGGATTCTGGCCCTGCGGCGGCGCCAGCGCAAGAGCAGCGCCCGGTCTCCCTCGAACGGGGGAAGTTCGTGCGGTTCAGTCCGTTCTCTTACCGAATCGAGGCCGCGCAGCCCCCCGCGGGGACGATCTCTCAACCACTGAATCGCGCGCACGTACAGGGGCGCCCGAGGACAGCGACCACATGGCGAACTTTCCCGATCTGCGGCCCGGTGAACGCTCGGCGGAAGCCGAGAGCGTCGCCGTTCTGCGAAACGCGGCCCCCGTACGGCTCGCGGCCCTCACCGCCTTCGCCGCTGCAATCGTGGTGGCCGTCGCCCAGCTCGGCGGCCAGGCGCGCTCGGACGGCCCGCCTGGGTTCCTGACCAGGGCCCTCGGCGCGTCGGCTTCGGAAGCGCCGCTTGTCCGCCATCCCGCCCCGGGCCTCGAGCTCTCCATCGGAGGCTCGGGCTTCCGCATCCGAAGCAAGAGCGCCACCGTGAGCCTGGAGACGCAGGGTGCGCAGGCGGGGGACTGGCACCGGTTCGAGAATGGCGTCTCCCGCCCCACCGCCGCCGGCGCGGAAACGATCCTCATCGACGGGCCGACGCTCGAGCAGTTCCTCACCATCCGAGAGCGGCAGGGCCTCCGCACCTGGCGGTGGCGCATCGACTCGACGCGCGTCCCGCGCGTCGGCGACGACGGCGGCGTCGCCTTCCTCGACACGAAGCTGCACAAGCTGACCGACGTCTCGATCGCCCCGGTCTCGATTCTCGACGCGGAGGGCAAGGACATCACCCCGGCAGGCCTCAGCTGGAACGTCGAGCTGCGGAACGGGAGCTGGTGGCTCACCCTCCGGCTCGACGACTCCGAGCTTCCACTCCCCTACGTCATCGACCCAGCCGTCACGCACCGGAACACGCAGACCGGGACGCAGGCAGTCGGCACCTCCGTCTCCGTGACGAAGCCGACCGGCGTGCAGACCAACGACCTCCTCGTCGCCCACGTCGACGTGACGGGCAACGTGACCGCGAGCCTCACCGCGTCCGGGTGGACGGCGATCACCTCCGGGACGGCCGCGAACCAGGCGACGCAAGCGAGCTACTACAAGATCGCGGGGGGCTCGGAGCCGGCCTCCTACTCGTTCAGCTGGACCGGCGTGCAGGCGGCCGTGACCAGCGTGAGCGCCTACTTCGGCGTCAAGTCGAGCTCCCCGTTCGACGTCTTCAGCGCGGTCGCGAGCACGAACAACACGACGACGGTGACGGCCAACAGCGTCACCACGACGGTCAACGACGACCTCGTCCTCGGGTTCTTCGCGAGCGTGAGCAACTCGACGTATACGCCGCCCGGCGGCTGGAACGAGCGCGCCGACGTCGGCGTCGCCGGGATCAGCGGCTCCGTCGCGGACAGCATCAAGACGACCGCCGGCGCGACAGGGAATGTGAGCGCGACTTCGACGGTCTCCGCTCGCGTCTACGGCCATCAGGCCGCGTTCAAGGTCGACAACGTCGCCCCGACCGTGACGGTGACCGACCCCGGGACTCCGGTCACGGGCACGATCACCCTGCAGACCTCCGCGGCGAGCGACACGGACTCCTATGTCGCCCAGGTGCAGTTCCAGCGTTCGCCCGCCGGAGCCGGCACTTGGACGAACGTGGGGTCGGCGGACGTGACGTCGCCCTACTCGGTCTCCTTCGACACGACGACCGTGAGCGACGGGCTCTACGACTTCCGCGCGGTCGCCACCGACGGTGCCGGCAACACCGCCAACTCGGCGACGATCTCGAACGACCGCATCGACAACACCGCGCCGAGCTCGACGACCACCTTCCCCGCCTCGGGCGGAAGCTACAACACGTCCGGCTGGAACGCGGGCTGCGGCACGAACGGCTTCTGTGGCACCTACTCGGATGCCGGCTCGGGTGTGCAAAAAGTGGAGATCTCGATCAGGCGCGCCTCAGGGAACTACTGGAGCGGCGGCTCCTTCTCGAGCGGCAGCGAGGTCTGGAACACGACCTCCCTCTCCGCCGGCAACTGGTCGTACACGTTCGCGGCCTCGAACTTCCCGGCAGACGACTCGTACACGATCCGCGTCAAGGCGACGGACAACGTCTCGATCGCGGAGACGCCCAACAGCCGCTCGTTCACCTACGACACGGCGGCGCCGAATACGTCGATCACGGCCAACCCAGCCGATCCGACGACGTCGACGAGCGCCAGCTTCTCGTTCACGTCGACGGAAGGCGGCTCGACCTTCGAGTGCCAGCTCGACGGCGGCGGCTACTCCTCCTGCACGAGCCCGAAGAGCTACGCAGGCCCCCTCTCCGACGGCAGCCACACGTTCCTCGTCCGCGCGACCGACGCCGCGGGCAACACCGACGCCACGGCTGCGAGCTACACGTGGACGGTCGACACGACGGCACCCTCGTCGACGATCAGCTTCCCCGGCTCCGGCGGGAGCTACAACACCTCGGGCTGGAACGCCGGCTGCGCGACGAACGGCTTCTGCGGGACGTACACGGACGGGGCCGGCGGCTCGGGCGTCCAGAAGGTGGAGATCTCGATCCGCCAGGGCGCCGGCAACTACTGGAGCGCCGGCTCCTTCTCCTCGGGAAGCGAGGTCTGGAACACGACCACTCTGGCCGGCGGCAACTGGTCGTACACCTTCCCGGCCTCGAACTTCCCCGCGGACGGGTCGTACACGATCCGCGTCAAGTCCACGGACAACGTGACGAACGCCGAGTCTCCTTCGAGCCGCTCGTTCACAATCGACAGGGTCGCGCCGGACACGTCGATCACGTCGAACCCGTCGAACCCCACGAGCTCGACGAACGCGAGCTTCAGCTTCACGGCCACCGAGGGCGGCTCGACCTTCGAGTGCCAGCTCGACGGAGGCGGCTACTCCGCGTGCCCGAGCCCGAAGAGCTACTCGTCGCTCGCCGAGGGCAGCCACACCTTCCTCGTGCGCGCGACAGACGCGGCCGGCAACACGGACGGCTCGGCCGCCAGCTACACCTGGACGGTCGACTCGGTGGCGCCGAGCTCGACGACCACCTTCCCCGCATCGGCCGGCGCCTACAGCACGTCCGGCTGGAACACCGGCTGCGCCACGATCGG
>Ga0307289_10000343_pt1 | contig 19782 bp, 19 predicted proteins | sample ER_DNA_143_FD_194483 | JGI IMG/M metagenome (GOLD analysis project Ga0307289, IMG submission 194483) | Bulk soil microbial communities from the East River watershed near Crested Butte, Colorado, United States - ER_DNA_143 | ecosystem: Environmental > Terrestrial > Soil > Floodplain | place...
CGCCTCGCGCAGCTCCTCGTCGTCGATTCGCTTGCCGGCGGTCTCCATCGCCGAGAGCAGCGTCGCCTCGCTGTAGCGCGGCGGCGGCTTCGTCTGCTTGTCCTCGAACTCCGCCTTGACGCACTTGACCGTCTGGCCCTGCTCGAGCTTCGGCAGCTCGGCGCTCTCGTCGCCGGCGTCCTCGTCCGCGGTCTTCCCCGACTGCTTGTCGAGGTCGGACTCGAGCCCGTAGACGCCACGCCAGCCCGGCTCGAGCGTGATCTTGCCGCGGGTGCGGAAGCGCTCCTCCTCGACGACCGTGACGACCTCGGTGCGCTGGTAGCGCGCGGCCGGGTGGAAGACGGCGAGGAAGCGGCGGGCGACCAGGTCGAAGATCCGGCGCTCATCGGGCGAGAAGCGGCCGACGTCGTGCTCGACGTCCGTCGGGATGATCGCGTGGTGGTCGTCGACGCGCGCGTCGTTGACGACGCGCTGCAACGGCAGCTGGTCGAGGCCGAGAACGTAGCGCGCGCCGGCGGCGTACTCGCCGATCGGCTCGAGCGTCTCGGCGGTCGGCTTCAGGAAGGGGACCATGTCACCGGACAGGTAGCGCGAGCTCGTTCGCGGATAGGTGATCGCCTTCTTGTCCTCGTAGAGCGATTGCGCGGCCTGGAGGGTTCGCCGCGCCGAGAAGCCGAAGCGGCGGTTCGCGTCGCGCTGGAGCGAGGTCAGGTCGTAGAGGAGCGGCGGACGCTCCGACTGCTCCTTCTGCTCCATCTTCTCGACGGTGCCGTCCTTGCCGGTCACCTTGTCGACGATCTGCTCGGCGCGTGAGAGGTCGCCGAAGATCCTGGTCTCGTCGCCCTCGAACCACATGCCCTCGTAGCGCGGGTCGAAATTCGCGCGGACGAGTCGGTACGGCTCGGGCGTGAAGGCCTGGATCTCTCGCTCGCGCTTCACCATCATCGCCAGCGTCGGCGTCTGGACGCGGCCGAGCGAGACGACCCCGCCGACCCAGGCACGGCCACGGATCGTTGCCGCGCGCGTGGCGTTCATGCCGATCAGCCAGTCGGCCTCCGAGCGCGAGCGCGCCGCCTGCTCCAGCGGCTGCAGCTCCTCGCCCGGGCGCAGCTTCTCGAAGCCTTCGCGGATCGCCTGCTTCGTCATCGAGCTGACCCAGAGGCGCTCGACCGGCTTGTCGATGCCGGCGGTCTCGTAGATGTACGCGAAGATCAGCTCTCCCTCGCGGCCGGCGTCGCAGGCATTGATGATCCGGTCGACGTCGTCGCGCTTCATCAGCTTGTGGATGGCCTTCAGTTGCTTCTTGGCCTTCGCGTCACGCGGCGCGAGCTTGAACTCCTCGGGGACGATCGGCAGGTCGGCCATCCGCCACTTCTTCAGCTTCTCGTCGTACGCCTCGGGGTCGACGAGCTGCACGAGGTGCCCGACGGCGAAGGTGACGACGAACTCGTCACCCTCGTAATGTGTCTCCTCGTTTTCGAAGGTGCCCGGCAGCGCATCCGCGAGATCGCGGGCGACGGAGGGCTTTTCTGCGACGACTAATGTCTTCACGCGGGACACCTTAGCGAAGGGCTTGCTCCGCGCAGCTGCGCGAAAACGAGCCGGAAATGGGACGATTGATTCGCCCCGTGACCCCCCTTTACCTTCTTGCCGCCGCGATCAGCTGGCCGCCCGTGAAGCTTCTGTACCGCCTGCGCGCGACCGGGCTCGAGCACGTGCCGGACGGCGGTTTCGTGCTGGCCGCGAACCACACCTCTAACTTCGACCCCTGGCCGCTCGCGATGCCCTTCTACCCTCGGCGGCAGCTTCGGTTCATGGCCAAGAGCGAGCTCTTCAACCCGATTCTCAAGCCGATCCTCGTCGGCGGCGGCGCCTTTCCCGTCCGTCGCGGGGCGGCCGACCTCGACGCGATCAACCGCGCGGTCGAGCTGGTGCGAGACGGCGAGATCGTCGTCATGTTCCCGGAGGGGACGCGACGTAGTAAAGGCTTCCGCAAGACGCGAGAGGCGAGGGCGCACACGGGCGCCGCGCGGATCGCGCTGACGGCCGGCGCGCCTTTGGTGCCGGCGGCGATCAAGGGAACCGACCGCCTGACGCGGCTCGGCCCGCTCCGCGTCGCCTACGGGCTGCCGATCCCCGTCGACGATCTCCGCGAACTGGAAATCGCACCGGCCGCACGCGAGGCGACCGACCGGTTGATGGCGGCGATCCGCGGGCTGGAGGCGTCCCTGTGAAGCGGCCGTTGCTCGTGATCGACGGCGACTCTCTGGCCCACCGCGCCTACCACGCTCTTCCGAAGACGATCCGGCGGGCGGAGGGCCGGCCGTCGAACGCGATCGTCGGCTTCACGAACTTTCTCCTGCGGCTCTGGGACGCCGAGCAGCCGCGCGCGGTGCTCGTCGGCTGGGACACGCTCGAGGTGCCCACCTACCGACACGAGGCGTTCGAGAGCTACCAGAGCGGACGCGAGTTCGACGACGAGCTGCTCGAGCAGCTCGCGATGCTGCCGGAGCTCGTCCAATCCTTCGGCTTCGCGGCGGCCAAGGCGCCCGGCTACGAGGCCGACGACTTTCTCGCCGCCGCGGTCGCGGCCGAGGAGAAGCGGAAAGGGACCGCCGTCGTCGCCACGTCCGACCGCGACAGCTTCCAACTCGCCAGCGAACGGACGACGATCCTGCAGCCGGTGCGGGGCGTCAGCGAGCTGACGAGAATCGGCCCGGCCGAGGTGCGTGAGCGCTACGACGTCGAGCCGGCGCAGGTGGTCGACTTCATCGCCCTGCGGGGCGACCCCTCCGACCGGCTGCCGGGCGCGCCCGGGATCGGCCCGAAGAAGGCGGCCGACCTGCTGCGGCAGTACGGCTCGCTGGAGGAGGCGATCGCCGCCGGGCGGTTCGCCGCGCTGGCGGAGGAGCTTCGTCTCTACCGGCGAATTGCGTCACTAGACGCCTCCGCCCCCCTCCCTCCCCTCCAGGATCAGACCCCCACTTGGGCGGAGGCGTCCTCCCTCCTCAGCAGCTGGGGCATGGGTGCGATGGCCGAGCGTGTCGCTGCCCGCCTTTGATGGAGGTCGTGAGCCACCCGGCTTTCGCGCTGCTCCATCCAAACCCGGGCCATCCCGAGTCGCAGGAGCGGCTGGCGGTGCTGCTCGACGCGTTCGAGTACGACGAGGTCGAGCCGGCGTCCGTCGACGCCGTCCTCCGCTGCCACACGCCCGAGCACGTCGAGCGCGTGCGCTCGGTCTCGGGCCCGACCTGGTTCGACGCCGACACCTACGGATCCGAGACGAGCTTCGAGGCGGCGCTGCTGGCCGCGGGCGCCGCGATCGCGGCCGCAGAACGCGGCGGGTTCGCGCTCGCGCGACCGCCGGGACATCACGCGCTCGCCGATCGCGCGATGGGCTTCTGCCTCTTCAACAACATCGCGATCGCCGCCAGGCACGCCCAGGTGGAGCTCGGCCTCGCGCGCGTCGCCATCCTCGACTGGGATGTCCACCATGGCAACGGAACGCAGGCGATCTTCTGGGACGACCCGGCAGTGCTCTACGTCTCGCTGCACGAGTGGCCGTTCTACCCCGGCAGCGGCGGGCCCGGCGAGGGCAACGAGACGACCGTCAACGTGCCGCTGGCCGCTCTCTCCGGCGACGCCGAATACGAGCAGGCCTTCGCCGAGGTCGTCGAGCCGGCAATGCGGGCCTTCGAGCCCGACCTCCTCCTCGTCTCGGCAGGCTTCGACGCCCACCTCGCTGACCCGCTCGCGAACATCCGGCTCGACGACGAGGCCTTCACGTGGATGGCCGAGCGGGCGTCGAACCTCGCGCCGCGCGTCGGCGCCGTGCTCGAGGGCGGATACAACATCGAGACTTTGCCGCGGCTGGTCGGAGCGGCGCTCACCGGGTTCCGGAAATGAAACGGCCGGCCCTGGTGAGGCCGGCCGTTCTACCGAGGAAGCACAGAAGCCACCGCGCTTCTGACACATTTTCTGGGAGGAAGTGTCAGCCCAGATATCGGCTGCGACCGAGCCGGTCTCGCCGCCCACAGAGCGTTATTCGCGGGTGATTTCGCATCCCCCACCGTGGGGGATGCTTGGCTCAGCTACGTGCCGCAGCGAGAGTTTCGAGCGCCTGCCGGCGTGAGGAGACGCCGAGCTTGCGCAGCATGCTCTTCACGTGCGAACGAACCGTGTGCTCGGAGATGAAGAGCCGGGCAGCGATCTGGTCGGTGCTGAGGTGGTCGTCGAGCAGCAGCAGCACCTCGACCTCGCGGGCGCTGAGGGCGCGCGCGATCGAATCCGGCACCGCGCCGTTGGAGTCCCGGCCGTCGCGCACCTTCTCCAGGAGTCGCCGGGCGATCGAGCCTGACAGGGCCGCTTCGCCGTCGGCGGCGCCCCGCAGGAACTCGACGATCCGCTCGGGCGGCTCGGTCTTCAACAGGTAACCGGCAGCTCCCGCGCGGATGGATGCGAGCAGGTTCTCCTCAGCGACCGACGCGGTCAGCATCACGACCTCGCAGTCGGGTGCTGCGATGCGCAGATGGGGCAGCGCTGCCAGGCCGCCCATCCCCGGCATCGAAAGGTCGAGCAGGATCAGCTCGGGCTGCAGCTCACGCGCGACTTCGATTGCTTCCTCGCCGTCACCCGCCTCGCCGACGACCTCGAACTCGTGCTGGGTCAGCAGGGACGCGAGGGCATCGCGGGTCAGCGGGTGGTCGTCGACAATGAGGACGCGGGTCGCCATAAGCCTCCCGCCCCTTATCGGCTGGAACGGTTCTGCCGAATAGAGGGAAATGCGGAACGAGGAAAACGCCTACCTGTCGTGGCTTTGGGGCGAGGTCCTGCTCTTCGGGCTCCTGGGCGCGACGCTTGCGCTGTTCGTTACATACCCGGATCTTCGGCCGACCTACGAGCTCCCCCAGGTACGGCTGGTCCTCGACACGATGGTCGCGCTCGCTGCCGTGCTCGTCGCCGTTCTGGCAGGTGTTCGCTTCTCCGTCGAGGGGCGCAGGCTCGACTGGTTGCTCTGCGCAGGCTTCTCACTGGTGGCCGGAGCCACCTTCTGCTTCGGGATCGCCCCCATTCTCGGCGGCCAGCCACTGCACCGGCGCGAGCAGTGGGCGCTGATCTCGAGCCGCGTCCTGGCCGGCTGCCTGATCGCCGCCGCGGCCTTCGCGAGGAAGCGAACCGTCGCCCGCCGCCGAGAGCTGACTGAGTTGCTCGTCTTCGTGCCCTGCACGCTGGTGCTCCTCTGGGTCTTCGCGGACACCCTCGCCGCGACCCTCCCCTCGCTCAGCTCCGCGGACCACGATCAGCCGCGCCTGCTGACAGCGATGCTGGCACTGCGCGCCCTGGCCAGCCTCGCCGCGGTCGTCGGCTTCGGCCTCCGCTACCGCAACCGCGGCAACGACCTCGACCGGTGGCTCGCTCTGGGCGCGACGCTGTCGCTCTTCGCCGACCTCAACTATGTCTTCACGCCGCTGGTCTCGAACCGCTTCGTCACACCGGGCGACTTCCTGCGCCTGCTCGCCTACGCAGTCCTGCTCGTTGGCGTGTGGCGCGCGATCCGCTTCGCGGAGTTCGGCCGCGCGGTCGCCGAGGAACGCGCCCGCGTCGCGCGCGAGATCCATGACGGGCTAGCGCAGTACCTCTTTGCGGTCTCGACGCACGCGACGATGCTCGAGAACGGGGCCGATCCGAAGGAGGCGCTGCCGAAGCTGAAGCAGGCGGCGACCGCGGCGCAGCAGGAGGCGCGCTTCGCGATCCTCGCGCTCTCCTCGGCCAGCGGCACCGCACCCTTCGACGCGGCTCTGCGCCGGTACATCGACTTCTTGACCGCCGACGGCCTGCTCGAGGTCGAGCTCGAGATCGACTCCAACGTCCAGCTCGCGCCGGACGAGCAGATCGAGGTCTTCCGAATCGTCCAGGAGGGGCTCGCCAACGCCCGCAAGCACGCCGGGGCGACGGAGGCGCATGTCCGCATCGGCCTGCGCGGCGAGGAGCGCGTTGTCACGGTCGTCGACAACGGCACCGGCTTCGACGACGAGGCGGTCTCGGCGGGGCAGGGCTTGCGGAACATGAAGGCGCGGAGCGCGAGCATCGGCGGCGGCTTCAGTCTCAGCTCGGAGCCGGGGCGTGGGACCGCGCTCGAAGTCGTTCTCCGCGCGTAGCGCAGCCCTGAGTCAGAGTACGCACACACGTGGCTCCGGCTCGAAATCGCGTCACGCCGCTCGGTGACATCGTCGCGATCCCCCTTCGTGGGGCCTGGACCGGCAACCGCGGGATCCTTCACTCGGGCAAGGAGATCGTCCGCTTCCATGCGAGCGACCTCTGGATCACCTGCGCGCTCGAGCTCGGAGGCCGCCGCCATGAGCAGTGGCGAGCGCACCACTTCACCTGGCTGTTCTTCCACGACGAGGCAATTTCGTTCGCGGCTGGCCATCGTCCGTGCGCGTACTGCCGGCGAGAGTGCTACGACGCCTACGGGGCCGCCTGGATGACCGGTCTCGGCGTCCGGCGTCCCTCCGCCAAGGAGATCAACCGGAAACTGCACGGCGAGCGCATCGTCCGCGGCACGCACCGGCGACGCTTCCACCGTCTGTCCTGGGCCGCTCTCCCTGACGGCTGCTTCATCCTCGTCGACGGCACGCCCGCACTGGTCCTCGAGGACGGCGTGACGGAGTGGACCCATGAAGGCTACGGACGGCGGCGACGCCGGCCGAGGAACGGAACCGCCGAAGTGATCACGCCGCCTGCAACCGTTGCGACGTTGCGCGCCGGGTATCCGGTTCAAATCGACGACTCGGCTCGCTGAAAAGGTGCCTACTGGGAGCCGAGGCCCGGGCCTGTCAGCCGCCGCAGACCGTGCGCCGTTCGCACGTACACCTGCCGCGCGTAGTACTCATAGAAAGCGCGATTGTCTGCGCGGATCCGGCGCGCGTAACGCAGCACGGCGTCGACGTAGAGCGGCGAGGGGTTGTAGCGATAGAGCGCCTGCCGGTTGTTCGCGGGCGCCCCGTTCGCGTGCAGGTAGTTGGCGGCGCCGAGGATCGCATCGTGCGGGTCTCGGACGTTGCCGCCGAGGCCGTAGGCGCGCCAGGTCGCCGGGATGAACTGCATCGGCCCTTGCGCGCCCGAGGCGCTGTTGTTCCGCAGCTTGTTGAAGGCGCTCTCTAGGAAGTTGACGGCCGCGAGGACGTTCCAGCGGACGCCGAAGCGACCTTGCGCCTCGCGGTAGTAGCGCAGGAGAGTCGCGGGCGGCAGAGCCGGGCCGGTCGTGAACCGCTTGCGATGGCTGACGGGCGTGAGGCGCCAGAGCTCTCGCTTCGCTGCGAGCTCGCTGTTGATCCGCGCCGCGAGGGTTGGTGGCAGACGCCGGAGGACCGACCGCGCGAGGCTCGGACGCTCGGCCAGGAGTAGCTCGATCCGCTGGGCATAGAGAACGAGCAGCGTGACATCCTCGGAAGGGCGCGCCTGTCCGCCGGCCAGCCAGTCGTCGATCGCTTTCGCAAGCTCGGCGTTCGTGTCCACCATCGCCTCGGCCAGGGCCGGCGGCTCCAGCGGAATCGGCGCGCGCGGCCCGGGGGCTGCTTGCGCCCCGGCCGTCACACACAGGAGCAGACAGGCTCCCGCTACTGCGACCCCTCGGCTCACCTCCGCGAGGCTACAGCCGCTGCCCGGGGCGGCAGACTATGCGCGTGTTCGCGGTTGTCGTGATCGGCGCGCCCGGCTCGGGGAAGACGAGCGTCCTGACGGCCCTCCACGACGCACTCGCGGACGACGACGTCGCACATGCGGTGATCGAAGTCGAAGCCCTCGCCTGGGCTCATCTCCCCATCTCGGACGCGCAGTCGTTCCAGCACCTGGCGAGTCTGTGCGACGCGTACAAGGCCGCCGGGTGCGAGCTGTTCATCGTCGGGGCGACAGCCACGTCCGTGGACTACCTGGCCGGGGTCGTCTCGGCGGTCGAGGCCGACGAGTATCTGGTTGTCGGCCTCGACGCCGACCCTCGGACGCTCCGCAAGCGGATCGTCGCGCGTGAACCACCCGAGTGGTCCGGCCTGCCCCAGTTGCTCGACGCCGTGGACGAGATCGCGCTGACGACCCGGTCGCTCGAGGGCGTCGAACTCCTCTGTTCGACCGACGAAGCTTCGCCCACGGCGGTGGCGGAGCAAGTTCGGCAAGCGCGCCCCGACGTCCTGAGGGGGCAAATAGCAAGCCTTTGAGCCTAAGGAGGGTCCTGAACCTTTAGAGCAGCCGGCTCGCAGCCGATGAACGTCCTTGATGACTGCGGCTAACGGCGCTGCGACGCGCCGATGGAAGGCGCACCCCTGGCGGGCGCGCGCGCTGAGGCTCCTGGTGTATGCCCTGCCGATCGCAGGGTCGCTTGGCTTTGTGCGGCTGGCGACCTGGCTGGTGGAGGTTCCGACGAGCTCGCTCTGGATCTTCCTCGCCTGGTGGCTCGGAATCAGCGTCGCCGCAACCCTCGTCGTGTCGGCCCTCTACGCGGTCACACGACGCCTGTTGCCGGTGGGGGCGCTGCTCGGCCTGTCGCTGATCTTCCCGGATGAGGCTCCGTCGCGATTCCGCCTCGCGATGTCCGCGGGAACGGTGGAGAGCCTCGAGGACCGCCTGGCGCTGATGCGGAAGGCTCGTGAAGCGCCGACGGCCCAAGCGGCGGCCGAGAACCTCCTCCAGTTGGTCGCGGCACTCGACGTTCACGACAAGATCACACGGGGGCATGCCGAGCGGGTACGTGGTTACTCGTACGCACTGGCCACGCAAATCGGTCTTACCGGCCACGATCTCGACCGCCTCAACTGGGCCGCGCTCCTCCACGACATCGGCAAGCTCGAGGTCAGCACGGAGATCCTCAACAAGCCTGGTAAGCCAACCGACGAGGAATGGGAGCAACTACGGCGGCACCCTCTGTATGGAGAAACGATCGTCGAGCCGCTGGACGAATGGCTGGGCAACTGGACGACGGCGGTCGGTTACCACCACGAGCGCTGGGACGGAAAGGGGTACCCACGGGGGCTTGCCGGAGAAGACATTCCCTTCGCAGGCCGCATCGTCGCGATCGCGGACGTCTTCGACGTGATCACATCCGCCCGCTCGTACAAAGAGGCTTCGAATGCGAGCGACGGGCGCGCCGAGATCGCGCGGTGCTCCGGGAGCCAGTTCGACCCCCACCTGGTGCGGGCCTTCGTGAACATCTCGCTGGGCCGGATGCGGCTCGTGATGGGGCCGGTGTCGTGGCTGACACACGCGCCGCTGCTCGCCCGCTTCCCCCTGACCCCCTCCATCGGCGCCGCGCTCGGCGGGCTCGCCTCGCTCGCCACCGCAGCGACGGTGGGACTTGCGGCTCCTCATGCGAAAGCCGACGCGCCGCTGAACCGGCGGGCGCTTGCGCCGCCGGCGGTGAGCCAGCCGGAGCACAGGGCTAGGGCCGACGGATCAGCCGGGAGACCCGCACCGACGGCATCGTCGCACCGAGGGCGGAATGCGTCTCCTGCACCGGTGAGCGGACCCGGCTCGCAGCAGCGGGACGGTGTGGTCTCGCCGTCAGCCCCTGTCGAGACAAGTCCTGCTCCACCTGCGGCACCTGCCGCCGACCCTCCGGCCGCGCCGCCGGCGCCTCCGGCTCCCCAGCCTCCGAGCAGTCCGCCGGCGCCGTCCCCGACCCCGCCGGCAACTCCGCCTCCGCCCCCCGCGCCGCCGGCTTCTCCGCCTGCTTCACCGCCGGCGCCGCCGGCGTCACCCCCGCCGCCTCCTCCTGCCCCACCGCCGCCGAACGTGGCTCCGACGTTCACGGCCGGCACCAACCAGGCCACGCTGGAAGACGCCGCGGCCCAGTCGATTGCCGGATGGGCAACCTCGATCTCGCCCGGACCGGCGAATGAGTCCTCTCAGACGGTCACGTTCACGGTCGGAGCGGCGAACCCCTCGCTCTTTGGAGTGCAACCAGCTGTCGGCCCTTCCGGAGCGCTCACCTACACGCCAGCCTCGAACGAGAACGGCGTCACGAACGTGACCGTGACCGCGCACGACGACGGAGGCATCGCCAACGGCGGCAGCGACACGAGTGCGTCTCAGGTGTTCAGCATCACCCTGACCCCGGTCAACGACGCCCCGAGCTTCGTAGCGGGGCCGAACCAGAGCGGCCTCTCGCCGCTCGGCCCTCAGACCGTGGCGGGCTGGGCGACCGGGATCACCCCCGGCCCCGCGGACGAGACGAGCCAGAGCGTCGTGTTCGCGGTCACGAACGACAACCCAGGGCTCTTCTCGGCTCCCCCGGCAGTCGCATCGAACGGCACGTTGACGTACACCCCGGCGCTGCTTGCGATCGGCAGCGCGAACATCACCGTGCGTGCCGTCGACAATGGGGGAACGAGCAACGGCGGTATCGACACGAGCCCGCCGCAGACCTTCACGATCACGATCCTCTAGGAAATAGAAAGAGCCCCGTCGCCGGGGCTCATTCCGTAGCAGGCCTGTAAGCCGGATTCTGTCGAGGGTGACCATCTTTCTGTGCAGCTGACCCGGCTCCTCGGCGGGCCGCCTGATGACGGAGCCTGTTCGCCTTGCACCGGACGGGGTTTGGCTAGCCGCCGTGTCGCCACGACGCTGGTGGGCTCTTACCCCACCTTTTCACCCTTACCTTCGGCATCTCTAGAGATATGCCGCTGGCGGTCTCCTTTCTGTGCCACTTTCCGTCGGCTTTCGCCGCCTGGGTCGCCCCAGCGCCCTGCCCTTCGGTGTCCGGACTTTCCTCGAGCGCCTAGCGGCGCCCGCGGTCACCCGGCCTGCGCGTCCAATTGTAGCCGGGCTTCTCCGCCCACTCCCAGCGCCATGCCGCATTCGGGGCAGCCGATCACACCCAGGCGGTGCTGGACGAATTCACCGCACACGAGGCATTCCAGGCTGGCGCCGCGCAGAAGCGCAAGCACCTCCTGGTCAAGGCTGCGGATGAGCGGCGTCGCGGTCATGCGATTGCCCGGAAGACCCCCGTCACCTTGCCGATCACCTGGACGTGGGCCGAGTAGATCGGCTCCATCGTCGAATTTTCGGGCTGCAGGCGGACGCGTCCGTCCTCGCGGAAGAACCGCTTGACGGTGGCTTCGTCGGCGGTCTCGTCGTCACCGGCGAGCGCGACGACGATGTCGCCGTTCTCGGCGGTCTGCTCGCGCTTCACGACGACGATGTCGCCGTCGAGGATCCCGGCTTCGACCATCGAGTCGCCCTTCACCCGCAGGAGGAAGTCGGCGCCCCCGCGCTCGAGCAGCTCCGGCACCGCGTAGTACTCCTCGACGTTGTCCTCCGCGAGCAGCGGCCCGCCGGCCGCGATCTCGCCCACGAGCGGGAGGGTTCTGCGAGGCTCCTCGCGCTTGCCAGGCTCACGCCGCCCTCGTCCGGAAAGCTCGAGTGCGCGCGGCTTCGTCGGGTCGCGTTTCAGCAATCCGGCCCGCTCGAGGTTGGCGAGGTGAGCATGAACAGTCGAAGGAGACGCGAGCCCGACCGCGTCCCCGATCTCCCGCACCGTCGGCGGGTAGCCGTGCCGGTCGACGTAGTCGACCAGGAAGTCCCAGATCTCCTGCTGCCGTCCGGTGAGCACTGCGCCTCCTTCGTGGATTACGAACGTATGTTCGCCAAAAGACGGTAGCGCTCCTTCCGGATGTCGTCAACTACTTGTAGTTCGGTGCCGCTTTAGGGTCTGGCACCCGCAGGTGCCAGACCCTGTTGCGCGCCCGCGACGGAGCCGGGCTCTGCCCGGCTCCGTTCACATGCGCTCCAAGACACAGAAATCCCGTGAAATCGTCATGGCTTCGGCGGAGCCGAAGCCGGACTTCACGGGATGATGCGCTGGAGAGGACTTGAACCTCCACGGGGTGTTAACCCCACAAGGCCCTCAACCTTGCGCGTCTACCAATTCCGCCACCAGCGCGCGCGGCGGATTGTAGCTACGCATTTCCCCCGCTCGAAAGTAGGCTTCCCGGTCGCATGCGAGCGCTCTGCGAAGAAGCCGTCGCCGCGGCGCTCGCCGGAGGAGCGTCCTACGCCGACGCCCGCGCAATCGTGCGGCGGGCGCAGCTCGTCTCCACGAAGAACCGCCGCGTCGACCGCGTCGACGATGTCGAGAGCGAAGGAATCGGCGTCCGCGTTCTCGTCGACGGCGCCTGGGGGTTCGCCTGCGACCGGCGGCTCGAGACCGCGGGGGCGCAGGCCGCTGCCGAGCGGGCGACGACCTTCGCGAAGGCGGCGCCTGGCAAGCACGAGCGCAAGCTCGCGCCGATCGAGGCCGTCGAGGACACCTACCGGACGCCGCGGGAGCAGGACCCGATCGAGGCGCCGCTCGCGGACAAGATCGCGCTCTGCCTCGCCGCCGAGGAGTCGATGCAGCACGACGACGTCAAGGTGACGACCGCGTTCGTGCGCGCGATGCGCGAGCAGAAGGTGCTGTTCACCTCCGAAGGCACGGCAGTCGAACAGGACCTCGTCGAGTGCGGCGGCGGCATCGACGCGATGGCCTCCGACGGCGATGTCTCGCAGCTGCGCAGCTACCCGAGCGCACACGGCGGCTCGAGCGCCGGCGCCGGCTGGGAATACGTGCTCGGGCTCGGCCTCGAGCGGGAGGCGCCGCGCGTAGCCGAGCAAGCGGCCGCGTTGCTGCGCGCCCCGGTCTGCCCACCGGGAACGACGACGGCCGTGATCGACGCGGAGCAGATGGTCCTGCAGGTGCACGAGTCGACCGGCCATCCGACGGAGCTCGACCGGGTCTACGGGACCGAGGCCGCGTATGCCGGCACGAGCTTCCTCAGCCCGGGCGATCTGGGCTCGCTGCGCTACGGCTCCGACCTGATGAACATCACCGCCGATCCGACGACGCCCGACGGTGTCGGCACGTTCGGCTACGACGACGAGGGTGTCCCTGCCGAGCGGACGCCGATCGTCGAGGGCGGCATTCTGCGTGGCTTCCTCACCTCGCGCGAGACCGCGGAGCAGATCGGCAGCGGCCGCGGCGGCTCCATGCGAGCCGACGGCTGGAGTCGGATGCCCCTGGTGCGGATGACCAACCTGCACCTCGAGCCCGATGCCGGCACGCTCGAAGACCTGCTCGCCGACGTCGACGACGGCGTCTACTTCGAGACGAACAAGTCCTGGTCGATCGACGACAAGCGCCTCAACTTCCAGTTCGGGACGCAGATCGCGTGGGAGATCAAGCAGGGGAAGCTCGGTCGGATGCTCCGCGACGCGACATACACGGGAGTGACGCCGGTCTTCTGGGGCTCCCTGGACGCGGTCGGCGGGCCCGAGACGTGGACGCTCTACGGCCTGACCAACTGCGGGAAGGGACAGCCCGGCCAACACGCCCATGTCAGTCATGGGGCGGCACCGGCCCGGTTCAGAAACGTGCAGGTCGGCGTGGCACCGTCGTGACCAGGGCGCTCGAGCTGGCGGAGCAGGCGATCGCCGCTGCCGAGGGCGACGCCGCCGAGGCGGTCATCCAGACCGAGCGGTCCGGCTTCGCGCGCTTCGCAGGCTCCGAGGTCCATCAGCCGACGCTGATCGAGAACGAGAGCATCTCCCTCCGCGTCGTCCGTGGCAACCGAGTCGGCTCGGCCGCCGGCAATCGAGTCGACGAAGAGGGATTGCGCGAGCTGGCCAAGCGGGCCGGCGGCGCCGCCGACGCCTCGCCGGAGGATCCCGACTTCCCCGATCTCGCAGGCGAGTCGGTGCTTCCCGAGGTTGGCGGCTACGACGAGGCCACGGCGGCACTCGGTCCCGACGAGCAGGCCAGGCTCGCCGCGACCGTCATCGAGGCCGCCGGCGAGCTGCCGGTCTACGGCTTCTTCACGAGCGGCGAGGTGACCGTCTCCGTCGCCAACTCCTCGGGGTTCAGCGGAGAGCAGACGACGACGGATGTCAGCGCGCTGGCGCTCGCGGCGACAGAGACGATGTCCGGCTACTCGGAGCAAACGGCCTGGGCCGTGGGCGAGATCGATCCAGCCGCCGTCGCGCGTGAAGCAGTCGAGATCGCGGGCCGGACCGCCGACGCCGGCGAGGTCCCGCCGGGCTCCTATCGCGCAGTGCTCGCCCCGATTGCTCTCGGTGAGCTGCTCCAGTATTTCTCCTTCGACGCTTTCAGCGGCCTCGCCCTGCTCGAGGACCGGAGCTATCTCGGCGGGAGGATCGGCGAACGGTGCTTCGACGAGAAGATCTCGATCGCCGACGACGCCCTCGACCCCCGTGGACTGCCGAAGCAGTTCGACTTCGAAGGCGTGCCGAAGCAACGTGTGACGCTGGTCGAAGACGGCGTGCTGCGCGGAGCGGTCTGGGACCGCGAGAGTGCCGCCCGAGCAGGCAACGGGCAGGTCTCGACCGGGCATGCCTCGCCGCCGGCGCTGCGCCGCTGGGGGCCGCTGCCATTCGCGCTCTCGCTCGAAGGCGGGAACGCGGAATCGGTGGACGAGCTGGTCGGGCTCGTCGGCGACGGCATCTACATCACCCGGCTCCATTACCTCGGCATCGTCGAGCCGCGCCAGGGCGTGATCACCGGGATGACCCGCGACGGGACGTTCCGGATCCGCGACGGCAAGCTGGCCGAGCCACTCGTCAACCTCCGCTTCACGGTCGCGGTGCCCGACGTTCTCGCCGACGTGCCGGGGCTGACGAAGCAGACGACGCTCGCCAACGAGGCTGCCTTCTACGACGAGCGCTTCGCTTACGGCGCGCTCGTGCCGGCGATCGCAACCGCCCGCTTCGAGGTCACGGGCATCGGCGGGCCGCCCGGCATCTAGCTATTTCAGAAGATGGAATAGCACGATCGTGTTCGCGAAGAAGAGCAGCGCGATCACGACCGTCAGGCGAGTCAGGTTGCGCTCGACGATGTGCGTGCCGCCCTGTGAGGCAGGCGTGAATCCCATCCCGCCGAAGCCGGTGTCTCGCCCGGAGTGCATCAGGATCAACCCGACGAGGGCGATCGAGAGGATCACGTGGATGACTGCGAAGAGCTGCAACATCGCCCGCGCAGAATAGCCAAGGCTGGGCTGGGCCTCTATCTGGCCGCGGTGTCGACGATCGCGTCCACGAGCTGTGATGCGATCCGGTCCTTGGTCACGTAACCCGCAGCCCCTGCGTCGCGCGAGCGGTCGACGTCCACCGCCGCGTTCGAGCCCGTCAGCATCAGCACACAGGCATCGGGCCTGGCTTCGCGGATCCGGCGCGTGGCCTCGACCCCGTCCATCACCGGCATGCTGATGTCCATCAGGACGATGTCCGGTTCGAGCTCGAGCGCCAGCTCCAGCGCCTCCGCTCCGTTCCTCGCCCGGCCGACGACCTCGATCGAGCTCTCACCGGCCAGAATCGCCTCGAGCGCCTCTGCGAACAGGCGGTGGTCGTCGGCGATCAGTACGCGAATCCCGTGCTCGAGCTTGGTGGCGGCGGCTTCCATGCGTCTCACTTAAACGGAAATGTGCGCAGCTAGGCTTCGTCCGTGCAAGGGGCAAGCCCACATGAGCGGATTCAGAAACTGCTCGTGACCGGTGACAATCGCCTCAAGCAGGGCGTCGATCACGCCAAGGCACGGGAGAGCTACGAGCAGGCTCTCGCCCTCGCGCGCGAGGCGGGCCTCGAGGACTCGATCAGGCCGCTGGTCGAGATCCGGCTCGCCGACCTCGAGAAATTGCAGTCTCGAGGATCGCCTCCACCCGCCGCGCCTGCTCATTGACGTCGTGCTGTTCCGCGGCCGCGCGCGCGACGGCGTTCGGGCTCGGCAGTTCCGCCGCTTCCCCTAGCGCCTGAGCGAGCCTCGGCTCGTCGAGCGGATCGACCAGGACGCCCGCCTCAGGTGGCACGAACTCGGGCGGCCCTCCGATCGCCGTCGCGACGACCGAGCGCCCGCGGGCCATCCCCTCGAGCAGCGCCTGGCCGAAGGGCTCGACGAGGCTCGGCTGGCAGACGACGCGGGCCTCGGCGATCAGGTCCGGCACGCGGTCGTACGGCACGGCGCCCAGCAGGCGCACGTTCGAGCGACCCTCGAGCTCCGCACGCAAGGGGCCGTCGCCGGCGAAGGTCAGGGTTCCTCGGCCGAGGTTCTCGAACGCCCCGGCCAGCCGAATCACGTTCTTGCGCTCTGTCAGCGAGCCGACGCAGAGAAAGGCAGGCGGGCCGCTCGCTGCCGGCGCGAGGCTGAAGCGCTCGAGGTCGACACCAGAGTCGACGACCTGCGTCTTCCCGCGCGCGGCGGGAACTTTGGCCTCCAGCTCGCGGCGCAGGTAGTGCGAGACCGCGACCACGGCCTCCGCTCGCCGGACCGCCAGCGACGTGGCGGCGCGGACACCCGGGACCGCGCCGATGTTGGCGACGTCCTGTCCATGGGCCGTGAGGACCAGCGGCGCCCGCGAGGTGAGCCCGCCGATCAGGCCGGTCGGGACGAGGAAGTGCGCGTAGACCACATCGGGCCGGAAGCTTCGGGCAGCGCCAAGCGTGCGCGCCGTCAGCCGCGCGTACTTGGCCTTGCCGCCCGCGCGGCTGGTCAGCACCGCGCGCTCGATCGTGTGACCCCGCGCTTCGAGCGCCTGCTCGAGGCCGCGGACGAAGACGCCGTAGTCGGGCTCGGAGTCGCCCGGATACATCTGCGAGACGAGGAGAATCCGCACGCCTAGGCGCGTTGCGCGTCGAACATGCCGAACTCCTCGCGGAGGACGTTGCAGATCTCCCCGACAGTGCATTTCGCGCGAAGCGCCTCTCGCATCGGCGGCAGCAGGTTCTCGTTCCCGCCCGCGGTCACCCGGATTCGCTCGAGGGCGGCCACTGCCTCGTCGGCATTGCGCTCGGCTCGCACGCGCGCCGTGCGCTCCAGCTGACGCCGCTCCGCCTCGGGATCGAGGCGGTGGAGCTCGATCCCCTCCTGCTCGGCCTCGGCGTACTTGTTGACGCCGACGATCACCTGCTCGCCCGCCTCGACCTGCTGGTTGTAGGTGAACGCGGCCTGCTCGATCTCCTGCTGGACGAACCCCTGCTCGACGGCAGCGACCGCGCCGCCGAGCTCGTCGATGCGCTCGATCAGCTCGAGCGCGCGCTGCTCGAGCTCGCCCGTCAGCTCCTCGATGAAGAAGGAGCCGCCCAAGGGGTCAGCCGTGTCGGTGCCGCCCGCCTCGTGCGCGAGGATCTGCTGCGTCCGCAACGCGATCCGGGCCGAGCGCTCGCTCGGCAGCGCCAGCGCCTCGTCGAACGCGTTCGTGTGAATCGACTGGGCGCCGCCGCAGATCGCCGAGAGCGCCTGCACGGTCACCCGCGCGACGTTGTTCTCCGGCTGCTGCGCCGTCAGCGTCGAGCCGCCCGTCTGCGCGTGGAAGCGAAGCGCCTGCGCCTTCGGATTCTCGGCTCCGAACCGCTCCCGCATGATCCGGGCCCAGAGCCGCCGTGCCGCCCGGAACTTCGCCACCTCCTGGAAGAAGTGGTTGTGCGCGTTGAAGAAGAACGACAGCCGCTCGCCGAAGGCATCCGGCGAGAGGCCGGCGTCGACGGCGGCCTGGCAATAGGCGATCCCGTTGGCGAGCGTGAAGGCGAGCTCCTGGACGGCGGTCGAGCCCGCTTCCCGGATGTGGTACCCCGAGATCGAGATCGTGTTCCAGCTCGGCAGCCGCTCGGCGCAGTAGGCGAACAGGTCGGTCGTCAGCCTCATCGAGGCGCGCGGTGGGAAGATGTAGTTCCCGCGCGCGATGTACTCCTTGAGGATGTCGTTCTGCACCGTGCCGCGGAGACGCTCACCCGACACACCCTGCTGTTCGGCGACGATTTCGTAGAGGAGCAGCAGGAGCGCAGCCGGGGCGTTGATCGTCATCGAGGTGGAGACCTCGCCGAGCGGGATCCCCTCGAAGAGCAGCTCCATGTCGGCGAGCGAGTCGATCGCGACGCCGGTCCGGCCTACCTCGCCGACCGCCCGCTCGTCGTCCGAGTCGTAGCCGAGCTGCGTCGGCAGGTCGAACGCGACCGAGAGCCCGTGCTGACCGCGCTCGAGCAGGTAGCGGAATCGGGCGTTCGTCTCCTCTGCTGAGGCGAAGCCTGCGTACTGGCGGATCGTCCAGGGACGGCCGCGGTACATGTCCGGGTACGGCCCACGGGTGAACGGAAACTCACCGGGAAGCTCGAGCTCCAGGCCGGCCACGTCTTCTTCCGTGTAGACGGGCTTGATCTCGATCCCGGAATCGGTCTCGCGGCCGGCGCCTCGGTCGGTGGTCGCCATCGAGGAAGATGGTATGCGGTGGCCGTCAAGGTGAGGCTTTTCGCGGGCCTGCGCGAGCAGGCCGGCTACGGCGAGCGCGAGCTCGAGGGCGTCGAGCGCGTCGGCGACGTCTGGTCGGCGCTCGGGCTCGGCGAGGAGCCGGATGGCCTCCTCTACGCGGTCAATCGCGCGTACGCGAGCGCCGACCACGAGCTCGCCGACGGTGACGAGGTTGCCCTGATCCCGCCGGTCTCGGGCGGCGCCTTTCGCGTCACCGAGCAGCCGCTCTCGCTGGGCGCGGTCGTGGACGAAGTCGCCGACGAGAGCGCCGGCGCGATCGCGACCTTCACCGGCACCGTGCGGCGCGAGTCACGTGGGCGCACCGTCCTCTACCTCGAGTACGAGGCGTATGCCGAGATGGCCGAGGACGTGATGGCGCAACTCAGCGCCGAACTGCAGGAGCGACACGAGCTTTGGGCGGTCGCGATCCACCATCGCGTCGGCCGGGTCGAGATCGGGGAGCCGAGCGTCGTCATCGCCGTCTCGGCCGCGCATCGCGAGGCCGCGCTGGCCGCGTGCAAGGAGGCGATCGACACGCTCAAGCAGACGGTGCCGCTCTGGAAGAAGGAGGTCTACGAGGGCGGCCAGGAGTGGCTCGGGCGAGGCTCGTAGAGAAGTGAGGGACGGCTGCGCGGTGCAGCCGTCCCTCGGCGAGTCTCAATCGAGCATCACCTCTCGTTTCTGGCGTCATGACCGCGCTTGCGGTCATAGCTGTCTTTGCGGTCGTGGCCCTTCTTGCGGTCGTGGCCCTTCTTCCGGTCATGGCCACACTTGCCGTCGCGACCGGAATAGGCGTTTTGGTTCTGCGTCTGGCACTGCGTCGTCTCGGCTTCGTTGGATGCCTTCGACTTCGCCTCCGAGCTCACGTTCTGCATTGCCGAGCTCGGACCTGACGTGATGTCGCCACCCGCGGTGTTCACGGGCGTGTTGGCGTTGACGGCGTTCTGCTTGCTGATCGCCTTCGAGTCCGCCCATTGCTCGGTGTTCGCTTTCTGAACTCCGAGCTGGAAGCCACCCGCGCCGCCGCTGCCGGCGCCGCAACCGCAGTCGTGGCCGTCCCTGACCTCAGGAACGATCTTGCTGTCGTGTCGACACCCACAATCGGATCCGACGTTCTGGGTCTGCTCCTGGTCCTGCGAGGTCTCGGCCTCGTTCTTGGCCTTGGAGCTGGCCTCTGACTCGGCGTTCTGCGTGGCCGAGCTCGGACCTGACGTGATGTCGCCACCCGCGGTGTTCACGGGCGTGTTGGCGTTGACGGCGTTCTGCTTGCTGATCGCCTTCGAGTCCGCCCATTGCTCGGTGTTCGCTTTCTGAACTCCGAGCTGGAAGCCACCCGCGCCGCCGCTGCCGGCGCCGCAACCGCAGTCGTGGCCGTCCCTGACCTCAGGAACGATCTTGCTGTCGTGTCGACACCCGCAGTCGGATCCGACGTTCTGGGTCTGCTCCTGGTCCTGCGAGGTCTCGGCCTCGTTCTTGGCCTTGGAGCTGGCCTCTGACTCGGCGTTCTG
>Ga0307289_10000345_pt1 | contig 19752 bp, 18 predicted proteins | sample ER_DNA_143_FD_194483 | JGI IMG/M metagenome (GOLD analysis project Ga0307289, IMG submission 194483) | Bulk soil microbial communities from the East River watershed near Crested Butte, Colorado, United States - ER_DNA_143 | ecosystem: Environmental > Terrestrial > Soil > Floodplain | place...
GCTGGGGGTGATTATCCCCGCTCGGCGTCGTACCATGCGGCTGCCGAGGGGCGCTGCTGCGGCGAGCCGCCCCTCGGCGCTAGCTCGAGTCGGTCGCGTTGCTCGGCCGACGCCGGCTGGATCCGTCCGGCTTCGACCTCCATCACCCGGATCGGACGATGCTCGCAGGAGCGGCCGTCGGAACACTGCTCTGACCACGGCCACTCGCTGCCGACGCTGGCGCTGTTCGATGCGATTTTCCAGGGGCCCGAAGTGAAGAAGTCGTCCATGCACGCCGAGGGGTACGAGGGCCTCCCGGACGTCGCGGCTCGCTGACACCCGGACGTGTGCAGGCGTTCGTTCTCGGCGCGCAGCAGACTGCGGCCGCGTACGCGCGAAATTACGGCGGCACGGTGAAGGAGATTCGGAAGGCCGCACGCGTCAGCAAGGCGTTCCAGCAAGTGCTGGACGATCCGGAGGCCGGGGCCGCGCTGGAGTATCCCGCTCTGAAACCACTGCTCGACGAGGCTGCCGACTAACGCGGCGGCCGGGCGACGATGTCCGATCACATTTCGGGGCCGCGCGCGCTGGCCGAGCCAATCGCGGACATCACCGACGTCTACGCGTTTCCGAGCCCCGAGCGCCCGGGCCGGCTCGTCCTCGTGATGAACACGCTGCCCTTCGCGCAGCCCTCCGACCGGTTCTCGGACGGGCTCGTCTATCGCTTCCGGATCCGACCTCTGACGCGGGCCGAATCCGACGGGCATGCGCCGTTCGCGGCGAGCGAGGACGAATTCGGGTTCGACTGCGTCTTCGCTGAGCCCGAGGGCGACGCCGCACAAGACGGGACGTGCACGACCCCGGCGGGTAAGACGGTCACGTTCGGCGTCGACGACGAGCGCGGCGGCTCGGGAAATGGCGTCCGTGTCTTCGCCGGGCAGCGCTGGGACCCTTTCATCATGGACGCGCCGGCGGCGCTGAAGACGATCGCGACCGGCGAGCTCGCGTTCACCGACTCCGGCGAGATCTACCTGGACGGCAAGAACGTCCTCAGCCTCGTGCTCGAGGTCGATTGTGGACGGGTATTCCCCGGCATCGAGCTTGTCGGGGTGGTCGCGGAGACCCTGACGCGAGGCAGGCTCAACGTCCGGATCGAGCGAGTCGGCAGACCCGAGGTGAAGAACCTGATGCTCGCGCCGAAGCAATTCGACCCGGTGAACCGCGACCTGGAGATCCGCGACCTCTACAACATGGAGGACGCGTTCCACCTGGCCGAGGGCTACCTCGGGGCCTATCGCGCACGGCTGAACGCCAACCTCGCCTTCTGGGACTCCCTCGACGGGAGCATGGACTGGCCAATCGACGGCGACGGCGTGCACCCCCTGACCGAGCTCGTCCTCGCGGACTACCTTGTCATCGACGTCACGAAGCCGTACGTCGAGCAGGGCTCCTTCCTCGAGATCGAGCGCGCCCATCGCGAAGGGCGTGCACACGAGACCTGCGGCGGGCGGGCTCCGAACGACGACGTCATGGACACGCTGTTCACGCTGCTCGTGAACGCAGGAAACGGTCCGGTCGTTCGCGACGGCGTCGACCAATCGTCAAAGCCAGCGTCGCAGGTTTTTCCCTACCTCTCGGCGCCGAACCCGGACCCTCCCGAGCTCCCCGAGCACCACTAGCATGGACACGCAGACCGCAGGCGACGAGATCACCCTCGAGCTCGACGACATCCAGAGCGGAGCGCTGCACGAGCGGCCGACTCCGTATGTCGGCACCTACCTTCTCCTCCGGGTCGACGACCGTGAGGCGGGCCGGGAGCTCGTGCGGCGGCTGCCCGATGTGGTCGACTTCGGCCGGATCGCGGCCGACCCGGCAGGCGACGCGTGGGTCACCGCGGCGTTCACCTACCAGGGCCTGAAGGCGCTGGGCGTGCCGCAGGAGTCCCTGGACAGCTTCGCGCCGGAGTTCAAGGAGGGGATGGCGGCGCGCGCCGCCGAGCTCGGTGACGTTGGCGAGAGCGGCCCGGAGAACTGGGAGGAGCCGCTTGGCACGCCGGACGTCCACGTCGCGCTGGCCGCGCTGTCGCCGGACCCGGCTCGGCTGGACGCGATTCTCGACCGCGCGATGCGAACGCGGGAAGGGCTTTCTGGCGTGGAGCTGATCTGGCGCCAGGACTGCTACCAGCTCCCGACCGGACGGACCTCGTTCGGATTCAAGGACGGGATCGGCCAGCCAGCGGTCGAGGGAAGCGGCATTCCAGGCTCGAACCCGGGTGAGCCACCGCTCAAGGCCGGCGAGATCCTGCTTGGCTACCCGGACGAGACGGGCAGCCTGCCGCCGATGCCGACTCCCGAGGTGCTCGGCCGGAACGGCACCTACGTCGTCTTCCGCAAGCTGCACACGCGCGTGGCCGCGTACCGGCGGTACCTCCGCGAGAAGGCCGCCAGCCGTGAAGAGGAAGCGCTGCTCGGCGCCAAGATGATCGGGCGCTGGCAAAGCGGAGCCCCGCTCGCGCTCACGCCTGACGAGGACAACCCCGAACTCGGCGCCGATCCAAAGCGCAACAACGCCTTCGGCTTCAAGGACGATCTGCGCGGCTTCAAGTGCCCGGCGGGTGCCCATGCGCGCCGCGCCAACCCGCGCGATGCGCTCGACGACGAGGGCAGCGTCGACGTCCGCCTCCACCGGATGATCCGCCGCGGCACGAGTTACGGACCGATGCTGGCCGAAGGCGTGCTCGAGGACGACGGCGCCGATCGCGGAATCGTCTTCGTCTTCGCCGGCGCTCACCTGAAGCGCCAGTTCGAGTTCGTCAAGACGCAGTGGCTGAACGACGGCATCTTCATCGGGGCTCCGGCCGAGAAGGACCCGCTCGTCGGGACGAACGACGGGACCGGGAGGTTCACGATCCCGCAGCGGCCGATCCGTCGACGGCTCGAGTCGCTGCCGCCGTTCGTGGTCACCCGCGGCGGCGAGTACTGCTTCGCCCCGGGTCGGCGAGCGTTGCGCTGGCTGGCGGAGCTCGACACCTGAGCGATCGAAGGAGGACGACATGGCCAGCACCCCCACAGGCACCGACCGCTGGAAGGCGCTCGACTTTGGCCCGCCGCCGTCGGATCTCGCGGAGCCCGAGCAGCCAGTGCTGGTCGAGTACGCCGCCGACGAGCGCGTAGCCCTCATCACCTTGAATCGGCCGCAGGCGGACAACGCCATCACCACCGAGATGGGCGCGCGATTGACCGAGATCCTCGAGACGATCGCAGTCCGGCCGAGGACCCGCGCCGCCGTCATCACCGGCGCGGGCGACCGTGCCTTCTCCGTCGGCAGCGACCTGCGCCAGCGCAAGGACATGACCAAGGAGGACTGGCTGCGCCAGCGCCAGGACTTCGACCGAACCCTCTACACGCTGCGCCAGCTGCGCAAGCCGATCTTCGCCGCCGTCAACGGTGTCGCCTACGGCGGCGGCTCCGAGATCGCCCAGAGCACCGACTTCATCATCGCCTCCGACAACGCCACCTTTGGCCAGCCCGAGGCCATGATCGGGCTCTCTGCAGGCGGCGGCTCGCCGGTCTTCCTGCCCAGAGTGTTGCCGCCGGGGAAAGCGCTCCAGATGCTGATGACCGGTGACCCGATCACCGCGCAGGAGGCGTACCGTCTCGGGATGGTGAACGAGGTCCATCCACAGGGCGAGCTGATGGCTGCGGCTCGGCAGATCGCCGAGAAGATCGCCGGCAACTCCCCGACCGCCGTGCAGGCCGTCAAGGGCGCCGTTCGCATGGGCCAAGGGCAGCCGGTCGAGCAGGCGATCGCGATCATGATGGAGGCCCACTGGCGTTCGGCTGTCCATCCCGACCGGATCGAGGGGATCGGCGCCTTCAACGAGGACCGGGACCCGACCTTCCAGGACTCCGACTACTGAGGAGGCGAGACGATGGCAGTGGCAGATGAGCTCGAGCGGGAGCGCGCCGCGCTGATCATGATCAACCCGGCGCCCTACAACGCCGAGGCTCCACCGGAGGCGCTCTCAGCTGAGATCACGCCGACCGAGCTGCACTACGTGCGAAGCAACTTCGCGGTGCCCGAGCACGACGGCACCCTCGAGATCGGCGGAGCGGTGGACAGCCCGACGACGCTCACGCTCGACGACCTGCGCGCGATGCCGGCGGTCGAACGGGCCGTCACGCTCGAGTGCGCGGGGAACGGCCGTCTGGCGATGAAGCCGTTGCCTGTCGGCGAGCCGTGGGGCGACTACGCCGTCTCGACTGCGCGCTGGAAGGGCGCTTCCCTGAGCGATGTGCTCAAGCGCGCGCGACCGTCGGCCGAAGGCGTCGAGGTTCGCTTCGAAGGCGCCGACCACGGCGCCTATCACCTGCAACCGGTGCTGCCCGAGACCAACCGGGACGACCTCGCCTTCGTGCGCTCACTTCCGATCGGCTTCGCGGCCGACCCGGACTCGGAGATCCTGATCGCCTACGAGATGAACGGCGAGCCCCTGGGTCTGGACCATGGCCGGCCCTTTCGCCTGATCGTGCCGCACTGGTACGCCGTCGCCTCCGTGAAGTGGCTGAAGCAGATCGAGGTTCTCACCGAGCCGTACGCCGGCGAGTTCCAGACGGGGCACTACATGTACGAGTGGCCGGATCGAGCCCCGGAGCGCGTCGACCTGATGCGCGTTCGCGCGCGCATCACCGATCCCGCTCCAGGCTCGACGCTGGCTGCCGGGACCCACACCGTGCGCGGCAAGGCTTGGTCGGGCACCGGGCCGATCACGGCGGTCGAGGTCAGCCTGACCGGCGAAGGCGAGTGGCAGCCCGCTGAGGTGGATCCTCCGCAGGGGCCATATCAGTGGCAGGACTGGTCGTTCGAATGGGATGGGACGGCTGTCGGACGGCACAGCCTGCGCTCGCGCGCAACCGATGCCGCCGGGAACGTCCAGCCGGAGGTCCCGCCGTGGAACCGCCTGGGCTACGGAAACAACGCGACGGAAGTGACCTACGTAGACATTCGCTGAGATCCGCTGTCCGGCAGGATCTCCTAGCTGGAGTCGGACGCGTTGGTCTGAAGAAGAAGCTGCACGGCGCGCAGCTCGGCGGCGCTCGCGGGCTCGATCCGGCCGGCGCTGATCCACCAGGCGGGGTGGATCTCGTTCCAGCCGTGCTGGTCGTCCTCGACCCACGGGCCGACGACCTCGACTCGCGCGCCTTCGTCCGGTACCGCGACGCGGGAGCGATCGAAGGGGATCAGCTCGACCACGAGGTTGCCGCCGACCCGGTCGTTCCCGTTCGAAAGCAACGAGCCGTCGTCAGGCCGCAGGTCGATATGCACGTCACCGTCGTAGGGCTCGAAGACGACCTTGCTCACGGTGCCCACCACGACCCGGCACCGGCTCTTCACACGCAGGCGCGAGGGGTGGTAGACGCCTGCCATGGGGTTGCCACCGCGGCAGTAGGGCGAGGTCGGCGCGACCTGTCGCCGCAGGGTGCAGGCCGCGGTGCAGCAGACGAGGAAGACGCCGATCACCGCCGCTGGCCGTCGCATCCAACGAGCGTGCCTGTGCCGGCGGCGGCGCGAAAGTCGCTCTTTCGGCCTGGGCTAGAATGGGCTGACGCGGACGTAGCTCAGTTGGTAGAGCATCAGCTTCCCAAGCTGAGGGTCGCGGGTTCGAACCCCGTCGTCCGCTCTCCGCTGTTCAAGCCGAAACCCGCTTCGCTAGGCGGGTTCGGCGTATCAGGACTCCTCGGAGCTTTGCCGCTCGGAACCGCTCAAGACCGCTCGAAGCTGGCGCTCACTGGCGCGCAACTGGCGCACACGAGCATGGTCTAGATTCCAACGGGCGTGGCGGAGATCGACTACTCGCTGCTGTACGAGCGTGAGTTCGAGCTGGACTGACGCTCAGACAGGAGACGCATCCGGGGCGGACCTAGGGGGATAGGTCTTTGGCGGAAGACCCGGGCCTTACCGTCGAACGCCCCGGACGCCAAGAACAAGTGTAAGAGCTCGAGTACGGCTGGCGGACGAGCGGTCGCGGCGTTGGAGTGAGCGCTGTCGGGCCAGACTCTCGAGCTCGTCTCGGCGTGATCGCTCCGTGGACGGTCTCGCTGGCCTAACCGGCGATCGCAGGTGAGCGAGGCAATCGCCCATTGGAGAAGTCGGGGCCTCGTAGTAGATTCGCTGTGCTGTCAACCAAGCGGCGCTGCGCTAATGGATCCAGAACCGCCTGCTGGGTCGGACGAACCGCCCGCTGGGTCGGACGACTCGGATTCGCCGAGCGCGAGCGACAACAGAGTCACCGCTCGCTGCATGGGCAAGCAGCCGACGAAACTCACTCTCAAGGTCAATGGTGAAACGCTCCCTCCGTTTACGACTCGAACGGGCTTGAGTATGGGAATGTCGGTATCCGCGTTGGTTCGTCGGTCGGGGTCGTGACCTGCGCGTTCAGCGAGCTTGAACTGACGCCGCCTTTGTGAATCGTGTGAGTCTCCACGCTGTCGCGGAGGTTTAGGTGCTCCCGGAAGGCACTCGCCTCGAGTCAGCGGCGTAACGCGGACACCTCGCCCGACTCCGTCTCCGCATCGGGTGAGAGCGAAGCGGCCCGGACACCCGCGCTGGCGCGCAGACTGGCGCGCAGGGTGTGGAAGTGGCGTGGTCGAGCCGAAGCCAAAAGGCTTTCCAAGAGAGTCGCGGGTTCGAACCCCGTCGTCCGCTTTGTCTCGACTTCCTCGCGACGTCAGCGACCGCAGCGTTAGGCTCCGCGCCCCGGCTTGGTTCGGGGCATCAACATGGAAGGAGAAGCACGTGGCGGCAGGCGATAGAAAGAGAGCTGGCCTTTCGGTCGGCGGAATCATCGTGATCGCAGGGATCCTCGCGATCTTGTTCTGGAGCTTCTGGATCGGACTGGCGATCGTCCTGATCGGACTGATCGCCTTCGGCGGATTCGTACGCGGGAAGTGGTACTAAGCCGACAGGTCCGCGTTGTGAGCGCTGCTACGCAGGTTGAGGCGGTCCTCGGCATCTTCTAAGTAGGAGCCGGGCAAGGTTCTCCGGGGACTAGCGGCAATCTCCCAGGGGAGAGCGGAGACAGTGCCCGGCTCCTCAAGAGCTCACCGCGGTCGCGCGACTCGATCGTTCGGCTCGTCGCATCCAGAAGAGCGAGAGCGGCCGTCAGGGGACTCGGGCTTTACCCAGGGGAGGGGGGTGGCGGCCGCTCTCGCCTGGGCCACCGCAGTATTGCGGAACGGGCACTCGGCTAGTGCGCGGTGCCGGCTCGACCACGTGGCTCTCCCATTCGTGCAGGTCGAGTCCCCGGCTCGTCGCTTTCGGCTCGCCGGTAGCATCGCTCGCGGTTCACTTGCCTTCCTCGCCAACGCAAGAACCCGCACGCCTGCTCGCGCTCGGCGTCTCGCATCACCACGCGCCGCTCGAGGTGCGTGAGCAGCTCTACCTCCAGGATGGCCAGGCGGCCGAGCTGGCCGAGGCGCTCGGCGAGGCGGTCGTGCTCTCGACCTGCAACCGCACCGAGGTCTACCTGGTCGGCGGCGACCCCGACCGCGCCTGCGAGCAGCTGGAGGAGCGCTCGGGGCTCGAGCTCGAAGGCGTGCTCGCTCGCTGGGACGACGGCGAGGCGGTCTCGCACCTCTTCCGCGTCGCGGCCGGGCTCGACTCGCTCGTGCCGGGCGAGTCGCAGATCCTCGGCCAGGTGCGCGACGCCTACGAGTCGGCGCGCACCCGCGGCGCCACTGGCGCCTTGCTGAACCGGCTCTTCGAGGACGCCCTGCGCGCCGGCAAGCGCGTTCGCACCGAGGCGAAGCTGCACGAGCTGCCCGAGTCTGTGGCTGCCTCGGCAGTCGAGCTCGGCGTGCGTGAGCTCGGCGGCGCCGAGGGCAAGCGCGCGCTGCTCTTCGGGGCGGGGAAGATGAGCGAGCTGGCCGCGCGCGACCTGCAGGGCCGCGGGGCCGAGGTGGTGGTCTCGAGCCGGACCCTCGAGAGCGCCCAGGATCTCGCGGAGCGCGTCGGCGGCCGCGCCGCGGCTTTCGACGCGGTGGCGGTTGAGCTGCCTGAGGCCGATCTCGTCATCTCGGCCACACGCTGTCCCTATCCGATCCTCCATGCCGAGGCGATCCGGCCGCGCGCGAAGCCGCTCGTGCTGGTGGACGTCGCGGTCCCACGCGACCTCGACCCGGCTATCGGAGCCCTCGAAGGCTGCACGCTCTTCGACATCGACGCGCTCGGCGAAGGGCTCGTCGGCCGGGAGGAGGACATTCGCGAGGCGGAGGCGATCGTCGCCGAGGAGGCGGTCCGCTTCGCCGAGTGGCGCCGCTCGCGCGATGCGGCCGACGCGATTCGCGACCTGCGCACGCGCGCCGAGGAGATCCGCTCCGAGGAGTTGGCGCGGGCCGGTTCGCGCCTGTCCGAGCTCTCGCCGCGCGAGCGCGAGACGGTCGAGACGCTGACGACGCAGATCGTGAACAAGCTGCTCCATGCGCCGACGGTCCGCGCCAAGGAGGCCGGCTCGGAGCCGTTGCGCGATCTGTTCGCCCTGCGCGACGACGAGTGAGCTCGGCCGACCTCTACGCCCGGGCGCTGCAGGTGATCCCAGGCGGCGTCAACTCGCCGGTGCGCGCGATGAAGGCGGTCGGGCTCGAGCAGCCGTTGTTCGCGGCTCGCGGCGAAGGGGCCTACCTCGAGGACGCCGAAGGCCGCCGCTACCTCGACTGGGTGCTCTCGTGGGGGCCGCTGATCTTCGGCCACGCCGACCCGGAGACGGTCGAGGCGGTCGTGGCCGCCGCGCGCGACGGGACGACCTTCGGCACGGCCACGGAGCGCGAGGTCGAGCTGGCCGAGGAGATCGTCTCGGCGGTGCCGTCGGTAGAGATGGTGCGCCTCGTGTCGTCGGGCACCGAGGCCGCGATGACGACGCTGCGGCTCGCTCGCGCCGCGACCGGCCGCGAGCCGTTCGTGCGCTTTCGCGGCAACTACCACGGCCACGCCGACCCGTTCCTGTCCGAGGCCGGCTCGGGCGTGCGCACGCTCGGGATCGAGGCCGGGGGAGAGGGGCGTGTGGTCGACTACAACGACCTCGAGGCAGTCGAAGCGGCTAGCGAGGGCTCGGCGTGTGTCTTCGTCGAGCCGGTGGCCGGGAACATGGGCGTCGTCCCGCCGGCCGAAGGGTTCCTCGAGGGCCTGCGGCGGCTCTGCGACGAGAGCGGCGCCTTGCTCGTCTTCGACGAGGTGATCACGGGCTTCCGCGTCGCCCGCGGCGGGGCGCAGGAGCGCTATGGCGTCAAGCCCGACTTGACCGTGCTCGGCAAGATCGTCGGCGGCGGCCTCCCCTTGGCCGCGTTCGGCGGCCGCGCCGAGCTGATGGAGCGCCTCGCGCCGGCGGGCGACGTCTACCAGGCGGGGACACTCTCCGGCAATCCGTTGGCGACCGCCGCGGGCCTGTCCGTTTTACGGCGTCTGACGCCCGCGGTCTACGAGCGGCTCGAGGCGAAGGGCCGGCGGCTGGACGCGCTCGCGCAGTACGGCCACTTCGAGCGGGTCGGCGCGATGGCGACGCTGTTCGTCGACGACTACCCGGCGCTCTTCCGCCACCTGCTCGAGCGCGGGATCTACCTGGCGCCGAGCCAGAACGAGGCGATGTTCCTCTCGACCGCCCACGGCGACGAGGAGATCGACCGCACGGTCGACGCCGTGGCCGACTTCTTCAGCTAGCCCACGCGTCGGCGAGGCGGCGGCGTGTTTCGGAGAGGTGCTCGGGGAGCACCTTCACGTCAGCGAGGACGGGCATGAAGTTCGTGTCGCCTGCCCAACGGGGGACGACGTGCTGATGAATGTGATCCACGACGCCGGCGCCGGCGATCCGGCCGAGGTTCCAGCCGAGGTTGTGGCCCTCCGGGCCGTAGACCTCACGAAGCGCAGCGACGCCCTGGACCGCGAGCCGGTGGACCTCCAGCGCCTCGTCGTCCGTAAGCTCGGCCAGCTCGCCCACGTGCCGGTAGGAGGCGACCATCAGATGACCGCTCGAGTACGGGAACTTGTTCAGCAGCACGAACGCGTGCTCGCCCCGGTGGACGACCAGCCGCTCCTCGTCGTCGCCGGCGGCCGCGTCGCAGAAGACGCAGCCCGGCTGCTCGTCCGCCTGCTTGATGTACTCGAGCCGCCAGGGCGCCCAGAGCTGCTTCGTCACGGCGCCGAGCCTACCGTTCGGCCTGGGGAGTACCTAAACTCCTGCACGTGAAGCGGTTCGTGTTCCTCATCGTCGTCGCCGCGGTCGCTTCCGGAGCCGCCGCGCCGAGTGCCCAGCGCATGAAGGTCGTCCCCGCCGGCGTCCAGATCGGCGGCGTCCGCGTGGGCGGGCTGACCTCGGAGCAGGCCCGGAACGCCATTCGCTGGTGGTACGAACGGCCGGTCCGCTTCGTCTTCTACGGCAAGCATTGGACGGTGCGGCCCTCGGCGCTGAATGCCAAGGTCGACGCCGACTGGGCCGTGCAGCACGTCCTCCAGGCAAAGCCGAACGAGAGCCTCGCGCTGCGCGTCGACGTCGATTCCGATGCGGTGGATCACTACGTGCGCGCGCTCGACGGGCAGCTCTCGGTGGAGCCAGTCGACGCGACGGCGACTCTGAAGGGTCTCCGGCCGGTGATCGAGCCGGGCAAGACCGGCCTCGAGCTGAATCGCGCGCGGACAGCGCAGCGGATCGAGGCGCTGCTCGGGATCGCGCGGCGCCCGCAGGTCGTGCGTCCGGTCGCGCGCACGGTCGCGCCCTCGGTGACAACCGGCGACTTCGGTGCGGTCGTCGTCATCTACCGCGGCTCGAACGAGCTCCACCTCTACAAGGGCGCGCAGCCGTGGCGGACGTTCCAGGTCGCGACCGGCCAGTCGATCTACCCGACGCCGGTCGGCGACTGGCACGTCGTGGACATGCAGCGCAACCCGTGGTGGCGCCCGCCGGACTCGCCCTGGGCGCAGGGCCTGAAGCCGATCCCACCTGGGCCCGGCAACCCACTGGGCACACGGTGGATGGGCCTGGACGCGGCCGGCGTCGGCATGCACGGCACGCCTGACTCGGCTTCGATCGGCTACTCGGCGTCGCACGGCTGCATCAGGATGCGCATCCCGGACGCCGAGTGGCTGTTCGACCACGTCCGCATCGGGACGCCGGTCTTCATCGTCGATGCGTAGCCGCTGAAGGGGGAGCCGGGGCGGGACGCCTAGGCTCTGCGGCTAGCCGACGTCCACGACGGAGGGAGAGTGTCGTTGCCCCGACTCCGTTACGTCATATCGGCAGGAAGCGCCGACTAGACAAGGGCCGACCTACAACCAGCGCTTGTAGCGGAAAAACGCGATCAGGCCCGCGGCCAGGGCGAGCATCCCGCCGGAGATCACCCAGAACGCGGTTGCCGTCTCCCAGCCCGGGAAGCGGACGTTCATGCCGAAGATGCCGGTGATCAGCGTCAGCGGCAGGAGCACGACGCTGACGACGGTCAGGATCCGCAGGACGTCGTTCTGGCGGTGCGAGATGACCGACTCGTTCGTGTCCTCGAGCGCCTCGACGACCTCCTTGAAGTTGTCGAGCAGGTCCCAGATTCTCTCCGAGGCGTCAACGATGTCGTCGAAGTAGAGCTCCAGGTCTTCGGGCAGGAAGCGCTCGATCTGGCGCTCGAGCAGCCGCAGCGTCGAGCGCTCGGGCTTGATGATCTTGCGGTAGGAGATGATCTCCTGCTTCACGTTCGAGAGGTCGCGCACGACCTCCTCGGCGCGCTTCTCGAACATGTCGTCCTCGATCGAGTCGAGCTTGTGGCCGATCTTGTCGAGGATCGGGAAGCAGTAGTCGAAGAGGTCGTCGAGGATGTGGTAGAGCAGGTAGCCCGACCCCTTCGAGAACAGCTGCTCGCGGAGCTCGTCGTCCTCCTGGCTGCGCGCGAAGAGGCGAGTCACCGGCAGCAGCTCGACGTTCGGCAACGTGACCAGGTAGCCGTTGCCGACGAACAGGTCGAGCTCGGCCGCGTTCAGCCGCTGGATCGCCTTGTCGTAGACCGGGAAGTGGAGGACGCCGAACAGGTAGTCCGGGTACTCGTCGACCTTGGGCCGCTGCCGGCGCGAGAGCACGTCCTCGAGGTCGAGTGGGTGCCAACCGAAGCGCTCGGCGAGCAGCGTCGCCTCCTCGAGCGTCGGCGCGTCGAGGTGGATCCAGGTCAGGCCGTGGGCGTGGAGCTCTTGAAGGCGCGGCTCAGGCCGTGCCTGGACGTCCCCCGCCTGCGAGCGAGGTCTCGTGCGCTTGATGCGGGGAAGGCTCGGCACCAGGACTGAGGGGGTCGTCGACTCTCATCGGAAGTTCGCCATGGTACCCGGAAAGCCTTGCTACGAACCCGCTTGCCACGGTGTTTTCGGGCTCGGTCTGCCTGGCCGAGACGGAAGATGCGCCTGGCAGGAATCGAACCTGCGACCTCGCGCTCCGGAGGCGCGCGCTCTATCCCCTGAGCTACAGGCGCTCGGTGGCCAAGTCTAGCGGCGGGGTGAGTGCGGTCACGGTTACGGGCTCAGGCCTCGGCGTGCGGCGGACGCGCTCGGGGAGCCGTCCTTCGAGCCGCAGGCACCCCATCGCTGCGAGCAGGCAGACCCCGGCCGAGATCGGCCAGACCGCGAGCGGATGCCAGCCGAGCAGCGGGCCGCCGACCGCCGGGCCGAGGATCGAGCCCGCGCTCCACGACATCGCGCTGAGCGCGAAGTAGCGTCCGCGCAGCCGCTCCGGCGAAAGGTCGGCAACGAGCGGCGCCTGCGTCGGGCCCTGCAGCGTCTCGCCGACGGCGAAGACCATCGTCGCGGTCATGAAGACGAGCGCCGCCGACGTGCCGTTCAGGAGCGAGCCGGCCGCGAGCACGATCAGCGCGGCACCGGCCCAGAGCACGTTCATCAGTGCCAGCGCGGCCATCCGGCGGCGCCCCTCGAGCGCCTTCGAGACGGGCAGCTGCGCCAGCACGATCAGCAAGGTGTTGGCGAGCCAGATGAAGCCGATCCAGCGCTCGTCGACGCCGGCGTAGTTCTTGGCGAAGGGCGGCAGCAGCGCGAACACCTCGTAGCCGACGGCGACGAAGAGCACGTTCAGCCCGGTGAGCGCGAGGAAGTTGCGGTCGCGCAGGACGGCCCGATAGCTGCCCGGCTCCTCTCGCTTCTCGGCCTCGGTTTCGGGCGGTTCCTTGACCGCGATCAGCAGCAGCGCCGCGAAGACCAGGAACGTCGCCGCGTCCAACCGGAACATCCGGGTGAAGCTGCCGGGATCGGCGGTGGTGGCGATCAGCCCGCCGACCACGCCGCCGAGGCCGACACCGAGGTTCATGCTCACCCGCTGGAGGGCGTAGGCGGAATGCCGGTTCTCGGGCGGCGTCAGCCGCGAAAGCAGCGTCGACTGGCCGGGCCAGAAGAACGCCGTCCCGGCCCCCTCGAGCGCGAAGAGCGCGTACGCGTGCCAGGCCTCCCGGATCAGCGGGAAGAGCAGGAACGCGACCAGCTGCAGGAGCAGGCCGAGCACGAGCGTGTTGCGGCCGCCGGCGCGGTCGACGAGCGAGCCCGCCACCCAGCCCGCCGCCAGTGCGGCCACGCCGCCGATCGCGAGCGCGAAACCCGCCTGCGCGAACGGGATTCCGCGCACGTTGTGCAGGTAGATGACGGCGAACGGGACGACGATCCCGTTGCCGAGTGAATTGACGACGCCGCCGGCCTGGACGAGCCAGACCGTGCGCGGCAGGTGCGGGTCGAGCCCGCGCAGGTACGCCGCCAGCGACCGCATCTCGGTTCTAAGGTATCGGTGGTGGAGCTCGAGGCTCGGATCGCGACGGTGCGAATGGCGGAGATGTTCGTGATCTCGCGCGGGGCCTCGGACGAGGCGGAGGTGGTGGACGTCGAGCTCCGCCACGACGGCGTCAGCGGCTTCGGCGAGGCCGCGCCGATCGAGCGCTACGAAGAGTCGCCGGCCTCGGCGCTTGCCTTTCTCGACGGCGCCGGCGAGCTGCTCTCCGGGCTGGAGCCGTTCGCCTTCGAGGAGATCGAGGAGCGGCTGCGCGAGCGGCCCGGCGAGCATGCGGCCAAGGCAGCCATCGATGCAGCGCTGCACGACCTCTGCGGCAAGCTCGTCGGCCTGCCGGTGTGGCGGCTGCTCGGCCTGCGGCGTGAGGGGCCGCCGACCTCGTGGACGATCTGGCTCGGCGATCCCGACGACATGGCCCGCCGCGCGGAGAAGGTGGAGGGCCGTTTCAAGCGGCTGAAGCTGAAACTCGGCGCGGGGGACGGGCTCGACGTCGAGCGCGTGCGCGCCGTGCGCGGCGTGACCGACGTTCCGCTGCAGGTGGACGTGAACGAGGCGTGGTCGCTCGACCAGGCGCTCGAGGCGCTGCCGCAGCTCGACGAGCTCGGCGTCCAGTACTGCGAACAGCCGCTCCCGGCCGGCGACTCCGACGGCCCGGAGCTGAAGAGGCGGTCGCCGCTGCCGATCTACGTCGACGAGGACTGCCACACGCTCGACGACGTGGCCAAGTGCGCCGAGCGTGCGCACGGGTTGACGGTCAAGCTCGCCAAGTCGGGCGGCATCCGGGAGGCGGTGCGGATGGCCCATGCCGGGCGGGCGCTCGGGCTCGGGCTGATGCTCGGCTGCATGAACGAGTCGGGCCTGGCCGTCGCCGCGGGCGCGGCCTGCGCGAGCCTGTTCGACCACGTCGACCTCGACGGCAACTTGCTGCTGGTCGAGGACCCGTGGCCGGGTGTCGAGCTCGTCGACGGCGTCCAGCTTCCAGCCGACGCGCCAGGCCTCGGTGTCAGACAGGCGCGCGAAACGGTCGCCAAAACGTGACGCAACTGTGACCGTGCGGCCAGGTGCAGGCGTTTTCGGGCGACCCGGGCGGTGACGCCGGTGTCAGACACAGGAACGAAAGCGTCACAGAAGCGGTACCTGATCCTCGCTGAGGGTCGCTCCGGCGACCCGCACTACGGCAAGACCGCCCGCGGGATCCTCCGCTACGCGCCCGACCCGACGGTGGCGATCCTCGACTCCACGCGCGCCGGCGAGAGCTACGAAGGCGTCCCGGTCGTGGCCACCGTCGAGGAGGGCCTGCCATACGGGCCGACGACCGCCGTGGTCGGTGTCGCGACCCAGGGCGGCCGCTTCCCGCCGGCCTGGCGCGAGCTGCTGAAGCAGTCGATCGCCGCCGGGCTCGACCTCGAGAGCGGCCTGCACGAGTTCGTCGGCGAGGACGCGGAGCTCGTCGAGCTCGCGCGCGAGCACGGCGTCGAGCTGCGCGACCTGCGCAAGCCGCCGCCCGACCTGAACGTGCCGACCGGCGAGAACCTGCAGATCGCGGCGCGGATCGTTCTCACCGTCGGCTCCGACTGCGCGATCGGAAAGAAGACGGTCGCGCTCGAGCTCGACCTGGAGGCGCGCCGCCGCGGGCTCGCCTCGGTCTTCGTCCCGACCGGCCAGACGGGGATCGCGATCGCCGGCTGGGGGATCGCCGTGGACGCGGTCGTCTCGGACTTCCTCGCGGGCGCAGCCGAGCGGCTGGTGGTCGAGGGCCACCGCCGCGGCGGCGAGTTGCTCTTCGTCGAGGGCCAGGGCTCGCTCGCCCATCCGGCCTACTCCGGCGTCACGCTCGGGCTGATCCACGGCTCGGCGCCGCACGTCTTCGTCCTCTGCCACAACGCCGGTGCGACCGAGGTCGAGGGCTACCCCGGCTACCCGCTGCCGACCCTGACTCAGCTGATCGAGGTGCACGAGCGGATCGCGCTGCCGCTGCGGCCCGCGCGGGTCGCCTGTCTGGCGCTGAACACCGCGGAGCTCGACGAGGACGAGGCGCGTGCCGCGATCGCGCAGACCGCCGAAGAGACGGGGCTTCCGGCCGAGGACCCGGTTAGGTTCGGCGCCGGCACGCTGCTCGAGGCCGTGCTGGGGGACTAAGGAGCCACTTCCCACATGCCGAAGAACGTGGGAACGTACTAGCCGCCATCGAGGAGGACCGAAAGTGACGAGGATCAGGGGACTACTGCTCTGCGCGTGCGCCGCGCTCGCGTGCGCGGGCGCGGGAGCCGCGCGAGCCGGGCTCGACGTTGGCGTGACCGAGGATGCCGGCAAGACCGACGGCGGCGCCGCGTTCTTCGCCACGCTGAACGACGTCGGCCTGAAGGTGAACCGCGTCTCGATCAACTGGGACGCCGCCAACCCGACCACGATCGCGGCCCAGGCCGAGCTAGCCGCCTGGCTGCCGCAGGCGCAGGCCGCCGGCACCCGGATCATCTTCGCCGTCGCCCCGCTCGACGCGCACGGCCTGACCGCGACCCCCGGGGCGAAGGCGCAGTTCGCCGCCTTCGTGACGCAACTCGCAACGACCTTCCCGACCGTGAAGGACTACGTGATCGGCAACGAGCCGAACCAGCCGCGCTTCTGGCTGCCGCAGTTCTCGCCGGTCGGCAAGCCGCTTGCGGCGGCGCAGTTCCTGCCGGTGCTGGCCGCCTCGTACGACGCGCTGAAGGCCGTCGACCCGACGATCAACGTGATCGGCGTGGGGCTCTCGCCACGCGGCAACGACCAGCCGTTCGGGAAGAGCAACCGCTCGCGCTCGCCGGTCAGGTTCCTCCACGACCTCGGCGTCGCCTACCGCGCCACCGGACGCACCAAGCCCGTGATGGACGAGCTCGCGTTCCACCCCTACCCGCAGCCCCAGCAGGGGCCGCCGAGCGTCCACTATGCGTGGCCGACCGCCGGCCTCTCGGACCTCGCCCGGATCAAGCAGGCGGTCTGGGATGCCTTCCACGGCACCGGGCAGCCGACGTTCGCCGAAGCGGGGACGGCCCAGGTCAAGCCACTGCGCTTCGACCTCGACGAGGTCGGCTGGCAGGTCGCCCCGCTGCCGGCACTGGCTTCGATGTACACCGGAGTCGAGACTGCCGGCACGAAGCTCATCAGCGAGGACGACCAGGCGACCTACTACCGCGACACGGTCACGCTCGCCGAGTGCGACCCGGGCGTACGGATGCTCAGCTTCTTCCACCTGATCGACGAGACCGACCTCGACCGCTGGCAAAGCGGGCTCGAGCGCGCCGACGGCTCGCACCGGCCCTCGTATGACGCGGTCAAGCAGACGCTGGCGCAGACCCACGGCAACTGCCCGACCAAGCCGGTCGCCTGGCGGCACCTGACCACCGTCGTGCTTCCGACCGCGGCGTGGGGGAGCCTCACGCGGCAGCCGCTGAAGCGCAAACGCTGGAGCTTCCGGGCGGGCGCGGGGGAGGAGGCGGACTTCAAGGCCGGGATCTTCAAGGCCGGGCCCTCGAAGGCGGTGCTGGCCAAGCGCCTGGCCGCAGGACGCCCGAAGCCGCTGCTCCTCGCGCGCGGAGTGATCAAGGCCAGTACGCGCCTTGTGTCCTTTCCGACACGCCGGCTCAAGCCCGGCCGCTACGTCTATGCGATCCGGATGACCGCGACGATGAACTCCAGCCGCGCGAGCGTCCTCGTCAGCCGACCGTTCCGGGTCGGCGCCCGCAAATGACCGACCCGCGCGTCGCACGGCTGGGCGAGCTCGTCGTCAACTACTCGCTCGGCCTCGAGCCTGGCAAGGTGTTGCGCATCGACGCGCCGCCCGTGGCCGAGCCACTCGCGGTCGAGGTCTATCGCGCCGCGCTCGCTGCCGGCGCTCACCCGTACGTCGACCTCCAGCTCGAGCGGCTACCCGAGCTGCTGCTCGCCGAGGCCAACGACGAGCAGCTCGACTACCTCTCGCCGATCGCCAAGGCCGAGATCGAGCTCGTCGACGCGATCGTGACCGTCTGGTCGGAGTCGAACACCCGCGCGCTGACGCATGCCGACCCGGAGCGGCACCAGCGGCTGCTCGGTGCGTCGCAGGAGCTGGCCAAGCGCCGCTGGCAGCGGATGTCCGACGGCGATCTCGGCTGGCTCGGCGTCCTCTTCCCGACCGAGGCTCACGCGCAGGACGCGCAGATGTCGCTCGCCGAGTACGAGCGCTTCGTCTTCCGCGCCTGCCACATCGAGGAGCCTGGCGACGCGGTCGCACACTGGCGGGGCGTGCGGGACGAGCTCGGGGCCCGCGCCGAGGGGCTCTCGGAGGCACGTGAGCTCAGGATCGTCGGGCCCGGCACCGACCTGACGCTCGGAGTCGAGGGCCGCCGCTGGCAGGCGGCTGACGGCCGTTACAACATGCCCGACGGCGAGGTCTACACGAGCCCGCTCGAGACGGCCACCGAGGGCGAGATCAGCTTCGTCTTCCCGGCGCTCTTCCATGGACGCGAGGTGGCCGACATCCGCCTCCGCTTCGAGGGCGGCGCGGTTGTCGCCGCAGAAGCCTCCCGCGGGCGCGAGTATCTCGACGCGATGCTGGAGATCGACGACGGCGCGCGGCGGCTCGGCGAGGTCGCGTTCGGGCTCAACTACGAGATCGACCGCTTCACGCAGAATACGCTTTTCGACGAGAAGATCGGCGGGACGATGCACGTCGCGCTCGGCGCGGCCTTCCAGGACCTCGGCGGGCGCAACGAGTCCGGCCTCCACTGGGACCTCGTTTGCGACCTGCGCGAGGACGGCGAGGTCTACGCCGACGGCGAGCTCGTCTGGCGCGCAGGGCGGTTTCGCGAGACCGCCGCTCCCGCGCGTGTCTGACCGCCTGCGGCGCCTGGCAGAGGTGCTCGTCGCGTATTCGGGCGGAGTGCGTTCTGGCGACCTGACCGTGCTGCAAGGCTCGAGCAACGTCGAGCCGCTGCTCGAACAGCTCTACGGAGCGGTGCTGCGGGCGGGCGGCCATCCGACGGTCCGCTGCTCGCCGGAGCTGGACGACCTCCTGTTCGGCGAGGGGAGCGACGAGCAGCTCGAGTGGCAGACCCCCGGCGAGCTCGAGGACATCGAGCGGGCCGATGTCTGGATCGTTGTCGACGCGCCGAGCAACACGAAGGCGCTGACCTCGGTCGACCCGGAGCGCGAGGCCCGCGTGCAGCGGGCGCGGATGCCGTGGCGCGAGCGCTACCTCGAGCGCGCGCTGGCCGGCGAGCTGCGCTGGGTGCTGACCGCCTACCCGACGAACGGGGCGGCGCAGGACGCCGAGATGTCACTCGCCGAGTACGAGAACTTCATCTACGGCGCCGCCTTGCTCGACGACGGCGACCCGGTCGCCCGCTGGCGTGCGTTTGCGGACGAGCTGAAGCGAGTGGCCGAGCTCCTCAGCGCGAAGGAGGAGATCCGCTTCGTCGCGGAGGGCACCGACCTCACGTTCGGCGTGGGCGGCGACCGCACCTGGGTCCCCGCCGACGGGCACGAGAACTTCCCCGACGGCGAGGTCTTCACGGCTCCGCTCGACGAGAGCGCCGAGGGCGAGATCACCTTCACCTTCCCCGCCGTCTTCAGCGGCCGGCAGGTGGACGACGTGCGCCTGCGCTTTCACGAGGGCGAAGTGGTCGAGGCCTCGGCCTCGCGGGGCGAAGAGTTCCTGCAGGAGATGGTCGCCCTCGACGAAGGCGCCAGGCGCGTCGGGGAGCTGGCCTTCGGGCTGAACGACGCGGTCCGCGTCTTCACCCGGAACATCCTCTTCGACGAGAAGATCGGCGGGACGATGCACCTTGCGCTCGGGTCGGCTTATCCCGAGTGCGGCGGCACGAATCGCTCGGCGCTGCACTGGGACATGATCTGCGACCTCCGCTCGGGCGGCGAGGTCTATGCAGACGGCGAGCTCGTCTACCGCGACGGGCGCTTCCTCTCGCTCTGACGCGGGTCTTGACACGAACAGA
>Ga0307289_10000346_pt1 | contig 19744 bp, 19 predicted proteins | sample ER_DNA_143_FD_194483 | JGI IMG/M metagenome (GOLD analysis project Ga0307289, IMG submission 194483) | Bulk soil microbial communities from the East River watershed near Crested Butte, Colorado, United States - ER_DNA_143 | ecosystem: Environmental > Terrestrial > Soil > Floodplain | place...
CCGAAGCGCTCCCTGTCCTCGGCCAGGTCGATCGCCTCGGGGGAGGTGCCGGGCACCTTGTGCCCGGCGGCCTCGAGCGCGCGGGCGAGCTTCAGTGGCGTCTGGCCCCCGAATTGCGTCACGACTCCGACGGGCTGCTCGCGCTCGCAGATCGCCAGCACCTCCTCGACGCCGAGCGGCTCGAAATAGAGGCGGTCGGAGGTGTCGTAGTCGGTCGAGACAGTCTCCGGGTTGCAGTTGACCATCACGGCCTCGTAGCCGAGCGCCCGGAACGTCTTCGCGGCGTGCACGCAGCAGTAGTCGAACTCGATCCCCTGCCCGATCCGGTTCGGGCCGGAGCCGAGGATGACGACGGAACGCCCGGGCTCCGGCGGCTGCTCGTCCGCCTCGCCCCAGGTCGAGTAGAGGTAGTTCGAGCCGGCCTCGACCTCGCCGGCGCAGGAGTCGACGCGGCGGTACACCGGCCGAACCCCGCAAGATCGGCGCCGCGCGCGCACGTCTTCCTCGCTTGTGTCCCAGACAGCGGCCAGGTCGGCATCCGAGATCCCGACCCGCTTCAGCTTCAGCCAGTCGTCGGCGACGAGATCGCCGGGCTCCGAGCAGGCGGAAAGCGTCTCGGTCACGCGCTCGAGCTCACGCCGAAACCAGGGATGGACGCCGTCAGGAATGGTGTCGAGCGCGGCCCAGGGGGTGACAGAGCCGCCGTCAAGCTCGCGCGAGCGCAGCGCCTTCAGGAACGCCTCGGTGAAGGTGCGGCCGATCCCCATCGCTTCGCCCACAGACTTCATCTGCGTCCCGAGCTCGGTCTCCGCACCCGGGAACTTCTCGAACGCGAAGCGCGGCGCCTTGACGACGACGTAGTCGAGCGTCGGCTCGAAGCTGGCCGGCGTCGTCCCGGTCAGGTCGTTCGGGATTTCGTCGAGCGTGTAGCCGACGGCGAGCTTTGCGGCGACCTTTGCGATTGGGTAGCCCGTCGCCTTCGACGCGAGCGCCGACGAACGCGAGACGCGCGGGTTCATCTCGATCACCCGCAGCTCACCGCTGTCGCGGTTCCGCGCGAACTGGATGTTCGAGCCGCCGCACTCGACCCCGACGGCGCGGATCACCTCGACCGCAGCGTCGCGAAGCTCCTGGTAGGCCTCGTCCGGCAGCGTCATCTGCGGAGCGACCGTGACCGAATCGCCCGTGTGGACGCCCATCGGATCGAGGTTCTCGATCGAGCAGACGATGACCACGTTGTCGTTGCGGTCGCGAATCACCTCGAGCTCGAACTCGTCCCACCCCAGCAGGCTCTCTTCGACCAGCACCTGGCCGACCGGGCTCTCCCCCAGCGCACGGCCGAGCAGCTCGACGAACTCCCGCCGGTTCCGGGCGGTACCGCCGCCATGGCCGCCGAGGGTGAACGCAGGGCGCAGGATCACCGGGAAGCTGAGATCGATCGGCGCGTCCTCGAGCGAGGTGACGATCGTCGACTCGGGCACCTTCAGGCCGGTCAGGCGCACGGTCTCGCGAAAGAGCTCGCGGTCCTCGGCGCGGTTGATCACGTCCGGGCCGGCGCCGATGAGCTCGACCCCCAGAGAGGCGAGCACCCCTTCGGCGGACAGCTGCATCGCCAGGTTCAGCGCCGTCTGGCCGCCCAGGGTCGGCAGCAGAGCATCCGGCCGCTCCCGGCCGAGGACGTCCGCGACTCCTTCGAGATCGAGCGGCTCCAGATAGGTCCGGTCGGCGAAGCCCGGGTCGGTCATGATCGTCGCCGGGTTCGAGTTGACGACGATCGTGCGGAAGCCGTCCTCCCGGAGGACCTTCAGTGCCTGCGAGCCGGCATAGTCGAACTCGCACGCCTGGCCGATCACGATCGGCCCCGAGCCGATCAGGCAGATCGATCGCAGGTCACGCCGCCTGGGCATACGCCACCTCCTGCACCCACTCGTCGAGCAGCGGCCAGGCGTCGTGCGGCCCCGGCCCCGCTTCGGGATGGAACTGCACCGACCGCGCCCGCAGCCATGGGAAGTCCAGTCCCTCGACTGTGCCGTCGTAGAGCGAGACGTGCGTGACCTCCTTCGCCGACGTCGCCTTGACCGCGAAGCCGTGGTTCTGGCTCGTGACCAGCACACGGTCTGAGCGCTTGTCGAGCACCGGGTGATTCGCGCCGCGATGACCGAATGGGAGCTTGTACGTCTCGTGGCCGGTCGCGAGCGCGAGCAATTGATGGCCGAGGCAGATCCCGAGGATCGGCACGCGGCCGAGCAGCGCCCGGACGGTCTCGACCTCGTCGTGCAAAGGCTCCGGGTCGCCGGGGCCATTCGAGAGCAGGATCCCGTCGAAGGTATGCAGGTCGCGCACCTGGGCCGAGTGCGGGAAGACCGTCACCGCCGCGCCGGCCTGAGCGAGGCGACTGAGGATCGAGCGCTTGCAGCCGTAATCGACGACGGCGATCCGGGCTCGGCCGCGGTCGCTGAAGGCGTAGGGCTCGGCGGTCGAGACCCCGGCTGCGAGCGGACGCCCCGCCATCGCCGGCCGGCCGGCTACCGCCTGGATGGCCTCCTCCACGGAGGCGTCGCCCGACATCGCGATTGCCCGCATGGCACCACTGCTGCGCAAATGCAGTGTCAGCGAACGGGTGTCGACGCCCGAGAGGGCGACGACCCCATGGTCGTACAACCAGTCGGTCCAGGCCGGCCCGCGGGCCTCCCGCATGATCACGGCGGTCGCATGCGGCCGGGCGGATTCGGCGCGGCTCGCCTCGACGCCGTAGTTGCCGACCATCGGCGCTGTGAAGGTGACGATCTGCTCCGCGAAGCTCGGGTCGGTGACCATCTCCTGGTAGCCCGTCATCGCGGTCGTGAACACCGCCTCGCCGAACGCATAGCCGTTCGCGCCGACGGACTCCCCACCGAAGACGGTGCCGTCCTCGAGTGCCAGGAAGCCGTTCATCGCCGCGCCTCGCGCTTTGAAAGCCACTCCCCCGTCTCGAGGTAGTGGCGCGACCGCACGGCATTCACTCGTGCGAACTCGTCGCCGGCCGGCTGCGCTTCCGACCAAGCGATCGACTGGACGAGCGCCTCACCCACCCGATCCTTCGAGATCTCCTCGAAGGATCTCGACCAAGGTGGCCCGTCCAGGACGATGGCCGCCTCTTGGCCAATCGCCGCGTCGATCACGAACCAGTGAGCAGCCTCGTCCGGCCGATCGGCAGCGCCGTCGTCGTCCACCTGAAGATTCAGCGCGTACTCCGGCGGCTGCCGGCCGCGCTCGTAGATGACGAGCTCGAGCCGCCGAACAGGACGCTCGAGGGATTCAAGTTCCTCCCGAAGAGCGCCTCGCGCCGGCGCGTCTGGTGCGGCCTCGACAACCACGACGAGGTCCAGGTCGCTCGTTTCCGGATCGAAGCTGCCACTTGCTGCCGACCCGAGGAGGTAAGCGCCGAGTACGGGTACGTGCCTCCGAATTGCTTCCACGACGCCGGCGGCGTAGTCAGCCGTTCGTGCGTCGACACGATCCAGAGCGCTCATCCCTCGAAGGCGACCCTCCCGGCCGCGACCGTGAGCCGAACCTGGCCCTTGACCGTCTGCCCGAGCAGCCACGAGTTCGTCGAGCGCGAGCGGAAGTCAGCCTCGGTGATTCGGCGACTCGCCTTCAGGTCGAGCAGGACGAGGTTTGCCGGAGCGCCGACCGCGATTCGCGGCGCGTCGAACCCGTACGCGCGCGCCGGGCCCGCCGACATCCGCTCCAGCAACGTCTCCAGCTTCAGCAGTCCGGGCTCGACGATGTGCGTGTAGAGCGCCGCGAACGCCGTCTCCAGCCCGGTCACCCCGAAAGGCGCCGCCTCGAAGGGAACCTCCTTTTCGTGCCGGGCGTGCGGGGCGTGATCGGTCGCGACCGCCGCGATCGTGCCGTCGCGCAGTCCCGCGATCAGCGCCTGCCGATCCTCCTCGGCCCGAAGCGGCGGATTCATCTTCACGTTTGCGTCCAGAGAGCGCACCGCCTCGTCGGTCAGGCAGAGATGGTGCGGCGTCACCTCTCCGGTCGCGGCGATGCCGGCGACCTGGGCGCGCGAGAGCGCCTCGACGGACTCGCGCGCGGAGAGGTGCAGCAGGTGGACGGGCTGCCGCTCGTACCCGGCGAGCGAGAGGTCCCGCTCGACCATCAGGCTCTCCGCGACCGACGGATACCCGGTGAAGCCCAATTCCGCCGAGACCGCGCCCTCGTGCATCTGCCCGCTCGTCGAGAGCGTGGGCTCTTCGCAGTGCAGCGCCAGCCTGCGGCCGGTGACCGCGCTGTACTGGAGCGCCCTCCGCATCAGGCCCGGCGCGACGACCGGCTGTCCGTCGTCGCTGAAGCCGGCCGCACCGGCGTCGGCGAGCTCAGCCATCTCGGTCAGCTGAGCTCCGCTTTGCGCGCGCGTGATGGCCGCGAGGAAGCCGACAGGAATTTCGGCCTCGGCCTGCGCCGCCTCGGCCAGCGACGCGAGCACCGGCGCCGAGTCGACGACGGGCTCCGTGTTCGGCATCGCCAGGATCGCGCAGTACCCGCCCGCCGCGGCGGCGGCCGTGCCGGAGACAATCGTCTCTTCTTCCTCGCGCCCCGGGGTGCGCAGGTGCACGTGCGGGTCGACGAAGGCCGGGGCGAGCACGAGACCCTGGCCGTCGACAACTCGGTGCGCGTTGGTGTCCAGGTTCGTCCCGAGCTGGGCGACTGTTCCCCCGTCGACTCGCACGTCGAGGACGGCATCAACGCCTTCCCCCGGGTCGACGACGCGCGCGCCGCGAACGACCAGGTTCTCGTGGCCCTGCTTACCGAACAGCATCACGCCGCTCCGATCTCATGCAGTGCCGCGGCCTGCACGCCGGCCGGGCCGTGGGTGAGCAGGTCATAGAGGACCGCCATGCGGACGACGAGCCCGGAGCGCACCTGCTGCTCGATCAGCGCGTCGGCCGCGTCGGCGACAGTCCCGTCGATCTCAACCCCGCGGTTCATCGGGCCGGGGTGCATGACCTTCTGACCCGGCCGTAGCCGCTCGGGAGTGACACCCCAACGGGCGGTGTACTCCCGCAGCGAGGGCACATAGTTGGCGCCTTCCGCCATCCGCTCCTGCTGCATCCGGAGCACGTAGACGACGTCGGCCGCTCCGATCGCGTCGATCTCGTAGGAGACCTCGCAGCCCATCGCCTCGATCCCGCGCGGAATCAGGGGCGGCGGCCCGACGAGGGTCACCCTCGCCCCCATCAGCGCCAGCGCCTGGATGTTCGAGCGCGCCACGCGCGAGTGCAGAACGTCGCCAACGATCGCAACGTGCAGGCCTTCGATCCGGCCGAGCTCCTCCTGGATCGTGTAGAGGTCGAGCAGCGCCTGCGTCGGATGCTGGTGTTTCCCGTCGCCTGCGTTGACGATGTGAGCGCCGGTGAAGCGGGCGACGAGCTGCGGTGCGCCGATCTGCGGATGCCGGATCACGATCACGTCCGGGTCGTAGGCTCCGAGCGTGAGGGCCGTGTCCTTGAGCGACTCGCCCTTGTCGACCGACGAGCCGGCGGACTTGATCGACATCGTGTCGGCCGAGAGACGCTTGGCCGCGAGCTCGAAGCTCGCGGACGTGCGCGTCGAGGACTCGTAGAAGAGATTGACGACGGTCTTGCCGCGCAGCGTCGGCAGCTTCTTGAGCTCCCGTTCGAGCGAGCGCTCGAAGTTGCGGGCGGTCGCGAGCAGTCGCTCGACGTCCTCGCGGTCGAGGTCGCCGATCGAGATCAGATGCCGCCGGGGCGGCTCCTTCGGCGGGAGCAGGTCCTCCCGCATAAGGCGGATTTCAGCCATGACGCCTAGGGCTCCTTTGTGGACGCGGACGGAATCAGCAGAACTTGGTCGACCTCGTCGACCTCGAGGAGCTGCACCTGGATGCGCTCGTCGCGATGGGTCGGGAAGTTCTTGCCGACGTAGTCGGGGCGGATCGGCAGCTCGCGGTGGCCTCGATCCGCGAGCACCGCGAGCTGGACGCGGGCCGGGCGGCCGTAGGCGAAGAGCGCCTCGACCGCGGCTCGGATCGTGCGGCCGGTGTAGAGGACGTCGTCGACGAGGACGCACGTCATCCCGTCGAGCGGAAAGTCGAGCTTCGAGTCGCGCACGAGCGGCTGAGGGTGTTGAGGTGCCTCGCCGCCGCGGACGTGGACGTCGTCCCGGTAGAAGGTGATGTCGAGCTGGCCGAGCGCGACCTCGCGACCCGCGAAGTCGGCGATCCGCCGGCGCAGTCGCTGGGCGAGCGGAACGCCTCGCGTGTGGATCCCGACGAGCGCAACCTTGTCGAGCTCAGGATTCCCCTCGATGATCTCGTGCGCGATCCGGGAAAGCGTCCGCTCCACGTCCTCGGCGTCCAGAAGCACCTTCTCGCGCTCGGAGGGCATCACGGCCATGCGCGCGCGAGCAGCTGGACGGGGGCAAGCAGCGTCATACACACTCCTTTCCGGCCTCACGGGACCGGGTTAAAGGGGTTCGTGATCGCGGGGGAGCCTAGCTGACCGGCCGGACGACCAGCCACGCGTATCCTCCCACCCGTGGATCAGCAGGCTCTCGACCGTCTTGCCGCGCTCGCCGTCGGCTTCAGCGCCAACGTCCAGGCGGGACAGATCCTCACGATCGAGGCCGAGACGGGAATGGAGCCGATCGTGCGTGCGGTCGCGGAGGCGGCCTACAAACAGGGAGCGCGCTTCGTCGAGCCCGTCTACTACGACCCGTACGTCAAGCGCGCCCGACTTCTGAACGCCGACGAGGAGACGCTCGACTTCGTCCCCAAGTGGCTCGGCGATCGGCTGCTCGCGCTAGGAGACGAGCATGCGGCCCGCATCGTCTTCGTGCCGCGCGTCTCACCGGGAGTCCTCGACGGCGTCGATCCCAAGCGCGCAGGACGCGATCAGCTGCCGGATCTCAAGGAGCGCCTCGAGGTGATCAACAAGCGCCTGATCAACTGGACGATCCTCCCGTATCCCACGCCGCCGTGGGCCGAGCTCGTCCATCCGGATCTCGACGCCGACGCGGCGCTGGCAAAGCTGACCGAGGAGCTCGCTTACGTGTGCCGGCTCGACCTCGAGGACCCCGTCGCCGCGTGGCGCGAGCGGAACGAGTCCCTGCACTCGGCAGCAAAACGGCTGACCGAGCACAAGTTCGACGCGATCCGGCTGCATGGGCCCGGCACCGATCTGACCGTCGGCCTTCTCCCCACGTCGATCTGGGAAGGCGGGACGACGTCGACCGTCGACGGGGTCGAGCACCTGCCCAACCTGCCGACCGAGGAGGTCTTCACGACGCCCGACCCGGCCCGCGCCGACGGGGTCGTCCGCGCGACCAAGCCGCTCGATGTCGGCGGCACGATCGTCAGCGGGCTGACGGTTCGCTTCGAGGGCGGCCGGGCGGTCGACATCCAGGCGGACACCGGCGCCGACATCCTGCGCGAGCGAGCCGCTTTCGACGCGGACGCCTCACGCCTCGGCGAGCTGGCGCTCGTCGACAAGGAAGGCCGGATCGGCCGGCTCGGGACTGTCTTCTACAACACGCTGCTCGACGAGAACGCGGCCAGCCACATCGCCCTTGGCAACGCGTACGAGCTCGGCGTCGGCGAAGAGGACGTGCCGAAGATCAACAAGAGCGCGATCCACATCGACTTCATGATCGGCGGCGACGACGTCGACGTGACGGGGCTCACCGCGGCCGGCGACGAGGTCCCCGTCCTGCGCGGCGGCACCTGGCAGATCTAGCTCGGTCGCTAGACGTCTTGAATCGCGCCGCGGATCGCGCTCTCGTGCGCCTGGACGTCGCTGTCCGACATGCCGTGAACGCTCTTGGCGTGCTCGGCTGCCTGGGCCATCACCTCGTCCTCGGTGTCCGCGTTGATCTGCGCGCTGCAGTCGAAACCGACGTCAGAGCAATTGAGTTGCTTCGCCATCAATGTCCTCCTCGGGTCGAGTGACTCGACTCTAATCAAAGAGGGCTTGGCGAAACGCAGCCTTTGAATCGCCGTTCCACCAAACCCTCCTACCTGCTTGCGACCGCGATCAGCCAGCGGATCTCGTACTCGACCTCGGCCGGGAGCTCACGCTCGACGCGTGCGCGTCCTTCCTCGTACTCCTCCGGCTCGAGGAGATCGAACGTCGAGATGTGACGCCCCGCGACCTTGGCGAGCGCGGTCTCGCGGTCGATCCGGTCTCGCTGGTGATGGCGAAGAATGCGCACCTGCTCGAAGCCCGCTCCGCGCAGCTCGCTCTCGAGGCCGTCCGCCGTCGGAAAGCGCTCCCGGTCGATCGCCTCGAACCGCGGGAAGTACTGGTTCAGCCAGTAGTCCGCGAAGTACGTCGAGTCGAACGTGACGATGCACGCGCGGCCATCCGGGGCGAGCAGCCGCCAGGCGGCTCGAAACGCCGCCGGCCGGTCGAGCAGATGGACGACGAGCCAGTAGGTGACCCGGTCGAACCAGGCTTCTTTGAACGGAGGGCTCTCGGCCCGCGCGACCTTCAGTCTGACGTTCGGCGGCACGCGTCTTCGTGCCACGGCGAGCATCTCCGGCGAGGCATCGATCCCCCACACCGACGAGCGTTGGGAGAGGGCCGCGGCGAGCCGCCCCGTCCCGCAGCCGACATCGAGGACCCGCTGGCCCGCCAAACCGGCCTCACGCGAGACCAGCTCGTAGAGCTCCCACCAGTTCTCGTCCTGCGGACGAAGGCGGTCGTACGTCTCCGCGCGAGCGCCGAAGTCGGGCCGCCGGCCGGGTTCAGACGTCGGAGACGAGGTCGTCGGGGTCGGTCAGCGCCTCGATCGCGTGCTGCGCGGCCTCGAGCGACTCCTCCGGCACGAGCACCTTCTGCGGCGCGTTCTCGGTCGCGCTGGGATGGTGCTCGACCGCAGTCTCGAGCTCCGACGCGATGCCGGCCCGCTGCAGGATCGTCTGCAGCTCCTCGGCCTCGGCGATGTCTTCCGCCAGCGCCACCTGCACTAGTTCCGTCACGGCACAGCCTCCTCCCGCTCGGGCTCCACGACCTCGTCGCGACCTCGTCGCACGCCGCCCTTTACCAGGCGCGGCGCCCCCCGCTCGGGGAAGGGCACGTCGATCACGTCGAAGTCCTTCGGCACTACCGTCTCGGGGAAGATCGTACGCGCCTCGCGCGCGACCTCGGGCCCGAAGTAGCGATTCGAGAGGTGGGTCAGTGCGAGAAGCGACACCTCGGCGTCGCGTGCGAGCTCGGCAGCCTCGAGCGCCGTCGAGTGCGCCGTTTCTTGCGCACGCTCCCGCTCCTCGTCGAGGAAGGTTGCCTCGTGGACGAGCACCTCGGCGTCGCGCGCAGCCTCGAGCACGACCGGCGACGGGGCCGTATCGCCGGCGAGCACAAGCTTCCGCCCGGCCCGCGCTGGGCCGAGCACAGCGTCGGGCGTGACCACACGACCGTCGGAGAGCTCGATGGACTCGCCGCGCTGCAATAAACCGCGCTGCGGCGGGGCGACGCCGAGCGCGTCGGCAGCATCGACCTCGAAGCGTCCAGGCCGCGGCTCCTCGACGAGCGCGTAGCCGACCGCCGAAACTCCATGCGCCGGCGCAAACGTGACGAGGTTGTAGCCGTCGCGCTCGAGGACGTCGCCGGGCTCGAGCTCGTGCAGCTCGACCTTGTAGGTGAGCTTGCCGAAAATCCGCTTCAGCGCCCCGAAAAGGTCGGCCAGGCCCGGCGGTCCGTAGACGCGCAGGTCGATCTCCCGGCCGCGGAGAGCGAACGTCTTCAGCATCCCGGGTAGGCCGAGGTAGTGGTCGGCGTGGTAATGGGTCAAAAAAACCTCACGAAGCTCGACGAGGCCGACGGTCGAGCGCAGCATCTGCCGCTGGGTTCCCTCGGCGCAGTCGAAGAGCAGACGCTCGCTCCCACGCCGGACGAGTAGCGCCGAAGGCGCGCGCTGCGCGGTCGGCACCGAGCCGGATGTCCCGAAGAAGACGAGGTCGAGGTCCACGGGCGCAAGTGTAGGCTCGCTCCGTGCACGGCCCCGGACTGCCGCCCGCTGCGGTGAGCGAACGCGCTCGTGAGCAGTTGCGCAGGCAGGTCGACGCCGGGCTGTACGACGAGATCCGAGAGCTCTGGAAGCGCCATTCGGTCGCCGAGGAGAATCGTGACCTCCCGGGTTTGATCGCGACCCTGACCGAAGACTGCGTCTACGAAATCCCGGCGTGGCACCAGCGCTGGGAAGGCCACGAGGGCGCGACCCGGTTCTACAACGCCCTGCTAACGGCCTTTCCTGACATCCACTTCGCCCTGACGGAGATCGTGATCGGTCCCCAGGGGGTTTGCGAGGAGGCCCTGGTCACGGCCACGCACGCGCGCGACTGGCTCGGCGTGCCCGCGACCGGGCGACATCTGGAGTTCACCGTCGTCATCTTCTTTCCGTGGGACGAGGACAACCACCTCTTTCGAGGCGAGCGTGTCCACGTCTCCGGGCTGGCGCCCTAGGGCAAGACGAGCTTCTGCCCCGGCCAGACGACCGCGCCCGAAAGGCCGTTGCGCTGCTCCAGCCGATAGATCGCGTCCCGTGGGTCGCCGCCGTAGTGCGAAGTCGCGATCGACCAGAGCGTGTCGTAAGGCCTGACCGTGTAGACCTGCGGCTTGCCGGCACCCGTCGAGGAATGGGCAGCGATCGCCCAGACGATGATGGCCGCGAGAAGAACTCCGAGAAACTTAACGAACATATGTTCGCTAGTCTAGAGCGAACACGTGTTCGTGTCAAGACCCGCGCAAGACCTTCATCAGAGCGTCCAGGATCTCGCGCCGCCGACGGAGTGCGGCCTTCCGCCGCTTCGCAGCAGAAGCCCGTTGCCGCTCTTGGTCGCCCTTTCCGCCCATCGTCTAGGAAGATGCGCGGCAGACGCCAAACCCGCGCTGTCTTCACGGCCACCTGACGGGACGGCGCTGGAACTTCTTCCGTCAGGCGAGGCCGTTCAGGAATTGCCCGTCGCGATAGACGAGCTCGCCGTCCGCGTAGACCTCACTCCCTGAGCGCAGGTCGCAGATCAGGTCCCAGTGCAGGGCCGAGCGGTTGAGGCCCCCCGTCTCCGGATACGCCGTCCCGAGCGCGAGGTGGACGGTGCCGCCGATCTTCTCGTCGAAGAGGATGTTCTTGGTGAAGACCTCCACGGCGTCGTTGAGGCCGAAGGCGAATTCGCCGACGCGGCTCGAGCCGTCGTCGATGCCGATCATCTCGCGCAGAAAGTCCTCGCCACGGCTCGCCGTTGCCTCGACGACCTCGCCGCCTTCGAAGCGCAACCGCACGTCGTCGACCTCGCGCGCGTTGAAGACCGCCGGATAGGTGAAGGAGATCTCTCCCTCGACGCTGGTCTCGAGAGGGGCAGTGAAAACCTCGCCGTCCGGAAGGTTCTCCTCGCCCTTCGCCGGGACCCAGGTGCGGCCCTCGACGGCGAGCCGGAGATCGGTCCCGTCGGCGACGATCCGCAGCTCCCGCTTCTGCCCGAGGTTTTCCGCGAGGCCCACGAGCCGCTCCCCGAACTCGCGCCAGCGCGCGACCGGATCCGGGTCGTCGAGGAACATCGCGCCGTAGACGAAGTCCTCGTACTCGACCAGAGACATCGAGGCGTCCTGTGCGGCGGCCTCGGTCGGGAAGGCGGTCAGGACCCAGCGGAGGTCGCCGGCAGCAGCGCGCTCGAGGTAGCGATTGCGAAGCTTCTCGGTCGACCGCTCCTGCCGTGCGTGGCGCGACGGGTCGATGTTCGAGAGCCGCTTCGTGTTGCCCGGCGCCTCGAGCACGATCCGCACGTCGGCGGTCTCGATGTCGTCTGCACGGGCCGGGTTCACCCAGACGAGCTGCTCGTCGTCGCCGTGCTTGAGGAGGTTCTCGCTCATGCCTTCGAGCGAAATGCGCGGGAGCGGATGGGCACCGGCGGCGAGCACTCGCTTGTAGAGCTCGCGCAGCATGGGCGCAGCGAGGGTCGTGGACTCAAGCGTCACAAGGTCGCCCTCGCGCACGCCGGCGCTGAAGTCGACGATCACGTCGGCCATCCGCTCGTGGCGGCTGTCAGACATGCTCAACCGTCAGCGCAGGCTCGGGATCCCGGAGGAACCGGCCCGCCTGCCAGACGAGCTCGCCGTCGGCGCGGACCTCGCCTTCTTTCCGCAGGTCACAGATCAAATCCAGGTGGAGCGCCGACCGGTTGAGGCCGCCAAGGTCACCGAAGCCCATGCCGAGCGCGAGGTGCATCGTGCCGCCGATCTTCTCGTCGAAGAGAATGTTGCGGGTGAAGCGGTCGATCTCGTAGTTGAGGCCGAACGCGATCTCGCCGACGCCGCTCGCCCCTTCGTCCATCTCGAGCAGCGACTTCAGATAGGCCTCGCCGCCGGCGGCGTCCGCTTGGACGACACGCCCGTGCTCGAAACGAAGCCGAACGTCGTCCATCTCGCGCCCGCTGAAGACGGCGGGGAACGCGAACCTGATCGTGCCGTTGATGCCGTTCTCGACGGGGCTCGTGTAGACCTCTCCGTCCGGGACGTTCTGGCGCCCGTGCGCAGCCCGCCACTTTCGGCCCTCGACGAGAACCGTCAGGTCGGTCCCGTCGCCGGCGATGTGCAGCTCCCGCACGGATCCCAGCTCGGCGGCGCGGGCTTGCAGCTGCTCGCCGATCCGCCGCCAGTGCCCGACCGGGTCGTCGTCGAGCACGTGGCAGGCGCGGAAGACGAAGTCTTCGTAGTCGTCGAGCGACATCTCCGCGTCCTGCGCGTGTGCGTTCGTTGGACAGAGGGTCCCGCACCAGCGAAGCTCTCCGCGGGTGACGCGATCGCGGCGGCGGATTGCGACCTGTCGCTGAGCCGCGAGCTGGCGCTGCCGCCGGTCGGGGTCGGCGCGGGAAAAGGAGCGCGTGTTCGTCTCGGACCAGATCGAGATCGCGGCATCGATCGTGTCCATCTCGCGTAGCTCGATCGGGGACACGAACTCGAGCTGCTCGTCCGAGCCGTGCGCGACGAGGAGCTCGTTCAGGCCGGCAAGGTCGAGCGCGGTATAGGCGTGCGCGCCGCGCTTGATCGCCTCCCGGTGCAGCGGCAGGATCAGTGGCGCCGCGACGGCCTCGGCCTCGATTCTCAGGACTTCCCCCGCCTTCAGCCCAAGCGAGTGGTCGAGCACGAGCTCGGCCAGCCGGTCGTAGCGAAGATCACGCACCGGGTTACAATAGTCGATTGTCTATCTACTGGTCCTGACGAGGAACGGCTTGCTGAGCGCCAGGTAGGTCCGCTTCGGGTTCATCGCCGCAGCGACACGGATCCCGTAGACGTACCAGCCCGCCCGCTTCAACGGCTGCTTGGGAAGTGCGACCAGAGTGGACTTGTAGGCGTGCGCTGTCCCCGTTCGTTTGAGCAGCGGCCGGCTGCGCGTGCTCGCAAGCATCCTTGCAATCGAGGCTTTCGCCTTGACGCTCAGGCGGCCAGGTGCGACCCGGATGACGCCCGCCTTGTACTTCGCGTCCTCCTGCAGCGACACGCGGAAGCGCCAGAGTTTGGTGGTCAATCGCTTGTTCCCGAGATAGCCGAAGGCGACTTTGGCGCCATTGACGCCGGTCGTGTGCTTCCAGCCCGGAGGCGTGAGGGCGCACTGGCCCTGCGTCTGCGCAATCGCAGTCTGAACCGAGGTGTACGAAGGGCGCTTCGAGAAATCGACCCGCATCAGCCCGCTCTGCCACCGGTCAAGATTCTGCTCGTCGACCAAGTGGAAGAAGCTCAGCGACCGCACCGACGGGTCGCAGCTCACGAAACGGATGATGTCCGAGTAATACAGCGCCTGGGTGACCTCATCGATCGGCGTCACGTTTTCTTTGCCGGTGTAGAGGCTCTGCAGTGCCTGCGGGATCGCGACCTGCCAACCCGTCTCGTCGAGATCGAGCTTCAACGCCTTCGCAGGCGCCGGCTTGCCGCGCTCGGCGAAGACCGGTTGCTTGGTTCCGTTGAATGCGTCCCAGGCCGCTTGCTTCAGCCGGTCCAGATTCGGAATGCCGGCCTTCGGCCAGGGATAGCCCTTCAGCGGCGGATCGTTGTTCTGGTTCGGGTACGGATGAAACCCGAGCTCATCCATCAGCGGCTTGTTGCGCTTGCTCGCGCGGTAGGCGACGCCGATGTCGTGCAGGAAGCGCACCGGCGAAGTCGAGACGTTGCTCGGCGCGAACGGGTTGTCGTTGCCACGCGGCGAAAGGCCGACCCCGATCACGTTGATCGACGGATCCACCGACTTCAGGGCGTCGTACGACGCGGCGAGCAGCGGCTCGTACGCTGCACCTGCGGCTCCGGCGCCCGTGGGCTTGAACTGGGGCTGCCAGAAGCGGTTCTGATTGGGCTCGTTGCCGATGACGAAGTCCTTGACGTTCGGGTACGCGGTCGCCAGCTGCTTGAGGAAGGCGGCGAACTGGGCAATGCGGGTCCGGGACGACGTGATGTCGCCTGGGTGGGCCGGCGAAACGGCCATGATCACGCGGACACCCGCGATCGCTGCCTGGGGAAGCCAGAGGTCCAGTCCGACCTGGTTCGGGATCGTGGTCGGCTGCGCCGGATCCCAGAGGATGGAAATCCGGTTCTCCGAGGCGCCGAGGCTCTTCAGCGTGGAGTAGAACATCGTCGGATCGCCGAGCGCTCCGGTGTCCTCGGTAATTCCGAAGCTGACGTTCGCCGCCGCGTTCCCACAAAACGCGAGCAACGCGCAGGCACAACAGGCAACAAGCAAAGTCTGTTTCACGCGGTCTCCCTCACTCCTCGACGGCATAGATTGACACGCCTTCCGGCGGGCTGCAGTTGCGGTTTAGCTTTCGGCGCTGGCGGCGCCATTCCTTAGGGGAAGCATCCCGAGAACGGCGTCGAGCAGTTTTGCGGGGCCGAACCGTAGCGGATCATCCGCCGGCAGGTCGGTCTCCGCTTCAGCTGCGGCGATCGCTGCCCGAGCATCCTTGTCGTCGAGCGCGCGGGTGTTGAGCGCGACTGCTGCGACGCGGGCCGGGCGGGCCGGCAGCGACGTGCATTCATGGAGCTCGACAAGCTCACGCAGGGGCGGAATCGGCTGCTCGGGGAAGCCCTCGATCGCGGTTTCCCCCGCCTGGTGGCAGAGCACCAAGACGTGCGGGGCGCTGCCGTGGATCAGGCCGAGAGTGACCCCGGAGTAGGCCGGGTGGAGAAGCGCACCCTGTCCCTCGACCCAGAGCAGGTCCCCCCTGTCGGCCCCCTCGACGACCAGCCGCTCTGCCGCCCCGGCGAGGAAATCAGAGACGACGGCGTCGACGGAGATCCCCCAGCCGGCGATCGCGATTCCCGTCTGGCCAGTCGGCACGAAGACGGAGCGGAGGCTCCGCCTCTGAGCTTCACGGTCGAGCTCGAGCGAGACCGTCATCTTCCCGATTGCGCAGTCCGAGCCGACGGTGAGGACGATCTTGGCGTCGACCGCGAGGTTCGCGCCGGTGGGGACGTTCAGATCTCCGGGTGGCTTGCGCAGGTCGCGGAGCTCGACGCCCTTCCGCTCGGCGAGCGCGACCAACTCCGGATCGTCGCTCAGGAACTCGTGCAGGCCGTTCTCGACGTCGAGCCCGGCGGCAACGCTCGCGTGCAGGAGCTCGCGCCAGGCCGGCGGAAAGCGTCCGCCCTGGGTGGCGACGCCGACGAGCGCCGTAGTCGGCTCGAAAGGGAGCGCTTCGGAGACGGTCGCGACGACCGGGACACCCTCGTGAGTCTCCCCCGCCCGGGTCGAGTCGAGGATCGCGACGGTCGGATGCGGCGAGTAGCGCAGCACGCCCCGAGCCGTCTTGCCGTAATGGGGATCGGACGACTTCTCCTCAGCGAGGATCAGATATCGCTTCTCTCCCCGCGAAAAATGCTGCGCATTTTCCGCGGAGCTAGTTTGTCCCATCGCTTCGCTCGGCAGAGAGGGAAACTGCCGGCTCGACTCCTAGCCCGGGTTGGTTCGGTGGGAGTTGGACCCCGTCTGCGAGCTCGACCCCAGGCCATGGGTCGTCCAGGAGCAGCAGGTTGCCGTCCAGGTCGATGAAGTCGCAGAGGCTCGCGATCTGGGCGCCGGCAGAGATGCCCAGGCCGGATTCCGTCATACAGCCGAGCATGACGCCGAGGCCGAGGGCGCGTGCGGCGTGAGCCATCCTGACCGCCTCGCGGATGCCGCCCGACTTCGAGAGCTTGATGTTGATCCCGTGGGCGCGCTCGGCGCAGGCGGCGACGTCGGCGAGCGTGTGGCAGTCCTCGTCGACGTAGATCGGGATCGGCGAGGCTGCCTTGACCTGGGCGCCGCCGGGATCACCTTCCGGGAGCGGCTGCTCGCAGTACTCGACCCCCAGCTCGGCCAGCTCGGGAAGGTTCTCGAGCGACTCGTCGACCGTCCAGTACTCGTTCACGTCGACCTGAAGCGGCAGGTCGGTGACGCCCCGAACGGCGCGCACCCGTTCGAGGTCCAGGCCATCGCGGGCGCCGAGCTTGAGCTTCAGCCTCCTGAAGCGTGGGGCTGCTTTCTCGGCGCGTCGCGCCATGTCGTCGGGATCGCCCAGCCAGACCGTCCAGCAGGTCGGCGGACCTTCGCGCCTGAGCCCGAGGAGCCGCCAGACGGGCAACCCGGTCAGCTTGCCGCAGAGGTCGTGGAGCGCATGGTCGAGCGCCGCCCGGGCGGCCTGCGTATGCGGCACGTCCGGCAGCGCGGCCTCGATCTCGTCGAGCGCGAAAGGGTCGCCGCCGAGAGCGCCACGGCAGCCGTGCAGGAACTCGACCGCGCTCGCGGCGTCCTCGTAGTAGCGCTCGATCGGGGTTCCCTCGCCGTAGCCGGTGTACCCGTCGTGCCGGAGCTCGACGACGATGCTCTCGCTCTCGTCGGCGGCGTCGCGAGCGATCACGAACGTCTCGGCCAGCTTCAGGGTGACGGCGCGTGCCTCGAGCTCCACGCCGCGTAGCGTAATCGCGTCGCGGCCGCCGGAAATTGCCGTGAAACTGCGCTAAGGTCAGCGCGATCATCGATAGAGGAGGGGATACATGGGCAGGCTTCTTCGGAGCGCATCCGCTCGCCTTGCGGGCGGCACCGCGCTAGCACTCGGTCTCTTCGTCGCGCTGACCGTCTCGCCGGCAGCCGCGCAATCGACGGCGGCCTCGACCGGCGCCTTCTGCGCGACGTCTTACGGGTTGGTTCCTAGCTTCACGTCGCTGGCGCCTCCGGCCGGCGCCGGCGCGCGGGGCGACCTGCGCGCGAACGAGCCGGACACGGGGTTGCCCGCCGAGGCCCCGGCAAGCCCGAAGGCGGGGAAGCGATTCCGGGCGACGATCCCGGTCTACTTCCACGTCATCACTCCCGACGGTGTCACCGCCAACGTCTCGGATTCCGCGATCCAGGCGCAGATGAAAGCACTGAACCAGGGGTACTCGGGAGCGCTCGGCGGAGCTCCAACCGGATTCTCGTTCGTGCTCGTCTCTGTCGACCGCACCGTCAACGCGACCTGGTTCAACGCGTCGCCGAGCGGCCAGGACGAGTTCAAGATGAAGCGCGCGCTCCATGAAGGCGGGGCAAACGCTCTGAACATCTACTCGTCGACGGCGGGTGCCTACCTCGGGTGGGCGTACTTCCCGTCGCAGTACAACGCCCGCCCCGAGATCGACGGGATCGTCATCGACTGGGAGTCGATGCCGGGCACGTCGACCACCTACGCCGGCCGTTTCGATCTCGGGTACACGGTCACACACGAGACCGGACACTGGCTGGGCCTCTACCACACGTTCCAGGGAGCCTGTAACGCCAAGGGCGACCACGTCGCCGACACGCCTGCGGAGGCCACGCCTTCCTCAGGGTGCCCGGTCGGCAAGGACACGTGCGCGGACCCCGGTCTCGATCCGATCCACAACTTCATGGACTACTCGGACGACGAGTGTTACACCGAATTCACGGCCGGTCAGGCCGAGCGGATGCAGGACCAATACCTCGCCTACCGCGCCGGCTGACTCGCGTGATCCTCTAATCGAAGGGCCGGGCTCGCCCGGCCCTTCGAGGTTCCGATAGACCACCGGCGTGCGACCGGTCGCCCTCTACCTCCGCAGCCTCGACCCGATGCTGCCGCGCCAGGTCTGGCTCGTCCAAACCGGCGGCGTCGTCAACTCGCTCGGGAACGGGATCGTCTTCCCGTTCATCGTCATCTACCTCCATAACGTCCGCGGGATCTCCTTCGCCGCGGCCGGGCTGGCGCTTTCCGGCGGCGCCGTCGCCGCGCTCGCAGCCGGTTCCGCCGCGGGCACGTTCGTCGACCGCATCGGCGGCCGGAACACGCTGCTCGTCGGGCTGCTGCTGCAGGCAATCTCCTTCGCGCTCTTCCCGCTGATCCGCGAGGCCTGGCACGCGTTCGCGCTCCTCGCGCTCGAGGGAGCGGGAACGGCCTGCTTCTGGCCCGGCCAGTCGACCCTGCTCTCGAAGCTGACGCCGCCCGAGCGAACTCATTCGGCCTTTGCACTGCAGCGAATCAGCATGAATCTCGGACTGGGCATCGGCGGCGTGATCGGCGGTCTGATCGCGACCACACAGGATCCCGACAGCTTCACTACGCTGTTCCTGCTCGACGCCGCGACGTTTCTCGTCTTCATTGGCGTGCTCTCGACGATCCGCGAGCCGGCGGCCCAGGCGCCTACTGGAGCGAGCGCCGACGCGGTCGGCGGGTACAGGGCTGTCCTTCGAGACCGGAACTTCCTCTGGCTGATGGGCCTGAACGTCATTTTCGTCGCGGTCGGCTACGAGGTCTTCGCGCTACTGCCGCCCTTTGCGAAGAACTACGCGGACGTCAGCGAGCGCTGGGTCGGGACGATGTGGCTGGCCAACACGATCCTGATCGTGCTGATCCAGCTGCCGGTCTCGAAGGCGCTCGAGGGTCGCCGCCGGATGGCAGCGCTGGCGCTGATGAGCCTGCTGTTCGCAGCGGCCGCGCTGATCGTCCTGGGCGGCGGTATCTGGTTCAGCGGCACTGCGGCCGCGCTCGTCTTCGTCGGCGCGACGCTCGTCTTCGGCGTCGGCGAGACCCTCCAGGGGCCGACCCAGGCGCCGTTGGTCGCCGACCTCGCACCCGACCACCTCCGCGGCCGCTACTTCGCGCTCGGCTCGATGTCCTGGAGCGCGGGCAGCATTCTCGGCCCGGCGATCGGCGGCCCGCTGCTCGGCTGGCATCCGCTGGCCGTCTGGCCACTGGCGGCCGCGGCCAGCGTCGCCGCCGCGTTCGGCTGCCTGGCGCTCGAGCGTCGCCTCCCGGAAGGAGTGCGGCGCTCACCGGTGGGCGGCCCGGTCGACGCGGCCGAGCCGCTGCCGAAGCCCGCGCCTGCCTAGGGCTAGACTGGAGCGTCCGCGCCTGTAGCTCAGGGGATAGAGCGCGCGCCTCCGGAGCGCGAGGTCGGAGGTTCGAATCCTCCCAGGCGCATCACCGAGGAAAGTCCGCCCGCTTTGCGGGCATGACATGAGCACTGACCTCTCGTTACGGCTGAGAAGATTCCTCGAGTTAATTGAGGCGCGCGTACCCCGGGCCAGTCGCGTGCTGGAGGTTGGCTGCGGCGACGGAGAGTTCGCGCGAGCCTTGAGCGACGCCGGTTACGTGGTCACGGCCATCGATCCCCGGGCTCCCCAAGGTTCGATCTTCCGGCGCGAGCGGCTCGAGGATTTCGGGGGAGACCAGCCGTTCGATGCCGTCGTTGCCAGCCTCTCGCTTCACCACCTCGCCGACCTGGCCGTCGCCGTC
>Ga0307289_10000348_pt1 | contig 19710 bp, 19 predicted proteins | sample ER_DNA_143_FD_194483 | JGI IMG/M metagenome (GOLD analysis project Ga0307289, IMG submission 194483) | Bulk soil microbial communities from the East River watershed near Crested Butte, Colorado, United States - ER_DNA_143 | ecosystem: Environmental > Terrestrial > Soil > Floodplain | place...
GTAGAACTCCACGTTGACCCCCTCGGCCGGGTGGCATCCCCGCGCGACCGGTGTCGTCGGGGAGAATCGTGCCTCGCATCTTGTCAGAACGGGCCGGACCGCAGGGAGGTGGAGACGTGCGTCGTGTCGTCAGCCGTCGTGTCGTCGCCGTGACCACCGTCCTCGTCATCGGCTACCTGACCCTCGACGTCTACGACGTGGTCCCGGGTGTGCTGACCCGAGCCAACCCACCGGACCCCGTTTCGGCGACGCCCACGCCGACACCGAGCGCCACGACGACGGTGGCCCAGCCGCGGAACGATGACGCCGGTATGCCTCTCGCCGCCTCCGGCGAGCAGCAGCCAGTGCCGACGCCCGAGGGGCTCCGGGGCGCCACGTCCACGGCGCTCGCCGATCCGGCGCTGGCCGGGAACCTGGGCCTTACCGTCCGCGACGCCGCGACCGGGAAGCGTCTCCTCGACGTCCGGGCCGATGACCCGTTGTTGCCGGCGTCCAGCCTCAAGCTCCTGTCCGCTGCCGCGGTGGATGCGACGTTCCCGGCCGGTGCAACGCTCACGACCAAGGTGGTCCAGGGCGCCGCCCCAGACCGGGTGGTCCTCGTCGCCGGCGGCGACACGCTGCTCAACCCGGGCGCCGGTGATATCAAGGCGGTGGCCGGCCGGGCCGGACTCGGCGACCTCGTCACCGGCACCGTCAACGCCCTGCGCAGCAAGGGAATCGGCTCCGCCACGGTGTCCCTGGATCTGTCGTATGCGTCGGGTCCGCTCCTCGCGCCCACCTGGTCACCCGGGTTCCGGGCCTCGGGAATCACGGGTGCCGTGGCGGCCATCGGGTTGTCGTCGCAGCGAGCGGTCCCCGGCCGCCCTGGTCCGGCCGATCCCGCAGCGTCGGTCGGCGCCACCTTCGTCGCCGGGCTCAAGGCCGCCGGAGTTCGCGCCTCGCTCGGTGACCAGACCAAGGCTCCTGATAGTGCCGCGACGCTCGCTTCCGTTACCTCGGCCCCGGTCGCCGACCAGCAGGCGCTGGCACTCGACGAGTCCGACAACGCGCTGACCGAGTCGCTGACCCGGCAGGCCGCATACCGAAAGGGGACGCCGCCGGGGTTCGAGGAGACAGCACGCTTCGTCCGCGACACCGTGGCGGGCCTCGGCGTGGACCTTTCCGGCGTCACCACCGTCGACGCCAGCGGACTGTCGCGGCAGAACCAGCTGCCGGCGCGCGTCCTCGGTGACGTCATGGCTCTCGGGACCAGCGCGAAGCTCGTCGAAATGGCCGACACGCTGCACGACCTGCCAATCGCCGGACTCACCGGCACCCTGGCCACCCGGTTCGACGAGGTCGGGACGCATACCGCAGCCGGGGTGGCCCGGGCCAAGACCGGCACGCTGACCGGGGCGAACGCGCTGGCCGGCACCGTCGTCACTGCCGACGGGCGGCTGCTCACCTTCGCGGCGATCGCCAACGGGACCGGGCCCCAGGCGGGAACGGAGGCCGCGCGGGCCGCGTTGGACCGGTTCGTAGCGGTACTAGCCTCGTGTGGGTGCCGCTGAGCGCGAGACGAGCCGGACAACACTAGGGACGATACGGATGAGCGAGCTGGCCAAGGTTCCCGACGAGCAGCCGGGAGGCCGCCCGCAGTACGTCGACTGGGAGTTCGCCAAGGCGACGGGCCGCCGCCTGGTCAACGCCGGCCCGCGGGTCACCCCGTCCGAGGCCACGGCGATCGTCGGTGAGCTTCGGGAGGCGGCGGCCGCCGCTCGTGAGCCGATCGCGTCGACCACCCGTCTGCACAGCCCGGAGGGCGCGCCGCCGGTGCTCGTCGTCGACCGGCCCGGCTGGATGGACCTCAACATCGAGTCGATGGCCTCGTTGGTCGCACCGGTCATCGACAAGGTGACGTCCGGCATCTCGCGCAACGCCCCGAACGCTGTGACGGCGATCGGCGGCAAGGTGACCGGTGCGGAGACCGGCGCCGTCATGTCGTTCCTCGCCAGCAAGGTGCTCGGCCAGTACGACCTGGCGCCGCAGGGCGTCCCGCGGCTCATGCTCGTCGCGCCGAACATCGTCCAGACCGAGCGCGAGCTGGAGGTCGACACCCACGACTTCCGTCTCTGGGTGGCGATGCACGAGGAGACCCACCGGCTCCAGTTCACCGCCAACCCGTGGCTGCGCGACCACATGATCGCCCGCACGCGTGAGCTGACCGTCGACATCGCGCCGACGCCGACGGAGCTGGCCGGGCGGCTGCAGGAGATCGCCCGACGCCTGCCCGAGGCGTTCCAGCCCGGGTCGCAGGGGCTCGCCGAGATCCTCCTCACCCCGGAGCAGCGGACGAAGGTCGAGGAGATCACCGCGGTGATGTCCCTGCTCGAGGGGCACGCCGACGTGATGATGGACGAGGTCGGACCTCAGGTCATCCCGACCGTCGGGGTGATCCGCGAGCGCTTCACCAAGCGGCGTCAGGGGGTCTCCGGCGTCGACCTCATCCTGCGGCGCGTCCTCGGGCTCGAGGCGAAGATGCGGCAGTACTCCGACGGCGCGGGCTTTGTGCGCGGCGTCCTCGAACGGGTCGGTCTCGACGACTTCAACGCCGTCTGGTCGTCCCCCGAGAACCTGCCGACACCGGCCGAGATCGGCTCACCTCAGGCCTGGGTTCGGCGCGTCCACGGCCGATGAGGGGCCCCGGCGTGACAGGGGCCCGGTCGTGACCGGTCCGGCGTCCGCGGTCGCCGCGACGCGCCTCGCGGTGCGGACCGAGCTGGCTCAGCTCCCGCCGGACTCGGTCGTCCTGGTCGGCTGCAGCGGCGGCCCCGACTCGCTGGCGCTCGCCGGCGCGGTCGGGTTCGAGGCGCCGAAGCGCGGCATCAAGGCGGCCGGGCTCGTGGTCGACCATCGTCTGCAACCGGAGTCCAGTCAGGTCGCCGAGTCCGCGGCCACGCAGTGCCGAGCCCTCGGTCTGGACCCGGTCGAGGTCCAGACGGTGCGCGTTCCGCGGGACGGGTCTGGCCCGGAGGGCGCGGCGCGGTCGGCGCGGTACCGCGCGCTGGAGAACACCGCGGATCGGCTGGGGGCCGCGGCGGTCTTCATCGGCCACACCCGGGACGACCAGGCGGAGCAGGTGCTGCTCGGGCTCGCCCGCGGCTCCGGTTCGCGGTCCTTGTCCGGCATGCCGCGCCGGCGCGGGTTGTTCGTCCGGCCGTTCATCACGCTGGGGCGCGCCGAGACCGAAGCGGCCTGCGCCGCATACGAGCTCCAGCCGTGGCGGGACCCGCACAACGAGGACCCGACCTTCGCGCGGGTCCGGGCGCGCGGGTTCATGCGCGCGTTGGAGAACGAGCTAGGGCCGGGCATCGCCGCGGCTCTGGCGCGTAGCGCGGAGATGCTTCGGGAGGACGCCGACTACCTGGAGGATCAGGCGCGCGATGTGCGGCCGTCACTGGGAGACGGTCCCTGGTCGGCCCCGGCGCTGCTCGCGCTGCCGCGGGCCCTGCGGACGCGGGTGTGGCGGCTGCTCGCCGTCGAAGCGGGGTGCGGCGCGGGGCAGCTCACCGCCGCGCACGTGGAGTCGCTCGACGCGCTGCTGACCTCGTGGCACGGTCAGGGTCCGCTGAGCCTGCCGGGGTACGTCCAGGCCAGCCGCCGCGGCGACCTCGTGACGGTCGCCGGGGTGACATCGGTCGGATAGCCTTGCCCCCCGTGGATGCCGCCGACATGGGGGACGACCTCCAGAAGGTCCTGCTCACCGAGGACGACATCCTCGCGCGGGTCAAGGAGATGGCCGCGGACATCTGGCGGGACTACGAGGGCAAGGACCTGCTCCTCGTCGGCGTCCTTAAGGGCGCGATCCTCGTCATGGCCGACCTCATGCGGGCGCTGCCGGCCTCGGTGCCGATGGACTGGATGGCGATCTCGTCGTACGGGTCGGGCACCAAGTCCTCCGGCGTCGTCCGGATCATCAAAGACCTCGACACCGACATCACCGGCCGGCACGTGCTCATCGTCGAGGACATCATCGACTCGGGCCTGACCCTCTCGTGGATCCGCTCGAACCTCCAGTCGCGCGCCCCGGCCTCGGTCGAGATCTGCGCGTTGCTGCGCAAGCCCGAGGTGGCGAAGGTGGAGATCGACGTCCGCTACGTCGGGTTCGACATCCCGAACGAGTTCGTCGTGGGGTATGGGCTGGACTACGCCGAGCAGTACCGCAACCTGCGCGTCGTGGGGACCCTGAACCCGTCCGTCTACGCCTGAGTGACTGGACGCCGCGCCCGCGGTGGTCAACGCCTCCACGCTGGCGGCGCATGCTCACGCTGACCAGGTCAGTTGGATATATCGCCACAGCGGGCTGCGGTGGATCTTCCGGTTGGTGACTCCGGACCGAGGTTCCCACCTCTCCCGGCTGGGAATGGGCTGGAACAGGAGTCTCCGGTTGCTCGTTGACCTGCGAGAATGAACCTCGAGAAGTAGGTGACCGGTCTCGGGATCTGTCGCGTCAGCACCCAAGCAGGAGGTCGGGGACCACCCCGCACATGGACTTCAAGCGCATCTTTCGCACGCCGATGCTATGGATCGTCGTGCTCATCGGCGCAGCGATCCTCGTCCTGTCGCTGTCGGACAACGGCGGCTTCACCCGCATCGACACGTCCAAGGCCCTCGACCTCATCAACAACGGCAAGGTCGACTCCGCCAAGCTCATCAACAACGAGCGGATGGAGCTGACCCTCAAGCAGGGCGAGACCTTCTCGGACGGCGACAAGGTCAAGAACGCCACCAAGGTGTATGCGTACTACGTCGAGGCCCGCGGCGGGAACGTCGTGCAGGCCCTCGACAGCCACCTCCCGCCGAACGGCTACACCGACCAGATCGACGAGGCCAACTGGTTCGGTTCGATGCTGGTCAGCCTCATCCCGATCATCATCGTGCTCGGCTTGTTCTGGTTCCTCATGGGTCAGATGCAGGGCGGCGGCTCGCGCGTCATGCAATTTGGCAAGTCCCGCGCCAAGCTCGCCTCCAAAGACACGCCGAAGGTGACCTTCGCCGATGTCGCGGGCTGCGACGAGGCGGTCGAGGAGCTGCACGAGATCAAGGAGTTCCTCCAGGAGCCGGCCAAGTTCCTCGCCGTGGGCGCCAAGATCCCCAAGGGCGTGCTGCTCTACGGCCAGCCGGGCACCGGCAAGACGCTGCTCGCGCGTGCAGTCGCCGGTGAGGCGGGCGTCCCGTTCTACTCGATCTCCGGCTCCGACTTCGTCGAGATGTTCGTCGGTGTCGGTGCGTCCCGCGTTCGCGACCTGTTCGAGCAGGCCAAGGCCAACGCGCCCGCGATTGTCTTCGTCGACGAGATCGACGCCGTCGGCCGGCACCGCGGCGCGGGCCTCGGCGGGGGCCACGATGAGCGCGAGCAGACGCTGAACCAGCTGCTCGTCGAGATGGACGGCTTCGACGTCAAGACCAACGTCATCCTCATTGCCGCGACCAACCGACCGGACATCCTCGACCCCGCCCTGCTGCGCCCCGGCCGGTTCGACCGCCAGATCGCCGTCGACACCCCCGACATGCTCGGCCGCAACCGGATCCTCCAGGTGCACTCGCAGGGCAAGCCCATGGCGCCCGACGTCGACCTGCTCGCCGTCGCGCGCCGCACCCCGGGCTTCACCGGCGCCGACCTCGCGAACGTCCTCAACGAGGCCGCGCTGCTCACGGCGCGCAGCAACAAGAAGTTCATCGACGACTACACCCTCGACGAGGCCATCGACCGCGTCGTCGCCGGCCCGCAGAAACGCACCCGCATCATGTCGGCCGCCGAGCGCAAGATGACCGCCTACCACGAGGGCGGTCACGCGCTCGTCGCCGCGTCGCTGAACCACACCGACCCGGTGACCAAGGTGACGATCCTGCCGCGCGGGCGGGCCCTCGGCTACACGATGGTCATGCCCCAGGACGACAAGTACTCCACCACGCGTAACGAGATCCTCGACCAGCTCGCGTATGCGCTGGGCGGTCGGGTCGCGGAGGAGATGGTCTTCCACGACCCGACGACCGGCGCCGCGAACGACATCGAGAAGGCCACCGCCCTGGCCCGCAAGATGGTCACTGAGTTCGGCATGTCCGAGCGGGTCGGCGCGATCAAGCTCGGCCAGAGCACGGGCGAGGTCTTCCTCGGCCGTGACATGGGCCACCAGCGCGACTACAGCGAGGAGATCGCCGGCGTCGTCGACGAGGAGGTCCGCAAGCTCATCGAGAACGCGCACGACGAAGCGTGGCACGTCATCAACGACAACCGGGACGTTCTCGACCAGCTCGTCCTCGAGCTCCTCGAGCACGAGACCCTCGGCACCGCCGAGTTGGCGAGGATCTTCGGCGACGTGCACAAGCGGCCGATGCGCCCGACCTGGCTGTCCAGCGAGTCCCGACTGCTCAGCGACATCCCGCCGGTGCTCACCCCCGCCGAGCGCGACGCCATGAGCAACGGCAGCAGCAACGGCCAGAACGGCTACAACCGCAACGGGTACGGTCCGAAGGGACACACCCCTCAGGACGCCAGCGGCGACGAGGAGATGGGTCACAAGATCGACGAGGCCGCGGAGGCCGGCGCGCACCCCCTCGCCGAGGAGGAGCCGCGGACCCAGGTCATCGAGGTCCCGGACGGCGGGCGGGTCGATCCTTCAGAAGACCACTGAAGGGATCATTGACGACGATGCCGGTCGACCACGACCGTGCCGCCGCGGCGGTGCGCGAGCTGCTCCTCGCCATCGGTGAGGACCCCGACCGGGAGGGGCTGCGCGACACCCCGCAACGGGTGGCGCGGGCATACACCGAGACCTTCGCGGGCCTGGAGCGGTCTCCCGAGGAGATCCTCAAGACGACCTTCGCCATCGACCACGACGAGATGATCATCGTGCGCGACATCGAGGTCTACAGCACCTGCGAGCACCACCTCGTTCCCTTCCACGGTGTCGCGCACGTCGGCTACATCCCCGCCAAGGACGGTCGGGTCACCGGGCTGTCCAAGATCGCCCGCCTCGTCGACGTGTTCGCTCGCCGTCCGCAGGTGCAGGAACGCCTCACCACGCAGATCGCCGACGCCCTGGTGCAGCATCTCCACGTCCAGGGCGTCATCGTCGTCATCGAGTGCGAGCACCTCTGCATGTCCATGCGCGGCGTCCGCAAGCCCGGCTCCCGGACCATCACCTCGGCCGTCCGCGGCCAGCTGCGCAACCCTGCCACCCGAGCCGAGGCGATGTCGCTGCTGCTCGGGGGCGGTCGATGACCACCGGCCTCCCCAATGCCGAGGGGCGCCCGGCGCTCATGGGCGTCGTCAACGTGACCCCCGACTCGTTCAGCGACGGTGGGTACTGGTTCGAACCGGCCGCGGCCATCGCCCAGGGGCGCGCTCTCGTCGCCGACGGTGCCGACCTCGTCGACATCGGCGGCGAGTCGACCCGGCCAGGCGCCGAGCGACCGAGCGTCGCGGAGGAGCTGCGGCGGGTCCTCCCCGTCGTCGAGGCGCTGGCCGACGAGGACGTCGTTCTCTCGATCGACACGATGCGGTCCGACGTGGCCGCCCGGGCCCTCGACGCCGGCGCCTCGGTCGTCAACGACGTCAGCGGCGGGCTCGCCGACCCCGACATGGTCCCGCTGGTCGCCGAGCGCGGGTGTCCGTACGTCGCCATGCACTGGCGCGGGCACAGCACGCGAATGCAGAGCCGGGCGGTCTACGGCGACGTCGTGAAGGAGGTATGCGACGAGCTCGCCTCCCGGCGCGACGTCATCCTCGCGGCCGGGGTGGCCGCGGAGCGGCTAGTCCTCGACCCCGGCCTGGGGTTCGCTAAGCACGCCGCGCACAACTGGGCGCTCCTGGCTCACCTCGACGCGCTCCTCGCGCTGGGGCAGCCGGTGCTCGTCGGGGCGTCCCGCAAGACGTTCCTCGGCCGGATCGGCGTCCCCGAGGGCGGAGACCCGCGCCCGCCCAGTGACCGCGACGTCGCCACCGCGGTGACCAGTGTGGTCTGCGCGCAGGGCGGAGTCTGGGGGGTCCGCGTGCACGACGTCGCGGGCACCCGGGACGCGTTCGCGGTGCTCCGGGAGGTGGCCGCGCACCGATGACCGACCGCATCCACCTGCGCGGGGTCGAGGCCGTGGGCTTCCACGGCGTCCTGCCCGACGAGAAGCGTGACGGCCAGCCCTTCGTCGTCGACGTCGTCCTCGATCTCGAGCTCGAAGCCGCCGGCGCCAGCGACGACCTCTACGACACCGTCTCCTACGCCGAGGTCGCCGGCGAGGTCGTGGCCCGCATCACCGGCCCGTCGTTCGACCTCATCGAGCGGTTGGCCGAGGTGATCGCCGACGACACGCTCCGGCACTCGCTCGTCGATGCCGTCACCGTGACCGTGCACAAGCCGCAGGCACCGGTCGGCCACCCGTTCTCGGACGTCGCCGTCGAGGTACGTCGCGAACGCGGTCTCCCTGTCGTGGTCGCCCTCGGCGCGAACCTGGGCGACGCCCGGGCGACCCTCGAGAGTGCCGTCCGTGCGGTCGGCAGCCTTCCCGGTATGCGGGTCCGTGCGGTCTCGCCGCTCGTCGAGTCCGACCCCGTCGGCGGTCCGGAGCAACCCGCATACCTCAACGCCGTCATGATCGGTGACACGACGCTCGAGCCCCGAGAGCTGCTGCGTCGGCTGCACGAGATCGAAGCCGCCCACGGCCGTGTCCGTGAAATCCGTTGGGGCGCAAGGACCCTCGACCTTGATCTCATCCAGGTCGGCCGTGCCGGTGCGACCTCCGAGATCCGGGCCGAGGGGTCCGAGCTCACCCTGCCGCACCCGCGCGCTCACGAACGCGGGTTCGTCCTCGTTCCGTGGGCCCACGTCGACCCCGCGGCGACGGCTCGGGTCGGAGACCACGTCCGGCGCGTTGCCGAGCTGACGGCCGAGGTCGACACGAGCGGCGTGCGGACGGGTCCCGACTGGAGCCCCGAATGGTGAGCCGCGCCGACGGCATCCGGGGGCGGACGCTGATCGTCGTCGCCGTCGTGGTGGGCGGTGCGTCGTGGGTCGTGTTGAGGCTGCTGCAGGGGGGCGGCCGCGACCTGCCGTCGACCAGCTGGCTCGCGGTCTTCATCTTCGTGGCCCTGGCGCTGGGCCTGCTCCTCGCCGGCCGCCCGGTCAAGCGGCTGGTGGCCGGACGGGCCACCCGGCCGGTCAACCCCTTGTATGCGGCGCGCGTCCTCGCGATGGCCCAGGCCGCGGCGCTCGCCGGGGCGGCGATCGTCGGGTGGTACGTCGCCCAGGTGTTGATGCTCGTTCCCGACGCGGACGTTCCTTCGCAACAGCTGCAGATGCTGACCCTTGGCGTGCTCGCGCTGGCCGCAGCCGGACTGGCTGCGGTTGGGCTGGTCGTCCAACGGTGGTGCCGCCTCGAGGACGACGACCGGGGCGGACCGCGGGACGAGGTCGAGCGCCTCTGAGCGTGGTCGTCAGCGGTAGACCTCGCCGCCGATCGTTCCCATGGTCGGGTTGAGGAGGGCGCCGGCCACCCAGTTCGGCCCGGCGTGGACGTACTTCGTCTTCGCGAGCGCCTCGGTCAGGGCGCCGAGCTTCGCCTCCGGTGTCGGCGCAAACCAGAGGTACACCGCTTCGTTGTCGGCCAGGGCGCTGGCGCAGACGACCGCGTCGGGTGCCGGTGGGACCGTGGCCCCGGTGGCGGCGGGGGTCGCCGGGATCCGGATCGGGGCCACCGCGCTCGAACACTCGAAGGCGGAGGGCAGGTCGTCGACCGAGCGCAGCCGGTTCGAGTCGACCGGCGAGGCCTCGACCGACACCGGTACCGGCATACCGGCAAGGCCCGTGGCCGTGGGGGAGCCCGTCGCGGTCGTTGCCGGGCTCGGCGCGATCACGGAGGAGGAGGCCATGGCCGGCGTCGGAGTGGGTTCGGGCTCGCGGTCCGCGCACGCGGAGAGCGCACCGGCACACAGCAGGACACCCGCGGCGACGCCCGCCGCACGCCTACCGAACCTCACTTGTCGATGTCCCCCACCACGAAGAACATCGATCCGAGGATCGCCACCATGTCGGCGACCACGTGCCCGGGCAGAATCTGCGAGAGGACGGCGACGTTGTTGAACGACGCGGACCGCAGCTTGAGCCGCCACGGCGTCTTGTCGCCGCGGGAGACCAGGTAGTACCCGTTGAAGCCGAGCGGGTTCTCGGTCGCCGTGTAGAGGTGCCCCTCGGGCACGCGGAGCACCTTGGGCAGGCGGACGTTGATCGGGCCCTGGGGAAGTGACCGGAGCCGGTCGATGCAGGCGTCGGCGAGATCGAGGCTGACCTCGGTCTGCTCGAGGAGGACCTGCAACCGAGCCTGGCAGTCGCCCTCTGTCCGCGTGACGACGCGGCCGGGGCCGCCCTCGGCAAACAGCTCCGCATATGCCAGGTACGGCGCGTCGCGACGGAGGTCCACGTTGACCCCGCTGGCCCTCGCGATGGGACCCGAGACGCCGTACGCCAAGACGGTCGCCTCGTCGAGGACGCCGACCCGGCGCGTGCGGGCGAGGAGGATCTCATTGCCCACCAGCATGTTTCGCAGGTCGCGCATCCGTCGCCGGACTTCCGCGACCGCGTGCTCAACCCGCCCGAGCCAGCCCGCGGGCAGGTCGTCCTTGAGGCCGCCGACGCGGTTGAACATGTAGTGCATTCGGCCGCCGGAGGCCTCCTCCATGACGGCTTGGAGCTCCTCGCGCTCGCGGAACGAGTAGAAGATCGGCGTGATGGCGCCGAGCTCGAGCGGGTAGGAACCGAGGAACATCAGGTGGTTGAGAACCCGGTTGAGCTCGGCGAGCAGGGTCCGCGCCCACACGGCTCGTTCGGGCACCTCCATGCCGAGCATCCGCTCGATCCCGAGGACCACGCCCAGCTCGTTGGAGAACGCCGAGAGCCAGTCGTGCCGGTTGGCGAGAACCACGATCTGCCGGTAGTCGCGGACCTCGAAGAGCTTCTCCGCGCCGCGGTGCATGTAGCCGATGATCGGCTCGGCGCGGACGATGCGTTCGCCGTCGAGGACGATCCGCAGGCGGAGCACCCCATGGGTGGCGGGGTGTTGTGGGCCGATGTTGAGGGTCATGTCGGCGGTGGCCAGCCCGCCGGCACCGACACCGACCGTGACCTCGCGGCCGTCGCCGACGGCGGGCCGGTCGGTCGTCGACGTCATGCCGGCCAGTCTGCCGTATGCCGTCGGCAAGGATTTGAGGGACGGGTTCCCGGAAGGACCGCTCCTAGGCTGGCCAGCATGACCGCCGCTGACGCCGTCGACGCCGCCGAGATGCTGGACCTGTCGGACCCGGCGGTCGTGGCCGACCCGTATCCGGCGTTCGCCGAGCTGAGGGCGCACGCGCCGGTCGCCTGGCACGACGGACTCGGCCTTTGGGTCGCGACCAGCCACGCCGCCTGCAGCCAGGTACTCCGCGAACGCGCTCTCGGCCGGATCTTCCAGCCCCGGCGCCCGGAGGACGTTTGGGAGACCTTCAACTGGCTCCACGCGGACTCCATCCTCGACAGCGAGCCGCCGAAGCACACCCGGCTACGCCGGCTCGTCCAGAGTGCGTTCAGCCGCGGGCACGTCTCCCGACTCGGGCCGCGGATCGAGGAGCTCACCGCGGGTCTGCTCGACGACTGCGGGCAGCACTTGGCCGACAACGGCTCCTTCGACGCCATCGCCGACCTCGCCGAGCCGCTCCCCGTGCTCGTCATCGCCCAGCTGCTGGGCTGGCCGGAGGCTGACCGCCACCTGCTTCGCCCCTGGTCGCAGGCGATCGTCAAGATGTACGAGGTCAACCGCACGCCGGAGCAGGAGGCGGAGGCCGTCGCCGCGAGCGCCGAGTTCGCCGCATACGTGAAGGGCCTTGCCGCAGAACGCGTCTGGCTTGGCGGCGACGATCTGCTCTCCGACCTCGTCGCCGTCCGCGACGGCAGCGACCGGCTCTCTACGAACGAGCTCGTGGCCACGGTCGTTCTGCTCCTGAACGCGGGGCACGAGGCGAGCGTCAACGGGTTCGGGAACGGGCTGGCGTCCCTCATCGCCTCCGGCGCCGAGCCGGGACCGCCCGAGCCCCTCGCGGAGGAGATGTTCCGCCACGACTCGCCGCTGCACCTGTTCGAACGCACCGCGACCCGCGACGTGACCCTCGGCGCCGTCACCGTCGAGGAAGGCCAGCAGGTCGCCGCCCTCCTCGGCGCCGCGAACCGCGACCCCGCCGTCTTCGACGCTCCCGACGAGTTCCGCCCCGACCGGGACCCGAACCCACATCTCGCGTTCGGTGCCGGCATCCATTTCTGCATCGGCGCGCCGCTGGCCCGGCTGGAGCTGCAGACCAGCATCGCCGCGCTGCTGGAGAGGTTCGGGCGGCTCGAGATCGTGGAGGCGGTGCGTCGCCCGACGTTCGTGCTCCGCGGTTACGAGCGGCTGCTCGTCAGACCGGCGTGACGACCCACCAGAAGTCGCCGAAGCCGCCCGGCCGCCGCAGCGCCGCCACCGCGCTGTGATCGGCCAGGGCCGCCAGGTAGGACGCCGGATCGTCGGCCGCCATCTGGTGGTCCGGCGGCGTCGTCAGGGCCACGGCGTCCCGCTGCCGCAGCCGTCGGCTCTGCCGGAGCGAGTCGACGGCGACGTGCGCGGTGAGGTCGCATGACCCGTCTGGAACCGGGTCGACGAGCCGGCCCTCCCGGTATGCGACCAGCGTCCCCGTCCGGGGGCGGTCCTCGACGGCATGCCCGTAGTCCACGGCCAGCGCGACGGAGTCCGGGGCCAGCCGGTCCAGGAGAGCCCCCCACGCCTCATCCCGCTGCCGGCCGACCTCGACGCGGTCGCCCGCGTTCCGGTCCTCAGCCAGAGCAGCCGGCCAAAAGCGTTGACACCATTCAAGATCCGACCCGGCCAGTTCCGGGCCGAGCGACTCCGTCCCGGTCGCCGGGTCGACGAACACCTCCCGAAGCAGGCCGTCCGGCGCGACCTCCGCGACCGTGCACGGCACGACGTCCAGCCACTCGTGGGCGACGACCAGCGCCCGATCGGGGCGCCAAGCCGCGGGCAGATCGACACCTCCGGGCGACTCCACCCAGGCAACCGGTTCGGGCAGGTCGGCCGGCCGGTCGACCACGTCGAGCCCGGTCAGCGGACGTCCGGGCCAACACGCATACAGATGCCTCAAGAGCTCACCCCGACCGGCGCCGACGTCGACGATCCCGTCGAGGCCGTAGCGGTCCGCCCACGCCCAGAGCGTCTGGGCGAGGGCCTGGCCGGAGCCGGCCTGGGTCGCCGTCGTGAAGTGGCCGGCCGGGCCTTGAGCCTGCCGGTAGAAGCCACGAGGCCCGTAGAGTGCGTTCTGCCAAGCCTCGCGCCACGGCCGCGGCTCGCTCACGTGCTCATCCTGCCCGCGACGAACCAGGCAGCGACGTGGAACCCGTGGCTGGCCCGGGAGTCAGCACAGCGGGGTAGGTTCGTGCGCCGTGAGCGCCTTCGCCGCCTCGACGCCGGGAGACCGCCCGCCACGGTTCAGGGTGGGCGTCATCGGCGCGGGCCGGGTCGGCGCCGTCCTCGGTGCGGCCCTGCACCACGCCGGCCACCAGGTGACGGCGGTCGCGGCGGTGAGCGAGGAGTCGCGAGCGCGGGCCGCGGAGCTGCTGCCGGGCGTGCCGGTCGGCGACGTGCCCCATGTGGTCACGTCGGTGGATCTGGTCCTTCTCGCGGTCCCGGACGACACCCTCCCCAGCCTGGTGAGTGGCCTGGCTAAGGTCGGCGCGTTCCGCCCGGGGCAGGTCGTCGTCCACACGTGCGGCCGGTTCGGCGTCGGTGTCCTCGAACCCGCCGCGTTCGTCGGGGCGCTGCCGCTGGCCCTGCACCCGGCGATGTCCTTCACCGGCACCGCGATCGACCTCGACCGGCTCAGCGACGCGTGCTTCGCCGTCACCACTCTCAAGGAGCTGGAACCCCTGGGTGAGGCGCTCGTCCTGGAAATGGGCGGCGAGCCGGTCCTTGTCGAGGAGGAGGACCGCCCGCTCTACCATGCGGCGCTCGCTCTCGGCGCCAACCACCTGGCCACGCTCGTCGCCCAGGCGACCCGGCTGCTCGAGGACGCCGGCGTCGACGAACCCGGGCGGGTGCTCGGGCCGCTCCTCGGCGCCGCCCTCGACAACGCCCTCCGCGCGGGCGTCCTCAGCGGACCCGAGGCGGCCGGCGACGCGGGCACGGTCGCCGAGCACCTGGCCGAGCTGGCCACCGAACCTCAGATCCGGTCGACCTACCGAGCCCTTGCTCGTGCCACCGTCGACCTGGCGCGGCAGCGGGGGCGTCTCCGGCCGGCCGATGCCGAGTCCGTTCTCGCCGTCCTCGAGGAGAACGACGAGAACCCCGATGACGTGGGGGACGAGCGGTGACCGCGACTCCCCGCATACCGCGGCGTCTCGAGGCGCCGCCACCGGGGTGGACCACGTCGGTCGACGTCGTCGTCGTGGGCTCCGGAATCGCCGGGCTCACGGCCGCCCTGCGGCTCCGGGAGCAGGTCGACACCGTCCTGCTCGTGACGAAGACGGTCCTCAACGAGGGCTCGACGGCGTGGGCCCAGGGCGGCATCGCCGCGGCGATGGACCCCGCCGACTCGCCCGAGGAGCACCTCCGCGACACCCTCGTGGCCGGCGTCGGGCTGTGCGACGTGGAGGCGGTCACCGCCCTCGTCACCGAAGGACCCCAGCGGGTGCGGGAGCTCGTCGCGCTGGGCGCCGAGTTCGACCGCGACTCGGCCGGGGAGATCCTCCTGACCCGCGAAGGCGGCCACCACCGCGATCGGATCGCCCACGCCGGCGGCGACGCCACCGGCCGCGAGATCAGCCGAGCCCTCATCGAGGCACTGCACCGGGTGCAGTCGGACCCCGGCATCCAGGTCGTCGAGCACGCCCTGGTCGTCGATCTCCTCCAGGCGGCCGACGGCCGGGTATGCGGCGTCACCGTGCACGTCATCGGCGAAGGTCAGGTCGACGGCGTCGGCGCCGCGCACGCTCGCGCGGTCGTGCTCGCCACCGGAGGCCTGGGACAGATCTACTCGGCCACGACCAACCCTGCCGTCTCCACCGGTGACGGCATGGGCATAGCTCTGCGGGCCGGGGCGGTGATGGCCGACGTCGAGTTCGTGCAGTTCCACCCGACCGTCCTGTGGCTCGGCGAGGGAGCCAACGGCCAGCAGCCGCTCATCAGCGAGGCGGTCCGCGGCGAGGGCGCCTTCCTCGTCGACGCGAACGGCGTCCGGTTCATGCCCGGCGTCCACGAGCTCGCCGACCTCGCGCCCCGCGACGTTGTGGCCCGCGCCATCGTCGCCCGGATGCATGAGACGGGCACCGACCACGTCTACCTCGACGCCCGCCACCTGGGCCGGGAATTCCTCGAGCGCCGGTTCCCGTCGATCGTCTCGACCCTGCGCGAGCACGGGTTCGACCTGGCCACCCAGCTCGTGCCGGTCGCGCCGGCCCAGCACTACGCGAGCGGCGGGGTCAAGGTCGAGCTCCACGGCCGCTCGTCGCTGGACGGCCTGTATGCGTGCGGGGAGGTGTCGTGCAGCGGCGTGCACGGGGCCAACCGGCTGGCATCGAACTCCCTGCTCGAAGGCCTCGTCTTCGCCTCTCGGATCGCCGACGACATCTCCGCGCGGTTCGCGGCCGGGGACCTTGCCCCGACGACAGCGGCGGCCCCTCAGGGCGACAGCGGGCTGCTCACGGCCGACCATCGCCGCGAGATCCAGCGCTCGATGACGGCGGGCAGCGGCGTCGTCCGATCCGCCGAGTCGCTCAACACCGCTGACCACGAGCTGGCCACCCTGGCCAAGGCCGCCGAGTCAGGCGACGTCACGCCCGAGCCGGCGGCGTGGGAGACCACCAACCTGCTCCACCTCGGCCAGGTCCTGACGACCGTCGCCGCGCTGCGCGAGGAGACCCGAGGCGGCCACCTGAGGTCCGACTTTCCCGAGCGTGACGACGCCCATTGGCTCGGGCACCTCCATGCCGTGCGGCGTCCGGACGGCACAGTCGAGACGTCGTACCACCCGGTTGCGCAGCCGGAGGATGAACCCTCGTGACCCTGCGGGACCTCGACTTTCCATACGATCAGGCCCGGCGGGTCGTACGGACGGCCCTTGAGGAGGACCTCGGTCCGCGGCATCTCGACGTCACGACGCTCGCGACGATCCCCGCCGACCAGGTCCGCGGCGCCGAGATCGTGGCCAGAGCGGCGGGAGTCGTCGCGGGGTTGCCGGTCGTCCCCTTGGTGTTCGACGAGGCGTCCACGCTCGTCGGAACCGGTCCCGTGGAGTCCGAGCTGCTGGTCACCGACGGCGCCGACGTCGACCAGGGCGACGTCGTCGCTCGGGTGCAGGGAGCGTTGCGGACCGTCCTCATCGCGGAGCGAACCCTCCTCAACGTGGTCTGCCAACTCTCCGGCATCGCGACGCATACCCGCCAGTGGGCCGACGTGCTCGAGGGCACCGGCGCGATGGTCCTCGACACGCGCAAGACGACGCCCGGGATGCGGCACCTCGAGAAGTACGCGGTCCGCGCCGGCGGCGGCACCAACAAGCGGATGGGTCTCTACGACGTCGCGATGATCAAGGACAACCACAAGCTGGCCGCGAGCTCGGTGGCGGCGGCGTACGCGTCGGTGCGAGCCGCATACCCCGACGTCGACGTCCAGGTTGAAGTCACGACCGTGGACGAGGCGCTGGAGGCGTATGCGGCGGGCGCGCGGTTCGTCATGTGCGACAACATGCCGGTCGAGCTGCTGGCCGACACCGTCCGGACCCTGCGGGAGCAGGCCGAGGACGTCGAGATCGAGGCGACCGGTGGGCTCACCCTCGGCGTCGCCCGCGAGTACGCCCTGACCGGCGTCGACTACCTCAGCGTCGGCGGCCTGACCCATTCCTCGCCGATTCTCGACCTGGCCCTCGACCTCACCGACTGACGGTTTTCGCGCTTCCAGGCTCACGTTGTTGTGGATCCGCGGCCTCGAGACGCCGTCCAACTGACAACAACAGGCGCCCAGAAGATGGATAAGCGGGGTCGGACATACTTGACCGGTGACCGGCCAACCCCCCGAGCCGCCCGACGCCGACGTCCCGGAACAGATCCGGATCCGTCGCGAGAAGCGGCAGCGGCTGCTCGACGGCGGACGGGACGCCTACCCGGTCGAGGTGAAGCGGACGCATACCCTCCACCAGGTCCGCGAGCAGTGGGGGGACCTCGAGACTGGTCAGGAGACCGACGACGTGGTCCGGGTCGCGGGCCGGGTCGTCTTCGTCCGGAACACCGGCAAGCTGTGCTTCGCCACCCTTCAGGAGGGGATCGGCACCCGCCTCCAGGTGATGGTCAGCCTCGCCGAGGTGGGGGAGGAGTCGCTCGACGACTGGAAGGCACTGGTCGATCTCGGTGACCACGTCGTCGTCGAGGGACGGGTCATCTCCAGTCGGCGTGGCGAGCTGTCGGTACTGGCGACGTCGTGGCAGATGGCCAGCAAGGCGCTCCGGCCGCTGCCGATCCTGCACCGGGAGCTCTCCGAGGAGACCCGGGTGCGCCAGCGGTATGCCGACCTCGTCGTGCGGCAGGAGGCCCGCGACATGGTCCGCACCCGCGCCACGATCACCCGCACGCTGCGCGAAGAGCTGGCTCGCCAGGGCTACGTCGAGATCGAGACGCCGGTCCTCCAGCTGGTCCACGGCGGCGCCGCAGCCCGGCCGTTCCGCACCCACCTCAATGCCTTCGACCAGGACATGACGCTGCGGATCGCCCTGGAGCTGCCGCTCAAGAAGGCCGTCGTCGGTGGCGTGGACAACGTCTACGAGCTGGGCCGGATCTTCCGCAACGAGGGGATCGACGCCACCCACAGCGCCGAGTTCACGATGCTCGAGGCGTACCAGGCGTACGGCGACCAGACCACGATCGCCGCGCTGATCCGCGACCTCTACCTCGCGGTCGCCGATGCCATGGGCTCACGGCAGGTCGAGACCGCCAAGGGGCTGGTCGACCTCGACGGTGACTGGCGCTGGCTGCCGGTCTACGACGCGCTCAGCGAGGCGGTCGGCGAGGTCGTCACCGTTGAGACCTCGTTGGAGACGCTGCGAGAGTATGCGTCGAAGCGCGACATCCTTGTCGACCCGGCGTGGTCGTCGGGCAAGCTCGCCACCGAGCTGCTCGGCAAGCTCGTCGAACCGAACCTCGTCCAGCCGACGTTCCTCTGCGACTATCCCGCTTCGGCGCAGCCGCTCGCCCGGCCGCACCGCAGCGAGCCGGGGCTCATCGAGGCGTGGGACCTCATCATCGCCGGCGTGGAGCGGGGGACGGGTTTCTCCGAGCTGGTCGACCCTGTGATCCAGCGCGAGGTCCTCACCGCGCAGTCGTTGCTCGCCGCCGGCGGCGACGAGGAGGCAATGCAGCTCGACGAGGACTTCCTGCGGGCTCTCGAATACGGCGCCCCGCCGATGGGTGGAGTGGGCCTCGGCATCGACCGGATGGTCATGCTCTTCACCGGGGCGAACATCCGCGAGACGATCCTGTTCCCGCTGCTCAAGCCCGAGGCGTGAGGCGGACACGATGTGGGACACCGTCTTTCCGTACCTCGCGGCGCTGCTGCCGACGGCCGCCGTCGCGGTGCTCTTCTATTTCCTCATCAAGAGCATTCTCGAGGGTGACCGCCGCGAGCGGCTGGCCCACTCCAAATGGGAGCGGGATCAGGAGCGGGAACGCGAGACGCAACGCGAGAAGGAGCCTGGGCACGAGAAGGAGCGGGACGCTCCGAATAGCCCGCATAATTCACCGTCGCGGCCCGAATGAATTAGGCTGGGAGCGTTCCCGGATATTCCGCCGGGAAGGCACTACTACATCATCCCTGCTGATGTAACCGAAAGGAAACAGCCCCATGGCACAACGGGTCCAGATCGTCCTCGAGGACGACCTCGACGGAGGGGTGGCCGCCGAGACGGTGACCTTCGGTCTCGACGGCGTGAGTTACGAGATCGATCTGAGTGACAAGAATGCGGGAAAGCTCCGTGACGAGTTCTCCTCGTGGATCGGCCATGCACGCCGCTCCGGCGGCCGCCGCACAACCGGCCGCCGCGCGTCGGGCAGCTCGTCGAGCGCGTCCAACCGACGTGACCTGTCCGCCGTCCGGGCTTGGGCTCGGTCGAACGGGCACCAGGTGAGCGACCGTGGCCGCGTCTCCGCGGCTGTTCAGGAGGCCTACGACAAGGCCCACTGACGGCGGCTGCACGAAAAGGACACCTCGGTTATCCGAGGTGTCCTTTTCATGTCGAAACGTGCAAGAACCCGTCATTTCTTGCGTTTTCCTGCACCAGCGGTCACACCCCTTGCCAGACCGGCGGCGAGATCGCCGAGGTGGTCCAGCCGCTCGACAACGTCGGTCATCAGCAGCTGGGAGAGCCGCCCGCCGTTCGCCCCCTGCTCCACCTCCTCCCAGGTGCGCGGGGCGGCGACATAAGGCGCCGCCTTTCCCCGCAGGGAGTACGGACAGATCGTCGTCTTGGCCGCGGTGTTCTGGCTCCAGTCGAGGAAGACCTTTCCCGGCCGCAGCGACTTGGTCATCTTCCAGACGACGAGATCCGGATGCTTCTTGGTCATCTCCTGGGCCAGGTCCTTGGCGAGCGCCCGGATCTCGTCCGCGGAATGCTGGCCC
>Ga0307289_10000350_pt1 | contig 19683 bp, 17 predicted proteins | sample ER_DNA_143_FD_194483 | JGI IMG/M metagenome (GOLD analysis project Ga0307289, IMG submission 194483) | Bulk soil microbial communities from the East River watershed near Crested Butte, Colorado, United States - ER_DNA_143 | ecosystem: Environmental > Terrestrial > Soil > Floodplain | place...
GGACGGTACCGTGGCCGATCCCAAGGCGCTGTCCTCGATGCTGGAGGAGGTCAATCACCTCAAGAAGAGGATCAGCGATCTGGAAGATGCCGAGCTGGAGGTGATGGAGCAACTCGAGGTAGCGATGGCCAATCGAGAGACGATCCGTGCGCGAATAAAGCAAATCGACGACGACTTGGCAGTGACCATTACCGAACGTGATCGTCAGCTTGCGGCAATCGAGGCGGAAATGGCCGGGCTGCGCACCGAGCGGGACCAGATCACGCCGCTGATACCACCGGATCTGCTCCGTCTGTACGGCAAGATCGGCGCCAATCATGGCGGAGTCGGTGCTGCTGAACTGCGGCAGCGTCGTTGCACAGGCTGCCAGTTGGAGATCAACGCGGCCGATCTGCGCGCGTTCACGGCGGCAGCCGAGGACGAGGTGCTGCGCTGCGAAGAATGCGGCCGGATTCTCATCCGTACGCCCCAATCAGGTTTGGCCCCATCAGGTTTGACACAGTCGGGGGTCTGAATGGCTCGGGAATCGGCCAACAAGCGCAGCGGACCAGGCCTTTTCGATGACCCGGAGGAGCCTCTAGCCGCCACATCCGGTAGTCGCATGATAGTCGAAGCAGACGGCGGGGCGCGTGGCAATCCAGGACCAGCGGCGTACGGAGCGGTGGTACGAGACGCCGAAACGTCGACTGTCCTAGCAGCTGAAGGCCTGCCCATCGGACACGCGACGAACAATGTTGCCGAATACCGGGGCTTGATCGCCGGACTCGAGATGGCCCGTGAGCTGGACCCGACTGCGGCGCTGGAGGTGCGGATGGACTCCAAGCTGGTGATCGAGCAAATGGCCGGACGCTGGAAAGTCAAGCACGCCGACATGAAGGTGTTGGCGCTCGAGGCGAATCGGTTGCGGCCGGTCACAGTGACGTGGACTTGGGTGCCGCGGGAACTCAACAAAACTGCCGATGCCTTGGTCAATCGCGCCTTGGATGGGGATCCAGTCCCACGGCAGTACATGGTCGACCGACCGAGCTGAAAGCCAGGCCGGTCGGAGTCCTCCGGATAAGCTGCGGTCATGCCAGCCCGCAAGCTCGGCCTGCCACCGGTTGTGCCCAGTGAGCTCGCGGAGGGCTTAGCGGCCATTCGGGCAATCGCCGAAGTGCCGTCGGACTTTCCTGTCGAGGTCGAGGCTGTCGCCGAGAAGGCGGCTGCCGAGCCGCAACTTCCTGATCTTGACCGTACGGATCTGGACTTGATCACCATCGATCCCGCCGGCTCTCGTGATCTTGATCAGGCCTTGCACATTGCGCGTGGTCCGAGTGGTGAATTCGTGGTCTCGTACGCAATTGCCGATGTGGCAGCATTTGTTCGGCCCGGGGACCCGATCGACCTTGAGGCGCACCGCCGTGGCACCACGCTTTATGCGCTCGACCGTCGAACTCCGTTGCATCCGCCGGTGCTAAGCGAAGGGGCCGCAAGCCTGCTTCCGAATGAAGTCCGACCAGCGCTGCTGTGGACGATCACACTGGACCATCGCGGCCAGATGCTTTCGGCGGAGGTAGTACGAGCTAAGGTGCGCAGCCGCGCTCAGCTCAGCTATGACGAGGCCCAGCAGGAGATCGACGCGAGTACTCCTCGCTCGACTCTCACCCTGCTGAAGCTGGTAGGCCAGTGGCGCGAGATCCGGGAGCGCGACCGCGGCGGCGTCAGCCTGAAGATTCCGCAGCAAGAGATCCAGCATCACAGCAACAGGTGGACTCTCCGCTTCCGAGCCCCTGAGCCGGTGGAGGGGTGGAATGCCCAGATTTCGCTGCTAACCGGCATGGCCGCGGCACACATCATGCTGTACGGACAAATGGGCATCTTGCGGACTATGCCGCCGGCCGACGCCTACTCCTTGGGCAGGCTGCGTCACGTCGCCAAGGCGCTGCGCATCGTCTGGCCGCCGGAGATGGACTATCACGAATTCATTCGTACCCTCCACCCGTCGCGGCCTGACCAGGCGGCGATGCTCAACGCCGCTACGCGCTTGTTTCGAGGAGCCGGCTATCGAAGCTTTAGCGGCGGGATTCCGCAAGATGTCGATCATGCGGCACTCGCCAGCGATTATGCCCACACCACGGCACCACTGCGACGGCTCGTGGACCGCTACGCCGGAGAAATCTGTGTTGCGCTGTGCGCGGATCAGCCAGTCCCAGACTGGGTCTTCCGCTCCCTCGACGACCTCCCCGAGCAGATGGCTGTGGCGGAACGGCGGGCGAAGAAGTATGAGCGAGCCATCATTGATCTGCTGGAGGTCTATTTGCTCGCTGACCGGATTGGCCAGACGTTCATCGGCACCGTGATCGAAGTCAATCGCGACAAGCAGCATGGCACCGTCATGATCGAGGAACCGGCCGTCGAGGCTCGGGCCATCGGTGATCGGCTGCGGCTGGGGCAAGAGGTGCTGGTCCGCCTGACATCAGCCGACTATGCCAAGGGCGCGGTGGCTTTTGAGGTCGCGCGGACCGTTCAGCCGCCGATCTGACGTTTGGCTGCCGCCACCACCGCCTCAGGGGTAAATCCGAACTTTGATTGCAGCGCCTTGAGTGGGGCTGAGGCGCCAAAAGTGCTCATTGCAATGATCTCGCCCTTGGTGCCAGCCCAACGATCCCAACCGAATGAAGAGGCCTGTTCGATCACAACCCGGGCCGTTACGTCGGGGGGCAGCACGCTATCGCGATACTCGTCGCTCTGCCGGTCGAACAGCTCCCAGGACGGCATGCTGACGACCCGTGCCTTGATGCCCTCACTAACCAGCAGCTCGTACGACGAGACCGCAAGCGCGACCTCACTGCCGGTGGCGATCAAGATCACGTCCGGGGTCTCGTCCGGATCGCCCGCCAGCACGTACGCGCCCTTGGCGACGCCGCTTGCCGGAGCGTACGTGCTGCGATCCAGCGTGGGCAGCGCCTGCCGAGACAAGATCATCGCGACCGGGTCGTGCCGCAGCGGCATGATCACGCGCCACGCTTCCACGACCTCATTGGCATCGGCCGGCCGCATGTCGATCATGCCGGGCATCGCGCGTAGCGACGCCAGTTGTTCGACGGGCTGGTGGGTGGGGCCGTCCTCACCGACGCCGATCGAGTCGTGGGTGAAGACATGGATGACTGGTAGCTCCATGAGTGCGGACAACCGCAGAGCCCCGCGCTGAAAGTCGGAGAAGATCAAGAATCCGGCCTGGTAGGGCCTGATCTTGCTGAGCGCCAACCCGTTGGTGATCGCGCCAGCCGCGTGCTCACGAACGCCGAAGTGCAGATTTCGGCCGGCCCGGTTGTCCGGCTGGAAGTCGCCGGCGCCTTCGAAAGTGAGACGCGACTTGTTGGAGGGAGCAAGATCGGATGAACCGCCGATGAGCCAGGGCACGCGCTGGGCGATGAGATTGAGCACCTTCTGGCTGGTGTCCCGGCCGGCAGCACCCTTGGGATCGGCCGGATACTCCGGGAGATCGGCGTCCCAGCCATCGGGCAGTTGCCGGCGTTGCATCTTGTCCAGGTGGTCGGCGAGTTCGGGGTACTCCTCGCTGTAGCTGGCGAAGAGTTCATCCCACTCTGAGCGCAGGTCAGCACCACGCTTGCCCAGGTCGGCGAAATGACTACGGACCTTGTCGGGAACCAGGAAGCTCTCCTCCTCGGGCCAGCCATAGAAGCGCTTGGCGCCACGGATCTCCTCAACACCCAAGGGCTCACCGTGCGCGGAGTGGCTGCCTTGCTTGGTGGGGGCGCCGTAGCCGATGATGCTCTTGACAATGATCATGGTCGGCCGTTCTTGCTCCGCCTTGAACGCGTCGAGCGCATTAGTCAGCGCATCAAGATCATTGGCGTCATCGACGCGCTGCACTGCCCAGCCATAGCCCTCGAAACGCCGTCCGACGTCCTCGGTAAAGGCGAGATCTGTGCTGCCCTCGATGGTGATCTTGTTGCTGTCATAAAGCCAGCACAGGTTGGACAGCTTCTGATGCCCCGCGAGCGAGGCCGCCTCGGCGCCGATGCCTTCCATCAGGCAGCCGTCACCAGCGATCGCGTACACGTCGTAGTCGAAGAGGTCGTAACCGGGTCGGTTGAACGTGGCCGCCTGCCACATGCCGGCTATCGCCATCCCTACGCTGGTCGCAATGCCGGTGCCGAGCGGACCTGTGGTGCATTCAATACCCGCAGTCCAGCGGTACTCCGGATGGCCGGGACACTTGGAGTCCAGCTGTCGGAACTTCTTGAGGTCCTCAAGTGGGACGGCCAACTCGCCGAGAATTTCATACTGGGGATTGACCGACTTGACCCCTGCCAAATGCAGGACCGAGTAGAGCAAGGTCGAGGCATGACCGGCGGACAGTACAAAGCGATCGCGATTGCTCCAGATTGGCCGGTCTGGATCGAAGCGCAATTTCTGCCAGACCGCGTACATCACCGGCGCGAGTGCCATTGGGGTTCCGGGATGCCCAGAATTCGCGGCCTGCACGGCGTCCATACAGAGCGTGCGGATCGTGTCAATTGCGAGCTTCTCGATGGGATCGCTTTCCAGGGCCGGGAAGTCGGTGCTGGCGGTCTGGGTCATGGTCAACCTTCCTCCGTGCGCGACCTGCTTTCGTGGTCGCGATCAATAGCTTTGTAAGGTCCGGTGGTTGCCGGCCGTTCAGGCATGCCTAGTGCCATGCCTGAATGCACGGTATCGCCCACGACCCGCTGCGGGAAGAATTGCCTGCCGATCGCGACCTGCCCGGACATGCAAAAGCCGGCCGTCGTCTGTGACGGCAGGCTTTGTCGGGGACGAGCCGGTCGATAAGCCGGATTCTGTCTCGGCCGTTTCCGACCGGGGCGATCATCCATCTGCGACCGCTGTTACCAGCGGCCTGGTGCGATCTACCCGGAGGCTCGGGCGAGCAGCCCTCGAGCGCCTCCGCAGACGCGTACGCGTCCTCTTGATCTTGCTCCAGGTGGGGTTTACCGAGCCATCCCAGTCACCTGGGATGCTGGTGGTCTCTTACACCGCCGTTTCACCCTTACCTCCGCATCCATGAGATGACAGGCACCTCATCGGTAGTCGGAGGCGGTCTGCTTTCTGTGGCACTGTCCCGCGGGTCACCCCGGGTGGGTGTTACCCACCACCTTGCTCTGTGGAGTCCGGACTTTCCTCGACGACGCAAGCGCCGCCGCGATCGCCTGACCGACTCGTCCTCCTCCAGCCTAGTGAGTAACGCTAGGGAAGTGTCAGGACTTCCGCGCCTCGCTCGGTAACCGCGAGCGTGTGCTCGAACTGCGCACATCGACTGCCATCGGCAGTGAGCACAGTCCAGCCGTCGTCCCACATGTACCAATCGCCGGTGCCGAGAGTGATCATCGGCTCGATCGTGAACGTCATTCCAGGCTTGATCACCGTGTCGTAGGCCGGTTCGTCATAGTGCGGGATCACGAGCCCGGAGTGGAAGGCGGTGTGCACGCCGTGCCCGGTGTAGTCACGAACTACGCCGTAGCCGAAGCGCTTGGCGTAGCTCTCGATCACGCGGCCGATGATGTTGACCTGGCGCCCCGGCTTCACGGCGTTGATTGCGCGTACCAACGCCTCGTGGGTGCGCTCGGTCAGCAGCCGGCCGGGCTCATCGACCTCGCCGCAAAAGAAAGTCGCACAGGTGTCGCCGTGGACGCCGCCGATATAGGCAGTTACGTCGATCTTGACGATGTCGCCTTCCTGCAGCGGGCGGGCATCTGGGATGCCGTGACAGATCACCTCATTGACCGAGGTGCAGCATGACTTGGGAAATCCGCGATAGCCCAGGGTTGATGGGTATGCGCGGTGGTCGATCAAGAACTCGTGGATCACCCGATCAAGATCATCAGTCGTTACGCCAGGGCTGATTGCCGCGGCGGCGGCATGCATCGCTTGGGCAGCGATCCGGCCCGCGATGCGTATTCTCTCAATGGTCTCCGGCGTCTGAACGTCATCGCCGGTATAGCGATCCGGCGCGGTCCGGCCGACGTAGGGCGGCCGCGGAATGCTGGCGGGCACCTCGCGTGGCGGCGAAATAGTCGCAGGCTGGATGGTCACTTGGGGATCTTACTTTCCCAAGAGTGGTCGAAAACCACATCAAATTCGCCCGAACTCGTGTCGTTGATGACCACTTTCCGGGGAAGGAAGGGGGGAGTAACGTCAAATCGAGGTGCAGTCCGAAGGAGGGGTCAGATGGCTCAGGGCGATTGGTGGTATGACCTCAAGACCCACAAGGTGGTACCAGACAACAACGACTCGAAGATCACCGACCGGCTCGGCCCCTATAAGACGCGGGAGGAGGCCGAACGTGCGCTCGAGCTAGTGGAGGAGCGCAACGAGGCCTACGACAACGACCCGCGCTGGAACGACGATCTCTAGTCGCCCCAGCTCATCGGGGCGAAGCGGGTGCGAACGCCGGCGGAGGGCGACCAGATGCGTCACGAGGTGACCGACGCCGACACGGCTGTGGCCCTCGGCAGTGGTGACGTTCCGGTGCTCGCGACACCTCGGCTGATCGCGTGGATGGAAGCGGCAACCGTGCGGGCCGCGGACGCCTTCCTTGCCACGGGCCAGACGACAGTCGGCACCGGGATCCGCATAGAACACCGCCGCGCGACCGGCGTCGGCGGCAGCATCGAGATCACCGCAGCGCCGCAGCGCGACGCAGCCAGCCGTCGTCTGACCTTCGACGTACAGGCGATCGACGGCTCAGGGCAGGTGGTGGCTGCAGGCCAGATCGAGCGGGCGATCGTTGATCGGCAACGCTTCCTGGCGTCCGTGTCAGCCGCAGACACCTACAACCGTTGATCTCACTCGGCCAGGACAACAGCAGGAGTAACGGAGGTGCAGCCGGATGGAACTGGAACGAGCTCGGTCGTTGCTGAATGCAGAGCGTGCCCGGGTGCAGCAGCTGCTGGCCGATCTCGGCACAGACCGGGCAGATGATCATGAGGCGGAACGCGATGCGTCTTATCCCGCGACGCCACTGGCACAAGAGGGCGTCGACGATGCCGTGGCCGCCGGCCTGCGGGACCGGCTCGCGGCTCTTGATCGTGCTCTCCAGCGGGTCGAAGACGGCAGCTACGGCCGCTCGATCCGCAGTGGTGCGCCTATCCCGGACGAGCGCCTCGAGGCGGACCCGGCTGCCGAGCTCACTGTCCAGGAGGCCGCCGATGATCAAGCAGCGAGCCGATAACGAGGGACCTGATGGCGAAGGCAGCGCGGGTGCAGGTTCGTCGCGTGTACGACCCGCCAGAGCCTGGCGACGGGCAGCGGGTGCTCGTGGACCGGCTATGGCCGCGAGGGCTCAGCAAGGAACGCGCTCGCTTCGACGACTGGTGCAAGGAGATCGCGCCCTCCACCGAGCTGCGGAAGTGGTACGGCCATGACCCCGGCCGGTACGCCGAATTCGCCCGCCGCTATCGCGCCGAGCTCGGCGATCCAGTGCGCGCCGCTGCGCTGGCCAATCTTCGCAAGTTAGCCGGTCACGGACAGCTCACCCTGCTGACCGCGACGAAGCGAAGCGATATCAGCGAGGCAGCCGTCCTCGCCGACCTGCTCGCCAGGCGCTGACTGAGTGGCGTCAGGTAGTGACGAGTCCGGCGACAAGATTGATGGTCGCGGCGAGGATCACCGTTCCGAAGCTGTATGACAGCAAGCAGTGCCTTAGCACCACCGAGCGGATCGCGGTGCTGGAGACGCCCGTGTCCGATACCTGGTAAGTCATCCCCAGGTTGTAGCTGAAATAGAAGAAGTCGCGGTATGACGGCTGGTCATTACTGTTGAAGTCGATTCCACCCACGGGCTCTCCGTAATAGAGCTGCGCATATCGGGTGCTGTACATCAAGTGCAGCATCGCCCAGGTCGTGAAGACGCCGATGAGACCGATCGCCGCGGCGGTGTTGCGGGTACTGGAGTTGCCCAGCATCAGCAATGCGACGATTCCCACCAGGCTGCCGAGCGCCGACCCCACGACGAGCAGCTCCTCGACGTGCGGCCGGTAGTCCTCGCGCCGCGCCTTGTGTCGAGTGCTGTCAGGCGTCATCGGCCAAAGCACCACTACTCCGGTGAGCACGAACACCGCACCCATCCCCGCGATGCCGGACAGCAGACCCAACAGCAGGCTCGACAACAGGCTGACCAGCAGCAGGACGAACACCCCCACGACGAGCGAGATTGCCAGCCGGGCCGGGGCGGACCGCGCAACTCCGCGAATCACCATCACCGTGAGGCTATCGCGGACGGCAGCCCTGCAGACCTCGCTCGGGCACCTTCACTAGCTAGCTGAACGTAGGTTGCGGGACCGAATCGGTGAGTGAGAGGTCGAGACTGTCGGCGCTCGCCGGCGCAGCGCTGGTGATTCGGACTTGCGAGGCGTTTGCGACTGGCCTGATCCACACTGGAACTCCCAATTCCAGGGCCTTGCCTGTCGCATCCGCGCGCGTCAACGTCACGAGTACCGGCGGTGCTTCGTCCTCTTCGGCTAGCCGCACGTCTGGGCGCACCTCGAAACCAACGCGGTTGAAGCGTTCGATCCGGGCCGGGTAGGCGCCATTGAACAGATGCGTCTCGATCTCTAGATCCTGCGGGCGTACCAGATGGTTGTCGAGTGTGGTCACAGGACCGAGGAAGCTCATCACGAACATACGCAAACTCGTGCGGGTGCGCCCCGTCTCTACTGGATCGCTAGAGAATTTAGAGATCCGGTTTTGCTGAGACCATGTTTCGGGTACCAGATGGATGGGCCAGCTCCACGTACGCTGCGCACCTCGATCGGGCGCTACGATCTTTGTCTTCTTAACTCCCGCTCGATATGTCAAGACAGTCAACGAGGAGCGACCTCAGTGCTAATTCCGGACAAGGCGAGTTGGTGGCGGCGGTGACGCGCCGCCTGACGGTCGGCTGTGAGTTCGTTCACGAGTCGGTGGCGGACGTGCACGCAGTGTTCCAAGTGGAGCCGCTGAGTGATCAGAAGGTCGACGTAATCGACGCTCGTTGGTCGTTGGATCCCGATGGACCGACCCGTGCCTACACAGACCTGTATGGCAATCCGTGCCGACGCTTGGTCGTGCCTGCCGGACGCTCGGTGATCAACTATAAGGCGACCGTGATCGCACCTGACGCGGTGGAGGATGTCGACGAGGAGGCGCCCGAGCTGATGCCGGATCAGCTGCCCGACGAGGCGCTGATCTACATCCTTCCCAGCCGCTTTTGCCTACCAGATGTACTCGGCGCGGAGGCTTGGGAGCGCTTCGGCAACACGCCGCCCGGCTATCGGCGGGTGCAAGCGATCTGCGATTACGTCCATGATCATCTGCAATTCCAGTACGGCGCTAGCAATCCGTGGACTACTGCTGCCGATGTGCACACCAGCGGCTACGGAGTGTGCCGGGATTTCACCCACCTCGCGGTTTCGTTCTGCCGTGCTCTCAATATTCCCGCTCGCTACGTCTTCGGGTATCTGCCAGAGATCGATGTCCCGCATCGCGATCTGCCGATGGATTTTGCGGCCTGGATGGAGGTCTATCTGGGCGACCGCTGGTGGACCTTCGATCCACGAAACAACGAGCGACGGAAGGGTCGAGTGCTCATAGGGCGAGGTCGCGACGCCAGTGATGTCGCGATGGCCACTACCTTCGGGGCACCGCGGCTGGAGTCGATGATCGTTATCTCCGAAGAGGATGCCGCGGCCTAGCTAGCTCGAAATCCGGGCTGAGTCGAAGCCTTGATGTCGGCATTCGGCAGGCTCAGGACGCATATCAGCTGGCACGTAACTCCCGTATGGTCTTGGCGAGCACGGCATCAAGCTGAGCATTGCCGATCGGTACTGCCCCGAAGAAAAAGCCCCAGTTCTGGCCATCACGTACCACGATGAAGATCGTATGATCACCTGCAACCGGGAGATCGGGTCGATCGACGGTGATCTCGCAATCGATCAGCCATCCGTTATTGCCGTCGATGCTCAGACTCTCGCTACGGATATCGGTTCGGGTGGGCAGATACGGGCTATACATGTTGCCCGCGATGACGCAGCGCACCAGGTTCTCGACGGCAGTTTTCGCATCGTTGCCAAAACTGTCCTTACCGCGTAACTGGCCGACGGCAAGTTGTGCAATCCAGCCCGGATCCCGACTCACTTGCAAAGTCTGCTGGACTACGTCATAGGCAAACCTGAAGCGTGGCTCAACCGATGCTGACTCGAACGTCGGTTGCTCGGGGAACGACAAGTTGCCGCCGTATACCCGACCGTCGATCGGATGGCGAGCCCGGAGATTTGGGTTGCCCTTCGGGCACCGCAGCGGCATTGCCGGCGTCGGAGTGGCAGAGCGACTCTGTGAGGGTTCCCGCGGCGGGGGAGCCGACGAGTCGTTCAGAGTCGCTGTCGGGGTGGGTACCGCCCGGTCGGCGACGGGCCGCAGGTTGCCTAGGTACACCGCCAGGGATACAACGCCGATCACGGCCACCACGATCACAGCGATGATCACCGCGAGCCGTCGTCTTTCAAGTATTCGGGTCCCTCGGCCCTCCGGTGTAGCAGCGCCCGGTATCTCAGGCCGGGCGACATCGGCCGGCAGCGGTTCGCGAGGGTCATCGGTGGTGATTGGTGACCACTGTGAGCCGTCCCAGTACCGATAGCGCCCAGGCACGCCTGCGGGATCGCGGTACCAGCCGGGCAGCCCTTGTGGCATGTCCTGTTACCTGAGCAGGACTGGATCTGACCGCCCCGATGTCAGAAAGCGGACAGAGATCACCTCAACGGCCCTCACGCCAGCCGTTGGTGATCGGCAACCGCCGGTCGCGGCCGAATGCCTTAAAGCTGATCTTGGTGCCCGGAGGGTATTGCCGCCGCTTGTACTCGGCAAGATCAACCAGTCGGATCACCCGGTCGACGACGTGCGGATCGAAGCCCATCTTCACAATGTCTTCATGGCTGGCGTCGCCCTCGACATAGTCGTCAAGAATGTCGTCGAGCAGCTCGTATGGCGGTAGCGAGTCGGTGTCCTTCTGGCCGGGCCGTAATTCGGCGCTCGGCTCCTTGGTGATCGCGTTTTCCGGAATCGGCGGGGTCTCGCCACGCTGCTCGGCTTGCTCGTTGCGCCAGCGCGCCAACTTCCAAACCCACGTCTTCGGCACGTCCTTGATCGGCGCGTAACCGCCGACCGCATCTCCGTAAATCGTGCTATAGCCGACCGCGAGCTCGCTCTTGTTGCCGCAGGCCAGCACGATCGAGGGTGCGTGCTGATTCGACTCGGCCATCCAGATCACGGCGCGGATTCGCGCTTGGAGGTTCTCGGCCGCGATGCCGTCCAGTTCAAGCATCTGGTGAAACGCGTCGACGGCTGGTGCGATCGGCACGGTGGTGAAATGCAGACCGGTTCGTGCGGCCAGATCAGCGGCGTCGCTCTTGGAGTGCTCAGAGGAGTAGGCGCTGGGGTTGGAGATGCCATAGACGCGGTCTGCGCCGAGCGCGTCACATGCCAACGTGGCAACCAGGGTTGAGTCGATGCCACCCGACAGCCCGAGATAGACCCGCTCGATTCCGTTCTTGTGGCAATAGTCGCGTAGCCCCATGACCAAGGCGAGATACACCTCGGCCATCGCCTCAAGGGGTTTCGCGACAACCGGGGTGATCATCTCCGCAGGTGCATCTCCGGCATCGGAGATGTGATGGCGGAGGATGATCATGCCGCTTTGGCCGGGTTCGGCTGGAACGGTGCCCTGGGCGATTTCGGGCTGTAGTGGAGCTGTGCCGGGTGCCAGCTCAAGATCAGCAACAACCAGGTCTTCGACGAATTGCAGCGCGCGTACGAGGATGGTGCCATCTGTACTGGCGATCATGGTGTCGCCGTCGAAGACCAGCTCATCCTGGCCGCCGACCAGGTTGACGTAGGCAAGTGGGCAGCCAGCTTCGCGGGCGCGCCGCCTAACCAGGTCGCCGCGTACGTCGTCCTTGTCCCGCTCATACGGGCTGGCGTTGATCACCGCCAATAGTCCGGCGTTCGCCTCAGCAGTTGCTGCTACCGGACCGCCGTCTTGCCAAAGATCTTCACAGATGGCAATCGCGACGTCGATGCCGCGAATGCGGAGCACGTGCAATTCGTTGCCAGGCTTGAAATAGCGGTACTCGTCGAAGACACCGTAATTGGGTAGGTGGTGCTTCGCGTAGGAACAGATGACACGGCCCTGGTGCAGCACTGCGGCGGCGTTGAGTGGATGTCCACCCTTGGGATGATCGGGCTCGTCGGTGCGGTCCAGGTAGCCGACCACCGCTACAAGATCACCAAGCCCGGCATCGAGCAGCCGAGTGGCCAAGCGATTGATCGACGTCCGTGACGCCTCGACGAAACTGCGTCGCAACGCGAGATCTTCGATCGGGTAACCGGTAAGCATCATCTCGGGGAACAGCACGAGATCTGCGCCGGCGTCGGCTGCTTGCTTCGACCAGTCCATAACGAGGTCGGCGTTGGCCGAGATGTCTCCCACAGTGGCATTGACCTGGGCCATGGCAATCCGTAGATGAGGCACGGCACGAGACTACGACGCCACGCTACGGTGGCGGCAGCGGCTAGACCGTCTGAATCTGTCTGCAGATCGATGCGACCGTAACGCTGCCGTTACATCCTGAGCGGCAGACTTGGCGGGTGGACAAGCAGACCGAGTTCGTATTGCGGGCGATCGAAGAGCGTGATGTGCGGTTCGTCCGTATGTGGTTCACCGATGTTCTTGGCTTTTTGAAGTCGGTTGCTGTCGCACCTGCGGAGCTCGAGGGAGCCTTCGCCGAGGGCATGGGGTTCGATGGTTCAGCGATTGAGGGCTTCGCACGGGTGTACGAGTCCGACATGCTCGCCCATCCTGACCCCGCGACCTTCCAGGTGCTGCCATGGCGTGACACCAGTCCGGCTACAGCCCGGATGTTTTGCGACATTACGATGCCGGACGGCTCGCCTTCGTACGCGGACCCCCGTTATGTGCTGAAACGCGCGCTCAAGAGAGCCGCCGATCTGGGATTTACCTTCTACACCCATCCCGAGGTGGAGTTCTTCCTCTTCAAGGACCCGATGAAGCCGGGCAAGCCGCCCATTCCGGTGGATCAGTCCGGCTACTTCGATCACACGCCGCAGAGTCTGGGCACCGACTTCCGGCGTCGCGCAATCACCATGCTCGAGCAGATGGGCATTTCGGTCGAGTACTCCCATCACGAGGGAGGTCCTGGGCAGCAAGAGATAGATCTTCGCTACGCCGATGCGCTCTCCACGGCTGACAACTTGATGACCTTCCGTGTAGTCGTCAAGGAGGTTGCGCTATCCCAGGGTATTTACGCCTCGTTCATGCCTAAGCCGTTCACCGAGCACCCGGGCTCCGGCATGCACACGCATATGTCGCTCTTCGAGGGCGACACCAATGCCTTCTACGACGCCAGCGCGGAACATCACTTGTCGAAGATTGGGCGCTACTTCATAGCCGGCCTGCTGCGGCACGCTGCCGAGATCACCGCAGTGACTAATCAGTGGACCAACTCGTATAAGCGGCTGGCGGGCGGAGGCGAGGCGCCCAGCTACATCTGCTGGGGTCGCAACAACCGCTCCGCGCTGGTCCGGGTACCGATGTACAAGCCGAACAAGGGGTCCTCGGCACGCATCGAGCTGCGGTCTATCGACTCAGCGGCCAATCCCTACCTGGCCTTTGCGCTCATCCTGGCGGCAGGGCTAGCCGGGATTGAAGGCGAGTATGAACTGCCTGAAGGTGCCGAGGACGACGTCTGGTCGCTCACCGAGCGGGAACGGCAAGCGCTGGGAATCTCACCGCTGCCACGGAACCTCGATGAGGCGATCCACACCATGGAACGCTCGGATCTGGTTGCCGAGACGCTAGGTGAGCACGTCTTTGATTTCTTCCTTCGCAACAAGCGTGCCGAGTTCGATGAGTACCGCCGGCAGGTGACTCCGCTAGAGCTCACTCGTCTCCTCCCCGTCCTCTAACTCTCCGACTTGTCAGCGTCTCAGAGTGCTATAGCCCTTTGAGACGCTGACAAGTCGGTGTTCTAGGAGAGCAGGGGGAGCGCTGGGGACAGGTTGGCGCGCAGGCCTGATGCGTGCACCGTGCCACTGGCAACGGCCTCGTCCCAGGCAATGCGGCCGGTTGCTAGCCGCAAGAAGGTCACTGGGTCGGTCTCTACGACGTTCGGCGGGGTACCGCGAGTGTGAGTCGGCCCGGGATCGCCGATCGCGCACTGTACGGCCGCGTACGGCGGGATTCGCGCCTCTACCGACCTGCCCGGATGCCGGCCGGCGAGAATTCCAGCAAGGGTACGCGTACACCGCGCGAGGGCGCCCCGCTGGAGGCTGGCCGGTGCCACTTCCGGGACCGAGCGATTCAGATCGTCGGTGTGTACCACCACTTCCACGATTCGGGTTGCCAGATAGTCCTCGATCGTCGTGGGACCACGGCCGGTCATGATCGCTCGAGACAGCTGGACGTCGCCATCCAGTGTGGCCACAAGATCATCAATCGACGACTCCAGCCGCGCCGCAACCTCCGGGCCGGTAAGTCCAGCGGATTCCTCCAGCGTTGACGCCATGATCATTTCCACGTCACGCCGATAGCGCGTCACGAACTCATGGATCGGTAGCGGAGGTTCCCTGGTCCGGTGTTGGAGCGACGCCGCAAGCCCAGCGTGCACGAGGACCAAGTGGCCGGCAAGTTGTCGGACATTCCAATCCGGCAGCACCGTTGGCCGCTCGAAAACCTCCGTCGGTAGACCTTGCAACCACGCCACTACTGTTCGGGACTGCTCGAGCAAGGCCTCCTGCGGTCCGAGTCGTGGCGCCATTACTGACGATCTCCTGGCATCGTTCAAAGACTTCCGCGGCGACGGTACCAGTCATCGGCAGTGTCGATGAATGCTGAGGGATCAAGGCCGAACGTTCTCAGTAACATCGAGGCAAATGATCCGGATCGAGACGACACAAGGCACCCTGGCGCGACGGGGATTCGTCGACGCCGAGGCTGCAGCACGCGTCATCGAACACTGGGACGACGAGCATGAGCCGTTGCTGGATGTGCTGGCGCAGTCTGCCGATCCGGATCAGGCACTGGCGGAGCTGGACCGGCTCTGCGAGCGGGTGCCAGGCCTACTCTCTCGTTTGACCGCTGCCCCAATCCTGGCTCGTCAGCTGATCATGGTTCTAGGTGCCAGCAACAGGCTGGCCCATCACCTGATCGCCCATCCCGAACACATTGAGCTCCTCGAAAAGGAGCTGGTCAAGATTCCTGCGGCGTCGCTCCGGCAGGAGTTGCTGGTGGCGACCGGTGCTGATCCCGAGTCGGCGGTGCCGATCGCTACCGACACTATGGGCGACGAGCTGCGTCTTGCCTATCGTGGAGCGCTGCTGCGCATTGCTGCTCGCGATCTGTGTGCGCCAGAGCCGATCGAGGCCGTTGTTGATATCGCCGATGAGCTCTCGGACTTGGCCGACGCGACACTCGAGGCCGCGCTCTCGATCAGCCGACTCAAGCTCGGTGAGAACGCTCTGAAGACCCGCTTGGCGGTCGTAGGACTTGGCAAATGCGGTGCCCAGGAGCTCAACTATGTCAGCGATGTCGATGTCCTCTTCGTCGCCGAGCCCGTGCTAGATGCCGACGGTACGCCGCTGATCAGCAACGATCAGGCAGTGCAGATCGCCACTCGGATGGCCGCCGACATGACTCGCATCTGTTCGGCCCACACCTCGGCCGGAACGATCTGGGAGGTGGATGCGGCCCTCAGGCCGGAAGGCAAAGCGGGCCAGCTGGTACGTACGCTGTCCAGTCATCGCATCTACTACGAAAAGTGGGCCAAAACCTGGGAGTTCCAGGCGATGCTCAAGGCTCGACCGGCTGCCGGTGATCGAGAACTCGGGCAAGCCTTCGTTGATCTTGTGGCGCCGATGGTCTGGCGCGCCGCGGAGCGGGAGAACTTCGTCGCCGATACCCAGGCGATGCGTAAGCGAGTAGTGGCGCACATCCCAGCTCGTGATCAGGGTCGAGAGCTCAAGCTGGGGGAGGGCGGCTTGCGCGACGTCGAGTTCTCGGTCCAGCTGCTGCAGTTGGTACATGGCCGGATCGACGAGCGGCTGCGGTCCCGTGCCACCCTGCCGGCACTGAAGTCGTTGATCGACAACGGCTACGTGGGGCGCGAGGATGGCAAAGGGTTCGCTCTGGCCTATCGATTCCTCCGCACACTTGAGCATCGCATCCAGCTCTACAACCTGCGGCGTACCCATCTGCTGCCCAACAACGATCATGATCTTCGCCGACTGGGCCGCTCTTTCGGTTACAAGGATCCGGTGAACGAGCTGCTGAGCACCTGGCGGCACACCGCTCAGCGAGTACGCCGGCTGCACGAGCGACTCTTCTATTCACCGCTGCTGGACGCGGTGGCCAAGATTCCGTCCAAGGAGCTCAGACTTACCACCGACGCGGCTCTGGACCGGCTGAAAGCGCTGGGATATGCCGATCCGCAGGCGGCACTGCGCCACATAGCAGCACTCAGTCAGGGCGTGACCAGGCAGGCCGAGATTCAACGCCAGCTGTTGCCGGCAATGCTGGGGTGGTTCGCGGGAGCACCCAACCCCGATCATGGCCTGCTGGCATTCCGCCAGGTCTCAGAGGTACTGGGGACAACCCCGTGGTATCTCCGGGCGCTTCGCGACGAGGGTGCAATGGCGGAGCGGCTGGCCCGTATCCTCGCGTCCAGCCGGTACGCGGTAGAGCTGCTCAAGCGGGCACCGCAGACCGTTCAGATGCTGGCCGATGATCAAGAGCTGAGACCTCGATCACTGGCTGACTTAAAGGCTGAGATGCATGCGGCAGCGGGCAGACAGAGCAACAGCGTTGCAGCCGTCGAGGCAATCAGGGCGATCCGCCGACGAGAGCTGTTCAGGGTGGCGGCCGGTGATCTTCTCGGGGAGAACGACGTACAGAGCGTCGGGCAGGCGCTCAGCGACCTGGCATCAGCGACGATCGATGCTGCGCTGGCCGTGGCATGCGACGGCGCTAACGGCGAGGTGCCACGGATCGCAGCTATTGCGATGGGCCGGTGGGGTGGGCGGGAGATGTCGTACGCCTCGGATGCTGACGCCATGTTCGTGATGGAGGACGCTTCCAACTCCGACAGCGATCCGACCAAGATCGCCACTACGGTGATCAATGAGATGCGCACCTTGCTCACTCGACCGAGCGCTGATCCCGCCCTAAGCATCGACGCCGATCTGCGCCCGGAAGGCAAGGGCGGTGCTCTGATCCGCTCCCTCACCGCCTATCGCAACTACTACAGCCGCTGGTCGTCGACCTGGGAGCTCCAGGCATTGGTTCGCGCCGACGCTCTGGCAGGCGACGAGGAACTTGGCAAAGCCTTGATGGCCGAGATCGACGCGCACCGCTGGCCGGAAGGTGGGCTGAGTGCATCGCAGCTCACTGAAATCCGCAAGCTCAAGGCACGCGTCGAGGCCGAACGCTTGCCGCGAGGTGCCGATCCTGCCAAACACACCAAACTCGGACCCGGCGGCATCGCCGATGTTGAGTGGACCGTTCAGCTGCTCCAGCTGCAACATGCCTACCGGCTTCCAGCAATGCGCTCCACGCAGACGATTGTGGCTTTGCGGGCTGCACATGAAGCTGGCGTGATTGATGCGATGGACGCCGGGCACCTTGAGGCGGCCTGGACCCTGGCCAGCCGGATTCGCAACCAGATCATGCTGATGCGCGGCCGCGGCTCGGACTCGCTACCCGGCGACAACCGGGAGCTGGCGAGCCTGGCCGAGCTGCTGGGTTATGGCGCAGGAGAGTCCTCGCACCTGCTTGCCGATTACCGTCGGGTGACCCGGCGAGCCAGGCAGGTTGTGGAGCGGGTCTTCTGGGGCGCTAGCGGAAGGTCGGTGTGATCAGCGCAAGCCCGTCAACAGCGCCCTGTGATACGCCTGAAGTGTTGCAGCTGCGGTGTTGTCCCAGCTGAACGTCGCCGCATATGCCGCCGCATTGGAGCCCATCGTGATCCTTTCGTCGTGATCATCGAGGATCGCGGCAAGGGCATCGGCCCACTCGCGCTCATCGTGCCCTTTCACCAACAGACCGCTGTAGCCATCTCGGACCGCGTGCCGGAGTCCTCCCACATCTGTTGCCACCACGGGGCGACCACAGGCTTGCGCCTCGAGCGCGACGAGACCGAAGGATTCGTTGTAGGACGGGACTGCTACGACGTCAGAGACGCAATACCAGCGGAACAGTTCCGAGCGCTCGGAGTGCGGCCGGAAGTCCACCATGTCCTCGATGCCATGATCGATTGCCAGCGGTCCAAGTGTCTTTGACCACTCTGCGTCCGAGCCGCTCGGACCGCCGATGATGATCAACTGCAGGTAATCACGACGCCCCGGGTCGCGCCGCACCAGCTCGGCAACGGCCTTGATCAACACGTCGGGCGCCTTCAACGGCTGGATGCGACCGACGAACAAGATCACTTGGATGTCTTGAGCCACGCCAAACTGGGCGCGTGATTTGGGCTGATTGCAGGGATGGAAGGTGTGCAAGTCGACTCCGGGCGGAACGATCATGATCTGCTCGTCCCGTGCGCCGTAATTAGCACGGAGTTCGGCCGCTTCATCGCTGGTGCTGGCGGTCAGCACGTCGGCCCCTCGTACGATCGCGGCTTCGCCGCATACGCGTATGTGCGGTTCGGCTGACTGACCCGCTCCCAGATTGGAGTTTTTAACCCGAGCCATGGTGTGCATGGTGTGCACCAGGGGAAGGCCACGCCTGCGCTTCAGCTCCAGGCCGACCTCACCAGAGAGCCAGTAGTGGGAATGGATCAGATCATGACCATCAAGGCGGGCCTCCAACTGAGCGCAGAACTTCTCAGTCAGAGACTGCAGCGCCTCCTTGGGGACATATTTGGCCGGTCCCGCCTTGAGATGAATCACTCTGGTGTGCTCATGAACATCGACGATGTCCGGCACCCCCGGCTTATCACGGCGGGTAAAGACATCAACCTTCAACCCGCGCTCGCCGAGCCGTCGGGCTAGCTCGGCCACGTAAACATTGAGGCCTCCAGCGTCCCCAACGCCCGGTGTCGCTAGTGGGGAGGTGTGCATGCTCACCATCGCCACCCGACTGGGATACTCGCAACCTGTGTGCATGTTTCGCCTCCCGCTGAGAGGCTACAGGCGATTCCTATAGCCTCGCTTCCTACGCCTCTTGTTACCCACTCACGAGCACAAGTGCAGCCACGGCGAAAGCCAAGCCAGCTACCTGGATGCTGCGCAGCCGTTCATGGTCGATGATCAAAGCCAAGATCACGGTCGTCACGGGATAGAGCGCGGCCAGCGGGGCAACAACGCTGAGCTCGCCACTGCGACTGGCTACCAGGAACAGCGCGTTCGCCGTCATGTCGCAGGGGCCGGCCACCATCGTGAACCGCAAGGCCACAGCTCGAGGCCAGGGGCCGGGTCGCATCATGAGGAGCAGCAGGCCGCAGATGATGAGCGCGCTGAATTGCGAACCCGCGATTGGCCAGAGGCCTGCGGAGCCGCTGGCCGCCTCACCCGCGAGGGCGATGAGGATGAAGAACAGTGCGAAGCCCGCGCCGGCCCCCAACGCTGCGATGACCAGCCTCGAACTGGCCAACTGGCGCTG
>Ga0307289_10000354_pt1 | contig 19611 bp, 24 predicted proteins | sample ER_DNA_143_FD_194483 | JGI IMG/M metagenome (GOLD analysis project Ga0307289, IMG submission 194483) | Bulk soil microbial communities from the East River watershed near Crested Butte, Colorado, United States - ER_DNA_143 | ecosystem: Environmental > Terrestrial > Soil > Floodplain | place...
GATCGCCCGTGCGGTGCGCGCCGAGTCGGCTGCCCTGCGCGCGGAGCTCGAGGGCTCGCGGCTCCCTGCGAGCGCGGTTCCCGCGGAGCCGCTCGACCAGGGAGACGAGCTGCCCGCGCCGCTGCGGCGGGTGGCCGCGCAGTTCGGGGCGGCCGGCGTGCTCCAGCTGCCGGTACGCGAGGACAACGCGGTGGTCGGCTCGCTCGAGCTGCTTCGCCGGCGTGACGAGTTCGACGAGCGCGAGCGGAGCCTGGCCTTCGCCGCGGCCGATGAGATCGCGCTCGCTCGGCGCGCCTTCGGCGACGGCGGCGGCGCGGCTGCGGCAGGCCCGGACCTGCTCGGCCTCGCCGGCGACGCGCTGGCGGCCGGCTCTGACGAGACTCGCGCCGCCGACCAGGTCGCCACGCTCGCGGCCGAGGCGACAGGCGCGCGCGCGTGCGCGGTCTGGCGCTACGAAGAGCAGGGCCCGGTGCTGGCGGCGCTCTCGGGCACCGCGCTCCCGACCTCGGTCGCCCTCGACGCGGTCCGCCGAGCGCGCAACGTGCCCGGCTCGCTCGCGGTCGAGTCGCTCGAGGACGGCGGCGCGGTGGTGACGCTGCAACTGGGCGAGCCGCCGCAGGGTGCCCTTCAGCTCCTGCTCGCCGACGAGCCACACCCGGCCGACCCACTGCTCGACCGGCTCGGCACCTTCGCCGTCCGCGCCGCTCATGCCCTCCGCGCCGGCGAGCGGCGCCGCACCCTCTCGGTCGAGCTCGAGCGCACACGCGCGCTCCTGACGATCGTCGGGCAAGCGATCGCCCAGCTCTCCCTGGCCCACACGCTCGACACGGCGATCGAGCACGTCTCGGGTCTGCTCGGCGCCGAGCGGCTCGCCGTCTACCTCTCGTCCGAGCCCGACCGGCTGGAGCCGGCCGCCGAGCGCGAGCTGACCGGCCCGCACGCCCGCGTCGCCGAGCGCTTGCTCGAGCAGCTGCTCGGGCCCGCGCGCGGCCGCGGCCTGCTCGGCATCCCCTACGCCGCCAGCGACCCACGGCTCGCGGGCGTGACCGACGTGCTCGAGGAGCTCGGGATCGAGGCCGCGATCGCAGTCCCTCTTCGCGTGCGCGACGACCTGATCGGCTTGCTCGCCGTCTACCCGGCTGCCGGTCGCGAGCTGACCGAGACCGAGGAGCAGCTCCTGCGCGCGCTCGCGGCCCAGCTCGCGGTCGCGGTGCAGAACGCGCGGCTGCACGAGGAGACGAAGCTCGCCGACGAGGAGCGCAAGGAGGCGCTCGCGTCCGAGCGCGAGGCCTCGCGGCGGCTGCAGGCGCTCTACGAGATCTCGCGCGTCTTCTCGGAGAGCCTGTCGCTCGACCTGACGCTGGAAGCGATCACGCGCACCATCGTCGAGACGCTCGGGGTGGACGCCGCCTCCCTGCGCATGCCGGACGCACGGGGCACCGAGCTCGAGCCGGTCGCGATGCACGTGCGCGAGGAGCGGCTGGCGGAGCCGATGCGGGCGATCCTCTCCCTGCCGCAGCCGCTCTCTCCGGTCCGGCCGAGCGTCTTCAGCAGCGGGCGGGCGCTGCTGCTCGACCCGCGCAGCGCCGCCTCGCTCGGGCCGGCCCACGAGCCGTTGATCCCGTTCCTCGAGAAGGGGTCGACGGCCGCGGTGATCCCGCTTGCCACGCAGGCGGAGATTCTCGGGACGCTCACGCTGGTCTCGCTCGACCCCGACCGGCCGATCGGCGGCGCGACGCTCGAGGCCGCGACCTCGATCGCCGGCCAGGCCGCGCTCGCGCTCGACAACGCGCGTCTCTACCAGCAGCAGAAGCAGTTCGCCGACTCGATGCAGCGCTCGCTGCTGCCGCGCGAGCAGCCGCAGTCCCCGGGGCTCGACATCGGCGCGGTCTACGCCTCGTCGGCGCGCATGGACGTCGGCGGCGACGTCTACGACTTCCTCGAGCTGGCGGACGGGAGGCTCGCGGTCGTGCTCGGCGACGTGACCGGCCACGGGATCGATGCCGCGGCCGACATGGCGATGGCGAAGTTCGTCTTCCGCTCGCTTGCCCGTGAGCATTCCGAGCCGTCCGAGTTCCTGGCCGCCACGAACGAGATCGTGCTCGAGGAGATCGGCGAGGGGAAGTTCATCACGATGCTCTACGTGATCGCCGACGGCCGCGAGGGCGAGCTCGATTGCGCGAGCGCCGGCCATCCGCCGCCGCGCGTCGTGCGCGAGGGAGCTGTCGACCCACTCGGAGTTCGCGGTCTCGCGCTCGGAATCGCGGGCGGGCAGCACTACGAGGTCGAGCACGTGAGGCTCGAGCCGGGCGACGCGGCGGTGCTCTTCACCGACGGCCTGCTCGAGGCCCGACGCGACGGCGAGCTCTACGGCGAGGAGCGGCTCGACGCGTCGCTTGCCCGCCACGCCTCTCTGCCCGCCGAGGCGCTCGCTAAGGCGCTCGTCGAGGACTGCCGCGCCTTCGGTGGCGACCTGACCGACGACTGCGCCGTCGTCGTCCTCAAGCGGACGTGATCGAGCTCGCGCGGCGCGACGGCCGGCCTCTGCGGATCGGCCATCGCGGCGCGGCCGCGCTCGCACCTGAGAACTCGCTCGAGGCGATCGCTCTCGCGGTCGAGCTCGGCTGCGACCTGGTCGAGTTCGACGTGCACACGCTGGCCGGCCAGCTGGTCGTCGCGCACGACCCGCCGGCGGCTGCCGACGGCCTGCCGACTCTCGACGAGGTGCTCTCGCTTCTCGCTGCGACCGGCGCCGGGGTTCACCTCGACCTGAAGTCGCAGCGCGCGGAGCGGCCGGTCGTCGAGGCGCTGCGGCGCCACGGGCTCGTCGAGCGGACGCTGGTCAGCTCGTTCCGCCGCGAGACGCTGCGGGCGCTGCACGCGGTGGAACCCGGTCTCCGGCTGGGGCGGACCTACCCCCAGGATCGCACCGGCCTGACCAAACGGCCCGTCTTCCAGCCGCCTGCGCGGGCGATCGTGCGCGTGCTGCGTCGAGCCCTCCCGCGCCGCATCCCGTCTTTGCTGGCCCGCTCGAGCGCGACCGCGGCGGTGCTCTACTGGGAGGTCGTCAGCGAGGCGGCCGTGGCGCGCTGCCACGCGCTCGGCGCGCCGGTGCTCGTCTGGACGGTGGACGACCCCCAGGTCCTGCGCTGGCTGGACGAGCTCGGCGTCGACGCGGTGATCACGAACGATCCGCGCATATTCCGTGACTAGACTTTCCCGCGGGATGAGAAAAGCGGGTCTCCTCGTGCTGTTCCTGCTCGGCCTGGCCGCCGCCGGCGGGCTGTCGGCGGGCGTCGTCGCCGCGACCACGACCACGGGCACGACCACCACGGCGCCGACAACGATCGCGAGCGGCGTGACGATCTCGGGCGTTGAGGTCGGCAGCATGAGCTCCGACCAGGCGTTCGCGGCGGTCACAGCCTCGTTCGCGCGCCCGCTGACGCTGGTCGTGCCGCGCCACCGGCTCGCGGTCGACCCCGCGCGCATCGGCGCAATGGCAGCCGTGCGCGCGGCGGTCTCACGCGCGCTGACGGCCCCGGCCGACACGGCGCTGAAGCTGCGCGTGATCCTCAGCCGCAAGGGCACGCAGCGCTACCTCGACGCGGTCGCCAAGCGCTTCGACCGCGAGCCCGTCGACTCCCAGCTCGTGCTCCGCAACCTGCGTCCCGTGATCACGAAGGAGCAGACGGGCCGTGAGCTGCGCCAGGTGCGGGGGATGAACGCGATCTTCACGGCGCTCGTGACGAACACGAGGCCGGAGCTTCCGCTGCAGTTCAACGAGCTGAAGCCGTCGGTGACGCGTGCCGCATTTGGCCCGGTGATCGTGATCCGGCGCGGCTCGAACCGGCTCTACCTCTACAAGGGCATGCGCTTCCAGCGGGTCTTCGGCGTCGCCACCGGCCAGTCGGTCTATCCGACGCCGCTCGGGCGCTGGCACGTCGTCGTCAAGGCACGGAACCCGTGGTGGTACCCGCCGAACTCGACCTGGGCCAAGGGCGAGAAGCCAGTGCCGCCCGGGCCGGGCAACCCGCTCGGCACGCGCTGGATGGGCCTTTCGGCAAGCGGCGTCGGCATCCACGGCACGCCGGACGACGCCTCGATCGGCTACTCGGCCTCGCACGGCTGCATCCGGATGCACATCCCCGACGCGGAGTGGCTCTTCAACCACGTGACCGTCGGGACGACGGTCTTCATCGTCGCCCAGTGAGATGACCGCCGCTCGGCTGAAGCTCGGCGCGCAGGCACTGGCGGTCGGGCTTGTGGCCCTGCTGCTCGCCCTGCTCGTCTGGAAGCTCGCCAAGGGGTCCGGCAAGGAGGCCGCGATCGGGAAGCCGGCACCGGATTTCACGCTCAAGCGCGTCGACGCGCCCGGCAAGCTCCAGCTCGCCTCGCTGAAGGGGAAGGTGGTCGTCCTCAACTTCTGGGCGTCGTGGTGCTATCCGTGCAACCAGGAGGCCCCGACGCTTCAGGCCGCTGCGAAGCGCTGGGGCGATCGCGTCGTGGTGCTTGGCGTGGACGTCAATGATCCGACGAGCGACGCACGGAAGTTCGCACGCAAGTTCAAGCTCACCTACCCACTCGTCCACGACAACCACAACATCACTTCGCCGAAGTACGGCCTGACGGGCCTGCCGGAGACGTTCTTCATTGACCGCACCGGCAAGCTCGTCGGTCACGTCGCCGCGGCGATCGACGCTTCCGCCCTGCGTGACGGAGTCGAGCAGGCGCTGCGATCGTGAGGCTCCTCGTCGTGGCGCTCGTGGCCCTGGTGCTGGCCGCGCCGGTCGTGGCAAGCGAGCAGCATCCGACGCTGCCGGAGCTCGAAGGGCAGCTGATGTGCCCGATCTGCGCTGGCGAGACGCTCGCTCAGTCAACCTCGCCTGCAGCTCAGCGAATCAAAGTGGAGATCCAGCGGCGAATCGCTGCCGGCGACACGCGGAGTCAGATCAAGCGCAGGCTCGTCTCGGAGTGGGGCGAGCGGATCCTCGCCGCGCCGCCACGGCACGGGTTCGACCTGCTCGCCTGGCTGCTGCCGATCGTGGGCGTGCTCGGAGGTGCGGCGGCGATCGGAGTGCTCGCGTTCCGCTGGACCCGCGAGCGTGAGCCGGAGCCCGCGCCGCAGCGCTGGTCGCGGAACGGGCACCCGCTCGGGCCGGACGAGGAGCGCCGGCTCGACGAGGAGCTCGCCCGCTTCGATGGCTGAGCGGGTAGCGGCCGCGTTCGCAGCTGGTCTCGTCTCGATCGCCTTTCCCTGCGTGCTGCCCCTCGTGCCGGGGTACCTGTCCGCGATCACCGCGGTCGAGGTCGACCGGCTCGGCGAGCGCGGGGCGGCGCGGCGCGTGGTCGCGGCAAGCGTGCCCTTTGCGCTCGGCTTCACGGTCGTGTTCGTCGTCCTCGGCGCCGGCGCTGCGGCACTCGGGGGCTGGGTCGACCAGGAGACGCGGACAAAGATCGCCGGCTTCGTGCTCGTCGTGCTCGGGCTCGCCTTCATGGGGCTGCTGCCCTGGCCCGAGCGCGTGCTCGCGCCTGGCGCGCTGACCCGGGCTCGGGCGAGCGGCTCGCGTGCGCTGCTTGGGGCGGCGTTCGCGGTCTGCGCGGCGCCCTGCGTCGGCGTCGTGCTCGGCGCGATCCTGGCGCTGGCCGCCGACTCGCGCACGGTCGTCCGCGGCTGCATCCTGCTCGCGGCGTACTCGTTCGGGATCACGGTCGCCTTCGTCGCGATCGGGATCGCGTTCACGCGCGCGATGAGCGCATTCCGCTGGGTGCGAGACCACTACGACTGGATCCGCTACCTGAGCGGCGGCACCCTCGTCGTGCTGGGCCTACTGCTCTTCTTCAACCGCGACTGGTGGCTGCGGGTGCTCCTGAACAGGGCGCTCGACGCGCTAGGCCTCGGCGGGCAGCTCTAGCGCCGGCAGCTCGAGCGAGCCACTCTCGACCACGCGCGCGGCCGCCGCGACCTGCTCGAGCAGCGACGCGACGTCTACGCCGCCGTGCTCCGGCGCGTACGACCGGAGCCGCCGCGTCGCCTTCTCGAGCTGGCGCTCGCAGCCGACGCGGTTGCCGCGGCCGGCCTGGTACCAGGCCACTGCTACGTGCACGAGGCCCTGGTAGAAGTCGCGCTCCTCCGGCTCGGCAGCACGCCATGCGTCCTCGAGCTGCTCGTGCGCCGCGAAGTACTCACCGCGGCGGATCAGGTCGAGGCCGGTTTCGAGGTGGGTCACGGCGTTGGAGACTAGGCGCCAGGGTGTTACGTTTGCCGCGTGGCGACGATCCTGCTCGTAGGCGTCGACCTGTTCTTCCGAGGGAAGCTGGAGGGCCTGCTGGCGGGCCATCACCTGATCACGACGGAGAACGTCGACCCGCCGGACTGCGTGATCGCGGACATCGCGCGCATCGACCCGGACGAGGTCGCGGACGCGTATCCGGAGATCCCGATCCTCGGCTTCACGAACCACACGGACACCGAGGGACTGCGCCGCGCGCATGCCGCCGGGTTCGACCAGGTCGTGGCCAAATCGGCGCTCGACGAGCGCGCCAAGGAGATCGTCGAAGAGCTGACTGCCTGACCCGCGGCTCTCAGTAGACTGGCCCGCCGTGACGTACATCATCGCCGAGCCCTGCATCGACATCAAAGATCTCTCGTGCGTCGACGTCTGCCCGGTCGACTGCATCCACGAGTTCGGGCGCATCCTCGTGATCGACCCGGAGGAGTGCATCGACTGCGGCGCGTGCGAGCCGGAGTGCCCGGTCGAGGCGATCTTCCCCGAGGACGCGCTCCCGGCGAAGTGGGAGCCCTTCGTGAAGATCAACTACGCCTATCCCGAGGGCGCGGATGTGATCAACAAGCTCACCGACGACTACGCGGCCGAGCACAACGTCCAGAACGAGCCGCTCGAGTAGTTACAAATCCCGCCGCGAGGGGATCCGTCCTTCGAATCGACCGAGGAGGGATCTCGTGCCACAGAAGGCGTGGAGCAACAAGCGGGAACGACAGTACGAGCACATCAAGGAGAGCGAGCAGGACCAGGGCCGCTCGACCAAGCGCGCGAAGGAGATCGCCGCGCGAACGGTCAACAAGGAGCGCGCCCGCACCGGCGAGGCCAGGGAGTCGTCGGGGGCGTCGCGGCGCGACATGTCGTCCAGCCGGCGTGGTGGCCTGCGCTCGGGCACGAATCGCCCGAAGGGCCGCACCAAGGAGCAGCTCTACAACGAGGCCCGGCGGATGAACATCGAAGGGCGCTCGAAGATGAACAAGCAGCAGCTTCAACGTGCCGTCGACCGCCGCAAGTAGGCGCGTGGCTATGCTCCGGCCGTGACGCCGGAGACGCTGGATCACGTCGCGCTGTGGGTCGCCGACCGCGACCCGATCGCCGACTTCGTCACTTCCCGTCTCGGGATGCACGTGGTCGACCGCACCGACGCATTCACCTTGGTCGGCTCGGACGCCCGGCGCGGGAAGTTGACGCTGTTCGAGGCGGAGGGGCCGCGCGAGCGGGGCGCGCTCAAGCACGTCGCCCTGCGCGTCTCCAGCCTCGACTCTGCGCTCGGCTCGCTCGACGGCACGCAAGTCGAGCGGCCGCGCGAGGGTGAGGCGTACATGGATGTCTCCGAGGGTCTGCGGCTCGGCCTCGTCGAGGCGCCGACGGACGTCGAGTACGACCTCGACCACGTCGCGCTCTGGTCGAGCGCGCCGGAGGAGACGGCCAAGGAGTACCTCGGGCTCGGCTTCTCGGAGGCTTCGCCCGGCCCCTCGGGCGCACCGCGCGTGGAGGTCGGCGGGGCGTTCGTCGAGTTCCACCAGGGCGAGCCGGGCGATCCCGAGCGCCCGCTGCTGAACCACCTCGCGGTGCTGGTCGAGTCGGCCGAGGAGCACATCGCGGAGGCTCGGGAGCGCGGGCTCGAGATCGACAACATCGTCGACGCGGCGAACACGTACGCGGTCTTCGTCTGGGGCCCGGAGCGGGTCAAGGTCGAGTACGTCGAGCACAAGCCCACGTTCTCGCTCACCTGAGTTGCTCGTAGCGGGTGCGGGCATGGCCGGCCTCTGTGCGGCTGCTCGCGCGTGGGAGCTGGGAGCGTCGCCGGTGGTGCTCGAGAAAGGCACGCGGCCCGGGGGCTCGATGCTGCTCTCGAGCGGCGTGATCTGGCGCTACCGGACGTTCGAGGACTTCCAAGCCCAATGCCCCGGAGGGGACGAGCGGCTGCAGCGGCTGGTCTTCGACGGGCTCGACGACGGGCTGGAGTGGCTCGAGTCGCTCGGTGCGCCGGTCGTGGCCCGCGAGACCGGGAACCCGCTCACGACCGGCGTGCGCTTCGATCCCCAAGGCCTGACGGACGCGTTGCTCCGGGCTGCCGGAGAGGTCCGTTTCGAACAACCAGTGACAGTCACAGTGACTGTCACTGGGGATCCGCTCGTGCTGGCGAGCGGCGGCTTCCAGGGCGATCCCGAGCTGGTCGAGCGCTACCTCCGGCCGGCCGCGCCGCTGCGAGTTCGCGCGAATCCGTGGAGCGGCGGCGACGGGCTACGCGTCGGGCTTGAGCGCGGCGCCGCGCTCTCCGGAGGCCTGGACGAGTTCTACGGCCGCAACATGGCCGACGTCGACTTCGACGAGTCCGGCTTCGTCTCGCTCGCGCAGGTCTACGGCCGCTTTGCGCGGATCTTCAACGAGCGCGGGGAGGAGTTCTTCGACCACACGGCCGTCTCCTGGTCGGAGCTCGATCTCGTCCAGGCGACCGCACGCCAGCGCGGCGCGCGGGCGTGGTACCTGCTCGATGAGCGTGCCCTCGACGAGCGTGTCCGCTATGGCACCGTCCGCGAGCTGGTCGCCGCCGCGCCGACGCGCACCGACCCGGCGGAGCTGCCCTTCGAGCCGCCGCCGGGAACGGTCGCCGCCGTTCGGGTCGCCGCCGCGATCACGCACACGATCGGCGGTCTCCGCGTCGACGAGCAGGCCCGGGTGGTGGACGAAGAGCGCAAGCCGATCGACGGCCTCCTCGCGGCGGGAGCCGACGTCGGCGGGATCTCGACGGGCGGCTACGCGAGCGGCCTGGCCTCGGCGCTCGTGCTCGGGCGTCAGGCCGCCGAGACCGCGCTCAGCTGACGGGCTGCAGGTAGGCGCAGCGCCGGAAGTCGCCCGGGAGCGGGGAGGGCGCGACCTTCGTCACGTACAGCCGCTCCTCGCCTTCCTCGACGATATCTCCGGCGCCGGGCACGTCACCCTCGCGCTCGCGCAGCTCGTAGCCGTTCGTCGTCCAGACGAAGCGCAGGTGCGTCGGGCGCTGGCCGTTCTCCATCGACGAGATGCTAATTGCTGCGCTCAGTTGCCAGCGGGTCGACCGGTCATTTCAGACGGACGCGCCGGCAGAGCCCGCGCGTCCTGGGGACGGCACCGCAAGCGGTGCCTCAGCGGTGCGCCGCGTATGACGGCAGCACGATCCGAACCGCGGTGCCGCCGTCCTCGCCCGCCTCGATGTCGAGCCGCCCGCTCAGCGTCCGCGCTCGCTCCTCGATGTCCTCGAAGCTCGTTCGCCGCCGCTCGCCCGCGCCGTTGTCGGAGATCACCGTCTCGACCGTCCCGTCCTTGAGGTCGGCCACGCTGATCGAGATCCGCGAGGGCGGCCCGCGCCTGATCGCCTGGTTCACCGCGTCACGGATGATCTGGTAGATCGCTACACGAGCGTTCTCGGCGAGGCCGTCTGCCGCATCGACGTCGAGGTCGACCTGGATCTGGTTTGAGAGCCCGACCTGCTCGGCGAAGGCCTGGAGCGCCGGCCCGAAGCCCTGGTCGCGCAGCACGACCGGCTCGATGTTGAACGAGAGGTCCCGCAGTGAGCGGATCGTGTCGCGGTGTCGCTTCACCGCCGAGTCGAGCACTCCGGTCGCCTCCTCCAGCCGCCCGCCCTCGAGCGAGTCGATCGCCGCGTCGAGCATCAGGCTGATCCCGGAGAGCGACTGCACCGGACCGTCGTGCAGGAAGAGTGCCAGCCGCCGCCGTTCCTCCTGCTCGGCGATGATCAGCTGGTCGGTCAGCCGCCCGCGCTCGGCCTCGCGCTCCTTGGCCTCGGCGAGCAGCTGGGTGTTCTCGACGGCCCGGCAGGCGAAGTCCGCCAGCAGCTTCGCCCGTGCAAGCTCCTCGCGGTCGAGCGGCTTCGCTCGCACGAGCTGGAGCGAGCCGATCTCCTCGCCGCGGATCCGCAGCGGCAGCACGACCGCTCCCGCGAGCCCGCTCGCGCCCGGCGCCAGCAGCGTCGCCTTCGCGCCGAAGAGCTCCTTCGCCTCGCGCCGAGTCTGGTCGAGCACCTGCTCGGGCTCGTGCGGCGCGGCGATCGAGCTCATCGACTCGATCAGCGACTCGAGGAAGTTGGACTGCGCCGAGAGCTCCTCCTCGACCACCTCGTGCCGGCGGCGCTCGGTGACGATCAGATGCAGCGCGAACCCTGCGGCGCCGACGATCGCCGCGCCGAGGCCGGCGAAGGCGAGCCAGCCGGAGTTCAACGCGAGCCCCAGCAAGGACACGATCGCAGCGGCCGCTACGGCCGCTACGAGCAAAACCGCTCTAGTCGATGATCGCGTCACGAAGCGCGATCGCAACGGCGTGCGTGCGCGTGTCGGCCTCGAGCTTCGTGAGGATGTGGCGCACGTGGCTCTTGACCGTTTCCTGGCTGATGAAGAGCCGTGCGGCCACGTCCGCGTTCGACATCCCGTCGGCGAGCAGTTGCAGGATCTCGCGCTCGCGCGCGGTCAGCATGTCCTCGCGGTCGCCCGAGAGGAAGGCCGGCATCAGCGCCGGGTCGACGAAGCCCTCGCCGGCGACGACCTTGTCGATCGCCTTCAGCAGGGTCTGGTGCGGCGCCTCCTTGAGGATGTAGCCCTTCGCGCCGGACTCGAGCCCGCGGCCGAGCAGGCTGCGCTCGCTGTAGGCGGTGAAGATCAGGACCGCCGTCTCGGGGACCTTCTCCGTCAGGATCTTCGTCGCCTCGAGCCCGTCCATCCCGGGCATGCGCACGTCCATGATCACGACGTCGGGCTTGCGGCGCTCCGCCAGCGAGACGGCGGTCGCGCCGTCGGCCGCCTCGCCCACGACGCGGATGTGCGGCGCCCGCGAGAGTGACAGTCGCAGGCCCTCGCGGACGACCTCGTGGTCGTCAACGATCAGGCAGGTGATCTCCCCCTGCGCGGTGGTCTGGTCTTCCTTGGCGGCCTGCTCCGTCAACGCACGTGGATTGTAGGCGGCGGGTCGGCCCGCGCCCAGCCCGGGCCTGCCCTCAAGCGATTGGCCGACTGCCCCGATGAGCCTTGCATGGGACGCTCGGTGATCGGCTTCGGCGGCTTCGTCGGGATGACCGTCGGCGGTTTCGTGCCGGACCTCTGGGGCTCATCGTCGCTCTCGCTCGCCTCGGTGGTCTTCGGTCTGCTTGGCGGAATCGCCGGCGTCTGGCTCGGCGCGCGCCTCGCGGACGTCTAGAACGCAAGTGCCAGCTGCTCGGGCTCCGGATCCGGCGCCAGGCGGGTCTTGCGGCGGTCGCGGATGCCGTGCTTGCGGGTGAGCTCCGAGACGAGCTCGCGCACAGGCTTCGTCTCGGCGGCACCGAGATAGGCACGCCGCGCGTAGAGCCGCTCGTAGGCCGGCAGCTGCTCCGGGTAGTCCTCGGCGAGCGCGGTCAGGAAGTGCTCGCGCGTCCCGGGCTTGAGGTTGAGCAGGTTCGCCCAGACGCCGCAGGCGCCGGCCTCACGGGCTTCGCGCACGACCTGCGCGAGCAGCTCCGGCTTGTCGGAGAGGCCAGGCAGGATCGGCGCCATGCCCACGCTGGCGCGGATACCGGCGTCGGCGAGCGTCTTCAGCGCGCGCAGCCGCTGGCGCGGGTGGGCCGTGCCGGGCTCGGTGCGCCGCCAGATCTCGTCGTCCAGCGTCGGCACCGAGAACGTGACCGAGGCCTGCGCCCGTCGCGCCGCTTCGGCCAGCACGTCCACGTCCCGGATGATCAGCGGCCCGCGCGTGATGATGCTGAACGCATTCGCCGCGTCGCGCAGCGCCTCGATGCAGGAACGCGTCAACCGGTACCGGCCCTCCGCCGGCTGGTAGGGGTCGGTCGCGGCGCCGATCACGACCGACTCCCGCTCCCAGGTCGGCTTCGCCAGCTGCCGCCGCAGCATCTCCGCGATGTTCGTCTTGACCCGGATCGAGCGGCCGTAGCGGTCGTCGAAGGGCCGGTCGGCTCGTAGCTCGAAGGCACGGACGTAGCAGAAGGTGCAGCGGTGGACGCAGCCCATGTACGGGTTCAGCGACCACTTGAAGCCCATCCCCTTGACCCGGTTGAGCGCGACCTTGCAGGGCTCCTCGCGGTACTCGACGCGCATGCCGGGAGTATAGAACGTACGTTCGTGTAGCCGCTGGAGTTGAATGCCCGGATGAACGAGCTCCCGGGCGGGATCCGACGCCTCACATTCGAGCTACCTATGGGGATCGACCACGTCCACTGCTACCTGCTGCCGGGGCCGGGCGGCTGGACGCTCGTCGACACCGCGCTGGGGCTGCCGGTCGTCGAGGAGCGCTGGCGGGAGGCGCTGAGCGGAGTCGAGGTCGCGCGGATCGTGATCACGCACTTTCATCCCGACCACGTCGGCGGCGCGCAGGTCGTGCAGGAGCTGACGGGCGCACAGGTGCTCCAGGGCGCCGACGACTACGAGCAGTGCCTGCGCGTCTGGGGCAGCGACGACTGGTCGGAGCGAATGGCCGACCACCTGCAGCGACACGGGCTGCCCGACAAGCCGGCCGGCGAGCTGCGGCAAGAGTCGCGCACCTTCGCGCCCTTCATCCGCTTCGCGCGCGATCCGGAGCTCCTGCACGAAGGCGACGAGGTGGACGGCTGGCGAGTGCTCGAGCTGCCCGGACACGCGGACGGCCATATCTGCTTGGAGCGGGACGGCGTGCTCGTCGCCGGCGACCACCTGCTCGGTGCGATCACGCCGACGGTCGGGCTCTACCCGGACTCGCGGCCCGACCCGCTCGACGACTACCAGGCGTCGCTGCGGCGGACGATCGAGCTCGCGCCGCGGGTCGCGCTGCCCGGTCACGGCGAGCCAGTCACCGAGCCGGTCACGCGCGCCCGGGAGATCCTCGAGCACCACGAGCGCAGGCTCGATCAAACGGCCGCGGCGCTCGGGCCTGAGCCGCGCAACGCCTACGAGGTCTCCGTCGTGCTCTTCGGCCTGACCCTCGACGCGAGCGGCCGCCGCTTCGCCCTGGCCGAGACGCTTGCGCACCTGGAACGGCTCGTTCACGAGGGTCGGGTCGCGCGAACGGGGGACGACGACCGCGTCTCCTATACTGCGGCGTAGATCCGGTTGGACGACGAAGTCATTCCTAGACGTCCGCCCGACGGGGCGATGACGTGATCCTTTTCCTCGAACTCCTTGCCGTGGCGGCGCTGATCCTGCTGAACGGCTACTTCGTGGCGGCCGAGTACGCCCTCGTCACGGCACGGCGCACGCGGATCCAGGAGCTCGCCCAGAAGGGCAGCCGTAGCGCGCGAGCCGTGCTGCGGATCGTTGCGAACCCGCCGCGCTTCATCGCGGCGATGCAGCTTGGCGTGACCGCAACCAGCCTGGCGATCGGTGCGATCGGCGAGCAGGTGCTCGTGCGAGTCTTCGACCCGCTTGTGGCCGGCGTGATCGCCTTCGTGCTTGCGTTCCTGATCATCACCTTCCTGCACGTGGTGATCGGCGAGCTCGTGCCGAAGGGCCTCGCGCTCGGCCACGCGGAGCGGGTTGCGCTTGCCGTCTCGACTCCGGTCCGCGGCTTTTTCGTCGTCTTCAGGCCGCTGATCTGGGTGCTGCAGCGTTCGAGCGAGGCGATCCTGCGCGGCATTGGCCTCCAGCCGCCCGGCGGCGAGATGGAGGTCTACTCGGAGGCCGAGCTGAAGATGCTGCTCTCGCGCTCGACCGAGGAAGGCGAGCTCGAGCAGCAGGAGCAGGAGATGCTCTACAAGGTCTTCGACTTCGCCGACAAGGAGGTCTCGGCGGTGATGGTGCCGCGGCCCGAGGTGGTCGCGCTCTCGATCGACCTGCCGCCCGAGGAGGCGCTGGCCGCGGTGATCGAGTCGCCCTACACGCGCTACCCGGTCTACCGCGGCTCGCTCGACGAGGTCGTCGGCGTGCTGCACGTGCGCGACCTCTTCTCCGCGCTGGTCGACCGCGGCATAGCGGGCGTCGTGCTCGAGCAGCTGCTGCGGCCGGCGCACATCGTCCCGGAGACCAAGGACCTCGCCGCGCTGCTGACGGAGTTCCGGCGCACGAACCAGCACATGGCGATCGTGGTGGACGAGTACGGGGAGCTCGAGGGGATCGTCACGCTCGAGGACCTGCTCGAGGAGATCGTCGGCGAGATCGAAGACGAGTTCGACCTGCCGGACGAGTCGATCGAGCGGCTCGAGGACGGCCGCGTGCGCGTCCACGGCACCTTCCCGATCGACGACTTCAACGAGCAGTTCGGCGTCTCGCTGCCGATCGAGGATTACCACACGCTCGGCGGCTTCGTCTTCGGGATGCTGGGCCGCGCGCCCGAGCCCGGCGACGAGGTCGAGCACGAGGGCATTCGCTTCAAGGTGCTGGAGGTCGAAGGCTCGCGGATCGAGCGGCTCGAGGTCCAGCTGCCGCCGCAAGAGCCCAACGAGGAACGGTTGGAACAGGCCTCCTAGCAGGTAGCCTGGCCCGAGGCGGGGTCAACTACTCGTAAGGAGCAACATGAAGCGCATCGTTTCCCTGGTCGCGGTCTTCACCGTGGCCGCTACCACGATTTTCGCCGTCGTCGCTTACGCCGGCTCGAGCAGCGCAAAGGTCACGACCGTGAAGGTCACGGCGAAGGACACCTTCCGGTTCACGCTCTCGCGCACGAGCGCACCGCACGGCAAGGTCTCATTCGTCGTCACGAACAAAGGCCACTTGAAGCACGATTTCGCGATTGCCGGGAAGAAGACGAAGATGCTCGGCCACAACAAGACCGCGACGCTGACGGTCACGCTCTCGAAGGGCAAGCATCAGTACAAGTGCACCGTGCCCGGCCACGCGGCCGCGGGCATGAAGGGCACCTTCAAGGCGACCTAAGCCGTCTTCAGCTCGACGGGCGACACCTCGCCGCCGTGGATCGTCCAGGCGGCGAGCTCGCCCGTCCGGAGCGAGAGGATCAGGTAGGGCCGGCCCTCCCAGAGGCCGATGTTCTCGACGTCCGTGCGCGACGGGCGCGGCGGCGACGAGACGTGCGAGTGGAAGACGGCGAGCTCGTAGCCCTCGTCCTCCAGGAACCAGTTCTCGGGCTCGGTGTCGAGCTCGAACCGATACGGGCTCCCGGCCGCGTTGCGCCCGGGAACGTAGCGCTCCGCTGCGCCCTGCTTGAGGACGATCAGGCCGCAGGCTTCGTTCGGCTCCTCCGCGCGGGCGTGCTCCTCGAGCGCGGCGCGCACCTCGGCCGGGATCACCACCAGACGGCCTCCTCCATCTCGGCTTCGGGATCGGCGGCGTCCCAGAACGGCGCCGAGAGGTACTTCCAGCCTGCGTCGGCGAGCACGGCCACGACCACGCCCTCGTCGAGCTCGGCCGCCAGCTTCCGCGCCGCGTGGACGACCGCGCCGGACGAGACGCCTGCGAAGACACCTTCGCGGTCGAGCAGCGCACGCAGGCCGGCGACCGCCTCGGCGTTCGAGACGAGCAGCTTGCGGTCGAGCTGGGCGACGTCGAGGATCGGCGGCACGTAGCCGTCCTCGAGCGAGCGCAGGCCCATCACCGGGTCGCCGGGCATCGGCTCCGCGGCTGCGACTGTCACGCCGGGAAAGGCCTCGCGCACACGTCGCCCTGCGCCCATCAGCGTGCCGCCCGTCCCGAGGCCGGCGACGAGCACGTCCACTCGCTCGAGTACAGCGGCAATTTCCGCACCTGTCCCCTCGTAGTGAGCCTGCGGGTTGGCCTCGTTCGCGTACTGGAAGAGCATCCGGTAGCGCGGCTCGCGCTCGGCCAGCTCCTGCGCGACGCGCACGGCGCCGTTCGAGCCCTCGGCGCCGGGGCTCTCGATGATCTCGGCGCCATAGAGGCGGAGCAGGCGCCGGCGCTCCTCGGTCACGTTCTCGGGCATGACGCACGTGAGCCGGTACCCCTTCAGGCGCGCGACGAGCGCCAGCGAGATGCCGGTGTTGCCGCTCGTCGGCTCGAGCAGCTCTTGTCCCGGCTCCAGCTCGGCGGCCTCGACCATCGCGAGAGCGACGCGGTCCTTGATCGAGCCGGTCGGGTTCTGGCCCTCGAGCTTCGCGTAGAGCTTGACCTCGGGCTTCGGGCTGAGCTGTGGCAGCTCGACGAGCGGGGTGTTGCCGACGAGGTCGAGGAGTGAGCGCGCCGGCTCAGCCACCCGCCATGGCGGGTAGCAGGATCACTGTCGAGCCGTCGTCGACGGCCGTCTCGAGGCCGTCCTTGGTGCGGACGTCCTCACCCTCGACGTAGACGTTCACGAACGGCGCGAGACCGTCGTCCTCGAGGATCTGCCCGCGCAGCGCCGGAAAGCGCCCCAGCAGGTCGTCGAGCAGCTCGCGCACGGTGCCGCCGCGGGCCTCGACCTCGCGCGCGCCCTCGGTCTCCGAGCGCAGCGTCGGTGGGATCCGCACGCGGCTCAATGTCCGACCCCCGAGCAGAACTCGACGTAGTCCACGTACTCCCTGATCGTCGGGCTCTCTCCGCAGACCGGGCAGTTCGGGTCGCGGCGCAGCTTCATCTCCTGGAACTCACCGGAGAGCGCGTCGTAGAGCAGCAGCCGGCCGACGAGCGGGTCGCCGATTCCGAGCGCGAGCTTCAGCGCCTCGGCCGCCTGGATCGAGCCGATCACGCCCGGGAGGACACCGAGCACGCCGCCCTCGGCGCAGCTCGGAGCCATGTCCGGAGGCGGCGGCTGCGGGAACAGACACCGGTAGCAGGGCCCGTCGCCGGGCTTGAACACGGTCACCTGCCCCTCGAAGCGGAAGATCGAGCCGTGCACGACCGGGACGTCGTGCCAGACCGAGGCGTCGTTGACGAGGTAGCGCGTGGGGAAGTTGTCGGCGCCGTCCACGATCACGTCCCAGCCGGGCTCGAGGATCCGCTCGATGTTCTCGGAGGTCAGCCGCTCGCGGAAAGCGACGACCTCGACGTCGGGGTTGAGCGCCTCGATCGTGCGGCGCGCCGAGTCGGTCTTCGGCTCGCCGAGCGAGTTGGTCGAGTGGACGATCTGGCGCTGGAGGTTCGTCTCGTCGACCACGTCGGCGTCGATGATCCCGAGCCGGCCGACGCCTGCCGCGGCCAGGTAGAGCGAGGCCGGCGAGCCGAGGCCGCCCGCACCGATCAGCAGCACGCGCGAGTCGAGCAGCCGCAGCTGGCCCTCCTCGCCGACCTCGGGGATCAGCACGTGCCGGCTGTAGCGGGTCGAGCGCTCGGGGCCGAGCGAGCGCGGGAGATCGGTCGGGAGGCCGCTGCGCTGCCAGTCGGTGTAGCCGCCCGCCAGCGAGAGCGCGCGCTCGTAGCCGAGCTCGCTGAGGGTCTTCGCCGCAAACGCAGAGCGGTTGCCGGCCGCGCAATAGAGCAGCACCGGCCGCGAGCGGTCGGGGGCGACGCCTTCGATGCGGGACTCGAGGTTTCCGCGCGACACGTGGACGGCACCGGGAATCCGGCCCTGCTCCCACTCGTCTCGCTCGCGGACGTCGACGAGCAATGGCGCGTCGTCCGCGTCGAGCAGGTCCTGAGCGCTGCGGGCGTCGACCTCTTCGATCGAGGCCTTCGCTTCCTGCAGCAGCTCGCGGTAGCTCGGCATGGCTTTCGATTGTATAGCGGGGACTGCGAGTGGCCGAGACCACGGCGGCTATCGTCGCCGCATGAGCTCACGGAGCCGGGTCTCCTCGCTCGTCACGCTCGCAGCGGTCGTTGTCTCGGGTGTCGTCGTCGTCGGCGTGCTCGCCACGCGTGGGCACATTCCCGGCACCGCCAAGCCGCGTAGCGGGCACCCGCCGCTGAGCCTGGCTCTCGGCGACCGCACCGACCGCGAGGCGCGCGAGCTCGACCGGGCGCAGCGGCTCTACGCCGGCAAGCACTACTCGCAGGCCGCCACGATCTTCAACCGCTACCAATCGCTCGAGGCACAGGTCGGAACGGCGCTCGCGGCGTGGCCCTCCGGCACGATCGACCGCCTCGAAGTGCTCCAGGCCGCCAACCGGCGCAGCGCGCTCGTCGCGCTCCACCTGGGGCTCGCCTACTACTGGGATCGTCGCGACGACGACGCTTTGGCGGAGTGGCGCTCCGCGGCGCGCCAGCAGCCCGACACGCCCTATGCGGTCCGTGCCGAGGACTTCCTGCACCCGCGGTACGCGCCGGGGCTGCCGCGCTTCGTGCCCTCGTTCCAGCCGCCGCTCCGAATCCGCGTCCTGCCGGGGCCGCAGCAGGTCGCGGCGCTGCGCGCTGACGCCGCTCGGGGCGGGGCGCACGCGAAGATCCTCTACGGCACGGCGCTGCAGCAGCTCGGCCGGCCGCTCTCCGCCGAGCGGCAGTTCGCGGCAGCCGCCCGCCTAGCGCCGGACGACCCCGACGCCCGCGTCGCCGACGCGGTCGGCCGCTTCGACAAGGCGAATCCTGCGCGCGCCTTCGGCAAGCTCGGCCCGCTCACGCGCGTCTTCCCGAAGGCCCAGACCGTCCGCTTCCACCTCGGCCTGCTGCTCCTCTGGGCGGCACAGGTGAAGGAGGCGCGCACGCAGCTCCAGCAGGCCCAGCGCGAGGACCCGCACTCTCTGCTCGGCAAGCAGGCGACGCAGTACCTCGCGGCCCTCGGGCGCATTGGGACCGGCTGACCGAAATTAGGGCCGTTCGGCCTATGGCGTCCGTCCGGTCGCCATGAAAGAGTGCCGCATCCGCAGCCCCGTGTGCGGAATGTCACGAGCCCAGGGAGGGACTGCCAGTGAGCCAGCAGGTGGAACGGGCCAAGCCGTCGAGCATCGGCGAGGTGCTCGAGACGGATGAGGCCAAGGTGCTGCTCGAAGCCGGACGCGAGGCGGGGTCGCTGAGCACCGAGGAGATTGCACTTGCGCTGGGCGAGCTCGAGCTCGACGCCGCGCAGCTCGACGACTTCTACCACGCCCTCGAGGAGCTCCACATCGAGGTCATCGATGTGAGCGAGCCGGAAGCGGAGCGCCCTGTGGCCGTCCAGACGCGCGAGGTCACGACCGACTCGCTGCAGCTCTTCTTGAAGGACATCGGCAAGGTCGACCTGCTGACCGCTGCGCAGGAGGTCGAGCTCGCGAAGCGCATCGAGCGCGGCGAGCACCTGGCCAAGCAGGCGATGGTCGAGGCCAACCTGCGCCTCGTCGTCTCGATCGCCAAGAAGTACCGGAACCAAGGCCTGCCGTTCCTCGACCTGATCCAGGAGGGGACGATCGGCCTGGTGCGCGCGGCCGAGAAGTTCGACCACCGCAAGGGGTTCAAGTTCTCGACCTACGCGACGTGGTGGATCCGCCAGGCCGTCGCCCGCGCGCTCGCCGACAAGGCGCGGACGATCCGCATGCCGGTCCACATCGTCGAGAAGCTGAACAAGATCGTCCGCTCCGAGC
>Ga0307289_10000355_pt1 | contig 19608 bp, 15 predicted proteins | sample ER_DNA_143_FD_194483 | JGI IMG/M metagenome (GOLD analysis project Ga0307289, IMG submission 194483) | Bulk soil microbial communities from the East River watershed near Crested Butte, Colorado, United States - ER_DNA_143 | ecosystem: Environmental > Terrestrial > Soil > Floodplain | place...
ACACTCGCCCCTAGCCCGGGAACCAGGAGAGGTGGTGCCACCGACGGGACTGAACGCGTTGCGGCCGTGGACATCGGTGCGGTCATCACCGAGACAGAAGGCATGGCCGACGACGAGCCATGCGATGCACTGGGGAGTCGAATTGCGGTTGCAAAGACGCTCGCCACCGCCAAGACCGCGCCAACTACAAGCCAGGAAGCGCGCCATCTGAACCTAAGGCGGGATCCTGAATCGACGGGCACAATTCCACTGTGCCCTCGCACCGGTGAGGCTCGAACCCGATCGAACGCACTTTCTTGAGCCCGCTTCATCCCGCCGCGTGGCACTTTCGGCTCCTCCTTGTCGGTACATGGACAGGACCGGCTGCCCCGCGCAGCAGGCTAGGTAGCGCGTCGGCATGCCTCTTAACCGGAAAGCGTGGTTCCGTGTCAACGGCAGTTCGAGGTTCCTCCCCTTAGGCCACCACTGTGATGATCACAAGGGCAGTTCCAACAACGGAGCCCGGCGTTGACGCCTTTTGACGACCGCCAACGCCATACCCTTCGGAAGCGCCCGGCTAGTCGAATCCTGAGGATTACGTTGAGCATTAGCCGGGGCTGACAGCCGAGTCGATAACACCTCGTTGAACGGCAGGGGTGAAAGACGGTCGCCTTGGCAGGCCATCCGACGATGACGATCGCCGGGTTTCGTCGGCGTCGCCTAGCTTCGATTGTGACGGTCTCGACTGCATGATGGCACCGCTGGCCAGCTCAGTCATTTTGGGACATGGGGTCTGACTCCTGGACAGTGGGATCTCAGGCCCGGTCGGTTTACCAGCACTGTCGTGCCACTTACATGTGAGGGTAGTTGATCTTGATACGGTTGATCCACCAGACCAAGATCAGGATTTGGTACACGCTGGGTACACAAGACGTTCGCAAACGTCCAACGGCTGCCAACGCTCGACTTGACCAAACGGCCTAGTCAGCTAGCACACTCACCGTTACCAACGCCAGCCGTTAATACGCTGATTGGCCCTCTCAATGCGGCGCGCAAGCTGTCGCCGAAGTCTGTGGATATTGGCTACTCGTGGCGGCTAGACAGAACCGAAGAGTCGCTCGGCTGCTGACCGCCGACCTGCCTTTATCCCCTTATGAATCCGAGGGCGGCTCGTCATCCACAGGTTCGTGGCTTGGGTGCCGAGTGGCATCGTTGGCGATGTCCTTAAGGGAGACGTCTGTGAAGGTACCTTCGCTCGACGACACATCAGCTTGGGCGGCGTTGGCCGCGATAGCTCATGTTCGTGTCGGAGTAGGGATCAGCAGATGAGCGCTGCGAACCCTGAGCCCCGCCATCCGGGGGAAGCCGAGGGCTCGGTTAGGCAGAGCCCGCAGCTTGATCAACTCAGGCTGCGCTGCGATCGGAATGGAGTTAGGTGGGTTCTCGCGCTTGTCCTCAGCCTCCGTCAAGGGGAGGCCCTCGGTCTCAAATGGGATGACATCGACTGGAGGACGGGGCTACTGAGCGTGAAGCGCAGTCGCACTCGGCCGCGCTATCAGCACTGTTGCCAGCCATACTGTGGGCACAAGCACGCCGGCCATTGCCCAGCGCGGCGGAACGTACGTCCGCTGACAGACACAACGAAGTCTCGCGCCGGAAAGCGGATCGTTCCCTTGCCCGGTGCAATCGTCGACCTGCTATTGGCTCACAGAGAAGCTCAGTCAGTGGAACGACAGAGAGCCGCTCAACTCTGGTCTGAAGAGGGCTGGATCTTTGCAGACGAGACCGGCCGGGCCATCAATCCCCGAACCGACTGGGACGCCTGGAAGCGTCTACTTGCAACCGCTGGCGTCCGGGATGGACGCCTCCACGATGCCCGTCACACCGCAGCTACAGATCTTCTGTTGCTCGGCGTGCACGAGCGCACGATCATGAGTGTTCTGGGCTGGTCAACCACCGCGATGGCGAGCCGCTACACCCACGTAATCACGCCGATCCACAATGACCTGGCCAGCCGCCTCGACGGCCTCTTGTGGTCCAGCAAAGATGCACCAACCGGGACCAATTGAGACCACATTTGAGACCACAGCCCAAATACGCTGGTGCGAAGCCTGCGGCGGTGCTGGCGTTTGGCCTAGCCAGACTGGCGGTGGCGGCGGGATTTGAACCCGCGGAGGGTTGCCCCTCACGCGCTTTCGAGGCGCGCTCTTTAGGCCGCTCAGACACGCCACCGCCGGAGAGACTACCAAGCTGCCGCGGTGGCGCCAGCCGGTTTCATGATCGTGCAGGCCCAAGCGGCTGGCGGGAGCTCGGTCGCGGGTCTGCATAGCTTGCTGGCGGTCTGCATAGGCTGCAACATGTGTAGACCGGGGGAACCTGCGTAAACGTAGCTTTCCGCCGCCGAAGCACGCGGTTTAGCGGCTGGCGAAAAACTCCTTCAACAGGGCGCCGCACTCGGCCTCGAGGATGCCGCTGCGGACGTCGACGCGATGGTTGAGCCGTGGATCGCGCACCACGTCGAACAGTGAGCTGACCGCCCCGGCCTTTGGATCAAAGGCGCCGAAGACGAGCCGCGCGACCCGAGCCGACACCAGAGCGCCGGCACACATGGTGCACGGCTCGAGGGTGACAACCAGGGTGAGGCCGGTCAACCGCCACGAGTGCACTCGTCTGGCCGCCTCCCGCAAGACCAAGATCTCGGCGTGTGCGGTCGGGTCATGTCTGACCTCACGTTCATTGCCGGCGGCGGCCAGCGCGCTGCCGGCTTGGTCAACCAGCACAGCGCCGACGGGCACATCACCATGCATCGCCGCCATCCGCGCCTGATCGAGCGCGAGCCGCATGGGATGCTCCCATTGGCTCAACCCGCTGTACTCGCTCACCCAACGGCTGCTTCGACGGCCTTACGGAACTGGGGATTGAGTTTGATCTTGTCCGCGATCTGGGTCAGCATCTCGACGCTGCCCAATTCCAGGTTGTCGATGATGGCGCTCATGTCGAAGTCGCTCAACCCAAGGTCTGCGACGATGCCAAGATCACCGATCGGCTCGCCCTCTTCCTCTTCCTCATCCAAAGGCTCCTCACCGAGATAGTCCACGACATCTCGGGCTATCGGCCAATCACTCGCCGCCGCCGCATCGGACAGCAGCACTTGGACATGTGGCCCACGTACCCGAGTGATCACGAAGACTTCTTCAACCAAGCTCACGAACCCCAAGGCACCAGCATCACCGGGTAATCGACGCAGCTGGACAATCAACTCTTCAAGATCGTTCGCGAGGTCCTTGCTCAGCGACTGCACGTACGGCTGGCCGTCCTCGCGATAGGCAGCGAGCACGAAATCGATCTCGTCGTCGGCGGCATCTTCAAGATCGACCTCATCGAAATCTTCATCATCGTCAATCTCATCGTCGAACCTGTCATCAGCGCCTGCTCGCCCGCTAGCCGAGGCAGCGCTCTTGCTCGCGCCGTCCAGCTCGAACGACTCGTACTCCTCGTCGTCGAACTCCGACATGACTCCCCTCCTCCGCAGAATCGCGAAACCCGATCCATCGTGTCAGACACCTAGCCTGGACACGAGTCCAATCCCCAATCTCAGGCGCTCCCTCGCTACGGTTCCAGCGTGGAGCTACGTATCGTCGACCATCCGCTTGTCGCTCACAAGCTCACTGTGCTGCGCGACGAGACCACCGACTCCCCTACGTTTCGGCGGCTCACCGAAGAACTCGTCACCTTGCTCGCGTACGAGGCGACCCGCGATGTTCGCGTGGTGCCACGCACGGTTCGCACGCCGCTGCAAGAAGCAGTCGGAGTAAAGCTGGCGCCTCCGCGGCCGTTGGTGGTGCCGATTCTGCGGGCCGGCCTGGGGATGCTCGAAGGCATGGCCCGGCTGATTCCGACGGCCGAAGTCGGGTTCGTCGGCATGGTGCGCAACGAAGAGACTCTGGTCGCGACGACGTACGCCGAACGGTTGCCCGAGGACCTGACCGGACGGCAGTGCTATGTACTCGATCCCATGCTGGCGACCGGGGGCACTCTTGGCTCGGCAGTGCAATTTCTGGTCAAGCGCGGCGCTGATCACATCACCTGCATCTGCCTGATCGCGGCACCGGAAGGGATCGCCCGGCTCAAGGAGTTGGTGGCTGAACTCCACGTGCCTTGCACTCTGGTACTCGCCGGCCTGGACGAACGGCTGAACGACGTCGGCTACATCGTCCCAGGCCTTGGCGATGCCGGCGACCGTCTCTACGGCGTCGTCTAATCGCAGAGTCAGTAGTAGTAGGGGAAGCGGCTCCAATCGGGCTGACGCTTTTCGAGGAAGGCGTCACGGCCCTCGACCGCTTCGTCGGTCATGTAGGCCAGCCGGGTGGACTCGCCGGCAAAGACCTGCTGGCCGATCAGGCCGTCATCGATCGCATTGAATGCGAACTTCAGCATCCGCTGAGCGGTGGGACTCTTGCTGCAAATGATCTTCGCCCACTCCAGCCCCCTAGTCTCCAGCTCGGAGTGCGGCACCACACGATTCACCATGCCCATGCGGTACGCGTCGTCCGCTGTGTAGGTCTCGCCCAGGAAGAAGATCTCCCGCGCGAATTTTTGCCCGACCTGGCGTGCCAAGTACGCCGACCCAAAACCACCGTCGAAGGAGCCGACATCGGCATCGGTCTGCTTGAAGCGGGCATGCTCGGCACTGGCCAAACTGAGGTCACAGACCACGTGCAGGCTATGTCCGCCCCCGGCTGCCCAGCCGTTGACCAGAGCGATCACGATCTTGGGCATGAAGCGGATCAGCCGCTGGACCTCGAGAATGTGGAGCCGTCCAAGCGCCGCGGCCGAGTGCGATTGGGCAGGGCGCCTGTCCGCCGACTCGTACTGGTATCCGGCGCGGCCTCGGATCCGCTGATCACCGCCGCTGCAGAACGCCCATCCGCCGTCTTTGGGCGACGGCCCGTTTCCCGTTAGCAGCACCGCGCCCACGTCTGACGACATCCGAGCGTTGTCCAAAGCGGCAAAGAGCTCATCCACGGTGTGCGGCCGGAATGCATTGCGGACCTCGGGTCGGTCAAAGGCAATCCGTACGACCGGAGCGTCATTGGCACGGTGATAGGTGATGTCGGTGAAGTCGAAACCCTCCACCGCATGCCACAGATCGGGCGTAAAAGGGCTAGTCACGCCCCAAAACTAGCGTCGGGCTCCCGATCGTCAGGTCAGGCGTCGGATTTCGAAGCTCAGTGCAACGAGCCCGAGCCACGGTGTTGATCGAAACCCGGATCGGAGGGTGCCGTCATCCCGCTACGACAAGCGGGCCCCCGTAGACCGACACCCTCCACGCCCCATGCCAGGCGACACCCTGCTTCTCAGGGTGTGCGATCGGCTGGAATTCCCCCCGATGGCTGGTCTATCCCCTTAGACCCGCCTCACATATCTTGAACACTGCGGCAAATGTGCGACCACGAACAGCAGACGAACAATCCGCAAGCACCACGCCACTGAGCTAGCCGAAATCTGACCAGCCTGACAACACGATTCCCTTACGTAACAAGAAATGAACCTATTCGGCCAGGAGCTGCGGCGCCTACGAAGGCGCTCCGGCCTATCCCAAGAGACCCTCGCCGCACGCGCCGGCCTGAGCCCGGAGGCCGTCTCATTGCTGGAGCGTGGCCGCCGCTCCCCGCGCATGACCACGATGCGTCTGCTTGCCCAAGGGCTCCGACTTCCCGAATCTGATCGCTCCGCCCTGTTTGCCTCAGTCAATCTCCGCGAGCCCTCCGCGCCATCGCTTCCGGCCTTTGCTGACCGTCCGATAGGCAGGGACAACGAGCTTCGTCAGGTAGCTCAGCTCATCGAGCGCGACGACATTCGGCTGCTCACCTTGTTGGGGCCGGCCGGGGTAGGCAAGACGAGGATCGCTGTTGAGTACGCCGCCACCCGGCCCGCGGGATTCCCCGACGGGGTGCATTGGTTCCCGATCGGGACGCTGAATGATCCGTCAACTGTGCTCAGCGCCCTTGCCGGAGCGCTCGGCGTACGCGGTTCGCCGAAAGCCACCGTCGAGGAGATCATCGACCATCTGTGCCCGCTGTCGAGCCTGCTGGTGATCGACAACGCCGAGCATCACCTGACGACCTGCGCCGAACTCTGCCGAGCCATCTTGGCCGGCGCCCCGAAGCTTACGATCTTGGTCACCAGCCGACACCTCACCGGCGTACGGGGTGAACAAGCATTCCCGGTTGTTCCCCTGCAAGTGCCGGCCCCTGGCACACCCGCCAGTCAGCTCAGCTCAATTCCCTCCTGTCAGCTGTTTCTTGCCCGATCGTTGATCAACAATCGGCTCGATCAGCCCGCTGCGGACGCGATCATCAGGATTTGTCAGCGGCTTGACGGCCTCCCGCTGGCACTCGAGCTAGCCGCGGCCCGCACCAATGTGCTCACTGTCCACGAACTGGCCGCCACTCTCGACAGCGAGCTGAGCATCTTGCAGGCTCCCGGTCCAGGCGGTGGGCAGCAACTGGTGGACGCCATGGTGGGCTGGACCTATTCGCGCTTGAGCCTCACCGAGCAGTTGATCTTCGAACGGCTCTCGGTCTTCGGTGGCAGCTTTGCCAGGGATGCGGTCACCGAGGTATGCGGAGCCGGGATGAGCGAGGTCGAGGTCGTTGACGTGCTGTCCTCATTGGTTTCGAAGTCGCTGGTGGTTCGCCAAGATGAGGGCAGCACCCAGGCGCGCTTCCGGCTGCTGCAATTGATCAGGCAGTACGCGCGCAGCAGGTTCGCACTGCATCAGGATCGAGTGATCACCCAGCAGCGTCACGCCGAGTATTACCGTGATCTTGTCGAGCGCGCCGCACCCCAGCTAACAGGTCATGATCAACACAAATGGTTGTCGATCATCGACCGCGAGATCGGGAACATTCGGCCAGCCATCGGATGGTCGATCCAGCATCAGCCAGAAATCGCGTTACGGACCGTTGCTGCCTTAGGACGCTGGTGTTATTTGCGCGGCCGCTATACCGACGGCCGGCGCTGGGCGGGCAGCGCTTTGCGGGCTTGGCCCGACGCGCCGAGTGAGCTACGCGCACCTGTGTTAGTGCTCGCCGGAACACTCGCGTTCCTGCAATGCGACTACGCAGAATCCAGTCCACTGGTCGAGGAGGCAAAAACTCTGTTTGCTGCCACCGATGATCGGGCCGGCCTGGTCTGGTCGATTGGCAGACTGGGCGCAATTGCCTGTGAGCAGGGCAGCTATGACAAGTCAGCGGAGTTGCATCGTGAGGCGCTGCAACTCGCTGAAGAAACCGGCGATGATCATGATGCCGCGGTCCAGCTCAACTATTTGTGCTTTTTGGCGTGGTTGAGCGGCGACCTGGACACTGCGGAGCAACTCGGTCGCGATGTGCTGCGCAGGATGCGCGAACTCGGCGATCAAGAGGGTGTGATCTGGGCCTTGATCAACTTGGGGACCACGGCGCGTTATCGAGACGACTTGACCGGAGCCAGGCTGCTGCTGGACCAATGCCTCGACTTGTGCGAGGAACTGTCATTCCGGGAGGGCATCGCCTGGACGCTCAATCAGCTCGGAGTCGTGGCGCGACTGCGCGGCGAGACCGAGCGCGCCACGGGAATGCTGCTCGCCAGCCTGACCGAGCATCACAAGCTGGGTGACCGCTGGCGCGAGGCGAGCGTACGCGACGAACTGGCGGCACTCGCAATGCAACGCGGAGATGCGGCTGAAGCAGCCCGGCAGCTCGCTTCCGCAGATCGGCTGCGAGCCCAGATCCAGGCTGCCGTACCGGCGGCCGAGAGAGCTGACCGGGAACGGACCGTCGAGGCAGCGCAACAGGCCCTCGGGGCGACGTACGATCTTGCCGCCCTTACCGCTGGGCTAAATGGCTCGTGATTTAGGACTCGGCGTCGGTCTCTGCAATGGGCCGCGGGGCGTGGATTCCGCGGTGAAGCTCGTAGGCGCGGGCGGTGCCGGGAGAGTTGGGGTCATCGACGATGGGCTTGTCGGCCATGAAGAGTCGGATCACGTTAGCCAGCTCTCCGGGATGCGAGAAATTGATGGCGTGCGCTGCGCCGTCGATAACCACAAAGACCCCATGGTGTTCGGCCTGACTGGCAACTTCCTGGATGCGCGCCGGACCCGGGAGCAGCGGATCCCGGCTCCCGGCAACGACAAGCATTGGCTTGTCCAAAGCGAGCAGCCGGTCCAACGACGGATACTGCGTAAGGGCCCGGAACATCCGGAAGGTGCTCGGAACGCCGAATCGCAGGTAGTCCGGGACTGCGACGCGTAGCAGCCGGATCGGTTCCCGCAGACCGTCGTGGCTGAGCTGACGTACCGCGCGCGGTAGCGGTTGGTTTTGAATGCCTCCAGCAGGTGACACCAGAATCGCCCGCTCGAGCCGATCCGGAAACTCATAGGCAAACTCACAGATGACCGGACAACCCATCGAGTTTCCGACCAAGGTGACCTTCTGAATGCCTTGGGTATCGAGGAAGGCGGCGGCGGCATGCGCAAGTTCGGTCACAGTCAGCGGTTCGATAGCGTTTCCGCTCCGCCCAAATCCGGGTAGGTCAGGCACCAGGGTGTGGAACTGATCGGAAAGCGCCTCGGCGGTCGGCAGCAGGTAGCGGCCGGAGAGCCCGAACCCGTGCAGATGCATCATTACCGGCGCGTCGGGCGGATGAGGCGACTCACGGTAGAAGACGTCGACGCCGTCGATAGTGGTCCAGCGCTCGGCCAATCGAGACGCCGGTCGCGAGAAGCGTCGCCTGGTGCCACGATGGGCACGCGCCGAGGTTCTCCGCTTCGGGACTACTGGCGCATCCGGTGAGCTGGCCATTATGAGCTCGCGAGCGCTTTTTGCTTCAGCTGGTCAAACTCGGCCTGGTTAATCGCGCCCTGGTCGAGCAGCTGCTGGGCCGATGCGATCTGACCAGCCGGGTTGTCGATCTTCATGATCGGCGGCGGTACGTACGCCTCCTCCTCTCGGCGGCCGCCACCGAGGGCCTCCTGACGACGCTCGGCCATACCCCTACCTCGGGCGATCACATAGATCAATACGCTCAAGAACGGCACAATGATCAGGAAGATAATCCAGATCGCCTTCCACCAGCCACTAAGATCCTGGTCGCGAAACAGATCGACGACGACCTGGAACAACACGATGATGTAGCAGCCGAAAACAAACGCCCACACCAACAGCCAGAAGAAATCTGAGAAGCTGTTCACTTCCAACCTTCCTCTCGGACGGATTCGCCTGAGTATCGCGCTGTCTGTTTGCTCCGCGCATCACTCTCCAGGGGTGAACTTCGCCAGACCAGCAGAGTATGCGCCCTGAGCCGTTCGACAAGCTCAGGACGGCGCCCCGTCGAAGGGCGCTTCGACAAGCTCAGCGCACATGCCGCCAAATCGGGGCAACCGCTGGTAGACATAGGCGAATGGGGAGCAACGTCATTGTCGCTGGGGCAGGGATCGTCGGACTTGCCACTGCCCATGAGCTGACGCGGCGAGGGCACGCCGTCACTGTCCTCGAAAAGGAGTCTGGCCTCGCGCAACACCAAACCGGTCACAACTCCGGCGTTATCCACTCCGGTCTCTACTACAGACCCGGCAGCCTCAAGGCGACACTAGGCACGGCTGGAGCGAGCTCGATGCGGCGCTTCGCCGAAGAAAACGGCGTCTTCGTCGACATCTGCGGCAAGCTCGTGGCGGCAACCGAGCCGTCACAACTGCCGGCGCTTGCTGAGCTCTACCGCCGCGGGCAGGCCAACGGCGTTCCGTGCACCATGATCGACGCTGATAAGGCGAAGGAGTACGAGCCGAACGTCGCCGCCGTGTCAGCCGTGCGCGTCGAGACCACGGGAATCGTCGATTTTCGCGGAGTTTGCAATGTATTGCGACGTCTCATTGAACAGGCTGGCGGCGAAGTCCGCTTTGGGCAGGAAATCGCGGGTATCGCGTCGCGTCCGGACGCCGTCACGATTACCACCAAGATCGGCGAGTTCTCCGCAGACCAATTCGTCAATTGCGCCGGACTGCATAGTGATCGGCTGGCTCGTTTAGCTGGACTCCACCCAGATCTTCGAATCATCCCCTTCCGCGGTGAGTATTACGAGCTGACGCCGGAGAGCTCGTACCTGGTGAAGGGGCTTATCTACCCCGTGCCCGATCCCTCGTTCCCCTTTCTCGGTGTGCACCTGACCCGGATGATCAATGGATCGATACATGCTGGGCCTAATGCGATCTTCGCATTGGCGCGTGAGGGCTACACCAAGCTCAAGATCAATCCGCGCGACGTAGCCGACAGTCTCAGGTGGCCTGGCTTGTGGAGGTTGGGCAAGAGGTATTGGCGTACCGGACTCGACGAGACGGCAAGATCACTGTCCAAGAAGCGATTTCTTGCTAGCCTCCGCGCGCTCGTCCCCGATCTTCCCGACGATTGCCTGGTGCCGACTCATGCGGGTGTCCGCGCACAGGCGTTACGCCGTGATGGATTGCTGGTCGACGACTTCCATTTCGAGCGGGCGCCCCGCCAAGTCCATGTGCTCAACGCGCCGTCGCCGGCGGCGACTGCCTCGCTCGAGATCGCCAAGCGCATCGCCGACGAGTTGGATGTCGCGCTTATCTGAGCCGGGGAGTTCCTTCCAGCACTCAGTGTCAACATCAGGGTCGGGACTTTCGCCGTCGTAGCACGATCGCAGTTAGCCCCGCGGCGGCTGCTGCGGCGCCCGCAGCGCCAAGAATGATCCTGCGGCGCGACGAACTCGTCACGGCCGGCTCAGCCACCGCGGGCCCCTTCCCGTCAAGCAGGGTAACCGTGCCTGCGTCACCGTCGACCTTGATCATTTGCCCGCTGTGAATCCGCCGGGTCGCGACGGCGGTACCGAGCACCGCCGGAATGCCGTACTCGCGAGCCACGATCGAGCTGTGACTGAGCGGGCCTCCGATGTCGGTAACTACTCCGGACGCCATAGCAAACAGCGAGGTCCACGCCGGCGTGGTAATGCTGGCCACCAGTACGTCGCCAGGCTGCATCTGACCAAAGTCTTGTGGCCCACCCAGCACCCGCGCTGGCGCGGTGATGGTTCCCATGCTCCCGCCGATGCCCTTGATCACATCGCCGGTTTGCTCCTCTGATGCCGCTGGCATCCACCTGCGGAATGCGTCACCCCAGCCGCCCTTCGGCAGCAGTTGCGGCGGTGTCGCCCGCCGCTGACCCCGCCATAGTTCCTTGCGCTGCTCCACTTGATCAGCGAGGCTCGCTGCACCCTCATCAATCTCGCTGCGGTGCAACCAGAACACGTCGTTCGGGTCGTTGATCACGCCCGCCTGCTGGAGCCGCCGGCCGATCTCAAGGAGCATGCGGCGTACCTGGGGCCATCCCAGTCCGACATCGGCGAGCGCATCCTCGCGGATGGGTGCCGCGCTTTGCGCCCAGTGCAGCAGCCGGCGGAAGGCTTTGGCGCGTGCCGGATCCAGCCGCGCCAGCACTACAGCCGTCGCTTCCTCCCGACGGGTCGCAAAGCGGCGCTGCCGCTCGTACGGGTCAACCCCCTTTCCGCTGACGAAGAACTTCAGCGTCTCTAGGAGCGGAGCCGGATCATCGGCCGGGACCGGATTCATGAAGTCGAGGTTGTAGATGGTGTGCCCGTACGCGCTGAGGTGAGCCTCGAAGCGGGTGTGCCATTCATGCCACACCGAATCCTCTGATGTAGCCGCACGTTCGAGGAATTCCTGCGGCGGCAAAGCCCGCAGCGACTCTGCCAGCTCAGGATGATCACGGGTCCAGGTCGCAAGGTCGTAGAGCGACTTCTCCGCTCTGATCGGCGCGCTGTCAAAGCCGAGCACGAAAACCTGTGCGGGCGGATCGTCCTTGCTGCGAACCACGGTGTCATAGAACCGGGTAAGCAAGATCTCGCTCGTCGCCGCAGCCGGGATGATCGTCTGTACGGCTGTGTAATACTCGGCGGCCGCTTCTACCAGCTCCTCCACGCCGGCAAGCAACTCATCGGTGCTGAGCTCGCTGATATTGCGGGCAGTCCAGTCGTTGACCCGTCGGCGATAGCGCGGATGCGAGTACGTACGCCAGCGAGCCTGAACGCTCAGCGCCCCCCTGCCGAGCAGCACCCGAAAGGCCTTCGGGCTCTTCCACATCAGCCGGGCCATTCCGGATCGTCCGTACCGGTAGTAGGCGTAGCCGTTGACCGTGGGCAGTCCCACGTCATCGTCCTTGATCAAGTCCTCGTTCAGGAATTCTCGGAACAGGGCCTGTAGTGAGCGGGTGACAGCGCCATCGATCATGTCGGCGAAAAGCGGCGATAGCGGGTCAGGCAGCTGCTCGACAATGCTGGCCCGGGCGTACATGGCGGTGGGCTGCGGCACAGTCCAATCCGTCGGCATGGGTGCCTCGGGCTCAGGGATCGCGGTAATGGGCCGGGCCTGTACGATCCAGAACCGGCCGTCGGCTCGCGCCCATTCAATGTCTTGGGGTGCGCCGAAGTGTTCCTCAATGCGAATCCCGTAGTTGGCGAGCTCGACAGCGTCAGCCTCGGTGAGCACCGGGCGGGTGCGCTGCTCCCCCGGCACCTCGCGTTCTTCGGTACGTCGCTCGGCGCGCACGGTCATCACGGCCTTGTCGGCCGTTTCGCTGGAAACTACTTTGCCGTCTGGCTCGTGCACCACGATGTTGTCGGTGTTGACCGATCCGCTGACGACGGACTCGCCGAGGCCCCAGGCGGCGCTGATCACCGCCTCGTCGCGGCGTCCAGTGCTCGGATTGGCAGTGAACATCACCCCGGCGGCCTCGGCATCGACCAGCTGCTGAACGACCACAGCCAGGCTCACCGTCGAGGGGTCGATGCCCTGACGTGCCCGGTACGCGATGGCGCGCGCCGTCCAGAGCGATGCCCAGCAATCACGGACGGCAGCCAGCAGGTCATCGCGACCGCGAACGTTGAGGTAGGTGTCCTGCTGGCCCGCGAAGCTCGCCTCAGGAAGATCTTCCGCGGTCGCTGAAGAGCGGACGGCGACCGGTACATCCTCGCCGAGGGTCGCGTACGCCTCAGCGATCTGCGCCCGCAGGTCATCGGAGACCTCGTCGGCAAAAAGGGCGCGGATCTGCTCGGAAACGGACTCGTATCCGGCAGGGTCATCCGTCGGCGCCGCCAGCGCGGCGATCTTTTCCGCTAGTTGATGTTCCGCCACATATGCGCGGTAGGCGTCGGTGACAATCACAAAACCGGGCGGGACTGGCAAGCCGGCACGTGTCAGCTCACCTAGGTTGGCACCCTTGCCGCCGGCCTGATCGATGTCGTCGCGGCCAAGCTCGTCGAATTGCTTGAGAAAGATCATGGGGGCAGCTTTCTTGATGAAGATCAAAGAGCATCTCTGACGAATCTACCCACGACTAATGAACGGCCTGCCTTTGCCATCCCCACTCCCTCTATTCACCGACTTGTCATGATGTCTCCATGCAGATTGCCATTCTCGGAACGGGTGCGGTCGGACCGGCTCTCGCTAAGGCCCTCAGCGCTGCAGGCCATCAGGTAACGATCGGTACGCGTGACCCCGAGCAGACCAAGGCGCGCGAGCAATGGGCTGAGGTCGATCTGCCACTTGCGGCGTACCAAGACCTAGCCGCCGACATTTTCATCAACGCGACAAACGGTTCGGGCTCGCTTCCGGCGCTCCAGGCGGTGGGGGACGCATTGAACGGCAAGGTCCTCATCGACGCTTCGAACCCACTCGACTTCTCCCAGGGGTTCCCACCCTCACTGTTTGTCAGCAATACCGACTCCCTCGCCGAACAGCTGCAGCGTGAATTCCCGGAGGCCCGAGTGGTGAAGATGTTCAACACCATGGCGAATCAGGTCATGATCAATCCGCGCGGACTTGCTGACGACTCGACAATCTTTGTGGCCGGCAACGACGCCGACGCGCGGCAGAGCGCGGCCTCCATAGCTGCCGATCTGGGCTGGACCGACGTATTCGACTTGGGTGATCTCACCGCAGCTCGCGGTTTGGAAATGTATCTTCCGCTGTGGGTACGGATCTTCGCTCAGCTTGGTCGCCCGGAGTTCAACATCAAGCTCGTCCGCTGACCCATTGCTCGCTGACCAACCTCGCAGAAAATTCTGCAACCAGGGCCTCGACGTCCGGATGATCATGGGGAGACCATTGCTCCAGGAATTCATTCAAGATCTCCTCCTGGGTAGCCACCAGTGTTGCGGCGACTCGCCGTCCGGATTCGGTGACGGATACCGTGTCGCCGTCTACGGTGACGTAGCCCTGTTGCGCCAGCGCCGCTGCGACCTCCCGTACCCTGCCCATCGGCGTCTTCGACGATCGCGCCATGTCCTCAATCTGGCGGGAAGACTCTCGTGAGACCCGGCTGAGCATCCAAGCTTCGCCGGGCTCAAGCTCTACGTTCGCCCGTCGGGTAAGCAGCTCGTAGCCCCGCAATCGGTTCTCCCGACTGAGGTGCCGAGACAGCGCAAGCTGCAGCTCTTCCAACGAGGTGCGCGACGTTGGGATGCCGAACGCCTCGCCGGTGTCGCTGGTCCGCGTTGCGGTGCGCAGCCGAACCTCGGGCAGCAGGAACGCCAATCCAAAAGCGACGATTCCAACCGGAACCGCCGAGAGGAACACCACATGGATGGCTGTCGCGTACGCGCCGGTGAACCATTCTTGAACTTCGGCAGGGCACTGGGCCAGGACTCCTGAGGAGCTGCTCAACACAGCCGGTGAACACTTCCCGGTAGCCGTGGGCGGCACGCCGATCGCAAGGTGCTTAGTGAGCTGAGTGGTGAAGACGGTGCCGAACACCGCGACGCCGATGCAGCTGCCGATGGTCCGGAAGAACGTCGCCGCGCTGGTAGCAGTGCCGAGGTCGCGGTACTCCACCGCGTTCTGTACAGCGAGGACCAGCACCTGCATCACCATGCCCAGCCCGACGCCAAGCACGAACATATACAGACTCGATGCGGCGACGCCGGTGTCTTTGTCCATCAGAGAGAGGAGAAACAGGCCAACCGTGAAACAGCCGCAGCCCAGAATCGGAAAGAGCTTGTACCGTCCCGTCCGGCTAATGATCTGACCGCTGGCGAGTGACGTCAGGAGCAATCCGCCCATCATGGGCAGCAGCCGCAGACCAGACTCCGTGGCCGATACTCCCTGTACCCGTTGCATATAGAGCGGCAGAAAGGTGATCGCCCCGAACATTGCGAAGCCGACGACAAACCCGATGATCGACGAGGCCGAGAACACCCTGTTCCGAAACAGCCGCAGCGGCATAACCGGCTCGCGCACCCGCTGCTCCACCAGGATGAACCCGACGACGAAGACGAGAAAGCCGACGATTCCGGCGATGACCTGCGCAGAGTCCCAGGGCCAGACCGATCCGGCAAAGCTGGTCACCAGCACGACGCACGTGGCAGCGCCAGCAAGTAGCGCGATACCGGCGTAATCAATGATCGGTCGAGCAGCCGCCATCGTCTTCGGCAGGACGATCGCGACCACGATCAGCGCCACAATGCCGATGGGTATGTTCACGTAGAACACCCATCGCCAGGACAATTTGTCGACGAAGAAGCCGCCGAGCAAGGGCCCTGCGACACTGCTGACACCGAAAACGGCGCCAAACGCACCTTGGTACTTGCCTCGCTCGCGAGGCGACACAACATCTCCGATGATGGCTTGCGAGAGCACTATCAGGCCTCCGCCGCCAAGGCCCTGGATCGCGCGATAAAGAACCAGCTGGACCATGTCTTGCGCGGTTCCGCACAGCACCGAACCACCAAGGAACACGATGATGGCCAGCAGGAACAAGGTCTTGCGTCCGACTAGGTCACCGAGCTTGCCCCACATCGGGGTGGTTACCGTCGAGGCCAACATGTACGCCGTAACCACCCAGGACAGGTGGGCAGCACCACCGAGATCTCGGACGATGGTCGGTAGCGCCGTGGACACGATGGTCTGGTCCAAGGAGGCCAGCAGCATTGCCAGCATCAGTCCGCTGAAGATCGCCCAGATGCGTTTGGATGGCAGTTCAGCGTCTCGCCCCTGCGACACTGCCTGGCGTTCACTCACCACACGTTCACGGTAGCGATCATGGCCGCATGGGGCGTGGTACTTGGAACCTGAGAGCGGACTTCAATCAGGAGCGCGTGGCGGCGGGCTCCTCAGATGACGGCTCCTCGCCTGTGGCAGCCTCGTACTCCGTCGACTGCTCATCCGTCGGCGGCTTGGTATTGCGGATGAAGAATGCCAGTACCAGCGATGCGATGCTGATCACTGCCGCAACCCCGAACGCAGTTTGAATGCCGCCGTTGAGCGCAACCAGCTGCGGCAAACCCGCCTGGGTCAACGTTTCAGTTCGGCCAGCCATGATCGCTACCAGCAGCGCAGCTCCCGCCGCACCCGCCACCTGCTGCAGCGTGCCCAAGATCGCGCTGCCGTGTGAATACAGATACTGCGGTAGCGGGTTCAACCCTGCGGTGAAGCACGGCGTGAATAGGCAGGCGAGCCCAAGCATCAGCAGCATGTGCAGGCCGATCAGCATCCAGATCGGTGTTCTGGCGTTTGCATTGCTGAACTGCCAGAGCGTAAAGGTCAGCAAAGCCGCTCCTGGGATGGTCAACAGCCGCGGCCCGTGCCGGTCGATGATCCTGCCGACGGTCGGTCCGGCCAGCCCCATCAACAATCCGCCAGGCAACAACATCAGCCCCGTGGCAAGGGAGCCAATCCCCCGGACGGTTTGGAGATAGATCGGCAACAAGATCACCATGCCGAACAGCGCCAGCATCGCCAAGCACAACAGCGCAATACTGACGCTGAACATGGGATAGCTGAAGGCGCGCAGGTCCAATAGCGGGTCGCGCCCGCCACGCGTCAATCGCAGCTGCCGCCAGCCGAAGATCACCAGGCAGATCACGCCGAACGCGATGAATCCAAGCGCCACGCCCGGCCCTGAGGCGCCCCGACCCAGCTGGCTGAGTCCGTACACGAGGCCGCCGAACGCTGGAATCGAGAGCAGCACCGAACGTATGTCAAGCCGTTGGTGGCCCGCCTGTCCCACGTTCACCAGACGGCGAGAGCCGTACACGAGTGAGGCCAGCGCAATCGGCAACACAAGAACGAACATGAACCGCCACGACAAGAACTGCAGCACCAGCCCCGACAGGGTCGGACCGATGGCCGGCGCGACGGAGATCGCAATGCTGATGTTCCCCATAACGACGCCACGGCGCTCGGCAGGAACCAGCGTGAGCACAGTGGTCATCAGCAGCGGGATCATCACAGCAGTGCCGGAGGCCTGAACGATCCGGGCCGGCAGCAACATCCAAAAACCAGGCGAGACCGCCGCCAGCAAGGTCCCGGCAGAAAACAAACCCATGGCGAGTATGAAGACTGTCCGGGTGGAGATCCGCTGCAGCAAGAAACCGGTGGTCGGAATCACCACAGCCATGGTCAGCATGAAGGCGGTCGTCAGCCACTGCACCGTACGCGCCGAAATATCAAGGTCGACCATCAACCGCGGCAGCGCCACACTCATGATCGTCTCGTTGAGAATCACGACAAATGCCGCAACCAACAGGATCCCTATAACTTGCCGGTCTCGAGCTGGGAGACGTGAATGCGAGGCCCCCGCCTCCCGGCTGGTTGTGACTGACACCAGACCCATCCTTAACTTCATTAACTTCGGTTTTGAACCGCTGAGGCGGCGCCCTTGCCGCACCTAAAAGATCAGACCCACGATCGCCGCCAAACTCATCGCGACCGCTAGCGCCGGATGAAACAGACGCAATTAGACCCGACAACGCTATGACCGGCCACTGACATTCCCCAAAGGATTTTTCTGTTCGCTCAGAGCGGACCGGCACTAGTGTCGGCCCATGGCGAGGAAGCACAAGAAACGGCCGAAGATCTCCAACGAGGTCTACGAAGCCGAGATCTTCCGGTTGCAGACCGAGCTGGTGAAGCTTCAAGAGTGGACGCGCCAAACGGGAGCTCGGATTCTGGTGATCTTTGAGGGCCGCGACGCGGCGGGCAAGGGTGGCGCCATCAAGCGAATAACCGAATATCTGAGCCCGCGGGTCGCTCGGATAGTCGCGCTGCCGACGCCGACGGAACGGGAACGTGGCCAGTGGTACTTCCAGCGCTACATCGCCCATCTGCCGAGCAGGGGTGAGATCGTGCTCTTTGACCGTTCCTGGTACAACCGCGCCGGGGTGGAAAAGGTAATGGGGTTCTGTACGCCGGAGGAGTATGACCGCTTCTTGCAGCAGACTCCGATCTTCGAGCAGATGCTGATCGACGACGGGACCGTGCTCCGCAAGTATTGGTTCTCGGTCTCTGACAAGGAGCAGCTGAGACGCTTCCGATCCCGGCATGCTGACCCGGTACGTCGCTGGAAACTCAGCCCGATGGATGTGGAGTCGATCAACCGCTGGGAGGACTACTCGCGCGCCAAGGACGAGATGATGGTCCACACCGATACCCCCAACAGCCCGTGGTTTGTCGTGGAATCCGACACCAAGAAACACGCCAGGCTCAACGTGATCGCACACCTCCTGTCAAGCATTCCCTACACAGAGGTACCGGCTCCTCAGGTGGAACTCCCGAAGCGGCTGACCTCCACCTCGAACTACCAGCGGCCGCCGCGCGAGAACTTCAACTACGTACCGGACTATGCATGCAACTTCCTGGGGGATCCAGAAGCGAACAGCTAATCGGCTACCTGAGGTCAAATTTCCGACCAATGCGGAGTTTTCGACATCTTTGCGGGCAGATCGGAGTCGAATTTCCGACCGATGCGGGAGTTTCCGGTCCAGTTCAGGGGACTCGGGATCGAAGCCGCTCTCGTAACACCGAAGCCAGCTGCCGCTGGCCGCGAACGGTCTGCGTCGTCAACCGGATCAGCGGGATCCGACCACCTGCCGCCAGTGACAGATCCTGCGGCAGCAAGATCACGCTACGAGTACCCACTCGGTCGCCCAGTCCCCGCAGCTGCGCACCAATCCGGTGCCGACCAAAGACTCCGACGGCGGCAAGCAGCACCCGGCGCAGCTGGCTGGCACCGTGACGGGCGACGATTTCATCGAGCACCCGGTCAGCCGCAGCACAGCCGGCCGGCGTCGCCGAGGTCACCAGAACGAGCACGGTATGCGGATCGGCAAGCCGCCCCACTGCCGCGGCAGCATGCGCTCCACAGTCGTGCAATCCAAGACCCGGATTTACCAGCCGTACGTCGTCGCCCTCGGGCAACCGCAGCCCAAGTTCGCCAGCCGCATGATCATAGAGCTGCGGTGCCCCCAATACGTCCTGGCTGAGTGCAGTGAAGATCAGCGCCGCCACCGTCGTGGCGCCGACGCCACCGGCCGAGCCGGCCACCTGAACCATGGTGGTACGCCGCGCGGTCGGCGCCATGCTGATCATGTTCCGTCCCCGACACGTAGCTGACCCTCCAGGACTCGGGCAATCCCGGCCGCAACGCGCACACCGGCCTCCCCATCAGATCCCCAGGGCGCGACCGCTTCCGTCCACCAGGCCTCGCCACGATCAGCAAGGTCAAGACCAGATGTCAGAGCAGCGGCATCGACAGCATCGGCCAAGAGCCGGGAGTT
>Ga0307289_10000356_pt1 | contig 19579 bp, 21 predicted proteins | sample ER_DNA_143_FD_194483 | JGI IMG/M metagenome (GOLD analysis project Ga0307289, IMG submission 194483) | Bulk soil microbial communities from the East River watershed near Crested Butte, Colorado, United States - ER_DNA_143 | ecosystem: Environmental > Terrestrial > Soil > Floodplain | place...
CTGCGGCGACGATGTCAGCGGATCCGGCGGCCCTGCAGCTGCGACTGCTGCAGACCGTGGCTGAGGTGGCGGCGGAGAAGAACAGCACACTGGTCATGCCGTTCCCGGTGGAGCTGCTGCGTTACCTCGAGCGGGCCACCAACCATGACGTGCACGACCTCAAGCCTGGGCTGCCCACCCCGGAGCCCCTCGACGAGGCCTCCGCCCCATCCAATGGCAACCACCCAGCCGGATCCGTCAGCTAGAGCCAGAGCCGCCGCGATCCCAGCGGTGACAATGGCCGCCCTCAGGCGGTGTGTACAGCGATCCCTCCCACAGCCGTAAATGGCCCTGACGCCCCACTGACGCTGGCTTGGCCCGGTATGCCGTTCTGCGACGCCACCTGCCGACCCAAGAACACCCCGGAGTCGCAACCGTTGGCGAGTGCGCGGGCGGCGGGGCTGCCGGCAGTGACGCAGATCGTGCAGGCTGCGGCCGACTTCGCCGCCCTTGCCGCTTCGACGAAACGGTGGTCGCCCCGAGCCGATGTATACGGCGCCGAAGGAGCTCAGATCAACACCGTGAACGTATGAGAGCAGAACCTCGTCGGCCGCGTCAGGCTGGTTGGGGGCCGCGTCGAAGTGCCAATTTCGAGGAAGTTCGAACGGCGTGCTGTGTCAAGTCGACCAGCAATTTGCTGCGGCCCGAGTCGCGTGGCATCGTCGGCGGTGAGCCACACTGATGTGCTGCCTCGGACCCGGCAGCTGCTTCACTGTCAGGGCACCGGGAAGGGACCACGGCTCATGCGCGCAGCCCCCGGCGACATGCAGCGGCGCCCGTCGATCTACGACGTCGCGAAGGTCGCCGACGTGGCCCCGTCGACGGTTTCCCGGGCGTTCTCGCGTCCGGGACGAGTCAATTCCGCTACTGCGGCGCGGATCTTCGCTGCGGCCCGCGAGGTCGGCTACCCCTTCAAGGAGCCTCTGCGTCTGAGTCCTCACCGCCCCCGCAGCCTGGCCGTGGTGGTCGCCGACATCACGAACCCGTTCTACTCGGAGATCACCCGCGGCGCCTCCGATGCGGCGGGGGAGTTGGGCTACGCATTGTTGCTTTCGCACGCCCGTGGGGACGGTCGGCTGGAGCGGGACTGGAGCGAGCGGGATCTGGTCTCCGTCGATGGGATCCTGCTCGCCGGTTCACGGATGTCGCATGATGCGATCCGGATGCTGGCCAAGGTGAAGCCGTTGGTCGTGCTAAACCGCCGGGTGCCTGACGTTCGGTGTGTGGTCACCGACATTGCGGGAGGTATGCGTCGAGCCGTCGAGCATCTGGCCGGGCTGGGCCACGAAGCGGTCACGTACTTGGCCGGGCCGGAGGCCAGCTGGGCCGACGGGATGCGGTGGGTCGCTCTTATGGAGGGATGCCGCGAGCTAGGCCTGCGCTTCCAGCGGGTCGGTCCGTGCAATGCGCCGACGGTGTCTGCCGGGTTCGACAGCGCTGTCGAGGTTCTGGCGCAGCGGTCGACGGCAGTGATCGCCTACAACGATGTGATGGCCGTCGGGGTCGTCAAGGGAATGCGTCGGGTGGGTGTCCGGGTGCCGGACGACGTCAGCGTGATCAGCTTCGACAACGTCCTGTCGGAGATCGTCGACCCGGAGCTCACTACGGTCGCCGCACCGTTGCGCGCCATGGGGATCATCGGCGTGCAGAACCTCATCGCCGCGGTCGGTGGAGCGACGCCTAGCCCGGACCCGATCGTGCTGCCGGTCAAGCTGCTCGTGCGCGACTCGACCGGTCATCGCAGGGGGAGGAGCACCGCGCCGGCGCTTAGCCTGACCAAGGTCTCGGCCTCGGCGTCGACGGGGGCCAAGCGGGTGCTGCTCGCCTCGAAGTAGCCCCGGCTCGCGGCGTACTCCGCCTCGCAACCACCAGCAATCGCCGCAACCACGTACGGCAAGGCGACGTGCGATTGGCATGCGGTCAGCCGGCTGCTACCGCGGACCCCTCGGGCGCCCACCAGGACAAGCCGGCGACCTGAAAGGCTTGCCGAGTTGTCTCAGGAGACGTTGACAAAGGTATGACTGGACCGGAGGAGCAGATGTGAGACCCAATTTCGATGTCTCGGGTGACCCGCGACCCCGGAACGGCGAGGGATCGCGAAGCGAGATCTCGGCGCCGAGCATCACGCCGGTCCTGGTGGCCGAGTTGCTGGCGGAGGGCGAGCGGATGCCGGTCTACGTGCACGTCATCGACCACCCCGACGCGCGCGTGCTCGTCGACACCGGCCTGACGGAGCTGCACCCTGCGGTAGCCGACATGGACCCCCGCCTGGTTCCCCTGAGTACGCAGGCCGGCTTCGACGTGGGCGGCATTGACGTCGTCATCAACACGCACCTGCACTTCGACCACTGCGGTGGCAATCATCTCTTCGCCGGCAGACCGACGTACGTCCAGCGCCGGGAGCTCGACGACGCGCGCAGCTTGAACGACTACACGATCCGCGACTGGGTCGACGCGCCCGGCGTGCAGTACGTGCCCGTGGACGGCGAACTCGAGGTGCTACCAGGCGTCCGGCTCGTTCCCACGCCGGGCCACACTCCAGGTTCACAGGTGGTCGTCGTCGAGACAGGCGGCCGCCCGGTCGTCATCGCTGGCGACACGGCCGTCTTCTTCGGCGAGCTCGACGAGCCGCGCACCGAAGGCCAGCGGCTGGTCCGCGCGCTCGACCCAGAGCTCGTCTGGCTCTCCCACGAGCACCAGCCGTGGCGGCCGCAGACTGACCAGCACGTCTGATCCGAAGGAGCCAGACAGACCCAAGACTGAAATGGCCGTCGTCACCCGCCCGGACGCATGCATCGAGGCTGATCGGCCGGTTTCCGTGTCAAGGGAAGGTCGTCTGGTCCGTCGTGTGCTGATGGGTGCCGTTTAGCTGCTCGGTCTCGGTTGCGTGGCCTGGGAGCCAAACTCACGACCGCAGCATGCGGACTGTCAGTTGCTGGCCGTGCTAGCCGTGCACCCCTACGCCCGACGGCAGAGAGTCGGCGCGGCACTACTGCAGTACACCGTTGCCAATCGATGGGATTCCATCCGATCCCCGATCGTCGCGTACACCCACGCGCGTGACGTCTCGATCGTCGCTCACCGAAACCTCGCCCGGTAGGGGCCGGACGTTCGAATCCTGGCGGCTGACAAGGATCTTGGTCGTGGGTGACGGATCCGGATCGAGTCATCGCGGTCCGCCCCTAGGTCAGGGGGTCGCTGTAGGGGACCATGGCTCACCCTTCCTGGAGCGACTCGTCAAGGAAGGTGACAACCCGGCGCTCCCAATCCTGCGGCGCCGTCTGTAGTCCCTTCGTGTGTCCTGCCCCCGGCACCACCCACACGTGCACATTGGGTGTGCTGTTCGCGGCCAGGGCCCGCGCCGCATACTGTTCATCCGCGACCTCGCCGGCGGCCACCAGCAGGACGGGCCGCGGTGACATCGCCGAGACCGCTAGCCCGAGAGAGGTCGGCGGTGAGGCATCGCTGATGAGGTCGACCAGCGCGCTCTGCGCCGTGCGTACCGCCAGGGTCATCTGGCCGCGCCATCCGTATGCGGTGGCGAGCCAGCCGAGGTCTGCTGGCGAGCGGCCGGTCGCGCCCTCGGCGACGACGGCGCGGATGCGCTGGTCGAACGCTGCGGCACCCAAGGCTTCCTCACCGCCCATGGACAGGCCGACCACACCAATGCGGCTGGGGTCGACCCCGGGAGTGGATTTCAGGACATCGATCGCCGCATAGACATCGTCGTCACCGTGCCATCCCCAGGCCATGGGGCGACCGGTGCTCATGCCGTGTCCCCTCGCGTCCGTCAACAGGACGCCGTACCCGTGCCGAGCCAGCACTGCGGCGTGATCAAGGACCGATGTCCGCGACGCACTCGAGCCGTGCCGTAACACGACTGCGGCGCCGTTCAGGGTGGGCACGTACCAGCCGGCCAGGACCTCCCCAGAGCGGCTCGGCATCTGCATACTGCGAAAGGTCAGACCCTGATCCGCGGGTGTCCTGCTGCCGATGTCGGCGCGCGGTGCCGCGACGACCGCAACCGGGACCGCTACGACGTACGTCACGATGAGCGTGGTGGCAAGGGTCGCCAGCACGAGCAGCCAGCGTCCCCCTCGCCCCAACCTCTTTGCCAGTGCCCACATGCCGCCAACCAACAGTGCAAGCCCGCACACCAGCGCGAGCACACTAGCGACGGTCACGGGCGCCAGGCCAACGTTCGCCGCCCATGGCACACCAGTGCCGAGACCCACCCCGACCAGAACCATGCCGACGGCCACTTCGGCCGTCGCGAGCACCGGGTGCCTGCTCACCAAGGACCTTGGTGTCCTTGGGGGCCGTGCCACGACAGTTGGCGCGCTCATGGATTCTCCTCAGTCATGGGCAGCCTGGCGCGCGGGACCGCGGTGCGGCAGGGCCGAAGGGCCCGAGATCGGGCGGCCGCCATATAGGCGTGCCGGTCCCCTCAGGCGATGCGCTCTTGGGGCGCAGTGCCTCATCCGACGTGGGTTGCCCCGGGACCTAAGGCCCTGCTGGGTGCGCCCGACCACAGAGAGCCTGGTGGTATGGAGACAAGACCCACTGCATCGAAGGCGGCCACGTCCCTAGCGCTGGCGACGTGCGCCCTTAGCTTCCTCGGCGGTGTGTGGACCTTTCTCGACCCGGGCCTTCTCCATGGCCCGGGCGCCATGCGGGGTTCGGCAAGAGGGACCGCACTTGTCATGGTTGCCGTGGCGCTGCCGTGGCTGCTCTGCGCTGTCGGGGCATCCAGACGGGGTTCCTCCAGTGCCCTGCCCCTGTGGGCGGCCGCGTTGTTGTACGTCGTCTACAACTCCGTGCTCCTCCTTTTCCTGACACCTTTCAACGCTGCATTCCTCATGTACGCGGCAATGCTGGGAACCGCATTGTGGGCGTTGGGATATCTCGCCGTCAGTCACGCGCTCTGGAACCTCGGCGCTCGAGTAGCCCGGGCTGCGCCGGTGCGCGGACTCGCTGGGTACGTCTGGGTCATCGTCGCGCTCAACACGGCAGCGTGGTTGGCCGACGTCATCCCTGCGCTTGACGACCCCTATCCGACACCGATGCTCGAAGGCACAGGCGTGCCGACGAACGCGATCTATGTCCAAGATCTCGCGGTCTGGCTGCCCCTCGCAGCGGTCGCCGCTGTCTGGCTGTGGCGCCGCCAGGCTCGCGGAGCGGTCGTCGTGGGCGCGATCCTCGGCATGTGGGTCATCGAGGGCATCAGCGTCGGCGTCGACCAGTGGTTCGGCTCCCAGGCCGACCCAGTCTCGCCAGTAGTGTCCTCCGCTCTGGTTATCCCGTTCCTAACGCTGGCGGCCATCGGGTGCGTGCCCCTTGTGCTCCTGCTTCGATCGAATCGAAGCCCTCTGCAAAGGACACTCGACGCTGACCGACGGGTTGAGACGCATACCGACTGAAGAGAGAGGTTGCAGCAGCTCGGGCGGGATAGGAGGTCACCGTGGCTCACCCTTGAGCCGATGGACCACCGCCCACGACGATATGGCCCGGTGGCAGACGCGGGTTGACGTGGCTGGCAGGGACCTGCCGATCCCAGTCCGGGCGCGAGCGCGTCAGGTCGCGTCCGCCTGAGAAGGCCCGGTCGAGCCTGGACGGAGCCCTCAAGGCAGCGCCCGCGCCCTCGGCCGCCCTTACCCATCCCTGACCGCCTCCGGCAAAATGCGCGGGACAGACCAGCACAGTGGGCGAGCATCTCGGGTCGCGTTAAGGCACCGCACAGCCACCGACCTCCTCTTATCGACAGCGGCTCCAAAACCTAGCGAATGCAATGGATATGGCTCGCCGATCGTCGAGGAGACGGACGGCGACATGCTCTTCATCGGAGCGGGGACCTTCGCCTCTGATGGACGCTGCCCGGCTCACCTAGCGTGGTTAATGCCCCTACGGACCGAGCGGAGGTTCTCATGACACTCACCGAAACAGCATCCAAGCGCCCTGCGGTTGGCGACCGACGCGTCGGTTACGTCGTGGCGGTGCTGGTCAACGCGGCCGTGCTGTACGCAGTCAACGTGTGGCCCGGCTGGCAGGCTCTCCCCTTCCTCACTGAGGACATGCGACTGGTCTTGGGGTTGGTCAACGCCTCGATGCTGGTCAGCATCGTCGCGAACATGGTCTACTTCGTAGCTGACCCGCGCTGGCTGAAGGCGCTGGGGGACATTGTTACGACGGCCGTCGGTATCGCCGCCCTCGTGCGCATGTGGCAGGTCTTTCCGTTCGACTTCAGCGGCAGCTCGTTCGACTGGGCGCTGGTCGTGCGCGTAGCGATGGGCGTCGCCATCGGCGGCAGCGCCATAGCTCTGGTCGTTGCATTCGTGTCGTTTGTGAAGAGCGTTGGGCGGCCAGCGTCCTGAGACGCGGGTTGCCGTGCCGGCTTCTCAGACTTGATGCGGCCCTAGAGCCGGAGATCTGCGTCCTTGCTGTTCGCCGTTGGGTGGGTCAGGAACCCGTCGTCCGCCGCGAGCGCCCCGCCCTGCTTCCCGAGCGCATAAGAGGCTTTACGCATGGACGAGCCCTCATCGACTGGCTGGGAGGCGATGTAGCCGTCCGCATACAGGCCTGGGCGGCGTGACTGCTGCGTCGGTTCGAGATGCACTTGCGGAACGGATCGCTCGCGATGGCGAGAGGGGCGCACGCCTGGCGTCGCGCATGCGGGTGGTCACTGGGGCCGGGCTTTCTCCGAGCCCAAGTGGACGTTCAGCCACTACACGCTGGTCGAGCTCGAGAACCTGGGCCTGAGCGCGCTTCACTCCCAAGCCCGGCACACCGATGGCCTCATCTCGAAGACCCAGAAGGGACACGACGTGAGGCGCTATGACGCGGCGCCGGCGCGAACCACGGCGACCGGGCAGTGTGCGTGCTGGAGCACACCCTGGCTTACCGAGCCCAAGAGCATCCCCGCTAGCCTGCTACGGCCCCTACTGCCAACGACCAGCAGCTCGGCGCCCTCGGAGTGGTCCACGAGTGCTTTGACCGGGTGACCGCTCAGCACGTGCCGGTAAACGGTCACATCGGGGTACTTCTCCGACCAGCCCGCGATCTCCTCCGCCGCAAGCGCCTGTTCCCGTTGGGAAAGGGCCAACAGGTCCGAACCAGCACGCCGCAGGGCCAAGCGGGTGCCGTCGATGTCGGAAGGAGGCGACACGTGCACGACGGTCAAGGGGACCAGCCGTTCCGACGCCTGAGCGAACGCATACCCGATCGCACCGGCGGACCATTCCGAGCCATCCGCGCCGACCACCACTCGGGGAGGTGTGGCCGTCGGCCGGGGAAGTTCGCGTACAACCACGACTGGACATTCACCATGTGCAGCTACGTCCAGCGATGTCGTCCCGAGGACGGCGCCGACAAGGGCGCCCCGGCCGCGAGCGCCGACCACGAGGCAGGCCGCCTTCTTCGATGCGTCGACGAGAGCGGCAGATGGCTCTGCGACGGGGGGTCTCCGTCACCACCTCCAAGTCCGGCGCTAGCGCCTGGGCCCGCGATGCCGCTTCCGCAAGGACAGCCGAAGTTCCACGATCGGCTGCGTCCTCGTCTGGATCGATCCGTGAGCCCGGCGGGACCGGGCAGGCTCGGACAATGTGGAGCGGCAAGCGGTGCCGTGACGCCTCGTCGATCGCCCAGTCCAGGGCGAACCTGCTTGTCGTCGGGTCATCGACTCCGACGACGACGGGCCGTCGCAGACGGGCTGTCGACCTGCTGTCTTCTGCTCGAGCAGTCATGGCTGCCGCAGTACGGCTCGCCGTTGAACCAGCGTGGTGGCGTCGATCTCGCCGCGGGCGTACCTGAGCTCAAGCTCGTCCTCGGCCTTCACTCACCCGTGGTGACTCCAGGCGTCTGGCCGGAGGCGTCCATTTGTGGCGGTGAGCCGCCGCCTTGAGGAGCACCACGATGCCAAATGCCGTCCCAAGGGGGAGGAGTAGGGCGATGCTCCATACGAGGATCATCGCGAGACCCCCAGTTCCCATAGAACCCCAACCCATCATCGAACGCGCCTCCTCTGCGTTTCTATGTTCAGTCTGGTCGCCCTCCGTCAACACGCTTCAGGGCTAAGGTCCCTGGCGTCACGTCGCCTCAGCCTCGAGTGTTCGACGGCTGGTAGGGCGGGTCGATCGCCGGTCTCAACGAGATCGCTCGACGAGATGAAGCGTTGGTGTGGCGCGGCTGGGCTCTTCCAGCGCGTGAGCCCTAGGTTGGCCGCGTGACGTCGAGCACGGCCGGTCACGCGGGCGCGCGATGGCAGCGGCTCCTTCCCGGAGTCAGCCTGATGCGGAATTACCAGCGAGGCTGGCTGCGAGGCGACGTGCTGGCCGGCGTGACCGTCACGGCATACCTCATTCCTCAAGTGATGGCGTATGCAGAAGTGGCCGGACTGCCCGCGGTCGTAGGTCTTTGGGCGAGTGTGGCCGCCTTGATGGTGTATGCCGTGTTCGGCTCATCTCCGCAGCTTTCAGTCGGCCCCGAGTCGACAACGGCGCTGATGACGGCTACAGCACTCGGTGGCATCGCGGCCGGGCAGCCTGAGCGGTACGCGGCTCTCGCGGCGGCTCTCGCGGGTCTCGTCGGCCTGTTCTGCCTGGTCGCCTGGGCGGCGCGTCTTGGGTTTCTGGCGGAGCTGCTGTCGCGTCCGGTGCTGGTCGGGTACATGAGCGGTGTCGCGGTCCTGATGGTCATCAGCCAGCTCGGCAAGTTCACCGGGCTGTCAGTCGAAGGTGACACGCCGTTGGCCAAGATCGTCTTCGTCCTCGAGCATCTGCGCAACGCGGATGCGACGACGCTCCTCCTCGCCGTGGCTGTCCTGACATTCCTGTTGGTGGGCAGCCGGCTGTTCCCGCGGGCGCCGATTCCTCTGATCGGGATGCTGCTCGCTGCGGGGGTCGTGGTGCTCTTCGACCTTCAAGACCGTGGGATCACGGTTGTGGGAGCCATCCCACGGGAGCTCCCGTCCCTGCAGCTCCCGGACTTCGAGCCGGACGATCTGCGTGAGCTCGTTCCCGCAGCCTTGGGAATCGCCATGGTGGCGTTCACCGACAACATTCTCACTGCTCGCGCGTTCCAGGCACGGCATGCCAGCGGCCTGGACAGCAACCAGGAGCTCCTGGCCATAGGCGCGGCGAACCTCGCGGTCGGAGCGGCACAGGGTTTCCCCGTGAGCAGCAGCGGGAGCCGGACGGCGATCGGCGATTCGATGGGGAGCCGCAGCCAGCTGTACTCGATTGCGGCGCTCGCAATGGTGGTCCTGGCCGTCGTGTTCCTCGGGCCCATCCTCGCGGCGTTCCCCACCGCGGCGCTCGGAGCCGTCGTCGTATACGCCGCGGTGCGTCTCGTGGATGTGCCGGAGTTCCGACGAATCGGCGGTTTCCGGCGGACGGAGCTCGCGCTGGCGCTCGGAACGACAGTCGCCGTCCTCGCTCTCGGCGCACTCCAGGGCGTGCTCGTCGCGGTGGCACTCTCGGTACTTGACCTGCTGTACCGGGTCACCAGACCCCACGACGGCATTCTGGGATATGTCCCCGGCGTCCCGGGCATGCATGACGTCGACGACTACGCGGATGCCAAGCCCGTGCCCGGTCTCGTCGTCTACCGGTACGACTCGCCGCTCTTCTTCGCCAATGCGCAGGACTTCACCAGACGCGCCCTGGCCGCCATCGACTCTTCGCCGACACCCACCCGGTGGTTCCTGCTCAATGCCGAGGCCAACATCGCCGTCGATCTCACCGCAGTTGACACGCTCGAGGCGCTGCGGCAGCAGGTCGAGAGACGAGGCATCATCTTCGCGATGGCCAGGGTCAAGCAGGACTTGCGCGACGACCTCCAGCGCGCTGGACTCATTGACCGCCTGGGCGAGTCGCGCATCTTCATGACGCTCCCAACGGCGGTAAACGCCTACGTGGAGTGGTCCATTGAGACTTTGGGTGCGCCCCCGGATGGCTTCAGCGCACCGCCCTGAGCACAACACGAGACGCTCTTGCGCGCGTTGCCGTAGCGTCCCTGGTCGCGACAGGCCACCATGCAGTCATGGAGGAGGTCGATGTTCAGCCGGTGTCGCTCGACCGGCTTGCTTCCATTCTGCCTGCAGACCGGGCGGCCCGGCTGGAGGCCAGTGCTGTTCGCGCCCGCGCCAGCTTCGGCGACCGCGTCGTGTGGCACGTGAACTCCACCGCGAGCGGAGGTGGCGTGGCCGAGATGCTGCAGACGCTGCTCGCATACGGCAAAGGGGCCGGGATCGAGAACCGCTGGCTGGTGCTGGACGGGGATCCGGACTTCTTTCGCATCACCAAGCGGCTGCATAACCTGCTGCACGGGTCGCCGGGAGACGGAGGACCCCTCGGGCAGGCCGAGCACCACCATTATCAGGGGGTACTGGCTTCCAACCTCGAGCAATTGCAGCGCCGTATCTCGCCCGGCGACATCGTGCTCATCCATGATCCGCAGACGGCCGGTCTGGCCCAAGGACTGCGCCGGCTGCGCGCACGGGTCGTGTGGCGTTGTCACGTGGGGTCCGACTTCGCGAACGAGTACACCCGGGTCGGGTGGGAGTTCCTGCGCGCTTACCTGCAGCACGCCGAAGGTCTGGTGTTCTCGCGTCGGGCCTACGCGCCGCAGTGGGCCGACGACTCCCGGCTGGTCGTCATCCCTCCATCTATCGACCCCTTCTCGGCCAAGAACGTGCCGCTCACCGCCGACCAGGTGGCCTCAGTTCTGACCACCGTGGGGCTGGTGGCGGACGGCGACCCGGACGGGCCCGTCGGGTTCACCCGGCGGGACGGCACACCGGGTGCGGTGCGGCCCCACCGTTGGAGCAGCGGCGTCCTTCTTGAGACTGAGCCGCCCTTGCTGCGGGTGCCTATCGTGCTGCAGGTCAGCCGGTGGGACCGGCTCAAGGACATGGCCGGGGTGATGGCGGCGTTCGCCCAGGCCGTGTCTGACGACGCTGCCGGCCACGCGCATCTGGTGTTGGCCGGTCCCCAGGTGTCTGGTGTGAGCGATGACCCAGAGGGCGCAGAGGTGCTGGCGGAGTGCCGCGACCGGTGGCGGTACCTGCCCGACACGACGCGTCGACGGGTTCATCTCGCATCGCTACCGATGGACGACATCGACGAGAACGCCACCATCGTCAACGCGCTCCAGCGGCACGCCACGGTCGTGGTCCAGAAGAGCCTGGCGGAGGGTTTCGGGCTGACGGTGACCGAGCCCATGTGGAAGGGTCGCGCGGTAGTGGCAAGCCGGGTCGGCGGGATCCAGGACCAGATCACCCATGAGAAGGACGGACTGCTGCTGGACGACCCCGCCGACCTGGACACGTTCGCCGCGCTCTTGCATCGGGTGCTCGCCGACGAGGTCGAGGCAAGCCGGCTGGGCGAAGCCGCACACGCCCGGGTACTGGACGGGTTTCTGGGCGACCGTCACCTGGACCAGTACGTCGACCTTTTCGCGGACCTCGTCGCCGATCACCACGGCCCATGACTGGGTACGTTCACGCGGTCCGCTGACGACACTGCGGACGTCCATCGACGTGTTCTCGGCTGGTCTTGGTCGGTTGGCGCAGCGCTGAACTCTCCACGGCGCGGTGGAGAGTTCAGCGGTTGGAGGGTGGTTCAGCGCAGCCAGCGGTGGTTCTTGACGACGCTCAGGTTGCCCCACCACTTGCCCAGTCCCCAGGTGTCGCCTGCCAGGGTCACCGCCGAGATGATGAGCAGGAGCGCCTCGTGCCAGTGCGAGTCGACGATGGGGTTGGTCGATCCGCTGACGACCTTGCCGTCCACCAGGGTGGTGGCGGCCGGCCATTCGGCCATGAACATGAACAGCATCAGCAGGGTGCCGGCGGCGGCGGCGATGCGCAGGCCGGCTCCGGCGATCATGGCCACGCCGATGCCGAGCAGGCCGGCCATGAACAGCCAGTCACCGACGGGGTTGGCGACGATCTGGAAGACGTCGTGGAACGGGCCGTCGATCCCCTTGATGAATCCCTGGGCCGGTGTGCCGCCGTTGATCCAGGCCCGCGAGGACGGTGTGGCGAAGCCGAGGCCGAACAGCTTGTCGAGGAACGCCCACAGGAAGGTAAAGCCGATGACGATGCGGGCGACGGCGAGGACCTTGCGGACCGCCGGGCGGGTGACGATCGACTCCTGGGTCTCGGCCTCGACCCGGTTACCCGGGTGACGGGTGGCAGTGGACATGGCCAGCTCCTCACTAGGTCAGCGAGGCCGTTCTCGACCTCGTCACCATCCTGTTCGCCACCAACCCCGCGCAGCAGGGTCAAAAGTCCCGACCACTGTTGTCGCGTCGACCCGAACGTGACAGCGAACGGGCGATGCACTCTCAGTCGTCCCCTGGTCGGTGAGCGCGGGGGCGCGCGCCAGCGGCTGCTGTCGGCCGTCGCGCCGGCCTCTGCAAGGGTCAGCGCGTCGGCGTGCCGCCGTGAAGGCGTCGGCCGGTGACCGACACGGGGTCGATCCGGATCAGCCACGGCTTCGGGCCGGACTGCGCGGGCTCCAGCCGCTCGAAGGCCTCGAGGAGCACAGCCTTGACCCCTTCGAGGTGAGACGCGCGACCCTTCACCACGACACTCCAATGGGTGCCGTGTGCGCTGTCTTCGCCATCTACCTCGAGGGCGACCGGGTGGTCGCGCGCCGCGGCCAGTTTCGTGCCGGCGCCGGTGCGGAAGACGATGCCGCCGTGGTCGACGACGTAGGAGATCGGGAAGATGTCCGGCTCGCCCTGGTGGACCACCGCCAGCCGCGCGACCTGTTGTTGGGAGAGTAGATCCCAGCACAGTTCCAGCGGAATGTCTTCCGTGTTGGCAGGAAGCTCGTGAGTCATGTCAATACCCTCTTCGCTAGACGGTCGGGCAGGTCACCGAGGGTATGCGGCGCCGAGGGTCGCGCGGTTCGGGGATCGTCGACGCCGACCCGCGGCCTTTGCTGCGCCGTCATGGCGGATGTTCTCCACTATCGGCGGTGTTGGCGGATCCGCTCGATCTCGCGGTCGACCTGCGCCTCGTCGGGCTCCGGCCAGAAGACGCTCCAGGTGTGGAAGGCCAGACCGATACCCCATCCGAAAATAGGAAACAGCGGCCAGAAGAACCCGACGCCCGTCGCGAACCAGATGGCGACCAGCAGGACGTTGACGGAGAGGTAGGCCAGGGCATGAGCCATGAGCCCCCGACGGTCCTGGAGACGCTTGAGAGCACGCGCCCTCAGCTCCTCGGTGTCGTTCGACGGTTCAGGGCGCTGCGTGATGGTGTCCCGTAATGGTGTTGTCTCGCTCATGCCACCAGGCTCACGCCGGAGCGGCGGTGACGCCAGGGACCTTCGGCCCGACTCCTGGCTCAGTCGGCGCAGAGCACGGCCGCGCCGCTGAAGCCGCCATGCGCCAGATCCGTGAGGGCGGCCGGAGCGTCGGCCATCGGGTAGGTGGCGATCTCGGGGCGGATCGCGAACCGTTCGGCGAGCGCCAGGAACTCTTCGCCGTCCTCTCGGGTGTTCGCCGTGACGCTGCACAGGGACCGCTCCTGGAACAGCGTGCCGTCGTAGTCCAGGGAGGGGACGTCGGACAGCCAGATGCCGGCCACGGCCAGCGTGCCGCCGCGGTCCAGAGCCCTCAGCGCCGTCGGCACGAGGTCGCCGGTGGGAGCGAAGAGGATGGCACCGTCGAGGCGCTCCGGAGGCGTGTCGTCAGCATCTCCGACAGAGTCGGCGCCGAGCCGTCGAGCCAGGTCCTGATTGTTACGGCCGCGGGTCAGCACGTGCACTCGGATCCCGAGATGCAGGGCGACCTGGGCCGTGAGGTGGCCGCTGCCGCCGAACCCGAAAATGCCGAGCCGGCCGCCCGGGGCGACGCCGCTGCGCCGCAATGCTCGGTAGCCGATGATGCCCGCGCAGAGCAGTGGCGCAGCGTGCTCGTCGTCGACGGAGTCCGGCAGGCGATAGACGAACGCCTCCTCGGCAACGCACGCGTCCGCATATCCGCCGTCCACGTCCCATCCAGTGAACTCCGGTGCGATGCAGAGATTTTCGGCGCCACGGCGACAGTAGGGACAGCTGCCGTCGGTGCGCGCCAGCCACGGCACGCCGACCCGGTCACCGATCCGGAAGCGATGGGAATCAGGTCCGACGGCATCCACCACGCCGACGACCTCATGCCCGGGGACCGTACGCGCCCGGTGTGGTGGGAGGTCGCCTTCGGCCAGGTGCAGGTCAGTACGGCAGACACCACAGCAAGTGACCCGGACCAGCACCTGCCAGGGCCCCGGCACGGGAGTCGGCCGCTGCACGCGCGCAAGCGGGCCGGTCCCGATCGGACTCGGCGAGTTGACGACCCAGGCCCGCATCGGGACGTCGTCCAAGCTCCTCACGGCACCGGCTGCGATCTGGGCGCGGCGTTGCAGGTCGCGTGACAGGACCATCGGTCTCTCCTGTTGCTTTCTTCGCATCATCCTGGTCCGGCACGACCGACCTCGACCGGGATGAAGGTCCCTACCGCGGTGCAGGCACCGGGACCATAGGCGCTGGTACGCCGCCCGGCGGTGGGTTCAGGTAGTTCTGCCACTGCCGAGCGCCAGCGAGGACCTCACCGATGAGCGACGTGAACCACCCGAGCGCCGGGGCGCCGGCGGTCATCTGAGAGACGCACTCCGGCGTCGTCATCCTCCTGGAAGACCGCGCGTACAAGCTCAGGAAGCCCGTGAACCTGGGCTTCCTCGACTTCTCGACCCGCCAGCGACGCGAGGAGGCGTGCCGCCGTGAGACGCGCCTCAACCAGCGCCTCGCGCCCGACGTGTACCTGGGCGTTGCGACCGTCACCGATCCGGAGGGCGAGCCGTGTGAGTGGCTGGTGGTCATGCCTCGCATGCCGGACGACCGACGGCTTCCCACGCTGGTGACGTCCGGAGTCGATGTGAAACCGCACCTGCGTCGGCTGGCCCGGGACATCGCCGCGTTCCACGCGACGGCGCGTAGCAACTCCGAGATAACCGACTCAGGTTCCCCGGCCAGCCTGCGCGCCCGGTGGTCGGCGAATGTGGCGGAGCTCCGTCGCCGAGGCCTTAACGAGGAGCCGCGGCGCCGAGGGCTTTCGCGGCCTGCTTGTCGGGTCCGTGGGCTTCGAACTCCTGCACTCGGCCCATGTCCGCTGGCGGTCGTCCCCAGAGCTCCACGGCGACGGCAACGTCCAGAGCGACCGCCCTCGGCAACCCAGGGTTTGGTCCGGCCTCGGGTGGCGGTCGGCGCGTCGTGGCCGACGCCGCACGCGTACAGCAGTTCGGCGGCGTCAGTCAGGGGTCGGGAAAGTTCGTTTCGTGCGTCACTTCAGAGCGAACGGTGGGTACTCATCGGTGACCAACAGCGTCGCGTAGGCCTGGACGCGCAGGGCCCACCGGCCGACCCCAACCACGTAATCGAAGAGCGCTCGTGGGTAGCGGCTGGTGAACAGGATCGCGAACCAGGCCACGACCACGGCGAGGACCGCGCCCACGCCCAGCACGGCCAACACGATCAGGTGAGGAATGACCAGGAACCACTTCACCAGGGGCAGCCACCGGTTGAGGTCGCGGTCGGTGTCCGGATAATCGATGTCGAGGTGCACCGACTGCTCGTCCTCTGTGGAGGGGTACCGGTCGGTGAGCAGGCCCAGGTATGCGCCGACCCGGGCCGAGAAGCGGTTGAGCTGCAGCGCGAAGTCGAACCACCAGCGCGGGTAGCGCCGCCGGAAGAGGATCATCAACAGCGTTGCGGCGAACAGGCCACCGGCGACTCCGCTGCCGGTCCGGTTGACCTGGGAGACCACCTGTCCCGTGGTGGTCACGACGGTGACCGTTGACGTCGCCTGGGCGGTGAGTGCTGACAGGACGACCGCGACGGGGATGACCCAGATCAGTCTGAAGGCGGTCGTGAGGCGGTCGAGCCTCTCGGGGTAGTCGACGCTCAAGCGCGCCGCATACGGCGTGGACGTGGTGACCATGGCGAGCTGGCCTACGCGCGGGTGGCCTGAGAGCGGACCACGGCGACCGGGCAGTGCGCATCGTGGAGCACACCGTGGCCCACGGACCCGAGCAGGGCGCCTCCGATCCGGCCACGGCGACGCCCGCCCAGCACCAGCAGATCCGATGTGGTGGAGGCAGCGACGAGCGCGCCGACTGGATGGTCGCGGACGGTCACCATCTCGACGTGTACGTCGGGGTACTTCTCTCCCCATCCGGCGACGGTTTCGGAGGTGAGGGCCAGCTCCTGCTGGGCCAGCCGGGCGTTCGACTCCTCGGCTGTGACCTTCGAGATGACACCCTCGACGTACTCCACCTGGAAGGCGTGCAGGACGGTGAGGTTGACGTTGTGGACCGACGCGAACGCGAACGCGTAGGCGACGGCCTCGTTCGAGCGTGGGGTTCCGTCGACCCCTACGACGATGCGCCCGGAGTGTGCATCGGCTCGCTCGCGGACCACGACGGCGGGGCAGGCGGCGTGCGCGGGGACCTCCAACGACGTGGCTCCCAACAGCAGCGCGGGAAGCGTGCGCCGGCCCCGAGATCCCACCACCACGGAGTCGGCGTGGTGCGACGCGTCGACGAGCGCCGTGGTGGCCGGGCCGATGTAGGTCTTGTTCGTCACCTCAATGCTCTGGTCAGCGTCGGCGATGACGTCGCGTGCCGCGTCCAGGATGGAGCGGCAGTGGTCCTCCACCACGCGGGTGGCCAGCCCGAGAGTGTCGATGTCGTAGCTGGGGTTCCAGGCACTGACGAGCTGGATCGGGACGCCCCTGGTCGCGGCCTCCCGGATCGCCCAGCGCAACGCCGGGCCGCTCGTGGGTGAGCCGTCGACGCCGACGACGATCGGTGGGTGCTGGCGCATTGCGGTCATGGTGTGCTCCAGGGTTCGGTCCGCGCCTGCGGACGGTTTCGATCACTGACTGGTCTGTGCAGTGTCGTCGGAGTCGTCGGCCGCGAAGGGTCGGATGACGGCGACGGGGCAGTGGGCCCGGTGCAGGACGCTCCGGCTGACTGAACCGAGGAGCAGGCCGCGGAAGCCGCCGCGCCCGCGACTGCCGACGACGACGAGCTTGGCGCTCTCGGAAGCATCGACGAGCACGTCGGCGGGCCGGCCCTGCATGACCTGAGTCGTTACGTCGACGTCCGGGAACTTCTCCGTCCACGGGGTGATCGCCTCCGACGTGATGAGCTCCTGCTCGGTCATGAGCTCGCCCAACGGCTCCACGAGCGCGCTCAAGGCGACCCCGCTGGTGTACATGCTGGCGTTCCACACGTGCAGGACGGTGATACCGAGCGACCGACCCGAGGCCTGCTCGAACGCATACCCCGTGGCATTCGCCGACAGATCGGATCCGTCAACGCCGACGACGACTCGAGGAGACGAGTCACCGCCGGCGACGGGCCCTCTCGCCACGACCACCGGGCACGAGGCGAACGCCGCGAGTTGCATCGACGTCGACCCGAGAAGCGCCTCTTTAACGGCTCCGAGGCCGCGAGAGCCGACGACCACGGTGTCGGCGCTTCGGGACGCCGCGATGAGGGCCGAGGCCGCCTGGGCGTGCACGGTGCTCGTCGAGACGTCGAGCCCCGGACTTGCCGTCCTCGCGTGTGCGGCCGCGGTATCGACGATGGACCGGCAGGCATCCTCGATGTTGGGAACGAAAGGAGCGACGGTCTCTGCCGTGTAGTCCGACTGCCAGGCACAGAGCACGTGTAAGGCAAGGCGTCGTCGCGTCGCCTCCTCGACCGCCCAGTCCAAAGCCTCGCGGCTCGAGTCGGAACCGTCGACGCCGACGACGATGTTCGGCGTACTGGCGATCATGTCGTCTCCTCGTGCGGGGTCGCGCGGCCAAAACGGTGACGGTGATGTCCACTGTGGTGCGCCTCGCCGGCCCCGGACAGGGACCTTTGGCCCCTCGCTCGTGCCGGTCCAGAGATCCGGGACCTCTGGCCCTGACGCGGCCCCCAGGCACGTGGAGGCTGGAAGGTGTGGGAAGCCAGAAAGCCGTCTTACACGATGGGAAAGGAGTCTTTGCCATGTCGAAGCAGATGATTGCCAGGCTGTTCTTCGGGTCCTTGGCCGCCTTCCTCGGCAGCATGCTGGTCGCGGCCGCCGCCGTCATGGTGGCCGTGAACCGGGAGGTGTTCATCATGAACGGCCCAGACGTCGTCGGCGTCCGGTCGGGCACCGGGGCGTGGGCGGCGTTGACCCTTGGCGTACTGGCCGTGATCCTGCTGCTCACCTCTGCCGTGGGCGGGTTCGTGTCCTGGGTGGGCGCCCTGGCCGCTACTGGACGCAGGACCGATAAGTCGTGGTTCATCGTGCTGCTCGTCCTGGGGCTGCTGAGCATCGGTTTCCTCGCGACCTTGATCTACCTCGTCGCGGGACCGCCGGATGAGCTGGAGCGGGCCGCGGCGAGCGTCGTCGATCCGAGCGGCAACCGACCGACACTTGTCGCTCACTGACCATGGTCACGGGCCTCGTCGGCAACCACACGAAGTCACATCCTCACCTTCCCCAGCTGAGCGACAGTGATGTTCGGGCCCAAGTGGTCGCCGCGCACGCCTCCATCCTGCGGGCGACGGCGAAGGACCCTCACTCGTTCTTCCGGTTCCCCCTCGGCGACTACGACACAAGGACCCTTCGCCTGGTGAACAACGACCTGGGCTACAGCGCATACGGATGGAGCGTGGACACTCTGGGTTGGAAGGGTCGTGCCGCGGGGATCTCCGTGGCGCAGGTCGCAGCGAGGATCGCGGCCGCTCGCGCTCCAGGCGAGATCGTCCTCATGCATCTGGGGGCGGCCCCCGACGGCTCGACACTCGACGCCGACGCGCTGTCCCAGGTCATACACGAGGCCAGGTCCGCCGGGTACGGGTTCGTGACACTGGGCCAGCTCTGACGCAACGGCCGACTCCGGACGACTCGCGTTGGCCCCGAGGCGGTAATCAGGTGCGGAGCCGTATCGGGCGGTGGTCGTCGACGAGTCCGAACCAGCTACCGAGCAGGGAGGCGGGACCTCGGTAACCGATGTATCCGTCCGGGCGTACCACGACGGCGTCGTCCCCCGCCCAGGTCTGCACCCGGTGAACCGTCGTGGAAAAGGACGCCAGTGGCAGCGCGCCGGCCGGCATGGCGTCGCGGTGAAGCAGCACGTGGAAGCCGGCCGTAGCAGTGGCCTCGTGCAGCCGTTGCCACCGGTCGTCGACGACGACGAGGGTGTCGCCGAGTCGCTGGCCCGGACGGCCCGGAGGTGTTGCGGCACCCCTTCTCAGGACGGGTCGCGTACGGCGCTCCAACGACAGTGGGCTGTCCGGGTACGCCCAGGCCAGCTGAGACATGATCCGCACGACAGAGGCGACCAGCCGTTCACGTCTGATCAGCATCGGGAGCATGCCGCCCACTGCCGACGAGGCCACGGTACGGACGGCAGTCGCGGTTCGCCCTCTCCCCGCTTCCAGCCAGAAGAGAGCACGGGTCAGGCCGAGCACGGATCGCGCAACCGGCCGCCGTTCCTTCTCGTAGGAGGCCAGAATCAG